>Ga0100393_10006784_pt1 | contig 10146 bp, 8 predicted proteins | sample CryGeymeta201517_FD_81546 | JGI IMG/M metagenome (GOLD analysis project Ga0100393, IMG submission 81546) | Groundwater microbial communities from Crystal Geyser aquifers in Utah, USA - Crystal Geyser metaG 2015-17 | ecosystem: Environmental > Aquatic > Deep subsurface > Groundwater | place: USA... | reverse complement strand
CGCTAACAACTACTTCTCAAGTGATGCAACGAAGAAGAAAATGGAAGCTTTCTCACTTAGAGCTTTTGATGAAATCTTCCAAGTTAACAAAATGTATGACGATTCAATCGGAATTTTTGGAGACAAAGACATTGCCGACCTAGTTGCTGATGATAAGAATCTATTGCATAATAAAGTTAATAGTAACCTTGGAAAACAAGCAAATAGTTCAAATGTTGGTCTATACCTTGCTGCTCATAACCTATACCATTCAGTAAAAGAAGGTTTAGAAGAGCACAAGCCATTTGAAAAAGAAATGAGATCGGCAGTAACAAAGAGACTATTTACATTTAAAAAGTTTTTCAAAAAGATTGTTGGACCACTTAGTGAAATAGATGACAAGATGGATAATCTTAAGAAATTTGACAAGGGTCTACATGGGAAATTAGCTAGCAAGAATGGACACCATAAACCATACCGTTTACAAAAATAATTTAACTCTGCGAGTGCTTATCTTAGCACTCGCACTTTTTCTTTGCTTTTCTAGCTATTCAAAAATTCGCATTACAATTATAGACACCGGCTTTTGTCCAAATAAGTTAAAGCTTTCAAAAAATGTAACCATTAACAAAGTTATCGATCTCACCAACTCTGTTAAACTTGACTGCAATAGTGTTATTGCTAGCGATCGCAGATACCATGGACAACATGTACTCGAGACATTATTAAAAGATATTAAGACTGAATTAATCATCACTCCCCTAATAATTTTTGATAAAGATAAAAGGCAAACACCAAAGTACTGGCAGGCAGCATTTTCGAGCGAGATCACGGCACAAACAGATATATTTCTTATCGCAGCAGGACTTCCCTACAAAGATCATATCGACTTGGTAAATACTAAGATCGAAAAAATTGTATTTGTTGCTAGCGGAATTCAAGATCGATGGATCACAAAAGAAGATAAGTTATTTCCACAGCAACAGGCAGTGAAAAATGATCGAATACTAATCATCAGTGATTTCTATCCAAAGACTAAATATGATACGGCCTACGTGGATAAGAAAAACAAATACCAAGAAAATGTGAGCTATTACTTTCCAAACAAAGGTGAAAATGACCAATTCACTGGATCTTCATATGCAGTCGCCAAGGCCCTTAACAAGGCCTTGCTTATTTGTGACTATAAGAGCGAAGAGTTATTTCTCACTTGTCTTAAAACAAAATCAAAAAAGATTTCCATTGATGATCGAAAAAAGGCCTACACCTACTAGTTTAGGATTTTAAAGTCGCGACTTCTAAAAAAGTCATTTGGAGAGAGACCAAGCTCCCCTTGTGGAACACCATGATCAAAGTAAATATTCCAAAAATCATAATTGCGTTCAAAGTTCATCGGTAGCGGTTTTAAATCATGAAGGGCACCAACAGAATCTAATAAATGAAAGAGAAATTCTGAGCAATAGTATGTGTCATTATCCCAAAGAAAGTCATGGTCAAACTCTGCACCATAGAATTTTTCTTTGTAGTTCTTACTAAGAAGTGCCCTCTTTGCCTTATTGATAGATTTTGGTCTAAGGTGAAGGGCCTTCTTTGCAGAGAATTTCAAAAAGGCTTCAATACGAACATGGTGAACATTTGAAAGAGACTGAGCAATTACCAGTTCTCCATCCACCTCAACAACAATTCCTGAGTGCGAATAAGGGCCAAATGTTTCATCCTCAATTCTTTGACAAGAGTAGCAGTCAAGATCAAGGAGAAAGACATCGCCAACTTCTAAGTGATTAAAATCGCTTGCCACAATATTAAGGCATCCCAAAGAGAGTATTATGAGTAGAGTATTTCGTAAAAATTTAAGTAAAAACATAATGATTCCGATAATTTAATACAAGTTTCAAAAACTCAAGTCATAGACTCAAGCTTGGCTTAGCACTTATACTAGATATGAAAGAGATTTTTAAGGAAAAAGTATGAAGCATATTAAATTAAATAAATTCTTGAGGATATCTCTAATAGCAAATTTGCTGTTACTCTCGTTTCAAGTGAGTGCAGAGAGTGAGTGCGCAGAGGGTCAACGATTTGATGTCGCTCTAAACCGCTGTGTCTCAACGGCCTCCTCTTTAAAGAATCAGTCAGAATTTAAGGCCTGTGAGGCCCTGGAATCAGATAAACGACAGGCATGTTATGAAAAGGCCGCTAAGGCACAAGAGACTAAAACAAGAAATAAATATGGTGATGATGTCAAAAGTGGAGATATAACAAAAGGAAAAACTGCTCAAACAGTCACTTCTGGTCTCTTTGCATCCTTAGCCGTTTGGCAAGTCTTTGGGAAAAGTAGTTGGAGCAGTAGCTGTTGGTCGACTAAAATATTTGGAGCGACTTCACTAGCAGGTTTTGTTAAGAACGTTGCCTTTGAAAAGGATGTTGAAAAAGATGTCAAAAAAATGGCCGACGAATTTAACAAAGAAGCTTCACAAAAAGATTCGATGAAAGATGCTCAATTAACAGCATTTGATTACTTAGAAAAAGAACAAAATTATCTTGAAAAATATGCAAAGGATAATAAGAAACTCTATCAGATGTTAGGAATTGGTTACACTGCTTCAATTGCAATGGCCGTTTATGAAATGACAACGATGAATCTTAAAATGACAGAGCCATGTAGCGAGACCGAAAAAAGAGAGGAAGTAAAAACAAAAGGGGCAGATGGAAAAGATGTCACAGATGTAAAACATAATAAAATGAGTGACCATAAAAGCTTAGTCGATAAAGCAAAAGCAAATCCTGATGGAATTGAAAATTTGGCATCCGTATCAGGAACTGCAAGTTTTGTCAGCCAAGTCCTAGATACTCCCGTTGGAATAATCGCTGCAGGAGGAATAGCCGCCGTTCAATCTTTTTCTCTCTCCTCTGAGATGGCAAAGAAAGCAAAAGAAGCAGCAAGCAACGTTGAGACCATAAAGAGCTTAAGAGAAAAGTATATGGCCAGTATCTCTAACTACTGTCCAGAAGGAAGAGATGATTTAGCAAAACCTTATTGCTACTGTTATACTGATGCAGGCGTAAAAAATCCAAATCGTACAAATTCGCAAACATGTCAAAATCTATGGAAGACACCAGACAGTCTTTGGGCCGATTCAGAGGATGCACTTAGAGGTTCTGGTATAAATGCAAAGACAGGTTGTGTTTATGTTGATGGAAAATTTGATCCCGCATGTCAGTGTAAGAGATTAAAAAATACAAGTGGAGAAAATGCTTGTATGAAAATCAATATGCCTTCAGGGGCATTTTCAGGACTTGGTCCGATGAAAATTGATACAGCTGTCAGCGCAGTTGAATCTCTTAACCAAGGAAATTCAAGCTCAGGCGCAATTGATACTGACCTTGATGTGCAAAGTGCACTTGCCAAGAAAACTAAAGATGTACTGCTATCGAAAATCAATCCTTTTGTAAAGAAAGAGACTGGTCAATCGATTGATGATATTTCAAATGATTTACTAAAGAAAGCAACGCAAGCTGCTTCATCCTCTGGGAACAAGGTTGCCATTTATAACCCACCATCGTTAAAGATGGCCGAGATTAGACCAAATTCAGAAGCATTAGATACAGCGACTTCAACAATAAAAACAATTCAACCAAAGCTAGGGTCTTCAGTAAGAAAAAGAGGGGCAAATTCTAATAAGCCTAAAAATAATTGGAACTTTGATTCTTCAAACAATACGAGTAGTGTTCTAAGTTTTTCCAATGTTGCAGATCAAGGTCAAGTAAAATATGATTATAAGAATAGTGATATTAATACTGACAAGAGTGCTTCAATTTGGAATGTAATTTCAAAAAGATATAATCAATCAGGCCTTAGAAGACTCTTTGATGATGGAAGTGAAAAGTTAATTATTGATGAAGAATAAAAAACAAATTCATGGAATGACAGAAGACCACTTAGTTTTAGATAGTGAAACTAGTCGATTATTTCACAAAGAGACTTATCAAAAATTTCTTGCGCTCAAAGAACGAGCCTCACAAGAAGGAATTGATCTCTACGTTCTAAGTTCATTTCGTTCATTTGATAACCAACTCTCTATCTGGAATAAGAAATGTCGTGGAGAAAAAACTCTCTTTGATTCTAATGGGATCGCCCTTGATTATAATTCACTTAGTGATAAAGAAATTGTTTTTTCAATTCTTCGCTGGTCAGCACTTCCAGGAACAAGCCGCCATCACTGGGGTACCGATATCGACGTTGTTGATAAGAACACCTGGCCTCAAGGCTACCACGTCGAACTAATCCCAAATGAATTTGAAGAAGGAGCAATGTTTTATAAAATGAAGTGCTTCTTTGATGATCTCATTGAAAATGAAAATGGATTAGGTTTTTTTAGACCTTATGAAATCGATCAAAATGGTGTAGCTCCCGAGATGTGGCACATCAGTGACTTTAAAGTGGCACAAGTTTACTACCAAGAATTTAACTTCAACAACTTTTTAGAATTTCTTGATGAACAAAACTCGGACGACTTTCTCTTTCTTGATATTGTAAAAGACCATGCTCAAAAAATATTTAAGCAATATATTCAAAATATTTATTTTAAATAAACTCTCCAGTCCGCTTTAACACCAAGTGCCGCCATCCATTCATCACTTGGATCAACGAGCCTTCTTTGCTTTAGATCAAATAGACCAGCTTCCATCGTCATTGTATTAGCAACTTGACCATCAGATTTGATCATTTTTTGCTCTAAAAATGATATCTTTGAATTTCTAAATCCACCAAATACAGTCTCGATAACTACCGTTTCACGGTTCTTTAATTCACGTTTAAAATCAATTTTAAGTGAAGTTATCACTGGTCCGATCTTATCTCGTTGAATGCGATCCATCCCCCATCCTCCACTTGTAATAAGGTCCCAGCGAGCTTCTTCATAGAGTTCGAGATAGACGGCGTTATTTACGTGTCCAAATGTGTCTAAATGCTTTTCAGTGATTAGTACTTCGTACTTATGTGTATTTAATCCCATTAACTGCTCCATAATATCGTTTTTTCATATGTTGCCACAAATTTTAGTCGATTGGAAAGAAGCAAAGAGAACGTATTATCAAGAATTTAGCCAATACCACACTATTAATATCAAGTTAAATCAAGATATCACCGATAAGAGATTAGAATAATATTATTAGAAATAAAACGATGGGAAGTAATGTATGAAAATAAATAAAAGGAACTCTCTAATTGTGATGATCATACTCAGTTTAAACTCTCCTCTAGCTGCAAATGAAACAGTAAATATAGAGAATATTTCACAAGCAAATGAAATATTGGAACACAATACGAAAAATATTAATGATCTAATTGAGAAAAATAATTGGCTCAGTGAGAGAATTACTCAGTGTGAAGGACCTATTCTTTCAGATCAGCCGATTTGTAACGGACCATCAGCTGTACCAGGAATGACTTACAAACAGTCCTATCAAGCAGAGAGAAATGAGAATAATGGCCAAATAGAAGTACTTAAAAATACCAATGCCGAAATTACGACAAATATAATTCCAAGGCTAAATCAAACAAAGCAAGTAGTGGCAGATAACGAAACTTCGAATGAACCAACTCAGGAAGAACAAACAGCTCATCAAAATCAAGAGGAACAACAAGCTTCCCAAGCAACGAGTACTACAGTAAACCAAGCAACGAGTACTGCAGTAAACCAAGAAAAGATGACTCGAGATAAATTACGCGAATTTATTCTGAATCAAGGAAAAAAACTTGATCGTTCAGAAATAATTGCACATGGAACAAAGCAATTTAGAGAATGTCAAAGTGCATATAAAGCAGCAAGTAATGGGAATGAAGATTGGAATAGTATGTACTCAAGTGGTGCGGCCCCAACAAATTTAACGACGACGACTTTTAATAAAATGGTTGTCATCCTTGCAGGAGCGGAATTAAAAGATAATTCTTCAATATCAAATGATGACCTTGTTAAAGTCGCAGCGAAGAAAGCAAGAGCGTGTGCGATGTTTGCCTTCACTGCTGGTGAAAACTTTACCAATGAAAAGAAATGGAAAGAAGAAGAATATAAACCAAATGCTGCTGTTCAAAAATCTTTTGATGGAAGGATTAAGTGTACCAACACTGGACCAGAGACAATCGATTTTGATGATTGTATGAATGTTTTAAATGCTTATAATGGCTCTCAAATTGTCCAAACAGGAAACGATGCTATCCAACAATTTAGAGTTCAAAGTTATCAAACAGATCAACAATTAAAAATGATGAATGCGAACCCAATAGAAGAAGACACATCCACTCTTGCGCTAAAAACGCAAAAAGATGGAATCGATAAAATGCAAGGAATGGCAGAAGAAAGACGTGCTCTCCAAGCAGCAAAGCTTGCACTAATGATTAGCTTGGCTAAGCAGATGCCTCAAAATGCTGATGCAATTGATTTATGTGCAACAAATAAGTCATCAGACGGAATGATCGATTCACTGCTTGGTCAAGTACTAACGGCTCCAATTGAAGGTACGGGAGGTGCTAGTTTAGCGCAACTCTCAAATACAACACCAGCGGGTTTCAAGTCCGCTCAAGAGGAATGCCAATTATCTTTTAATCTTGCAACTGCTCACGGTATCTTACAAAATCAAAGTGCAATATCGACGGCCTATGCTATTGCAGCAGAAGCAGGTGTTGAAGTCGCAAAAGAACAAGTCGCTGTGACAATGCTTGGAAAACAAAAGAAACTACTTGGTAGTATTATCGATAAAGTTGAAGATGCGGAAGTAATGGACTTACCAGACGGGTTTGCCTCACAAGAGGAGCTTATGAATTTTTGTGACCTCAACCCTCTTGCAGTTGAATGTAATGGTCTAGGGACAGGTTTTACGACACATATTGGGGGAAGTGGAGCAATTTCAATCAATGGTTCAATTGGAACAAATTCTGCTGATAGTAGAAATGATGATTCAAATGCAATTGACGTCGGAGATGGAACTTCAAATGCAATTATTGACCCTTCAGATATTGCAACTTCGACAGTAGGCGGCTCAGTTGATAAAGCTTCAGGTTTTGTTGATCCTGCCGCTGCGAGAGCTAAAGTCTCATCTGCCCAAGTGTCTGGCGCTGGTGCAGGCGGTGGTGGGAGCGCAAGTGCTTCTGGACTAAGTGGTGGTTCTGGCGGAAATGGAGCAACTCCAAACTCTGGTTCGAGATACAAGTCTCCAAAAATTAGCTACTCAGGTGGAGGTCGTTCACTAAGTTTTAGTGGCGGAAGCGGGGCCAAGAGATCATCAAATAGTAAAGATGCTGGAAATCCATTCGCAAAAATGTTTGCAAAGAATAAAGACGGAAGCAATGTAATAAACTTCAGAGATCTTGCATCTCAAGGTATTGGCGGAAAAAGTGGAAATATCTTTGAAAGAATTACAAATAAATATTCTGAGGTAAACAAGAAAGACCGTTTACTAAAGTATAGTACAGTCGACAAAGAATAATTGTGGGGGTAATTTGCCCCCAGCTTCATTTTGTCCAAGACCTTCATCGATATTTCAATAGGTTAATTAATTCAAAGTTGGCATTTAAAGTGAATATAAGTCTCATAGGAGGTCCTATGAGACATCGTAATGAACAAGCAGCCGCAATGAGTCAATCAAGATTAATCTTACTTCGAATCGAAATATTTACCCTAATGGCCCTCACACTTTGGATTTTTTCTATATCGGGGAATTAATATTGTAAGATCGTGATAAATTTTGCATATTAGCAAGGAGAGCTATTCCCTAGACTCAAAGGATTGAAATGAACTCTGCCCACGAAATTTTGTTAAGTGAATTGATTCAGGCGAAATCATATATAGATCGCTTATTCCACGCAATTACAGATCTATCGAGTGCATTTCATCGTGCCGAAATACGCACAAGTGCTAGCAATATGACTGAAGAATTAGAACAAATTATCAAAAGTAAATTTGTTGCGACTAACTATAAAGAATCAACTCTTATTCATCGCGAACATATTAAAACGGCTAAAGCTAATTTTAAAAATTTGTGCCTCTTTGTAGAAGTCTTTTTAAAGATGTCTCCAAACAAAGCAAATATTCTTAATGATATGGCAGAAATCATCAACTGCATCTATAAGCATGGAAAAGAGCTTCATGAGCTTACTGCGAAATTTGCAAATATTGATGTTCAACTTCCAAGAACTTCACTCATTCGTGAAGTCAAAACCGAAACAAGCTTTATTCAAAAGCAAGTGACAGAAGTAAAAAACTTTGGACGATTCTCACTACTTGAAGGAGGACGCCAGGATATTGAGGAAGAGGAAGAGGAATTCGAAGAAGATCCAACACCAGTTCTTTTTCAACTCGATGTCGAGAAAGTAAAAGCAGTTATCAATGATAGTAAGTCATCACTTCTTGGACTAGAAAATAAAAGAGAAGAAAAGTATGAAGAGTCCCTATCTCTTGGTCATAAGGCCGCATATCAAAAAGACCATGAACTTGCGCTTGAGCATTTTATTAAAGCAAAGAGCTTTAAAGACACTGCAGAAGTAAATACGCTGGTTGCTTGGATTTATACAATTCTTGAAGAGACTGAGAAAGCGAAAAGCTTATGCTTAAAGGCGATATCTCTCGATCCTGACTTTGGACCTCCATATAATGATCTTGGCTCAATCTTATTAAATGAAGGCTCTATTGAAGAGGCCTTGAAGTGGTTCGAACTTGCAAAGAAAGCAATCAAGTACCAAAACAAAGAGTTTCCTTATATCAACTCAGGTCGCGCATATATGATGATTCATAATTACGAAAAGGCCATGAATGAATTTGAACAGGCCATTGAGTATAGCCCAGATAATGAAGAGCTCATTGAGACTGTAGAAAAAATAAAACTCTCATTTGAAAAAGATAAATCAACAACAAGATCACAATTCTTCACTGATCATCCAGAGAATTAAAATGAAAACTGTTGAAAGAAAAGAGCTTGAAAAATTTTTTGATGTTATCCTTTCTCCTCAGCAATATAAAGATTATGGTCCAAATGGTCTGCAAATTGAAGGTGCAGACCATATTTCAAAAATAGCCTTTGCTGTTTCAGCGCAAAAAAAATCTATCGAAAAAGCGGTTGAAATAGGTGCTCAGTGCTTAGTTGTTCATCATGGACTTTTTTGGAGCTTTCACGGCACCAAACCAATAACAAAAAGTTTTGCAAAACGTGTAAGGCCCCTAATAAAAAACGATATCAATCTCTTTGGTTATCATCTTCCACTCGATGGACATATTGAGTATGGAAATGCTGCTAGCCTTGGAAAGAAACTTGGACTAACTAACCTGTGTAACTTTGGTGACTACAAAGGTATGCCTACTGGAGTAAAAGGTGTATTTGAAACACCTAAGACACCAGAAGAGTTAAAAGAGTTAATATCAAAAGTCGTCGAGCATGCAGTAATTCATTCCAATGCCGAAGATGTATCAGAGATTAAATCTCTTGGTATTATTACAGGTGGTGCAAACTCAGGTTGGAAAGACGCCTCTCATGAGGGATTAAACGCCTACCTAACAGGTGAGATGAGTGAACACGACTATCATGAATCGAGAGAAAGTGATGTTCACATGTTTGCTGCAGGTCACAATGCAACAGAGAAGTTTGGAATAAAGGCCTTAATGGGACTTGTTGAGCAAAACTTTGAAGTTGAGTGTGTTTTCATTGATAGCTCAAATCCTGCCTAAAGTTCTTGGCAATATACTCATTTCTTATCAAACAAGTTAAATAGTTAATAACACAAAGAACTCAACTTATATCTTCTTGATTTATCTACTAAATCTAAAAAAGATTAAAAGCTAAAATTAAAAATCACATTTATTTAAATAAAATACTCTCATGGAGCATTCTATGATTAGTATTAAAGATTTTTTACAAAACTATAAGTATCTTGAAGTCATTAATACTGATGGAATAAGAGATATTGATGCACTTCTTGAAAAGATGGTCATCCAAACAAATGGCATCAAGATTAATTATGACTACCCTCTTGGGGTAAAAAACTACTTTGCATTTTGTAAGGAGAAAAACTTTTGTATTGTGATCAAAGAAGATCGCATGATCAAGGGATTTGCAACGTTATCAATTCAAAATATATTGATTAATGGCGAAATTCAATCTGTTTGCTACATAGGAGATCTT
>Ga0100393_10006780_pt1 | contig 10149 bp, 4 predicted proteins | sample CryGeymeta201517_FD_81546 | JGI IMG/M metagenome (GOLD analysis project Ga0100393, IMG submission 81546) | Groundwater microbial communities from Crystal Geyser aquifers in Utah, USA - Crystal Geyser metaG 2015-17 | ecosystem: Environmental > Aquatic > Deep subsurface > Groundwater | place: USA... | reverse complement strand
TGTTGAACCAGCGGTACTCGCCCGATGGGGTGCGGGCGCGAAAGTCCAGGTCGTAGGGCAGATGCCGCTTGAGATGGTCCCTGAGCGCCTGACGCCAGCGGGCGCGATCCTCGGGGTGCAGCAGCGACTCGAGCATGGCGACCGGACTGTCGGCAACGGGCGCCTCGTAGCCCAGCGCGCGCCAGGACTCCTCGGGGAAAGCCACCTGATGCGTCACGATGTTCCAGTCCCAGACGTTGCCGGTGGTGGCGGCCAGCCTGAAGCGCAATTCACTCTGGCGCAGTTTTGTCTCGGCGTTGGCGCGCTGTTGCGCCGTTGCGTCGAGTAGCGCGCGTGCCGTGGCAATTTCGGCGATGACTGGCGCCGGCGCCCCCCGCTGCGCCAGCGCGGCCACCTCGCGGGCCAGCCGTCGGGCGGCCAAGCCGCCACCCAATGCACTCACCAGCGTCGCGCCGAGCAGTAGCAGCGCCAGCGCGCCAGCCGCAGCGAGCAGCGGCGCGCGGTACACGTCGGGCGGTATCTCGAGCACCACCGACCATGGCGAGAGCCCGGAGGCGACGGCAAAGCGCCTATGGGTGTTGAGGTTGTTCGTCGGGGTGAAGCCCGGCGGCGCACGCCGTGCGATCGTGGCACCGGTGCCGTCTTGCAGGGCGAGCGACCAATCGGCAGGCAGCGCCATCTGGCCCAGGCGTTGTTGAAACTGCGCGCCCTCAAACGTGGTGAGCAGTACAAAGACGGTTTTGCCGTTGCGCCGGCCCGGTACCGCAAGAGCGACCAGTGGTACTTTGGCGACCGGGCCGAAAAAGATATCGCCAACCGCAGCCCGCCCCGTCTGCAACGCAACAGGTACCGCGGCGTGGCCGGTGGGGCGCGGCAGCTTGGACAACGCAGTGCCAAAGGGCACGCGCGTGTTGAACAACATCTGCATCTCAAGGTCGGCCAGGATGACATGGCTGCCAAAATGGGTGACAAAGCCTTGCGCTTCGTGGTACAGCGCCGGGCGGCCCGAGGCGTCGTTGGCCAACGGCGACGAGGCCAGCAACTGCAGGCCGTTGATGCGCGCTTGCAGGTCGCTGTCAGTGGCGCTGGCGAAGTTGGCCGCCAGACTGGCCGCCGCCAGGTCTTGCGTTGCCTGCGTGTTGCGCACGCTGCTGAAGATCAGGTAGGCTGCCAGCAGCATCAGCGGCAGCAGGCTGAGCCAGATCAGGCGCGTCAGAAAGCGCGTCAGTGCGATGCTTTTCATGCCCCGGCCTCGCCCGCGTAGCGCACCGCCTCACCCAGGCGATTGCACAGCTCGTTGACCTCGGCCTTGAGCTCCACCATGCGCTGCTCGCGCCCGACCATCAGTTCCTGCCAGCGCAGCAGCTCATCGAGCTGCGCGCGGATTTGCTGCTCCGCCTGCTGGCGCTCGGTGATATCGACAATGGCGGCAACAAAGCCGATCACCCGGCCTGATGCATCACGCTCGGGCGCATACGCCGCATGCATGTAACGCGTGCCATTTTTGGCGCTTGGCAGCGCCATGTCGTACTCTTGCGGTTGCCCCGCCAGCACGGCTTTCAGGTAAGGCTGGGCCACGGTATAAGCCGCGTCGCCCAGCACGTCGCGCAGCGGTTTGCCGACAAAATCGGCTGCCGGCAGGGCAAACATGTCGGCATAAGGCTGGTTCACAAAGCGGTAACGCTGTTGTTGGTCGCAATGGGCGAGCAACACCAGGGCGTGGTCCGTCACCAGGCGCAATTGCTCGTGACTGGCGCGCAATGCCGCCTCGGCGCGTTTGCGCTCGGTGATGACTTCCGAAAAAATGATGATGCCACCGATGTCGCCCGCGCCCGTGCGCCACGGATGCACTTCCCAGTGCACCCAGTCCGTGCTGCCATCGGCGCGCGCAAACGGGTCTTCATCGCATTTTTCAGTCGCTCCCGCCAGGCAGCGTCGGTGAATCTGCTTCCAGCGGTCCGGCAGATTGGGGAAGATGTCGTAGTGACAGCGGCCAGCCAGCGCCTGCTCGGCCAGGCCAAGGTCAAGCAGCCAGCGTCGGCTGTAGGCCAGGTATCGCATATCACGGTCAAACATGGCAATGGCCGCGGGCGCGTGCTCGATGAACAGGCGCAAAACCGAGGTCTTTTCCTGTAGCGCCTGCTGCTTGGCCTGCAGGGTCAACTGGTCTTGTTGCTGGCGCTGCCAGGCCTGGCCGAGGTGCCTGACCGAGGCCAGCGTGACCAGCGCCATGACCAGCACCAGTGCAGCCGCCAACCAAGCCTGTTGGCGCCAGGGTGCCAATAGTCGCTCAAACGATTGGCCGACCACCACCACCAGACTGCTCTGCGCCGACAGGGTCCGGTAAGCGAAGCTGCGCAAGGTGCCGTCAATGGCGCTGTTGCTGCGATAGCTGCCGGCAGGACTTGTGGGCAACAGCTCGCTGAACAGGCGTGTGCCCGAAAATACCTTGCCCATGGCCGTTTCATCAAAGGGGCTGCGCATCATCAAGGTGCCGTCGCTGCGAAACAGGGCAATCGAGCTGTCGGCGCCCAAGTCAACCGAGCGCCACAGCTTGTCGAAATAGGGCGGTTCCACGGCGGCCACGATGATGCCGGCAAACGCGCCATCGGCTGTGCGCAAGGGCCGGGCCGCGCTGATCAACCAGGTGCCGGTGGTGCGGCTGCGCACCGGGCTGCCCAGGTAAAACCGGGTTTGCGGCTGCGCCAGATAGGCCTGGAAGTAGGGGCGGTCGGCCAGACTGATGCCGATGTTGCCGAGGTCCGAGTCGTACCGGATGCGCCCCTGCGCGTCGAGCACCCAGATGGCACGGACAAAGGGCAGTTCTTTAGCCTGCGCTTGCAACAGCGCGTGGGCCGCTGCTTCGTTGAGCGTGCCCGCGGTTTCAAGTTGCGCCAGGCCGTTGGCCGCCAGTTGCAATCGCTGGTCGATGGTCTGCAGGGTGCGCGAGGTCTGCTCCTCGATCACCTGGGCGAATGACTGGGTCAGGCGCTCGCTTGACTCGATCGTCTGGCTGCGCAGGTAGGCCAGCGTCCAGGCGACCAGACCCGCCGCAACCAGCAAGAAGCCAATGACAAGCCAGAGCAGCGCGCGGTGCAGCGGACGTTGCGCAGGCACAGGTGCCAACTGCGCCGGTGCTGACGATGAAGCAAGGTTTGGCAAGTGTGGCTACCTCAATCGTGGTGGGCATCAAACGCCGCGAGCCTCATGCCAGCGTGCGTGCGCGCAGCAGTTGCTCGAATTGATCTGCCGGCACGGGCGCACTGGTGAGGTAGCCCTGGTACATGTCGCAACCCTGCGCCTGCAGAAAATCAAGCTGCTCTTGGGTTTCAACCCCTTCGGCCAGCGCTTGCAGGCGCAGCGTCTGCGCCATGGCGATGATGGTGGCGGCAATCGCCTGGTCGTCGGGGTCGTGCGCCAGATTGTCAACAAAGCTCTTGTCGATTTTGAGAATGTCCAGTGGCAGGCGCTTGAGGTAAGCCAGCGACGAATAGCCGGTGCCAAAGTCGTCAATCGCCAGTTTCACGCCCAGGGCGCGCAATTGGTCCAGAATTTTGATGGCTTCGGCCTCGCGCTCCATCAGGGCGCTTTCGGTGAGTTCGAGCTCCAGCCGGGCCGCCGGGAAACCGCTTTGCGCCAGCGCCTCGGCCACCACTTGCCCGATGTTGCTGTGCAGGAACTGGTGCGCCGACAGATTCACGGCCAGTCGCAACGGTGGCAGGCCGGCCTCGATCCAGCGCTGGCCCTGGTGGCAGGTTTGCTGCAACACCCAGTTGCCAATCGGCGTGATCAGGCCGGTTTCTTCGGCAACCCGAATGAACCGTCCCGGTGCAATCAGGCCTTCAACCGGGTCCTGCCAGCGCACCAGCGCCTCGGCCCCGACGATGCGGCCGCTGGCAATGTCAACCTGCGGCTGGTAGTACACGCGCAATTCATGGTGTTCCAGCGCGCGGCGCAGGCGCACTTCGAGTTCGATGCGGGTGCGCACCGAGTGCGTGAGTTCCTCCGAGAAGTACTTGAAGCGCCCGCGCCCCTCGGTCTTGGCCTGGTAGAGCGAGGTATCGGCCTGTTGCAGCAAGGCCACGGCGCTCTGGCCATGCGCCGGGTACAGGCTGATGCCCACGCTCGCGCCGATGCGCACCTCTGAGCCATTGGACAGGTGCCAGGGTTCGCTCAAGGCGGCGATGATGTCATTGGCCACGCGGCCGGCGTCTTCAGGTTGGGTGATTTTGTCCAGCAGCACCGTGAACTCGTCGCCACCGAGGCGGCAAATGGTATCGACCTCACGCAAGCGCGTGTTCAGGCGCTGCGCCACCAGTTGCAGCAGTTCGTCGCCGGCCAGATGGCCAAAACTGTCGTTGACGTCCTTGAAGTGGTCGAGGTCGAGCATCAGCAGTGCCATCATGGTCTGATTGCGTTGCGCCTGTTCGATGCCGTGCTCCAGCCGTGAAAACAGCAGCAGGCGATTGGGCAACTGGGTCAGCGCATCGTAGTGCGCCAGGTGCTCGAGGCGCTCCTCGCTCTGCTTGATCTGGCTGATGTCGGCAAACACCGCCACGTAGCGGCTCGGCTGGCCGTCGTTGTCGCGCACCGTGCTGATGCTGAGCCACTCGGGGTAAACCTCGCCGTTCTTGCGCCGGTTCCAGACTTCGCCCTGCCAGTGGCCAGCCTCGAGCAGGCTGGCCCACAGCGATTGGTAGAAGCTGCGGTCATGGCGCCCGGACTGCAGCAGACGCGGATTTTGCCCCAGCACTTCAGCTTCGCTGTAGCCGGTGATGGCGGTAAAGGCCGGGTTGACACTCAGGATGCAGGCGTCCAGGTCGGTGATGGTCACGCCCTCGCGGGAGTTGCCAAACACCATGGCCGCCTGGCGCAGCGCGTCTTCGGCGCGTTTGCGCTCGGTGATGTCGCTGCCCACGCCGCGGTAGCCCTGAAAGGTGCCCGCCGCATCGAACAGCGGCGCGCCACTGATCGAGAAATGCCGGGTGCTGCCATCGGCGCCGGCACGCGAGAACTCAAAATCGCGAAACGGAAGATGCGCCTCAAGGGTGGCCCGGTGCGCAAGCCAGCCGTTCTGGTCGGGTGAAAGATGGGGCGTTTCCCAGCGGCATTTGCCAATCATCGGGCCAAACGGAAAGGCTGACAAGGAGGCCCCCTTGACGCCCTCGGTGCGCGTCGTCAGCCGGTGTTTGGCGTCGCTCTCCCAATAAAAATCGGAAGACATTTCTGTCAGGTCGCGAAACCGGGCTTCGCTCGCGCGCAACGCTTGTTCCGCCTGGCGGCGCTCGGCTTCCAGCGCCAAGTTGTCGAGCGCGTAGCTGATGTCAGAAGCCATCTCCAGCAGCAGGCTGCGCGCGGCCTGGTCGAAGGCGTTGACGACGTCCGAAAACAGGATGAAAGCGCCGATGACGCCGCCGCCGCGCGACAGCGGCAAGGTGGCCACGGCACGCCAGCCGGCGCGCCCGGCCATGTCGTGCCAGAGGGCGGTCATGGGGTCGTTGAGGTAATCCTGGCACCAGACGGGCCGCTGCTCGCGGATGGCAGTGCCGACCGTGCCACGCCCGACCGCCAGCGCGGGATCGACCGAAATGGTGAGGTCGGCGAGATACTGCACACCTTCGCCACTTTGGGCCACGGGTATGACGCGCTGGTTGACCGGGTCCAGCAAGCCGATCCAGGCCATTTTCATGCCGCCAAACTGCACGGCGGCGCGGCACACGGCTGCAAACAACTCGGGCTCGCTGTGGCAATGCACGATGGCCTGGTTGCACTCGCTCAGGGCGGCATAAAGCTGGGTCAGGCGTTGAATTTTGGCTTCGGCGATCTTGCGTTCGGTGACGTCAAGCGCCAGCACTAACTTGGCACGCCGGCCATGGAAGTCGAGTTGGTGCGTGCTGATCTCTACATTGATCAGCGTGCCATCCTTCTTGCGGTGGTGCCACTGGTCGCCATGTTTGAGGTCCATATCTTGGGTCTGTGCGATGGTTTCCAGCAGTTTTGGCACATCCTCGGGCGGCCGGATGTCGGCGATCGTCATGGCCAGAAACTCGTCGCGGCGGTAGCCGTAGTGGGCTACTGCCGCGTCGTTGACCGCGAGAAAGTGCAGCGTCTGCAAGTCGAAAACCCACATCGGCTGCGGGTTGGCCTCGAACAACTGCCGGTAGTTTTGCTCGCTCTGGCGCAGCGTGCGGTTCAGGGCCTCGATCTGCCCGATCTTGTGCTCGAGCTTGCGCGCGAGCGCCGCGTCGTGCAGCACATAAAAGTCCTGGTCCTGGAGCGGCGCGACGGCTGCGGCGCGGGCCGGCAACTGCGTGAGCACCGCTTGCAACTCGGCCAGGAAAATTATCGGCTCGACCGGTTTGATCAGGTAGCGCACCGCACCCAGACTCAGCGCCAGCCGTTCGTCCTGGGGGTCGGTGTAAGTGGCCGAGTAGAAAACAAAGGGGATCGATTTGAGCGCAGCGTCCTGCATCCAGGCGCGGCACAGCATAAAGCCGTCCATCCCGGGCATGAGCACATCGGACACCACGACCGCGGGCGCGTCGCGCCGCGCGGCCGCCAGCGCCTCAAGGCCATTGCTGGCCTGGCTTACCCGGTAACCGCTGCCTTCGAGCAAGGCTTTGAGCAGGTAACGGCTCGCCTCCTGGTCTTCGACAATCAGGACATGGGTCATGCTTTGTCTTCAGAAAAAAATAATGCAGTGCTATAGGGGCCCCGAGCTTAAACCTTTTCAGGCGCCACGCCCAGGCGCAGCCGGTGCCGGGCAATTTGCGCGCGCACCTGGTTTGGTGCGGTGCCGCCCAGGATGTCGCGGGCGTTGAGCGAGCCGCGCAGGCTCAACACCTCATACACATCTTTCTCGACGCTCGGGTTGAAGCCCTGCAACACCGCCAGCGGCAGTTCCGACAAATCGACCTGGTGCGTGATGGCGGCCTTGACCGCGTGCGCCACGGTTTCATGGGCATCGCGAAATGGCAGACCTTTTTTGACCAGATAGTCAGCCAGGTCGGTGGCTGTGGCGTAGCCTTTTAATGCCGCCTGCTCCATCGCCTGCGCATTCACCGTGATGCCGCCTTCTTTCTGACCCGTGGCCGGGTTGCGCTGGCCGCCGATCATCTCGGCAAAAATGCGCAGCGTGTCCTTGAGTGTGTCCACCGTGTCAAAGAGCGGCTCCTTGTCTTCCTGGTTGTCCTTGTTGTAGGCCAGCGGCTGGCCTTTCATCAGGGTGATCAGGCCCATCAGGTGGCCCACCACGCGGCCGGTCTTGCCGCGCGCGAGTTCGGGCACGTCGGGGTTTTTCTTTTGCGGCATGATCGAGCTGCCGGTGGTGAAGCGGTCGGCGATTTTGATAAAGCCGAAGTTCTGGCTCATCCACAACACCAGTTCTTCACTCAGGCGGCTGATGTGCACCATGCACAGCGCGGCGGCGGCGCTGAACTCGATGGCAAAGTCGCGGTCGCTCACCGCATCGAGTGAGTTCTGGCAGACCTGCGGCGCAGCGTTGGCATCGACCATGCCCAAGGCGGTGGCAACACGCTCGCGGTCCAGCGGGTAGCTGGTGCCGGCCAGCGCGGCGGCGCCCAGCGGCAGGCGGTTGACGCGTGCGCGCACCTCAAGCATGCGCTCGGCGTCGCGGCTGAACATTTCCACATAGGCCAGCAGGTGATGGCCAAAGCTCACCGGTTGCGCCACCTGCAGATGGGTGAAGCCGGGCAGGATCACTTTCACATGCTGTTCGGCCACGTCGATCAAAGAGGTTTGCAGGTCAAGCAGCAGCGCGCCGATCAGGTCGAGCTCGCCGCGCAGCCACAGCCGCACGTCGGTGGCCACCTGGTCGTTGCGGCTGCGCCCGGTGTGCAGGCGCTTGCCCGCAATGCCGATGAGCTGGGTCAGGCGCGCCTCGATGTTGAGGTGCACGTCTTCCAGGTCGAGCTTCCACTCAAAGGCGCCGGATTCGATCTCTTGCGTGATCTGCGCCATGCCGCGCCTGATGCTGGCCAGGTCTTGCGCGCTGATGATGCCTTGCGCGGCGAGCATGTCGGCGTGCGCCAGCGAGCCGACAATGTCGGCCTGCCACAGGCGCTTGTCAAAAAACACGCTGGCGGTGTAGCGTTTGACCAGCTCGCTCATGGGTTCTGAAAACAGCGCCGACCAGGCCTGGGATTTTTTGTCGAATTGGTTTTGGCTCATCAAAGCTTCAAGGTAGGTGAGGGCGGGCGCCCGAGAATCATCAATAATGGCCGCAGTGGCCAAGCTGGCCGCGAATCAGGCAGATGAATGAAAGATACCCAAATTTTATCGGGCTTCCATGACCCGGCTGCTGCGCCGACCGGGAATGCCACTCCGCTGTCCACGGTGCTGGTGTTTGACGCCTGCCATGTGGGCGTGGTGCTGCGCGCCGTGCTGTTTGTGCAGTCGGTGGTGGCGGTGGCGGCCATGTTCGGTGCCGCTACACCGCTGGACTGGCTGACCCGGTTGGCGCTCCTGACCGGCGCCACGTTGCCCGCCACCCTGCTGTGGCTGATCGTGGCGTGCAGCCTGAAAAAAGTGCTGGCGCGCCTGCGCCCCGCGCTACAGCAGGTGGCCGGTGTCTTGCTGGGCGCCCTGGCTGGGCTGTACGGCTGCGCCATGCTGGCCATGGTTGGCTCGCTGGAAGCCGCACCCTGGTGGGCCAGCGCTTTTGCCGGCGCCATGTTGTCGGCCGCGCTGGTGGCCGCGCTGGTGCTGCGCGCCAAGGCCAAAGCGCCAGCAGCGGCAACCGCGCGCCTGGCCGAGTTGCAGGCGCGCATCCGGCCACATTTTTTGTTCAACACGCTCAACAGCGCCGTGGCGCTGGTGCGCGCCGAGCCGCGCAAGGCGGAAAGGCTGTTGGAAGACCTGAGCGACCTGTTTCGTCATGCGCTGATGGCGCACGGTGAGTCGGTCACGCTGGCCGAAGAAATTGCCCTGGCGCAGCGCTATCTGGCGATCGAGCAGGTGCGCTTTGGCGAGCGCGTGCGCATCGAATGGGCGCTCGACCCCACCGCAGATTCAGCCCGCCTGCCGCCGCTGCTGCTGCAACCGCTGGTCGAAAACGCCGTCAAGCATGGTGTGGAGCCCAGCGCCAGCGGCGCCGACATCCGGGTCAGCACCCAGCGCCGGGGCTCGCGCGTGGTCATCAAGGTCAGCAACACCACGCCAGCCTCAAGCAGTGCGCACGGCCATGGTCTGGCGCTGGCCAATGTGCGCGAGCGCCTGAGCCTGCTGCACGACGTTCAGGCCCGCTTTCAAAGCGGCTTGAAAGACGGGGTTTACCAGGTCAGGATCGAGGTGCCCGCATGATCCTAGATTCCTCAGTTGACCGCTTGATAATTTCGATAAACCAATGAAATGATTAGAAAAAGTGACTTCGATGACATTCACCTTTTGGGTGAAAGCGCTACGCACCCAATTGCGCTGCTGACAACGCGTCTGGGGTCGTTGCTCCTCCTTGCGGGCAGGAGCCCGCTGCGTCGTCTCGCCTACCCAGCCACGCCGCCAGCAGCCCACTTGGGCGCGTCCAACCGAGGAATCTAGGATGATCCGCGTGCTGGTGGTGGACGACGAAAGCCTGGCGCGCAGCCGGCTCAAAACGCTGCTGGGCGACTGCAGCCAGCCCGGCGCGCAGGTGCTGGGTGAAGCCGCCAATGCGGTGCAGGCGGTGGAATTTTTGCAGCACCACGCGGTCGATGCGGTGCTGCTTGACATCCACATGCCAGGTGCCGATGGTCTGATGCTGGCGCAGGCGCTGCGCCAGTTGCCGCAGCCACCGGCCATTGTTTTCGTCACGGCCTATGCCGAGCACGCGGTGCAGGCTTTTGAGCTGGAGGCGCTGGACTACCTGACCAAACCGGTGCGGCTGGAGCGCTTGCAGGCTGCGCTGCAAAAAATTCAACGGGTCAAGCAACAGAAGCTGGAGTCGCCTGCCGACGAGCTTGAGGAAGTGCTGGTGATTCAGGAGCGCGGCGGCACCGAGCGCGTGCCATTGGCACAGGTGCTGTACCTCAAAGCCGAGCTGAAATACATCACCGTGCGCACCGCCAACCGCAGCTACCTGCTGGAGGGCGCGCTGTCGGAGCTGGAGACTCACTACGCCAGCCGCTTCATGCGCATCCACCGCAACGCGCTGGT
>Ga0100393_10006772_pt1 | contig 10156 bp, 17 predicted proteins | sample CryGeymeta201517_FD_81546 | JGI IMG/M metagenome (GOLD analysis project Ga0100393, IMG submission 81546) | Groundwater microbial communities from Crystal Geyser aquifers in Utah, USA - Crystal Geyser metaG 2015-17 | ecosystem: Environmental > Aquatic > Deep subsurface > Groundwater | place... | reverse complement strand
GATTTGTTTAAAAATTAGCTATATCTCCACAATATTACGTCCCTACGGGACTTTGTTGTGAAATGTTTCATTTTTTCTATAAATATTTTGTCCCTACGGGACATTCTGCGTAACATCAGTTATTAATATGAATTTATTAAATAAAACTGCGAAATTTCATTTAGTCTTACACAAAACAATTCTTAGCTAAATAATATTTTGATGTGTTATGACTTGTAAAAAAATAAATTGAACATTTATAAAAAAGCGAAAAAATATAATATATACTTTGTTATATTATAATAAATGGCATAAGTTTAATTTCTTTAAGAAATAGGATGTCCGTAGGACATCCATTATGGTAAACAAAACCCTCAGCACTCAAATAATGCCTGTAGGGCATTCATAGTTATACATTATCAAAGAATTCAAACAAAAACCTATCATCATATTCAATATCAAACTTTTTTAGCAGAACCAGATACTCTTCCTTAAACGAATTTTTTTGTGATGTTCTTTTTGATTCAATATATAATTATACACAGTTTCTATATATGATTTACTATAAGAAAAAGCCCCGTATCCTTCCTGCCATTGAAATGTTCCCTTAAACCATTTTTTTTCGTTTATAAAAAGTGAACTGCTTCTTTTTAAATCGGACACAATATCTGAAATAGACATAGTAGGATTTAATCCAAAAAATACATGTACATGATCTGAATATCCGTTCACAATAATTGACTTGTGCTGTTTATTCGTTAGTACCCCACTCATATAGCTGAATACTTCTTTTCTTATTGGCTCGGTTAATAAACATTCCATAGTTTTACAGCAAAAACAAATTGTGTGTATAAATGTGTGAAAACTCATGGTTTCATAATTAACTTTTTATGCAAGCCCAACGGGCTTGAGTTTTGTTTTTTTTATTTTTTTACTATAATTCAAGTCCTACAGACTTGGATAAAGAAAAAAGATATCCTATCAAAAGACAATGGTAAAAAATATTTCTAGCACATCAAAATAATTTTGACCCATGAAAACTGTAATTGTAACTATTCCTGAAAAAGAAAAATCGTTTTTTTTGTATGTGTTACAAAAAGTAACTATTGGGTTTAAATAATAAAAACTCTAATATTATTAATACTTTTCTGAAGAAATTGCACCCGTAACAATTGCAACGCTTGCTCCACACCCTAAACGTGTTGCCCCTGCATTAATTAAGTCAATTGCTTGCTCATAATTTTTAATTCCGCCACTAGCTTTAACTCCCATTTTTGGTCCAACAATGCGGCGCATTAATGCGATATCTGGGACTGTAGCGCCATGTCCCGAAAATCCTGTACATGTTTTAACAAAATTAGCATCGGCTTTTTTAGATATTTCGCAAGCTAATATTTTTTCTTCATCGGTAAGCAAACCTGTTTCAATAATAACTTTCAATACTGTATTGCTACGACATGCACGTTTAATTGTTCTAATGTCTTCTTCAACCAATTTTAATTCACGCGATTTTAAAGCTCCTACATTAATTACCATATCAATTTCGTTTGCTCCATTAGAGATTGCAGTTCTCGCTTCAAATGCTTTACTTCGGCTATCCATTTCGCCTAATGGAAACCCAATAACCGAACAAATTAGAATTCCAGAACCTCTTAAATTTTTAGCAACAAAAGGTACCCAAGAAGAGTTAACACAAACTGATTTAAATTTGTATTTACGTGCTTCGTTGCATAATTGTTCAAACTGCGATTTTACAGCTTCGGGTTTTAATAAAGTATGGTCAATATAACCAGCTAACTCAAGTGCTGTCATTTGTTTTGTGTTTTTAGATGATTCAGATTTGATATCTTGTCCTTTCATTTTTTCATTTAATCGTGCCATTACTTCTTTAGTAATTTTATCAATCATTTCGTTATGTTCCATATTAATTATTCTATATTTATTATTAAAAAAAGTTCACTTTATAATTTATTATTTATTATTGAATATTTATTATTGTTTAAAAAAGTTCATGGTCATACAGTTGTCATTCATGAGCATACAGTTGTCATTCATGGTCATACGGTTGTTATATGTGTGCATACAATTGAGTGACCATTGTTTGACTATTGTGTGACCATTGTTAATATTGTTCATCGTTCTATGTTCAAAAAAGTTCATTGTTCTATGTTCATTGTTAATATAGTCATACATTGTCATTCAGTTGTTTTTATTGCTATTGTATGACTATTGTTTGACAATTGTGTGACCATTGTTTTTGCTGTTCATTGTTCGTGGTATTTAATACTTTGTACTTTATTTCTATTTATTTCGAGCAATTTCTATATATTGTTTATCATTCCCTCTATACTTAGTGTCTGTCTATAATGTCCGATTTTTTCGTTATGCCCCAGTACGCTTCGCTACGGGGTAAACTCGTTTTGAAAACAGTCATTCCGCCTTAGCGGAACTCCTTGGTTTTCAAAACTTCGTATGCCTCAAACTCGAACATTATAGTTCAGACACTGACTTTATAGACAGACACTACTTAGTACTCATCTTTCTCTCTCAATAGCCATCATTTTGTTAATTCTTGCCCAATGTCTTCCGCCTTCAAATCGAGTTTCGAGCCATAATTTAGCCATTGTGCATAGTTCAAGAGCATTATGTTGATTTGTGCCCATTGTTAAAACATTAGCATTATTATGCTCACGGCTATTTTTTATTGTTTTTTCGCTCCAGCATAATGCGGCTCTAATTCCTTTAACCTTATTACATACCATACAAGAGCCAATTCCAGCCGCATCAAGCATTATACCTCTATCACATTCACCCGAAACAACTTTTTTGGCAACTGCATAAGCAAAATCGGGATAATCGACTTTTATTATATTATTGTTAGTTCCAACATCTATAACATTATATCCAATACTTTGTAAATATATTTTAAGCATTTCTTTAGAATCGTAAGAGCCGTGGTCGGCACCAATGGAAACTCTTTTAACCTGTTCGGTTTTGTTTATTTTATCTATGTTATCCTGAATATCAGACATTTTTAAATAAATAATGTTACACAATTTCAATATATTTTATAAACGATTTAATATTATACATTTACATATTAATTTTGGGCTAAAGCCCATATTTTCTTTTTTAATTCCCCGACCTAAAGGTCGGGGCAATAAATGGTCGGGGCAATAAATGGTCGGGGCAATAAATGGTCGGGGCAATAAATGGTCGGGGCAATAAATGGTCGGGGCAATAATTTATTTGCAAATTTATTCTTCTCATTTATAAACATATCATTTTTGCATATTATTAGTAATTAAATTAGATATATATTTCATCTATAATTCCTGCTATTACGGTTCTGATAGTAAAAGTTTCGGGTTCGTTAATTATCTCCCTTGCCGAATTACCTTCTTCAAGAACAAGTACAGTATCGCCAACTCCAGCTTGTACAGCATCAATAGCAAGAAATGATGTTCCTTGAACATTTCCCAAATAATCTATTGGCTGAATGAGCATAATTTTTTTTGCTTCATAGCCATTTGCTTTAATTGTAGAAACCACATTCCCTATTACTTTTGCTATTATCATTAATTTATAATTGAATATTGTTCATTGCTCATTGTTCATTGTTTATTGTTCATTGTTTATTGTTCACTGTTCATTGTTTATTGTTCTTTACGAAATACGAATTGTACGAATTTATTGTCTGAACTAGGATTTTTAGGATTTAATGATTATAAGATTATTACTGTTCTATTGCAATTCTATTAATTTTTATTTTTTTGTACTTAATACTTTGTACTTAATACTTTGCTTATTGTTTTTGGTTTCAGTTTTTGGATTTTTGATTTTGTAATTTAGAATTTGTTTTTTGTTCAATGTCCATTTCGTCAACTATGCCCATAATTGCTGCATCGCAAGGATTCATTACAGTTTCAAGAATTCTGCTTGCTTCTTTACTGGTTTCAAAATATATTAATTCTCCAACTCCTGACTGAATTGTATCAACAGCAACGATAGCATCACCTACATTATTCAATTTTTCGTCAAGTGGCTGAACAAGCATTAATTTTAATCCTTCAAAAGATTCTACTTTTACGGTGCTTACTACACGTCCTATTACTCTGCCTAGTTTCATATTTTTATCAGTAATCAGTTATCGGTAATCAGTTTGGAGTTATTACAAAATTTATCTGCTTTAGCAATCATAGAAAATAACATTTTACCGACTAAAGCATATTTTTCACAAAAATAACAAGAAATTTCTTGAGAAATATATTTGCAATCAAATGATGTTTCAATCCAATGCTGGGTTTCTAACTGTTCTCCATCAGCATCTGTTAATTTGCTAATAAAATGTTTTTCATATTTTCTTTTTGCCCAAGATTCAGCAATTTGAGCTCCTACTGAGCGAGATGCTCTTCTTATTTGGTCAGTAAGCGAATATTTTTCTTCTTTTGGAAAATTATTAGTTAGTTCAAAAATCTCAAGAGAAAGTTTTCTTGATAATTTATAAACTTCTAAATCTCTATAACTTTTTACATAATCCATTTTCTAAAAACTTTTTACTGATTACTTTTCTTTACAATCTGATAACAGATTACCGTTTTTCTGATTACTATTATATTATTCTTAAATAATCAACCAATGTACACCTTCTTTCCCGTGTAAAAGTTCTAGCTCTGGTAACTCCATCACCTGTTGGGCTTGCTATAGTAAACGAAGCAAATCCAGCTCCACCATAACCCAATCCGGCATAACTTGGTCCATTTTTAATAAATATTGAACAATTCATTATTCTTGCCATTTTGCTAAGTTTTGCAATATTTAATGAGTACATCATTGCTGTATGTCTAAATCCGTGTTCACATTCAACAGCCAAATCAATAGCGGTATCAACATCTTTAACTCTAACAATTGGCATTACAGGCATTAATTGCTCCGTCCATACTAATGGATGATTTTTATCTACTTCGCAAATTAATAAACGGGTTGATAAAGGAACAGTTAAACCAATTCCTTTTGCAATAAAATCGGCATTTTTACCAACAAATTTTTTATTTGCTGCGCCTTCGTGTCCTGGCTTGCCGGGTTCAGATATCACTAATTCTGTGATTTGTTTTATCTGGTTGCCTGTTAGTTCAAAGCAACCATTTTTTTTCATTTCTTCTATTAGTTGGGTGGCTACCGATTCAACAACTATTACTTCTTTTTCGCAAATACAAATCACATTATTGTCAAAACTTGCTCCATCTACAATATCTTTAGCGGCTTTTGTAATAATTGCAGTTTCATCAACAACAACCGGAGGGTTTCCGGGACCGGCGGCAATTACTTTTTTCCCACTATTCATTGCGGTTTTAACTACAGCAGGACCTCCCGTAACAACCAATATTGCGATTTTTTTATGAGTCATTAATTCTTTGGCGGATTCAATAGTTGGTTCATCAATACAAGAAATTAAATTAAGAGGACCACCAGCTTCAATAATAGCAGTATTTAGCAAACTAATTAGTGATGCAGAAACTTTTTTTGCCGATGGATGAGGATTAAAAACAACAGTATTTCCGGCTGCTATCATACCTATAGCATTGCTTATAATTGTAACAACAGGGTTTGTGCTTGGTGTTATTGCACCGATAACTCCATAAGGAGCTCTTTCAACAAGAGTTAGTCCATGATCATCGGTAAATGTTTCTGGTACAATATCTTCTATGCCAGGTGTTTTATTAATTCCAAGTTCGTTTTTTAATACTTTGTCTTCCCAACGTCCCATACCAGTTTCTTCGTGAGCCATTTTCGATAGAATTTCGTTGTATTCCATAGAAATCTTGCGAATATTTGTAATAATTTTCTTTCGGGTTTCTAATGATATTTTTGAAAATTCCTTAAAAGCTACGTCAGAAGCATCAACGGCATTATTTAAATTTGAAAATACTCCCAGTTTTTTTTCATTATTTACATTTGTTGAAGTAAGATTCATGCTTTTAACAACTTCTTCAACTAATTTTCTTACATTTTGTTCTAAATTATCCATTTTAAATTTTCAAATTACATGAAAAATTGTTTGATTTCAACATGTGGTTGTGGAATTATTACGTTCATACATAATTGATTTTTCTCTTTAACTTTTGCAGTTGCAACATACATTGCTGCTTCAACTGCATCTAATGTACCCATCATTTTCACGTATGATTTTCCTCCAAAACCAATAGCAAGCCGTATTTCGATAATTTTCACATTTCCTGTTTTAGCCGCCAAATCACCTGCTTCGATACTTGAGGCAACTGATAATGTTTCAATTATACCAATTGTATTCCAATCGGTTGTTTTAATTATTTTACCAATTGCAGGTACAACATCTTGATGAACCATTGGTAAATATAAGCTGTCAACTAAATAATCTTTTCCTGTTTCAGAGCCCATTTTAAATGAATATTCAACTGAGGCAACATCGCCACTAAAAACAATAATATATTTTCCGGGACAAATAGTTCTTGCTTCAATTATATTAATTTGTGCAATTTTTACCATATCATCAAGAGCTTTTATACCAATTGCAATACTACTAAATTCTAATACTCCTAAAACAGTTGTTGTCATTTAAAAATATTCTTACTATTCAACTTCAAAAGTAAATATAAATTACTCACATTTTTTTTTATTTTTTTTAGGTGTTCGCTAAGTTGCTTCATGTTTATTGTCATACATTGTCATACTTTGTAATTCATTGTTTATTGTTTCATTATTATTTAACCATTTAACAATGAAACATTTTTAAAATTTGATATAATCTGTGGCTTAAAAGAACAGATGCTTAATAGTAACAAATTATTTCTTATAAACTATTTTTTCGTTTTCGTCAATTAAATCAATAATTCCAATTATTATTGCATCAACAGGTTTATTTGCAGTAATAGGAGTTTCTCTGGCTGATGTGCTTTCTGCAACAAATACGAGTTCGTCGTTGCCGGCTCCAACTAAATCAAGAGCAACTAAATAGTTTCCCTTTTTTTCTCCTGATTGATTACATTTCTCTAACAAAAGGTACCTTGAACCTTCAATACCATCATTTTTTACAGTACTAACGACTGTTCCAACAACTTTAGCTAAATTCATATTAATTTCCGTTAAAATTAAAATGTTTCAAATTGTAACATTTTAAAATTTATTGCAGGAATACGCTTACTAATATTTAGGAACTCAATTCCAATTACATTGTCATTTTCGTCAAAATCAAGAATAATTCCTTTTTTTACTTCTTCAGAGTCAACAATTTTTCCATCATCTAAGCGAAAATATAATGTATCGTTTTTATTATCAAGTTTAAGTTTCATAAAAATTTATTTTAAACGCCGGTCAAAAAAAACTGTAATTATTTTTTGAGGATTAACATCTTTATTAATTATTACTCTTAAAAACTTATTATTATTTTCCTTTATTTGCTTTATATAATGAAATGTATTATCAGTTTCTTTATATGATTTATCTGGATGATAAAGAGTATTTTCTAACCATGTGATTTTAATTTCTCTTTCATTAATCATTGTCTGTGCATGTTCTGATAACTGATAACTCATACAATATAAAAAACTCTAATCTCTGGTAAATTATTACTTTCACTACTCATAGTTCCAACAACTTTAGCTAATTTCATTTCTTAATCTTTCTGGTAAGTATATTTGCCATCTTTTTCGATAATATCAACTATTGCAATAATTGTAGAGTCGGTTGGTTTGCCCTCTGTTACATTTGTAAATCTTGCACCACTTCCCGAAACGTAAAATACGATTTCGCCAATTCCTGCTCCAACACTGTCCATTGAAACTACAAAATCATTTTTCCCTTTCATTGTTACAGCATCAATTTTCTCTAACAGAAGAAGTTTAATTCCTTCCATTTTCTGAGCTTTTTGACTAGCTACTACCGTTCCAATAACTTTTGCTAAAATCATCTTAATTTGAGATTTACGAATTATAAATTCACTTTACTCTATTCCGAAATTTCGTAATTGTTGCCTCTAATTGCACGAATTAAAAAGGAATAAGATACAGAATATAGACTGTATTTGATGAATTATATTCTTCTCCCTTTTTTTATTAGTGTAATTCGTTGCACAATGTTTTTGGCTAATATCAAAAATAAAGTAAATTAGATTTTTTTTATTTTTTTGAATTTACTCTGCCTAAAGGCAATGCTGAGTCAACATTACTGTGTGGGCGTGGAATTACGTGAGTTGATACAATTTCCCCAACCTTTTCGGCTGCACGGGTTCCTGCATCAACGGCAGCTCTTACAGCGGCGACATCGCCTCTTACTATTGCGGTAACGTAACCACCACCAATTTTTTCAAAACCAATAAGTTCAACTTTTGCTGCTTTTACCATTGCGTCTGATGCTTCAACCATTGCAACAAAGCCCCTTGTTTCAATCATTCCTAAAGCTTCTGAATTATCATTCATAATTTTTTCTCCTTTTTTATTTTAATTAATATTCTTTTCTTCCTGTTATTTCATTTAAACGTTTTTCGACAATAGTTTTAGCTTCAAGTACTTCGGCTTCTTCGCCAGCAATGTAAACTCTGCCAAATTTACCAAATCCGTTAACTTCAATAATATTGATTCTTGCAGCTTTTTCTGCCTCATTTGCAGCATAATAAGCATATCCTGCTGGCTCTACTTCTAGAATAAATAATGTGTCGCCCCTTAATATCATATTGCCATATCTAGTTCTATTAATAAGTTGGGCGTGATGGTCTTCAACATTTTTAATTAGCTGACTAGTCAATATTCTTGGACTTATTCTGTCTTCTTCTTTTTTCTCAATTGCATTAAGTACAGCTTGTCCGGCCATTCGGGTATCACCTTGGCTGTCGGAATGTACTTCGAGCATTCCATAAGCTCTTTCAACAATTTGCATACCTGGAGTAACGTGTGTAGCTTTTAATGCAACATCTGTTAACTTATTAATTTCTATACCTGGTGCAATTTCAATTATACAGCACGATTGTCCGCCAACAGGAAGGTATCCCCTTGATACTGTTGAAAGATACGATGCCATTTGAAGTTGTAATGAATCTAAAAAAATATACGTTCTTAAATCAACCATAATTATTTCCCTTTCTTAATTAATTTATTACTAAGAGGTAGTGCAGTATCAACATTATTGTGTGGACGTGGAATTACATGAGTTGAAACAACTTCTCCAACTTTTTCTGCTGCAACAGTTCCAGCATCAACAGCAGCCCTTACGGCGGCAACATCACCTCTTACTATTGCTGTAACATAACCACCACCAATTTTTTCGAAACCAATAAGTTCAACTTTTGCTGCTTTTACCATTGCATCTGATGCTTCAACCATAGCAGCGAATCCTTTGGTTTCAATCATCCCTAAAGCTTTCATTTCATTGTCAATCATATTTCTTTTGTTATTAGTTAATTTTACTTTGTTATTAATAAGAGAATTTTTAAATCATAATATTATGATGTAAAATTATGATTTTTTTTATTAATTTCAAAATTATATCTTTTTGTGATTTAAATACAACTTTTGAAACGACTATATTAATCCAACTTTTTTATATTTTTTAATACTTTATAAGCATCTTCACCCGAAACACCTTTTGATGCCAAAAATCGTAATAATTTTTGTTCTCTTTCGAAGTCGGAATTGGCTTTAATATATTTTACTTTTTGTTTTGCCATTTCGGTAAGCCGTAAAATATAATCGCTTTTATCAATTCCCGAAATTACTTCTTTAATTATTTCAGCAGAAATTTTTTTTAAATAAAGTGTATTTTTAATTTTATCAATTCCCCACTTTTGAAATTTGAGTTTGTCATTTACATAAGCACGTACAAAACGTTCTTCGTTAATAAAATTTTCTTCGATAAGTTTGGTTATAATTTTTTTTATTGATGTATCGTCAACTTCTAATTTTTTTAGGCGCAACTGTATTTCGCTGGTACACAATTCTCTGCGACTGCACCAACTCATTGCACGGGTTATATAAAATTCGTAATTTGTCAACTTAAAACGAGTTTTGATTTAATAATTCTGGGTTTATTATTTATGTCATTTATTATAATATTATCTACAAATCCGTAAACTTCAAATAACAATGAAACTTCTTTTGCAAATTTTTCGTGAACTTCAACATATATTAAACCATTTTCTTCTAAATGT
>Ga0100393_10006765_pt1 | contig 10161 bp, 5 predicted proteins | sample CryGeymeta201517_FD_81546 | JGI IMG/M metagenome (GOLD analysis project Ga0100393, IMG submission 81546) | Groundwater microbial communities from Crystal Geyser aquifers in Utah, USA - Crystal Geyser metaG 2015-17 | ecosystem: Environmental > Aquatic > Deep subsurface > Groundwater | place: USA... | reverse complement strand
TTAGGTCTTACTCTATTAGGTCGTGTGCCTGTGCCTGCTTCCTATACACACACACCACTAGTCTCCTACTCTAGTCATAATATCTAATATTCACTCTATAGTCTCCACACTAGCTTTTTACGATAATACAGTTCGGCATATTACTATTACTACTACTCTGCTACTACTAGAAGTACCACATCTATCTCCATCAAATATCTCTAACCACTGCAAGTATATAATAATAACAAAAAAGTGTACGAGACAGCAGAAACAATGACTTCGAACCACAACGAGCAAAGTCGATTGTTGAGTGGTGAAAACGCGAAGGTAAATGAGTACTACTGTAGACTGTAGTAACGATACGTATTAATCGAGTACGTGTGTGTGTAAAGTAGTGACTTCATCATAATAATATACCATCTTATTCCTCTTTTCCAAACAACAACAAATAACAGTACTACCAACAAGGTATCAATGATCGCAAAAATGTGGGCTCTGAATTGGAAAAAGCAGGACGCAGTGCAAGTATTGGTGCCCTGGGTGGAACGTCGAGTTTAGGAAGTTTTCATTTTACTCGACCACCCAGTGTCCGAGGATTGCCCAAATCGTACAGTGTCAGTGCAGATGGGTCACCCAGCTACCTAACACCTACACAAATGGGTCGACAAGAACTGTACGAACATGTGCCCTTTACTGCTGTGTTTGGATTGCAAAAGATGGAACACATGGTTTCGGAAGCATTCGCTTCGTACGCTGCTGAACTTGATATTCAAGACCAAAAGGGACTAACAGACGAAGAAAAGGATATGCGTCGATCTCAGGCATCTCTTATTATTTTGGATGAACTGGAATTCGATTCTAACTTAGTCACAACACCCCTGGTCTTTGCCATTATTGTGGCAGCAGCATCCCAATTTTTAGTAGGTTACAACACAGGTACGTCACAAAACAACCTCTACACGTACCTGGACTGTAATTTTCAATTGGAATTTTATTATCTTTCGTGCTGCTGCTGTTGCGTATCGATGACTTTGTATAACGTTCATCACATCAATGCACTGCAGGTGTTATGAATGCTCCCGAAAAGGTTGTCTTTCCTGGCCATAGTACCGGGGCATGGTCACTAGCCGTAGCTGCCTTTGCGGTGGGTGGTCCTTTTGGAGCCGTGGTTGGAGGTATGTTTTTGCTGTCTTCGTTGGTGTCAACGTGTGTAAATGTTCATATGCCTACGTTTGAACGCAATTTGTTTGCACTTTGCAACAACAACAACAAGAAATCGTCACTCCCATAAATCATGTTTCTAAACAAATCGAATCATATTACGGTATACGTTGACATCAGGCAAAATGGCCGACCAACGAGGCCGTCGTGGAGCTCTCCTCCTATGCACCTGGTGTTTCTTGGCAGGAGGTGTACTGCAAACTGTGGCTTTGGATATGATTACTATTATTGTGGCTCGGTTTATCATTGGATTTTCATCGGGGTTTTCTTCCGTGTTGGTACCCATTTACCTGGGTGAAATGGCTCCGCCAACTCTTCGTGGGATGCTGGGTACGTTGACGCAGTTTGCAATGGTGACTGGTATTTTGGCGGCCGATCTATTTGCCTTCCCATTCGCGACGGAACGAGGCTGGCGGGTACTCTTCTCTGTTACTGTTATTACGGCAGCAATTCAGTTAATTTGTGCTCCATTCTTGTTGGAAAGTCCTCGGTGGCTTTTGGGAAAAGATCCGAACTCCTTGCGCGCACGGTACATTATTAAGAAGCTACGAGGTTTGCGCCACGACGACGAGGTGGAGGTAGAAGTTGGACTTTTCGTCATGGGCGGAGCCGCACAGCGCCAAGATGACGCGTCTACGCTGCACGTTTTCATGGAAATGATGAACCATCCCAAGCTGCGGGTCCTCCTAACTTCATCGCTTGTCTTGCAGATGGCACAACAACTCTCCGGAATCAATGCAGTATTCTATTATTCTACTGCATTCTTTGATGGTGTTATTGATAATCCTTTATTGGGAACAACTATTGTCGGAGCTGTCAATGTGTTGGCTACCTACGCCGCGCTGCTCCTTATGGACAAATGTGGCCGAAAGACGCTCATTCTTTGGTCCTCAGGTGGCATGCTGTTATCTTGCGTCGTGATTGTCTTATCACTTTTGAACTACTTTGGTCACATGATGGCTTTAGTGGCGGTCAATTTTTACGTACTCTTTTTCGAGATTGGCCTCGGTCCAATTCCCTGGCTTATCGTAGCGGAAATGTTCGAAGCAAAGTACGTCGCCGTAGCCATGTCCATCTCAAGTCAAACCAACTGGGCTTGCAACTTTATCGTTGGTTTGGTTTTCCCCTACATGAACAAGTTCCTCGGTCCCTATTCCTTTGTACCTTTTGCCATCGTTTTGTTGGCAACCTTTATTTTCTCTGCCACCGTGCTCCCCGAGACTCAAGGAACAACACCAGCAGAATTGGCAGCTGAAATGACTAGGAAGAATTCCTTGAGTGTGGCCTACGAAGCCAACACAGACACGGCTGGTGCTATTGACTTGGAATGGCGCAAAGCCATGGAACAGTTACGACAAGAAGAGGAGGCGCAAATGCAAGACGGAACGTATGGTAAGTGTGTGCTTGTGGAATGCTAGATTTTAGCTCTTGGTATAAGTCCCTGCTTGATTTCGTTCCTACCCCTCACTCTCTTTTTCGAAAAAAAACTATGAAGATTACGGCTTCAAACCAATTGAAGATGACGCCCCCACCCTCAAAATGTAGTGATTTTGTTTTGCACTGTAAAATTGTAAAAATTGGGCGTAGTAAAAGATTGTTGAGATTGTAGCCTTTTTTGTTGGTACTATTGAAGAATAAAATCGTGGTCGTTGAGAATGCCGTAAAAATCTGCACCTTTCCGTAGCCGCCTACGTCCTCCCATGTAGACTCTTTAGCTTTGGATATAGCTAGCTGCCAAACATTATACTTCATCTTAGACGGCTAAATACTGCTAGCAAGTACTGGAGCAAAGTATGCTTGTGGTTGCATGGTGCCAGCTCTATGTAGTCTAGTGCAGTGGCACGCCAAAGATTTTGATGGGACTTCTTAACCTTATTTCACGACTCCAGCAGCTAGTAGTAGAGAGACTAGTACCACTCGTACCGGCCCGGCCGAACTACTCGAGAACTGCTTTCTAGCAGTGTTTTTTTTATTAAGTAGTGGTACTGTACGTAATAGAATAGTAGTATGCTGAAAGAGAAAATGAATCTTCGGCGACCAAGCTTTTCCAGATCATTCGGACTAGAATAGTAGAGTAGTAGGCTATTCGTGTTGATTCGGAATCAGCATCAAATATTAGCCCAGGTGGACTAAATTCAAAATTTGAATAAAATCGACGACGACACGATGATCTCACGTCATGCCTTTGCACAAAATAACTTTCGAAGAAATCAGCATTTTTACCGTATCATTATTATTTGATGACATAATTGAAAATTGAAACGAGAACATAAACATAACAACTACACCGCTCTTCAGCTCTTCAGCTCTTTCTTATATAATATCCCTCTTACCAAGCTGCTTCTAACCCCTCATCTTTCATCAAGTTGTCTGCTGATTACAATGAGATCTGTTTTACTTTCACTTTTGGCGTTCTGCCTCATTTTTTCTTTGACCAGTTCGGTCGTGAAGGCTTTGGTGCCGACAGCTCCTTCGCTTCATCAGGCAGCCAGCAGCAGCAGCAGCAGCAGCAGCAGCAGCAGCAGCACCATCACCTCATTTTCTGGAACAGCGCTCTATGCCAATGGACGTATTCGAGCCAAAATTAAGAGCTTATTCCGACCCAACAACAACAATAAGAATGATGTCGATTCCAATTCCAATTCGCCAGAACCGCTTTCCAAGGTGTATCAAACTACAGCACAGCTACTGGTAACAGAACGAAAGATGCCTTTGGCCGTTCATACGACTCCTGTTTCACATCAACGTAATGGTGCATGGTTACCTGCTACCAACCGAAAACGACCAGCCAGGCTGCCAGCTCCAGTTGTAGATGCCATTCGCAAAGGAGGATATAAAGTGTAATGTGTGTTTGTATTTTTTAAATCTCATGACAGGAAAGAACACACATACACACATATTAAGAGTACTATTTTCAATTGGAAAGTCTTAAAGTAAGCTCAATTGTCTAGAATTATGTATATTTTGTGAAGTCTGCGAAGAACGCACCACCTCCTATCAAAGCAGTCAAATGCTCAAAATATGTATTTCAAAGCTGCCAAGAGTTTGTCTTGACCACGTTCATATGTTGACGGACAGCCAATGTATTCCTTGTGATGTATTCGTCATAAATTACAATCGAAACATATAAAAAAAAACTCTCCCAATAGCACCAGTGACATCTCGCTATCCATGCCGCTTCTGTGTTCCCGCGCCTTCTTGCCCCCCCCCCCCGACGCCTGAAAAGCTACGTCCTTTTATCGGAGCTAGGACAAAAAGAGGAAGAAGAAAAATCATCGCAGCAGAGTCTCTCTTGTTTACCGCTGCTCAAAGATATCATAAACCAGTTTAAATTTGGTGTCATTTGCTAGCACAATTGGACTCCAAGTGCCCGCAATCAATTTTAGTTTTCGACACCTTTGACATGAAATTGAACGCTGCTGCAAAAATGACAGCGGGATTTTGCACGGGAGTTTTTTTCAACAAAAACAAAATGCGGGAGTGCGGACCTACGCTATCATCAGAGGATAAGCACTTTCTGTGTAAGACCGGAAGACGAGCGACACAAGCACTATTTTCCAATTTTTGCTTCAAGATTATGGTTTTGGGAAAGAAATGCAACAAATGAGTAAACGCCGAGCCAAAAAGTGTCACCTCGAACTTGCTATGAGCTATCGTATAAGGAAAAGCGGTTTTTGACAGACAGCGCTCTTTTGAGTTAGGTGCAGAGTGATTTTCGTCTGCAAACAAAAAAGCAAATGGAACTTTAGTGTCCTTACTCGCTGGAATGTCATTTTGGATAGTTTTATACCGAACATACGTTTCTACGCTTGCCGTGAAATAAAGTTCTGTCAACATATATATATTCATGTGTTTCTGGTGTTTCACTGCACCTCTCATGCTTCTGCCCTCGTCTGGCGCTACTGTCAAAAAGTCTTGTTTCCTGTTTTTTTACAAGATTTAATTGCAGGAAGATACATGTCATCACTCGGCAGTCCTTAACTATCTCGTTCGGCACCAATGTATCCAGTTACTGAGGAAAATCTTTGCTCTTGTATATCACTAAATAGTAGCATTGTCTGCAGCTGATAAAGAAAGTCCTTGCTCTTGCGCATCACAAGATATTCCTGAACTCTTCCGTTGGACAGCACTGTCTGAAGCTGATGCGGCAAATGCTTGCTCTTGTATATCAATCGACAGTTTTGAACTATCTTGTTCGGCCGCATTGTCCGCAGTTGATGCGGAAAGCGCTTGCGCGTCGATTACAAGCGCATTTGACGAAGCCGGGGGAAAGGATGAGGAATGGGCAATTGCTGACTGCCGTGAAGCAGTCCGATTGGCCCGTATGATTGTCTGGTGGACGCTAAAACCTTCTGGTAAACCTTTCCGTTGAAAATACATCTTCGGTACAAAAATCATCAGCAGAAGGACCAGATCATTCAAACTGATGATGCAAACGAGTACAAGGTGTCTCGCTTCGGTTGAATCTCCCACTGAGATGAGAATAGGCAACCCAAGAATCAAGAATTCAAGAGCGAGAAAAGTCGCAAGAGCGACGTACTTTGCCTCTTGGTACCGATCACTGACACTGCGGAGCTGCCAAAGCAAAAGGTTTGCAGCAATCATAATTACCAAATGGAAAGAAAGCAACGACCCAGCCCAAGCGCCGAAATTGTTACAAGTGCACTTTCCAACAGAGGATATTGTGACAACTCCGCTTCGCTCGTCGACATCAATACCGAGATATTCGCGCTGCCACTCCAAGGGATCTAATACCGTCCACGGAATCAGGACGGCCCAGTTTACCAGCAAGGCAATCAACACTATTTTACCCATACCGATTGCTGTGACAGTCACTCGTCGCATAGAGGAGGAATTAGATACCAATGTATGCATGCGAAATGTTTTCGCGAAAAGACTGCTGTATTGAAGTATCCACCCAGACGAGTACAGCCAGGGAATAGCTATACATGCACCATCAACCAATAAGGTATCTTCCGAAACTCCAGCTTGCATCGAAATAGGTATGATTGAAGAGCTCGAAAGAATCGATCCAAAGCAAATCAGGAGCAAAAACTCGGGCTGTGAAATCAAGACAACGGCATCTTTCCAATGATAAAACGTCCAAGCAATACAGGAAAAGGCGCACAAAAATACCAATGACATGATTGTGTAGCCAAAAACCAATAACCATTGAGGCATCAAGTGCTCTTCCAGTCTTGTACACTGCTCACTGCCTGCTGCGCCATCTGTAGCTGACCCGTCTTGACAGGGTCGACACTCAAAGGGAGCCATGTCAGCCGATCTGTACGTATCAACAGGACAAGAATCGCATTTGCTTGCCAAAATGGCGGCATCTTGTATCACCTTGGATCGATTCACGAAATGACCACCAGAACATCCCAAGGATGCCGGCGATGGCACCACTACAGTGGCCTCTGCTTGATCCACGGGTGCAACCATGAGTAGCTCAAAGTTTTTGTTGGGTGATCTAAAGGGAATACCCCACTGGAACCCAACCGATCCTCTTCCGACATTTCTTCTGTTTTCATCAAAATTGGTGGGACCATAGAGTGACTTTCGGATGTTCAATCCCAGCATGTGCCGTCTGACCTCTTCGTACCGTTCCTGGTACATTGCATCGATTTGCGGATCATCCTGTGTTTTGACAAAACTTTCAGTGTTCTTGAACATGAGGTAGATTGCATGGTAGGCTCCTGTTGCACCATATTCCATGGTGTACCCGAGCCTGGATGTTCCATAATCCAACATGGCCTGACCATTTTCAAAGTATTCGTCCGAGTACTTTATGGCTTTGTGAAACTGCGCACCCGCCTGCATGTGAGGGATATTCTCTCGATATTTAGAAGCATACGCCCAAGATGCCACAGTCATCCACAGCGACGACAGACGGCAACCGTTCGCTTTCCACTGGTCCAGCATAGTATTGGCTTCTGTGTCGGTCATGACGCAAGCCCAAATGGCAACATCTTTATTCGCTTCAACTGCTGGACATGTCTCGTTGGCGATGGCTCGCAAGAAATCGACATCATCACTGTTCATGATTCCATCATTGTTATGGTCTTCCTCTGGATTGTAGGAAACAGCGAGACTATCTGTAAAGCCATCCTGAATTGCCCGATCCAAAATTGCTCGACAAGTAGACTTGAAAAAGTCGGATCGATCGCGATGAACGATTCGTATTTTCTGCCTGGTGCGATTTGTCACCGAAAACTTGAACGCCTGATAGGCTGGCAGACCGTACGTTTCGCTTGGAATGTGTGCCCCGAACACGTACTCGTTGGAGTCATCTTGGTAGTAGCTGTAGGGTCCCACTTGGCTCACAAGAATTCGCTCGTACTTGCCAGCAATAGGTTTGTCAAGTGCGGCGTGAAACGAACAGGAACCCAGAATGTACTGGGGATTGTACTGCAGAATCAACGATTCCAGCATATCGCCGTGTACTTGCGCGTGGTCGGTTGGATCCATCTGCTGAGAGTTTCCAGCAATGCCGACCACCAAACGAATTTGGAGGCGGTGATCTTGATTGTATCCTATCGCCGCACCTGTGCCGTTGTTGTCCTCGTTGATTCGTTCCACGGCCAACCAGGCCCCATCTCGGTGGACCGCACAAAGGGATGAAAATACGCCCACCACCGTAATGACGCTGGTATTTGTCACGCCTTGACGAGGATTGGTATCGTAAAGAATACAAGGTGCAACCGGTGTAGACCCGTCCAACTCTAACAACTGCTTGGACGTCATATTGCACGCTGCATAGCTGTTCGGCGTCGGAAATGGTGCTCCATCTTGTGCCCGTGCAGCCGGAAGAAGTCCACCCAGAAACAAAATAATAATGCAGGCCGGTGCAAACCAATGGTGCAACACCAAGATCATCCTATAAAATGCTTTGCTAATCTTATCTCGATCGACTTCGCTTTTCTTTGTGAGGAAAACAGTGCTCACATTTATTTTTATAAACAACTTTTGATACACTGGACAAGTCTACGTGGTAGCATTACTGTATGGTACCTTGTACCTGGTACCACTACTACTATATAGTAGTCTAGTTGGTTGGGTTTTAAATGATAAAGCCTACCAGGTAACTAGTGGCATTACGAACGACTGCTACAGTACAAGAGGACTATTCTTCTACTGGTGTTTCGATACACTACTTACCTAGTAGGGACTTTCGAAAGCGGATATCAAAACCTACTTAACAATTCGTTAAATCTGACCAGGACTCACAAGCGAATGACCTACTGTACCCGGTAGAGTATCATGTACAGTAGTGGTACCGAGTGGTAATCTGCAGAAATGATCTGATGCCTACTGTTTCGCAACTACAATCAGTTAAACTCTCAATCAAAATCTTTTGAAAATGTATGGCAGTGTAATTGTCTTCGGTTGCCAAGACATTCAAGGACCTCCAGGGAATCGTGCTACCGTACTACTATCACCTAGTGGTAGTGTGAGGTACCTGGTCGTCTGTATTATTACAGTTCCAGGTATGGTACCTGGTACTCTAGAGTGGTAGTAGAAGAAAAAATTTAATTAGAAATAATGAGTTCGGTAGTAATCACATTTTAATAATTGCAGTCGGCGATGGATTCGGCCGTAATTTGACAGTAGGCCTACCATACTACTGTAGTACTAACAGTACGACCTGTTGTATGGTGGTACTAGAACTAGCTAGTCCTAGCATTAGGAACTATTTACGAAATTCGGAATTGAAGGAATCTAGTTGTCATTAACTTGGACGCACATCTTGTGTGTAATATTTATTTCAGCGGTCCAGACACCAGCCATAATAGAGAGTTCGCTGAGCCCCCTCCCCGTGGTGCGAGCTTGGGTCCGCTTTTGTTTTAAAAGTCAGCATCCTGTGTAGTTTTGACCAACGTTGTCATATTGATACCTTTACTACCCAGGCTCCGGAGTAAGGGCGTTGCAGCAGAAACATCGCTACGAGAGCAGCGACAGAAAAGTGAGCGATGAATATGCTTGGTACTACGGAAAGTAGCTTTCCATCAACAACTTCAGAACGCTTGCCCTTGCATTCCTGCCAACTGTCAACCAGTCAACTCCTGTTCACAAAGTTATGTTACACATCTATTGATCTAGCAAAATATGAATATTTTGTGTGCTCATATATCTGAATCCGTCTTGTTCTGCAGTATAGTTCTGGATACCTTGGGAGGTACCAACACAGCACTGCCGGTACCTGTACCGGCAGCAGTGCTTTTGTACAACTTGTGAATCACACTCTTTTTCAAGACCTTTTGCTTTTTGCTGTTGTAGCTCGACGGACCAGCACGCATTGAACCCATCTTAGTCAATATGGGTCCCTTGCCGTATTTTAAATACTCTTCGTATTCTTTTTGCTTCTTCATGGCTGCTGCCAAACCCTTGGGATTCAAAAGGGGCGATTCTTCATCCGCATATACCGAGTCCCCTGAAACTTTAGGAGATCGCATTCGTTTCATAAGGACAGGTGTTTTGACCAATTCCGCAGCTGTCTGTTCAGTTGATTCCACAAAACGGCGAACAGGATCTGATAAATTGACTGCCATACCGATCAGTAAAATGATCAGCAGAACGAAAAAATACTTGTACACATGTGCAGTGGCATAATCTTCCAGCAGATGCAGATCGGTATCACCACGAGAATTGCGAAACCATCCATGACAAAGCTGTACCAAAAAGATGCAAATGAGATTGGGAATTCCACCAACACAAAATATATTCACGGCGCTAGCCAGTGCCTTGGTTTCTGGTGATGATGCCGTAAAGGCGACTTCGTAGGCTGCACTGACGGCAAATATTTCACCCCATCCAATCAAAATGTACGATGGGGCTTGCCATAAGACACTGACTTGTTCTGGCATTCCTGATTCTGAAACGGTTGCTGCACGATGAATCCAATACTCCACGAGCAATGCCCACATCATGGCAAGGGCGCCTAAGAAAGATCCAATGGCA
>Ga0100393_10006749_pt1 | contig 10170 bp, 9 predicted proteins | sample CryGeymeta201517_FD_81546 | JGI IMG/M metagenome (GOLD analysis project Ga0100393, IMG submission 81546) | Groundwater microbial communities from Crystal Geyser aquifers in Utah, USA - Crystal Geyser metaG 2015-17 | ecosystem: Environmental > Aquatic > Deep subsurface > Groundwater | place: USA... | reverse complement strand
GCCCAGAAGTTAGAGAGTCTGGGCGTACTGGCCGGTGGAATTGCCCACGACTTCAACAACCTACTGGTAGGTATGCTCGGAAATTCGGAGTTGGCGTTGATGGATATCCCCGCCGAATCCCGCGCCCGCACGTACCTGAAGGACGTCGTCCTGTCGGCACAACGAGCTGCCGAATTATGCATGCAAATGCTGGCCTATTCAGGAAAGGGCCGATTTGTCGTTCGGGTCTTGGACCTCAATGAAATCGTTCGAGAAATGCTCTCGTTATTGAAAGTCTCGATCTCCAAGAAAGCGGTCCTCAAAACGCGCCTATCTGCAATCCCACCGCTCTTCGAAGGCGACGCGACGCAAATGCGCCAGATCTTGATGAACCTGATCACGAACGCATCAGATGCACTGGCTGACCAACCGGGCGTCATCACGATCACCACGGGTGTCGCGAGCAGCGACGCGACCTATCTTGAAAACTCGACGCTTTCGCATGAACTGCCTGAAGGAAATTACGCTTTTGTGGAGATCTCCGACAGCGGCGAAGGGATGGTTCCTGAGACGATCGAGCGGATTTTTGACCCGTTCTTTACGACAAAACCTGCGGGTCGAGGCCTTGGGTTGGCGGCAGTCAGCGGCATCATCCGAGGTCATCGAGGGGCCGTTCGTATCTACTCCGAGGTCGATCGAGGGACGAGTTTCAAGGTGCTCCTGCCGGCGATTGAGAACAACGAAATAAGTGAAGCCTCCCCAGAATTTGAAGTTGAGATTAAACATGGATCCGGCGTCATTTTGATCGTTGACGACGAACATGCCGTTCGGCGGGTCGCCAAACGAGTTGCCGAACGCGCCGGATTCGCGGTTCTGGAAGCGTCCAACGGCCAAGAGGCCGTGGATATTTTCCGAGAAAGGCACCAAGGGATCGTTCTGGTTCTTTTGGATATGTCGATGCCTGTGATGTCTGGCGAAGAAGCATTCAGGATCTTAAAAACCATCGATCCTTCAGTGCCCGTGGTGCTTTCGAGTGGTTACAACGAACAGGACGCGACCACTTATTTTGTCGGAAAGGGTCTCGCAGGATTTCTTCAAAAACCCTATCGCCCCGCCGACCTTCTGAAGATCTTGCACAAGTCTTAACGCGATCGCGCAAGTAGCGCTGGGGCAAAACTCTCCAGCCAACCTTGTTGCTCGCCAAAGGCCTGAACTTCGTTGATTTCGACGAAGTGACACAGCCACACATGGCCGTCATCGCCCTCCCACGACCACGGTGCGGCGTTTCTCGCCTGCGCCCGATAGAAGTGACGCTCAATACGACGAGTAAGGCTCTGGGGAGACGTGAGGCCGGCCGATTCAGAAAGAACCAGAGGCGGTTGCTCTGAGTGGTCCGACTCACGACGTGTGAATCGAATTCGCTCCCCATCACTTCCCAAAACATGAACTCGATACCCACGGGGAATGCGCAGACCATCGTCAGCAACGACGGTCTCAAGCGTGTAGGCCAGATCGTCTTCACGACGCGTGAAAGTCGTCCCCAGATACTCGACGTCGTCGACCTGGATCCCGGTTTCTTCGGCCAACTCGCGCACGGCCGCGTTCTCCGGCGACTCATCGAGATCCACCGTCCCCGCAGGAAACTGCGTTCCCGCGAGAGGGTGGTCAAAAACGAGCACACAGCCCTGATGGACGGCAAAAATCGTCACCTTCAGGATCGGCGAATGGTTCAAGTCGGCTGGCATGGTGAATCAACTATGCGTGAGGGTCCGCTTGCAGGCCGCGGACAAGCGTGCCCGGGCGTGCGTCGGTGGGTTCTCCGTCTTCCATGATGACCTGACCAGCGCATAATGTCATGCGATAGCCAGTCACGCCCTGAATGAGGCGGCGTCCCCCGGCGGGCAAATCGTGCAACATTTCGGGCATGCCTAGCGTCAGGTTTTCGTAGTCGATCACGTTGACGTCTGCGCGATATCCTGGCTTCAAAAGCCCGCGATCCAACATGCCATAAATTTCTGCCGTCTGGCGGGTCTGCCGGTGAACGATCGTTTCCAATGGAATGCGCTCACCGCGCTCACGATCTCGGGCCCAATGGGTCAACATGAAGGTAGGCATTCCGGCATCACAAATCGCCCCACAGTGTGCGCCACCGTCCGAGAGTCCCATGCGAATACGCGGGTGTGTGTGCATCTTATAAAGTGGATCTAAATTCCGGTCGGCATAATTAAAAAGTGGGAAATAAAGAAAACCTTTTCCTTCGTGCAAACACAAGGCGTCGTAGGCGACTTCTTGTGGGGTTTTACCCTCTTGTTCTGCGCGATAGGCGACCGATTGTTCGTCGGTTGGTTCGTAGTCCAGAAATTCACTGAATAAATACATTTTATCAAAACTGGTCGCGATAAAATTCGCGAATTCACCCGCGTCAACGGGGCTATCAGCCAGGATTTTTGCGCGGATTTCTGGGTCCCGAAGTTTCGCCAATTTTTCTTCATCGGAAAGTCCGCCCACAGCGCCCCAATACTCAGGATAGACCAAGAACGGATGCGCCGATCCCTGCCATCCCATCAGGATGCCAATCGCCCGCCCCGCCGACTGCGCGTAAAGGGGAACGTCGTTTGCAGCCGCGTCGTCAAGCTGTTCCAAGACCTGTTTCCACATTTCTGGATATTCCCAGGTTTGACTCAAATTAAACAAAACAGTCTGGCCGGATTCTTCGGCAATTTCCCGCAACCAATACATTTCGCTGGGGACTTTCATGTGTTCAAGAGCCGCCTCAAAAACGCCGAAACCAGCAATTTTCAGCGCCTCTCCAAAAGCCTTTAATTCGTCCAATTGGGCGAAAGTTCCTGCGACCAGATTTCCCGCAGCGGATCGATGCAGAGGCGTACGCGAAGTGGAAAAACCAAGGGCGCCTGCTTTCAAAGCCTCGACCGTAATTTGTTTCATTTCCTCGATCTGAGCGGGCGTGGCGTCTTCGTTTTCGGACCCAGCGTCACCCATCACGTAACAACGCACGGCCGAGTGAGGAACCTGCGCCGCGACATCAACGGCGCGTGGCATGTTTTCGAGCGCGTCCATGTACTCGGGAAACGTTTCCCAAGACCACTGAATGCCCTCGGTCAGTGCCGAGCCTGGGATGTCTTCGACTCCCTCCATCACGTTGATCAACCACTCGCGGTCTTCGGCACGAACCGGCGCAAAACCGACACCACAATTTCCCATAACGACGGTTGTGCAGCCATGCCAACCCGATGGCGTCACGAATGGGTCCCAGGTCGCTTGAGCGTCGTAATGTGTGTGCATGTCAACAAAGCCCGGCGTCACCAAAAGGCCAGCAGCGTCAACGACTCGATGGGCGGGTGTTTCAATATTTGGAGAGACCTCAGCGATCACTCCATTTTGAATGGCCACATCGCCGATAAACGATGGAGCACCGGAACCGTCTACAATTTTTCCGCCTTTAATCACCAAGTCGTACATACATGCCTCCAACGTTGAGCTTAATGGCTCAAGAGTTTCTTAAAATGATTGATATCGATCGTGTGTGAAAGTGATTCAGCAACAATATGCCCATCCGCTCCCCAACCGCGCAACAGTGTTGAGATAAATTCGTAGAGAAGCGCGTCAAACGGAAAAAGCTGGGGCTGCAGGCGGTTGAGTTTTTGCCGCTCAATGAGCCCATGAATTCCAGACCATAAGATGACCGCACGTGTGAGCTCTCCGCCCGCCGAAAGCTCTCCGCCTGCCGACAAAAAAGCCGCCGAAAGGCGGCCGAGTAGGCGAAGGGTTGGCTCGATGGCCTCGTGAGCAAGCGCATCGTCGAACACAGGTTCGGGAGTGGATACAAAACGAGAGATCAATCGGAAGCGCTGGGGCTGTAACTGGCTCCAGGCGACGTACGCCTGAACCAAAGCCCAAATCCTTTCGATTCCCACCACGTCAGTGAACGAAGCTTCGACGCGCTCCAAGAAACCGTCGAACTCATCCAAGACGTCCACTTGCACGGCAACCAGGATTTGGTCGACCGAGTCGAAATACCGATAGAGCGCACCGACGGTGAGGTCGACTCGCTCGGCAAGTCGATGGATCGAAAACCCATCAAGCCCCTCTTCCACCACGAGCGCCAAGGCGGCTTCGCGAATCGATTCCAATCGGTCCGCTCGGCGGCGCTCTCGTGGAGTCGCCTTGTCTTCAGGTGATCTTGGTGAACTCATTTCAGCCTCATTCGCAAACAGCGTTCACAAAGTAAATAGTGTTCACCATTCTTGTCAAGCGATGGTCACGGAAATCTGAGACGCCACGCGTGTCACCACACAGTAATCCGACGCGCCCTCTGGGCTGAGGATCAAGACCATGAGTATCCATGCGAAATCTCGACCGTCAAAGACCGCTGGTATGTATGCTGCACTGATTAGGAACCATGCGGCGATTCCTTTTTATATTTTTCATCCTGACAGCCTGCGGTGGCGAAGACTCCGTTGAGCAAGAAACCGGTGACTCGGTGGATTGGCTCATCGCAAACACGTCTTCGTATTTGCAGGATTCGGCGTGGCGGCGAGCCGAGCTCGAAGCCTCTATGTGGCGGCCCGACCTTCCCTACGCGCAAAAAAGGTTGGATGCCTATGCCCTGCCCTCCGGCGGTTGGGATCGCCTCCGAGAGTTCAATCCAAACGTGATGTCGGTGGGAGAAAACCCCGCGTTCACGACGTTTGAGTCAGACATACCGACCTCGCGACAAGAGTGGCTTGAATTGGGAGAGAAAGTCTTTTGGAACCTCCCGATGCGGCGAGACGGCTACCTCGACCACTTGATCGACTCGCCGGAATTGATGCAAGAAATTGGTATCCAAACTGACCCCTCCGGAAATATTCGTGGACTTGTTCGATACGACGATGCGTTCGGCAAAGAACGGATCGGCCTGACCTGTGGCTTTTGCCATGGGGACCAGGGCATCGCCGGCGCCGCAAATCAAGACCTCGATTTGGGGCGAGCTCGGTCGATTGTGGAAGAAAGTCTGGGAGTCGATTCCGGCAATGCCTACCATTGGGGTCCCGGCGCCGTGGATGTCACCGACGATAACATCAACGACCCCGTCGCGATCCCAAACCTGTGGAATCTAAAAGATCAGCAATACATTAATCGGTCCGCCGCAGTTGCATTGGCCTCGCCGGCATCGCTCGCGATTCGTTTTGAGACTCAATACATCGAAGGGCAATCGATGACGGGTCGGCCTTCGCGGGCACTGGTCTGGGCCCTTGCGATGTTTGTTTATTCGCTCGACGCAGGAACCTCGCCAGAAACCCAAGGTAAAGGGTTTGATCTCTTCATCGCGGAATGTGGCTCATGCCATCGACCCGAGCAGGCATACGGCGGCGGTTTGGTTCCGGCCGAGGCGCTGAATTCCGATCCCAAGGCTGCGCGCAGCGGATTGCGCGGCACCGGATTTTACAAAGTGCCGACATTAATTGGCGCCTCCAATTCGAAACGATTCATGAACAACGCGTCGGTCGAATCGATGGCGGGCGTGCTCTCGAACGGTCATCCTACGGGGCAAACGCTCAGTTCAGATGACAAAAAAGAATTATTACAATTTCTAAATTCACTCTGAGGCAGAAAATGAAAAACATAATATTAGCACTCGCACTGATTCCATTCGCCGCGTGCGTTAGCGACACAGAAGAATCGAAGTGGAACTTTACAGAGCCTTGCACGGGGACTGAATGTCCGAATCCAAATCCGAATCCAAATCCGAATCCACAGACCTCACCCGTTTTGAGCAGCGAATTTGTGTCGGGCCATCTCGGGAATTATTCGTCATGCCCTGACGAGGGCTACACACCCGCCGCCCCCGCTGGCGAACAAGGTGGCGCCGGTCTGGCTGGCGATTGTGCCGCAGAAGATTGTGGAATCTACAATTGCGACACGGCGCAAATCACGTTCACCATCACCAATACTGGAGAGGTTGAAGGGCTTGACCTTGCGATCGCCACCATCGAACTCTACGACGTCGACGGTACTCTGGTGGCCGAACTCCCCGTCATCGAGGTCTTGGATATGGACGCGATGGATATGGAAGCAAGCGTCCCAATGTCCAACATCGCCCCTGACACCACCAAGCTGTTCATGGTGACCTTCCAGGGCCCAGCAGAGCCTTGGACACTGCTGTCCACGGATTCGGAACGAGGATATGGACACTCAGGGACGGTGGTCATCCGGTTCCAAGCCAGCAATCACGCAGATTTCCTTCTGAAGAGTCCCCTGATCTACGTGTTGGACAACATCGCGACCTGAATCGCGATCACGCCTAAGCTTTCTTGGCCAGATGGGCTGAGTTCGCCTTGGCGTGGAGCCAGTCTGCGTGGTGCGGCGCGCGTTTTGTTTGCGACCACTCCTCCAGCATCTCCCACTTCACTTGGTTGAGCTTCTCGAGCATCCGGTCCTCTTCGGGATCGGGACATGCAAGCTCGATGCGATGGCCGTTAGGATCGAAGAAGTAGATCGAATGAAATAGAGAGTGGTCGGTAACACCGAGAACGTCGACTCCGCGGTCTTCTAGATGCTTCTTGAATTCCAAGAGAGTCGCACGGTCTTTGACCTTAAACGCGATATGCTGGACCCAAACCGGTGTGTTTGGATCACGCCCCATTTCGGGTTGCGTCGGCAATTCGAAGAACGCCAAAACGTTCCCATTCCCTGCGTCCATGAACACATGCATGTAGGGATCATCCTCGCCGGTAGACGGAACGCGATCCTCTGCGATGGCTAAGACAAAATCCATTTTCAGGTTGTCTTTGTACCAGTTGACGGTCTCTTTCGCGTCTTTACAGCGATAGGCTACGTGATGGATTTGTTCGATTTTCATGGGATGCCTCACTGCTCAAGTTCGCGCGCATTCTACAGGTTTTCAGGGCGCTGCCAACGCACTCAATCGAAGAGACGTCGAAGGTAGTCAACAGACGATTTCACCGCGTCGGGCAGATGCGCGGATTGGGCTGACGTCGGCGATATACCCTCCGTATGGGCGAGATGACGCTCGGAATTGGTCCGCACGCGATGCCCACGTGACATCGACGCAATTTGTTTCTCAAGGTCTGGAAGGTCCGCTGACATCACACATTTCTCGCAATAGAGTTTATCAGCCACGTGCACGACGCTGCGTTCCAACACGTCTTCACCGCAACCAGAGCAGACAACCATATGATGCGATCCATCTGGTGGGAGCTTGATCTGCGCATCATGAAACGGATGCTCACTGGCATGCGAAGACAGTCGTTCTCGTTCGTCCCGCCCCAGCCAGATCCCTCGACATTCGTGGCAATAATCGAGTTCAAGCCCGTCAAATTCCACCCCGACCATGGCTCCTCGGTCGACGGGGCAATGAAGAACCTCCGCCGCTTTGACGAACGTATGCTGAGCCATATCACGCTCAGCCTCATGCCCAACGAAACGGCGAGCGACGAGAGCGTCAAACTCTCCGTGGTCGAGCCATAAGCCCCCACAGGTTTTACAAACATCGACCTCCACATAATGTGAGAGTCGTTTCGTAAGTTTTTGTTCGCATGTCGGGCAGATTCTTTCGACAGTACTCATGATCTCGACCTCCGATTATGCCCTCACCTTATTCAAGGAGTGGGCCAACTTGGACCCATGGTTGCCTCGACTCCCGCATCAAGGTACGTTGAACTCGCAAATCTTAACGTCAAAAAACACTATGAATCGACAGCGATTAATACAACTTGCGGCAGTGCTTGGGCTGGTAAATCTGGCGGGCTGCTCACTTCTTGTCGACTTCACGCAATGCGAATCCGATTTGGATTGCCCTGCCACTGCCGCGTGCATCTCGAGCATTTGCGAGGAAGGCGGGCGTTTGAGCATCACCGATCATGTGGTTGTGGATACGACATGGACGGCGGACAAGGTCTACGTCCTGGAAAATCTCACGATGATTGTGCCTCCTGCGACCCTCACGATTGAACCCGGAACGATCATCTTGGGTCGGCGCAACACGGGTCTCGTCGCACTGGCGGGCGCACGTTTGGTCGCCGAGGGCACCCGCGATAACCCGATCGTCTTCACCAGCGATAAACCGGTGGGCCAACGACTTGCGGGCGACTGGGCGGGAATTGCCATGGTGGGACGGGCGACGGTAAATCGAAAACCGTTCAACCTTCGCATCATCACAGACCAATACGACACCGCTGTGGGCGGTACCGATGACTCGTGGGATTGCGGGCGACTTAAGTACGTCAGGATCGAATTCGGTGGCTCGGAGGTCGACGGGCAGAAAGCGCTGAAAGGCCTCACCGTCGCGGGCTGCGGTAGCAAAACGAAAATCGAATATGTCCAAACCCACCTCAGCGACGACGACGGCATCGGCGTTTTCGGGGGTACCGTGGATTTCCGCTACATCGTCAGCACACGAGCGCGAGATGACGCCTTCGATTTCGACACCGGTTGGCGCGGAACGGGGCAGTTCCTGGCAATTCAGCAAGACCTACTCGGACAAGAAGGGCTTGAGATCGAGAACCTGGCCGAAGACCCTCTGGCACAGCCTCAAACGATCGCCCGAATTTACAACTACACGATGATCGGTGCCAACAAAGAGGGGGACCGACAGGCGGCAGTTTATTTCAAAAACGGCGGGCAGGGGTACCTCTCGCATGGTCTGATCACCGGCTACAAATCGGCCGCGATTTACGTGGAAGGCAAAGAAGCGGCGGACCACGTGGGTGCGTCGCTGATCAACGTTCAGAACACGCTTTTCTACGACGTCGGCCCCTCGGGCACGGACTATTTCGGCCTGGTCGACGGAGGTGATGACACCTACACAGGTTTCTCGGACTACACGTATTTTGAGAACGCTGATTTCAACAATGTCTTTGGTAATGACCCAGGTCTGGTCAAACCATTCGATCTTGAGAACCCAGGTTGGATTCCTAACCCGAAATACACGACAGGCCGAGAGATCGACCCGCCCCCAGAAGGATTCGACCCCACAGCTGTGTATCGTGGAGCGTTTTCTCCAAGCGCAACTCCGTGGACAGAAGGTTGGACGTCCTACCCACTCAATTGAGCTTGGCGTAAATAGCGCACATTTTGTCGTCAAACATGTGACCGCGCATCAAATGCGCCGTCAGCCGGGTCGCACGCCGACCAATCTGGAGCGTCTATGAGATTCGTAATTATTTTGCTGGCGTTTTCGTTGCTCTCGGCTTGCTCCTCACCCAACGAGTGCACCAGTCAATGCGGTGAGGCGGTCTGCGGCGATGACGGCTGCGGCGGTTCATGCGGTTCATGCAGCGACACTCAGACATGTGCCGAAGGCGTCTGCACGACCCTCGGGTGTGGCGATGGTGTACTGGCTGAAACTGAAACCTGCGACGATTCCACCGATCACCCGTGCACTCCTGAGTCGTACTGCGAATCGACCAACGCTTGCCTGTCTGCGGTTTACAGCGGATCGGTCGCGACCTGCGACGCAAAATGCGAAACGACTTTCACCGAAGAATGCATCAACGACGACGGTTGCTGCCCAAGCGTTTGCAGCCCACAGACGGATTCAGACTGCAAACCGGCCAATTGCGGAAACGGCGTATTGGATGACCGCGAAACCTGCGATCCGCCTGAGATTCCTTGTCCAACAGAGTGCCCAAATACCGATCCGTGTCTGACTGTCGCGTTGACGGGCATCGCGGAGGCCTGCAATGCGGCGTGCACGACCATTCCCATCACAGCCTGTTTCCCGAACTCCGACGGTTGTTGTCCCGCGGATTGTGCAACCAACGAAGACGCCGATTGCCTTGCCGCGGCTTGCGGCAATTCGATCGTCGACAGCGGCGAAACATGTGATAGCGCACTGACGTGGCCGGCTCCGGGGGCATGCACTCCAGATTGTGACGATCATCGCGCTTGCACCAGCCAGAGCCTCGGCGGCTCCGTTGAGACCTGCAGCGTGGTTTGCGCGGTCACTGACAACACCACCTGTGTTTCAGGGGATGGATGCTGTCCACCGACCTGTGACGAACTCAGCGACACCGATTGCGCCAACGTGGTTTGTGGCGATTCCATCATCGACGGAACCGAAAACTGTGACTCGATGATTCCCGCGGGTTACCCAGGGGCCTGCCCGTTGAGCCAAGCCGATTGCGACGACTCCGATCCCTGCACCACGGATACACTGGTAGGCAGTGC
>Ga0100393_10006729_pt1 | contig 10188 bp, 10 predicted proteins | sample CryGeymeta201517_FD_81546 | JGI IMG/M metagenome (GOLD analysis project Ga0100393, IMG submission 81546) | Groundwater microbial communities from Crystal Geyser aquifers in Utah, USA - Crystal Geyser metaG 2015-17 | ecosystem: Environmental > Aquatic > Deep subsurface > Groundwater | place... | reverse complement strand
CTTCTTTCATTAAGCTCTTTAAAAGTAAGAGACTTATAGATATAGGTGTCATCTCCAAGTTTTTTTGGAAATCTTACAGCTACTTGCTGTGGTCTTATTTTTGCCTGAGCCTCAATTCGACTGGCTATGTTCATTGAAGAATCCTTTGATTTCATTCATACATTTCTCTGTTTCATCTTCAAGGAGATAGTGACCTGCCTTATCGAGAATTACATAGCGATCACTAGGGAAGAAATCTCTCCATCTCTTTAAAAACTTTAAACTAAAACAAAAGTCCTTTGCTCCCCATAAGAATAATTTTGGACAAGTTACTGTCGTCAATTTCTCTTCAATCTCTTTTAATGTATCAAAGCTCACGTGACTTGATTTTAGAGGAATGTCTTTTACAAATCTTGCTGTGGCAATTCTATTCTCATAATTATTATATGGGTGAAGAAATCCTTCTTTGATTTCTGGAGCTAGTTTCTTTTCAACTGCCATAAATGTAGCAGGCCATGCAAAGGCATTGAAGTTTCTTACAATTTTTTCTCCAATCACAGGTAGCTTACAAATTGAAATTGAAAAGGGGATATCTTGTGAGAGAAATGCTGCAGTATTCATAATTGTCATCCTCTTGACTTTGCTAGCAAGCCTTGTGGCCACACCCATTCCAATGGCCCCTCCCCAGTCGTGAACAATCAGAGAAAAACTTTCTAGTTTGAGCTCTTCAATCAGAGTGAGAATATTTTGAATATGATTTTCAAGTGTGTAATCATAATCTTGTGGCTTGTCACTTAGGCCACATCCAATATGATCTGGGACAATACAACGGTGATTAACTTTTAGCTCATTGACAACATTACGATAGAAGAATGACCATGTTGGGTTACCATGTAACATGATGACAGCATCACCTTGCCCTTCGTCGATATAGTGAAGCTTATTTCCATTGATGTTGAGGAAATGACTTTGATATGGGTATTGTGACTTCCATGATAAATTTTCTGTTTGTGTTGTTTGCATTACCACTTTACTCCTAGGGCCAGTGAAGAAAGGCCACTGCCAATTCCCACTAGTGCAATTTTATCACCTTTATTTATCGGTGTATTTTCATGTTTTAAAATTAGTGTTGTCGGAAGCGCAGCAGAGCCTGTGTTTCCTAAAGTTGGAAATGAGTCAAAAGTTGCATGCTGCTCAAGTCCTAGCTTCTTTAGAACGATTTCTTTATGGGCCTTTCCAACTTGATGACCAATAACTAAATCCACATCCTCATTTGTCCATGCAAGGTTTTCCTTGGCCTTAGTCCAAGTTTTAGCGGCAAGAATCTTTCCATGTTCAAGAAGGGCCTCCGAGTCTGTTTCCATAAACAAAGAGTTTGGATCCCCATCTCCTTGGCATAATTTATTTGCCGTAGAATCAGTGAGAATTGCTCCACCACATATTTGATGACCATCGGGACATAGTTCCTTACTTGTAAGAACGAATGCACAAGCGCTAGAGCCTATAGTTAAGTTTGCAAAATATTTCTTAATGGACTTTCTTGTTATCGATTGATCACTATTAAGACGTCTTACTGTTTCATGTAAGAGGGGAGCGCCATTTTCACCAGAAACGATAAGGGCACGTTTAATTTGTCCACATTCAATCATATTTGCGGCCACGACAAAGGCATTCATCACACCGAGGCACGCATTTGAAAGGTCAAAAATTGTGCAGTTTTCACTGAGTTCAAGATCTCCGTGAATAATTGATGCAGTCGATGGTTCGAGAAAATTTCGACAAACTGAACCGTGAACGAGAAGGTCAATATCTTCTTTTTTAACTTTTCCTTTTTTAAAAAGGTTATTGGCGGCCGCTACTGAGAGGCCACTCGGGAGAGTTCCCGCTGGCCATACACCACGTTTTTGGATGCCTGTCATAAGCTCTAGCCTTCCCGCAGGAAGCTTAAGACGCTCATAGATAGGTGCTAGCATTTTCTCAAGATCAGTACTGCTGATATATTCTTCTGGTAAGTATGTTGCAAAGTCTTCGATGACGACATTATTAAACTTCATTATAAATTCCTTAGTCCATTAGACTATGAAGGTTGGCCATAGAGATTCCACTTAGCATTGAACCAACAATCCCTAGAAATCCCTGATCTGTTCCACAGAGGTAAAGTCCCTCAATATGTGTTTTTCCATTTCTTAGTTTATCAGTCGAGCCATAGACTGTTCCACCAAAATGTCCCGTGTATCTTTCAATTGTTGTTGGAGTGAAAACATCCTTGAATGTAATATTGGCATTAAATTGTCCAAAACAATTCTTAATCGTAAGAAGAGAGTCCGTGGCCAGATTTGATTTTTTTTCAAGGTACTCTTTGCGCTCTAATTCTTTCCAGAATTTATAATTGGCGATATAAGTAACCCTTGCAATACCTTCATCAGTGGTGTCATTTCTAAAATTATTTGGAAAACAAATCACTGCACTTCGATTATCATAGAGCGCCTGAGGGCTCTTGTATTCGTAAATGTCGCTATCATTATAAAATATAATGGTTTCATTAATTCCAAAGTCTGAAGGCTTCTTATCAAGACATAGAATGGATTCACAAAAGCTTAAAGGTCCCACTTCGGGCAGGCCTTGACTTGTTTCGCCAGTGATTGCCATTGTTTCAGGATGGCCCATACTTGAAATAACCTTATTTGTCTCTAGCACATCTCCATTACTTAGCGTGACACTATGAACTTTACCTTCTTGATGAGAAATCAAACTGACTTCAGACTTAAAGCGAAGCTCTCCACCAAGTTCTTCATATTTTTTTAAGAGAAGATTTAAAACTGTTCTGACTCCACCATCTGGACGACAAAAGCCTTCGAGATAGATACTTTTGAACATAATTACAAATTGGGAGAAGTCCATATCATTTTCCCATGCTGACCCATAGATCAGTAGGGGGGCAAAAATCATTTCAATAAGAAGTGAGTCTTTTAAGAATTTTTTGGCAACATCTTTTGCCATATATGTTTCATTTTCAAGTGCGACTTCATTAAATTCTCTAATATAGTTTACAAAATTTAAAAATCCATCGATCTCATGGGGAAATTTCTGAGCAACTTCACTCGTGAGTAATTCAAAATCATTTGAGAAGTGCATGCTCTCTGATTTGAATTTAATTAGTGAAGTTGTTTGTTCACTCAGTTGGAGTTCTTCATATTTTATACGTAGTTGTTTTAAAAGTTTTGTTAGAGGAGAAGCCTTTGTTCCCTTCGGTACAAAGTTTGTCATGGCATGAAGGCCAACATCAAATTTTCTCTTTCCTCTTTGATAGTAAGAATTAAGTCCACCTGAGATGATATGTCTTTCGAGGATCACAACTTTCTTACCATACATGGCCAGTCTAATACCGGCCGCTAGGCCACTCATTCCTGCGCCTATAATAATTGTGTCGTACTTCTGATTCATAAAAGCCTTAAAGCTTACAGAGTGAGAATTCCCACTCTGTAATTAAATTCAATTATTGAAATTTTGGCGTTAGGTAAGCAACACAGCTGCTCATCGACGCTAATTGTCCGTAATCTTCTTGAGGAACTTCTACTTGGTGTCTTTTCTTAAGTTCCATCACGATATCAAGAAAGTCCATTGAATCTAGATCAAGCTGCTCTCTTAGTGGTGTTTCATCAACAATATCATTAACATCATCATCAACTGCGATGTCTGCGATAATGTCTAATACGATTTTTCTTACTTCTTCAGTTGTCATTTCATTCTCCTGTTTAATTATTATGATATTTTTTTACGATTAATACTGAATTTATTCCTAGCATTCCAAATGAACTATTAAGAATGTAGTTAACTTCTCTTGTTACTGCTTTATCGAGAACGAGACCATCAAATGCACACTCTGGATCGAGGTTGTCGATTTTGTGACATGGGTGAATTAAGTTATCACTAAAACTTGGAAGGTTCCCTGCAAGTTCTAATGCCCCTGCTGCTCCCATTGAATGTCCAATAAGGCCCTTTGTACAATTTACTCTTGTTGTAGGGCTATCTGCAAACATTTCAATAATTCCCTTCATCTCTTGGATATCTCCCATTTGAGTTCCTGTGGCATGAAGATTAACGATATCGATTTCAGTCTTATTGATTTTTGCTTTTGCAATGGCCGCCTTCATACATTCAAGTTGTCTTGTTGGATTAGGAAGTACAAAGTCTGTTGCATCACTATTGCTATGGTAACCGACAATCTCACCATAAATTTTTGCACCTCTTGCGATGGCGTCCTCAAGTCTTTCAAGCGTGTAGATCGCTCCACCTTCTGAGATAACAATTCCATTTCTATCTTTATCTAGTGGCTTTGATGCCATTGATTGATCGGCTGGATTATCTGCTAATGCTCCTTGGGCCATGAAAGAAACATGATTACCAAAACTATTAGATGATTCAGATACTCCCCCTGCAAGAGCGAGATCAACTTCTCCTAGTTGTAACATTTGTACCGCTTGAATGATTCCCATATTTCCAGCTGCACAGGCCGCACCGATTGTATAATGTGGTCCTGTAATTCCAAGATTTAGTGAAACTTCTCCTGCTGGATTATTTGCAACTGTTCTTGGGTTATGGTGGTGTGTCCAAAGTTTTGGATCTTCTCCATTATTCTTATAAAATTGAAAAAGTTCTTCTTCTGTTTCAACTGGACCATGCTCTGTGATTCCAAGATAGATCCCGATGCGCGAGAGGTCCGTTTGAGCTAGACTTATTGAAGCGTCATCTAAAGCTTCTTTTGCACAGTAAACAGATATCGACCCAACTCTTGTCCCGCGTCTTCTCATTTTCTTTTTCTGGTGTTTTTCTTCGTCAAAGTTACATTCTCCAACAGGAATTTTTCCCATGAATCGAACTTCTTTTTCTGTGATTCCAGATTTTTGTTCAAGTAGAGCATTTCTAAACTCTTGTAGGTTATTACCATTTGGTGCAGTTAGGCCTACTCCTGTGATTACGACTCTTGATAAGTTCATCTTATATCTCCATTTGAAAGCCAGCTACCAAGCTTTCCCATTATTTTACTTTGTATTTGATCTTTCGCATTCCCAAGGTGTGGCATATTGGTTTTTAAAAGATTAAAAACCTGAGGAAGCTTTTCAATTATCGGGTAAGGATTTTCTATTTCATCTGTAAGATCCACTAAGAATTGACTAACTGTTTTTGCAAATTGAGTGGTTATAAGTATTGAGCCTAGTCTTGATTTTCTCTTATCATCTTCAACTATTTGGAGAGCTTTCATACTCATTTTCTCAAATTCTTGAAGATGACCCAATTCTCTCTTTCTAATGACACTTGAAACGATTTGTATTGCATCTTCTTTGACTGAGTGAAGCTTCAATCTTTTTATTTCTTTATGATCATAAGTTTCGATCATTGAGTAGAGGGCTAGAGTTTTCAGCGATTGAGACACAGCACTTTGTGATAGGTTGAGTATTTTCTCTATCTCATCAGAGCTTAGGGCATCTTTAGAGAAAGTGAGTAAACCAAATACGGCCCCATCAATGCGCTTGAAACCTACTCTGGAAAAGAAGCTTTCAAAGTGAGGTAGTAAGTTGAATAATTCATCTTCAATTTCATTCACGGATTAACCTTTAATATTACAAAAATAAAATATATGAAATATTACTTTGTTTTGCCATGTCTTGAAAGAGTTATTTTATGTGCTATGTGTCTAAAACTATTGGCTTTTTTGGGGCCATTTAGGTTCCAAAATACTGAACGGTGACTAAATGACTCCAGTATTGAACCATGCGCTTCGCGCTAATGGTGTCAAAGTCATTCCAATAACTTAAAAAATATTGGCACGAGTATTGTATATAAGTTTTACACTTACGTTTAAAACATGAAGTTTCTACGTTATACACAGTGTGTTGAAAATGTTTTTCATTTAACACGAACACATAACGGAAACAATATTAATTGGAGAGAGGGATTCGATGGAGAAAAAAATGACAAAGACACTTAAGAACTTAGCTTTACTTTCAACTGCAGCGATCATGCTAGCGTCATGTGGTGGCGGTGGCGGTGGCGGTGGTGGTTCAACTTCTACTTATGGGAAGTACACATCTTCTTCAATCAACGGTCAACAATTCGTAAACGCACTGAATAACACTGACCCATCTTATACTCCATATAACACAATGGAAAAAGATGAGTGGCAATCTCTTAAAGATGGTTGGTTTGTATATTATGATGGAAAGTATGATGAATACGTTGCTGTAGACGTTTATTATTTAAAAACACTTTCATACTGGGATTATTACTCTAGTAATTCTTCTCTAGCACGTGAGTTTAGAGATGTTCAATCTGATGATGAATTTGATTTTGGATTTATCGGGGATGCATGGGGTGATAACTATGAAATCGTTGATCTTTATGGATATGATATCTTAAATGATGAATATGTTTATGAAGGTATCATTACTGGTGATCTTTATGAAGACGAACAACAAACAACTGATACAGGTCTAATGGCCGCAAACAAAGAAGATCTTGAAATGTTTAAGAAAGCTTCTGATTATTCTGTAGCTTTCAAAATCCCAGCTGACAAAGCACTTTCGCTTGTAACAATGGAAAAAGAAGTTAAGAAAATGCTAGAAAGTTCATCAAATGGTGAATTAAGAGCAGAAGATCAAAAAGCGATTGCTAAGAATATCGAGCACTTCACTGGTAAATCACTAAGTGATTTCGAAGCGGCGAAAGAAGATTCAGCTGCAAGAGAAAAACTAATTGAAGAAGTAGCGGCTCATATTGGAACTCCAGGTTCTAACCTTGAAAACGTTATCCTTCCAGAGCTTCTAAGTATTGATCTTTAATAAATAAATTTAAAGTACCCAATATTTAAGGGCCTCGTCATTGACGGGGCCTTTTTCGTTTTTCTAATTTAACTGCTCCAGCTAAATGGGGACAGAAATTACCAGGATTTAACTACTTACTTAGTAAAACTGTCGTATTTGACGCTTAAATATTTTTGGTTTTTGGGCCGCGAGAAATTTTAGCTAAAAGCCTCAATAGATTACTAAAGTAGGCTCAGAATTTATCCCCATTTAAAGGGAGCAGTTTATTTTTCTAATTCACAAGACATCTTAAATAGGCTAAATATGGTGGGTTATGGCCATATTGCGAAAGTTATTTACTACTGAAAAGTATCAAGCCACATACTACGTTGAAGAAACACACGAAGGTATGCGACTTGATCAATTTCTCCAAATTTATTTGGAGACTTGGTCACGTCAAGAAATCAAAAAAAGAATCAAGGCCGGAGATGTTGTTATAAAAAACCGCGAAGGTACACATCGTCCTTCTACAATGCTTCACTACCAAGAGGAGCTTACTTTTACAGTTCCAAATACAACTCAAGAGGATGAGTATTGGAATGGAGAGTTGATAGAGAGAGACGAACATCCGGAAGTCGTTTTTGAAGACAAGAATTTAATAGTCATTGCAAAGCCTGCATATATGGCGGCCCATCCAACAGGTAGTCACTTATTTTATTGTGCGACTGTCTACTTTGGTGAAAAGTATCAACAGACCATTCATAGTATTCATCGACTTGATCGTGAGACTTCTGGAGTGATGCTGCTTGGTAAAAACCCTGAGACATCTAATACGCTTGGAGAAGAATTTTTTCACGACAATGTAAAGAAGTGCTACTTCTTTATCTCAAAAGAAAATGAGGCCTACGATGGAAGAGAATATTTTGAATCAAAAGAAAGGCTAGGTGCTGGTGAAAGTGGACTTAAGCGAGTTTATATTGATCACTACCCAGAAGATTCTCATGAAGGTAAGCAGGCACACACCAAATTTAAAGTAATTTATAGAGAAAATGGTTACGCCCTTGGTCTGGCATTTCCTCAAAGTGGAAGACAGCACCAAATTCGTGTTCACGCAATGGTAAGGGGATTACCTCTTGTCGGGGATAAACTCTATCTAGGAAATTTTAAAATGTTTCAACGCTTTAAAGATAAGTATGCAACAAAGGAAGATCATGATCTGATGGAGTTTCATCGTCATGCCCTACATGCTGTTGCTCTAAAGATTAACTATCAAGGGGCCCAAAGTATTTTTAGATCTGGGCTTCCTAAAGATTTTATTCCTCTATTGAAGGAAAAAATTTCAATTTCAATTTCAGAGATTGAAGAGAAAATGCAAGCAGGAATTTTAGAGTATTTTAATTCGATATAATTTTAAAAGAGAGAATTCTTAATGAATGACAATGAAGAAACAAAAATTAACACCCACGAAGATTATCTCAATGAACTAGAGCATCGCTATCGTGATGAAGAGCTTGAAAATTGTCTGAGTATTTTAGAGATGTTTGTTGAGCACAGTGAACAGCTTGTTCATCTCACTGAAGAGAAAAGAGTGAAGCTCCTAACTCTTTCTGGAAGACTCTCTCGTCCTGATCGTAAAGAAATTGCTAAACGTCAAAAAGATGTCAAGCGAATCAGGAAAAAGAAGAAGGCCGTTGCAGATCGAGAAGCACGTGGAAATACAGGAATTAGAAGTGCTCGTGAAGATGCTATCTTTGTAGCTCCAAAGCTTATCTCCCTTGATCAAGAAACTTTAAATGCCTCTCGACCTGAACTCTCTTCTGCTCGTAACTGCTATGTGTGTAAGGCCGAGTTTACAAAGCTTCATCATTTCTACGATACAATGTGTATTGAGTGTGGTGATTTAAATTACTTTAAGCGCCATCAAAGAACAGATATGGCAGGTCAAGTTGCTCTTATTACTGGTTCAAGATTAAAAATTGGATATCATGCAACCTTAATGATGTTACGCTCTGGTGCAACAGTTATTGCGACAACAAGATTTCCTGTTGATTCAGCGATTAGATATTCTAAAGAAGAAGATTTCAAAGACTGGGGACATCGTCTCCACATTCATGGACTTGATCTTAGACATACTCCATCAGTTGAACTTTTTTGTAATTATATTGAAGCGACGTATGATCGTCTTGATATCCTCATTAATAATGCTGCTCAAACGGTTCGTCGACCACCTGGATTTTATGCCCATCTTATGGAAAATGAAGCCAAGGCATTATCTGATCTTACTCCACAGGCGCAGCAATTACTTCAGCGTCAAGAAGCTTGCTTGATTGAACTTAGAAATGCAGGAGACCATTTTGCAGGCCCTGTTGATACCGAAGCCCTTCCTGTTTCGTGGCACAAGCAGGAGGCACCAGGTTTAGGTCTTCGTGAATCTGCTAAGCTCTCGCAAATTCCTTACACGATTGATGATTCTCTTGTGACTCAAGAGATTTTTCCACAAGGACAGCTTGATGTTGATTTACAACAAGTTGATCTAAGAAAGACAAATAGTTGGCGTTTAAAAATAGGAGAGATTAACACTCCTGAGATGATCGAAGTTCAGCTTGTTAATGCTATTGCTCCATTTGTTCTTTGTAATAAGCTCGCTCCAATGATGAAGAGAGATAATACTGGGAAGAAGCATATTGTGAATGTTACTGCGATGGAAGGAAAATTTCACCGCTTTAAAAAAGAAGCAAGACACCCTCATACCAATATGGCAAAGGCCGCGCTTAATATGCTTACTCATACGGCCGCTTCTGAACTGGCCGATCATGGTATCTATATGAATGCTGTTGATACTGGCTGGGTAACAGATGAGGATCCTGTTGAACTTGCCAAGCGAAAAGAAAATCTTCATGACTTTCAACCACCACTTGATATTGTTGACGGTGCAGCTAGGGTATGTGATCCATTTATTGATGGGATTAATACTGGAAAACATTGGTGTGGGAAATTTCTAAAAGATTATTTTCCAATTGATTGGTAGTGAAAATATACGGCAAATTCGAGTTCAACTTGATATAAAAATATTGCCTTGAGATAATTAACTCCTTATTTGGCCTGAGGGCCAAGGAGTTAATTTATGTCTACAAGAAGAACATTTTTGCTTACAGTAACTGGCTTTCTGACATCTTGCTCTCAAAATTTAAAGCGAAAACCATCTTCAATAGTTGATTACTTCTTTCCAAGTTCGTCAAATAATTCAATTTCAAATAAAGGCATTAAAAATCTTAAGGAAGAGTATGACCTAGTAATTGTAGGCTCAGGTTATGGAGCAAGTGTTGTTGCCCAAAGAATGTCGGAAGAATACCCAAATTCGAAAATCTGTATTCTTGAAAGAGGAAAGGAGTTTCATCCTGGAGACTTT
>Ga0100393_10006703_pt1 | contig 10213 bp, 9 predicted proteins | sample CryGeymeta201517_FD_81546 | JGI IMG/M metagenome (GOLD analysis project Ga0100393, IMG submission 81546) | Groundwater microbial communities from Crystal Geyser aquifers in Utah, USA - Crystal Geyser metaG 2015-17 | ecosystem: Environmental > Aquatic > Deep subsurface > Groundwater | place: USA... | reverse complement strand
TGCTCTACTGGAAATACTGCAATATAACAATATTATCGGTGCTTCTCAACCTGCTGTATTTGATTTTGTTTATGACACGTCATTACTACTTCCTAGTACGTCAAGCTTGGAACATGATGTGAAAATGTAGTTGAACCCAGCAGCTGTGCAAAGCAGCACACATCACATTTACTGTAAAGACAAAATTTCATTCCAAGCGGAAACGAGATTGCATTTGGAGCCGTTGGTACTGGACGAGGTATTCAGCCATGCAGGCAAGCTTTACCATTCTGCTAAGGTTAAGTCGGACGGAGCTAAAAAGCGGTGGCGAGACCTCCTCTCTCTGCTTTCTACCGTCGAATGACAGTACCGAGCAAGTGTGCTTTTTAATTTTATTAACAATGTGTACTACTACCAGGAAGTACTACTAGTAGCTACTACAGTACTAGCTAGTGGCAGACTACTACTTGATGCAACGTAGTCCCGAAATTGACCGTAGTCTTGGAATTTTGCGGCTTACTTAATTATTTTTGGCTGTTAAAACCATTTTTTTCAAAACCACCCAGGACCAGGTTACGACAACACGATCGATTGGATTACGTAACTCTGTGCACCATAAAAATTTGTGAAGCAAACTGAAATATAGATCAATGGATGACTGCAATACCAATCATGACCCATTGTCTGCCTTTTTTGCTGGATTACTCCAAAACAATACTCCCATATTGGTTGCCGACAACCATCGTTCCCATGAGACGGATATTGTTCTGCCCATCATCGACAGGCAACAAGCTCATCTTCGATGGGAAAGTGACCCCTCGCTCAGCTTTAACGAGACCAATTTAAAAGACGAAACCCGTTCGCGATGGAAAAGTGTTCCCGATCACAGACGGCGAACTTATCTCACAAAACCAAGGAGGACCAATAGCAACGAAAACGATCGTCCTGGAGTATCGGAAGAATCCGTCAAGATCTCAACGTCGAGACATGATTGTAGAACAAGGAAACACAAAGAGTTCGAGCTTTCTATTTGCTTACCACAAATGCCAGTGCGGAAGGGAAGCATAACTCCCGATGCTTCGGAGACGATCACGGACAAATATCACACCGACAACAAGGTTGCCTGCGAGTAGATGAGGCGTTTGTTTTGTTGGGTATCTTTACCGTACGTTACCGTGGCCTTGTAGCACGTACTCGAGTACTGTGTAGCTAGCATCGAAAGTTCAATCTGCTCTCCCCAGTAGACAAGCGACAGCGGCGTCGAATCGCTCGACCGCGACCACTTTCTCAAGTAGTGTTACACTAGCTGGCCACAACGTAGCTCTATTTCATGCAGGCTTTATAAGGTCAGGAGCCTACCCCTCGGGAAGTCCCATGATCCTGTGCACGCAATAGGCTGGTCATTAAAGGCTGAAAACACCATAGCACTGTCGGCTGAATGCTGAATCATAATTGTAGCTTTTGATGATGTAGATAAATGGTTCTTTAAACAAATTAAAATCAATTCGACAAATTCCTATTTTACACGCTGTCATATAAAACATTCATTGTTTGGTGCAGCACTCCCGAGTGACTTCTTTGGAGCTTGCATCAATGTTATCATAAGGAAGTGTGTCATGTCATTATTGCAACAAAAAATCAGCCAAGATATATGCAGCATCATACTGTTCATACATGGAGCATGTGCGCGTGTGGCTCTTTAGAGCTTGCACTCGCTGCATTCCTCCTTGCCAGTGTAAGGAACAAGGAAATTGTTGTAAATAAAGCAACCGACGCAGAATCCAGCGTTACCCTCTAACCAGGTCGCCAAGTTACAGGTAAGCGCAACAGCGGCCACAGATGGTCTGTACGCATCTCCGAGGTCCTTTCGGAATTGGACAAGAATGAAACATGTTGTGGCAAGGGTAAGTCCTATCAACCAAGCAAATCTCTTGGGACCGGCGGGCTTCCAGAGAGGTGCGGGTTGCAGGAGGAGAGACAAAAGTGTTGCAATAATACCCAAAGGTGCCAAGGGTGTAAGACCAAAGATCATGCTGGTAAGAAACTCCCAGGAGACAATGCCAAATATGACGTTGACGAGTTCAGGATCCTTCATGTGGAAGACGTTCATAATGGCGACCCACGTAATCACGTTTAACAAGCCGGCACGCATGCGGACAGCGTGCTCATCCATGTACATGTCGTTGGGGTGAAGCTCGGACACGTTTCTGTGGCCCAATTGCCACCAATTTCCGTGACGTCCGTGAATCCAGACACGCTCGAAGGCAGTAACGGGGGCTGCTTGCTTCTTTTCCGTCGTACCCCAGGGAAACATTTTCAATTCCTTGTCCAATTCGAGAATCTCGCGGCCGTTACTGATGACAAAGGGTTCTGCCTTTTCGAACTCATGATTTTTCATGATCATCAAGGCTGGAATGGTCTTGAGACCAAACATATCTCTCATCTGAGCTGTCTTGGTGGTGTCGTAGGGCATCACGTCGAGACCTCGCACCTTCAGGCAGCTTTCGCCGAAATTCTCATTGTCTCTGTCGTTGCTACAGAAGATCACCTTACACTTTTTGGCCTCAAAGTTGTGTCGTGCGGAAACTACGTGAGGGGCAAATTTCTTGCAAAAGGGACAGTAGTTCGCGCTGTTGTGTTTTGCGACGGAAAGAATATTTTGGTTAGATTAATGCTGATCAAGAACACATAGAACAAGGAAGCTGTTTCGTTACTCACCCAAAAAATACAGCAATATAATCGTATCCCTCAAAATATTCCTTGGTTGGTTTGGATACGGTAGGGATGGCGTCAACTCCCTTGGGAAGGTTGATGCCTGCTTCGACGTCGGCGCGAGCACCTTCTTCGTGGTCGTTGATGAGAATACTTTCCCCAAAGAGCTTAATGCGCCAGTCAGATGTTGACATGTTTTCTTGGGTTTTGGTTTTTGGTTTTTGCAATCGCGTGAGTTTTTGAATTCGCTTTAATCGATTGTTGAGATGTGATTTTATGAGATGTGATGTGATGAGAAGCACTGGAAAGTTTTGATTGTTTTTCTGAAGGGTTCGTATTTGTTGAGAGTACAAGTCAGTCAGTCCTCGGAAGAGCCTTTTTTCGGAGGGAAATGCCAAGTTCTGTACAAATTAGTTGAGTAAGAATTTGAAAGTAGTACTGAACCTACTACAGTCAAAAAATGTATCCGGAGATATTTTGAGGTCAAATAATTTTACCGACACATTAGAACTACTAGACCCTACGGTACTACTGTACCTGGTACTAGCTAAGGTAGTGCTGTTGTTCCGTTAATTCGGATTGTCCGTCCTTCAATTTTAGTTGCTACTGTAGTACGCTTTGTGTACAGTAGTACTGCAAGTGGTACTGTAGCTACGTATTAAGAAGGGTGTCAACTCGAGGAAGCAGGTTTGGTTTCTGCGAACATCAGAATCTTCGCAAGACGAGGTACTGGTAGCTAGTCTAGTTGCTATCATCAGTAGCGACTAGTGAAGGCCTCGGTTACTTCACGCCAAACCGCCAAGGCAGGAGACGAGTGGAGGCGAGCTGACGATTTTGCAAATAAATAATGATGAAAGAATGTCACACTCGTTGTACTAGTAGTCACTCGTTACAGGCAGGGCTTCGAAAAGGAGCGCACACGAATTGAGAGCAAAAATTTAATAATCTAATTATTATTATCAAAATCTATGGCAGCCGAGTACAGTCGTAGTGAGATGAAAGCAAGCTAAATTCAAAATGCTTATTTCGTCTTTTCTTTTCAAAGTCTCCCAGACCCGACCCCCTGATGCGTTTACAGCCCACGGTCGTGGTGTGATGGATGAGTCGCGCTACCACTTCTCGAGCGAAATGCTTCTGGCAAGGGAAAGGGCGGCTGCTGTGAAGGGACACCAGTAGTAGTGGAGTGCAATAGAACGCTCTCCATTCCGCTGCCCTCTTCGTCGTTAAAATTACTATTTTTGTGTGCAAGATGTTGGTTGGGTGCTGGTGCTGGCGCAAGTCCCGTAGGAGCTGCCATGCCAGTAGACGCTACAGACCATTGCTGCAGACGCTGTTCTTTGAGAAGATGAATTTCGTGCAATTGACCTGGTTGCGGGAGCGCTACACCGTGTGCGCCTCCGCCTGGCTGTGAGTGGTGGTGCTGACCACCTTCAAATTCCACATAATCCGCATTACTACTGTGCGCGCCCATATCGTCCATATGCAGGTGCAAATCATGACTGTCTTCATCCACAAAATTTGCTTGAAGCGGATTGTAGTCATTGTGGCTGCTCGAAAGGGGATTCCCCATCAACACAACTTTCCGGACTTTGTCCAAGACAGGATACTTCATTTCAACTGGCGCTCGGGGACTGTACGCATTGGCATCGGGACCGTGGTCTCCATAGTACAACTTCAAAGCCACTTGAAGTCCTGAAAATATGAGTCCCAATATAGCTGGACTAGCGACATAAAAATCGTGCATTTCCGCGATTCCAACAATGACCCAAATCATGCAGTTAAAGAGTGCCGCCAAGGTAAAGGGCCAGGGAATAGATTCTGATGTCTTTGTCTCCAAAACAGCCTGGACCGCTGCTAACGGACTTGCAAATGTCAAAACCTCCAATAGTACTGTCAAATCTCCAACGGCGCTGATATTTTTCTGAAAAAATATGGTGACCCACAGAGTGGTAAACCAAATGCCTCCAATGAATTGAATGTGTCTGTAAACAGAACCAGGAAAGGTCGGTGATGCGGCGGGTGCGTAATTGGTAAATTCGACAAAGTAGTAGACGGATAAAAAAAATTCCACGATATTTGTCAGGTAAATGGTTGGCTCTCGTTTTAGTATGCCGTAGACAATCCAAACGAAGCAGGATGCCACCATGGAGGTATAAGGAAGTAAAGGTAAATCACCGACTGTGCCTGTTTTTAACACATTCCGCATGGTAGGTATTGGCTGTGGAAATACAGGAATGTTTATGATTTTTTTTGCGTTTGTGTGTGTGTTCATTTTCGTCGTGCGAAATTTGTAGGTTGTTGTCATGGGTCGTGCATGGCCGATAGAAGATAGAAGAAAATAGGAGAGTAGAGGGGGGAAATTGAGAGAAGATAAGACTAGTCCCATGCAAATATAGCACCGATCATCCATTTAAGCTAGCACATTAACCTCAAATATACCCTAACAAATGGCACACAAGAGTACACCCCAACATCCACTCGGAAACAAACGAAATTTCAACGGCAGCACGAAAAACACCAGTGTGCTGAAGACTCACCGAAAGGAACATTATAATAGAGGACATTGGAGCCAAAGTTCCACATATGGCAACCCAAGATGTGACTTTACTCGCTTCATCGGGTGATATATACTCTGCCATGGTTAACTCGGTGCTCGGTAAAAAAAACTGAATGTCTAATTTCGGTAGAAGTCTATTGTTTGTTATTATCTATCGTTTGGGGAGCGTTGTGGTGATGATCTAAATGTACGAGTAATCGATTGTGCGAGTAGATCTGTTACCACCAATCTCGAGATTTTCCGAATCTCGAAATTTTTCATGCTTTTTTCCGAGATTTTGTAATCTCGAGATTATTTGACGATTTACTGTATCACCAATCTCAAGATGTTTTTCTTTCTCGAGATTAATTTTATAATGTTGTTCATTTTTTCAATGCATAACAACAGAATGAAGAAGTCAATGTAATATGGTAATTAGAAATTAAATTAAAGTGGTTCAGCAGCTATCTGTTAAATGGCAGCTTAAAAATGCTCCTGCCATTTAATTTTAATAGGAATAAATTAACACTGCTTAGCCCCATGGCGAATAAGTTGACAGTAGGTTCAGTAGTACAACCTTTATTCGAATAATATTTTATTCGAATTAAATTAAAGTGGTTCAGCAGCTACCTGTTAAATAGCAGCTTAAAAATGCTCCTGCCATTTAATTTTAATTCGAATAAATTAACACTGCATAGCCCCATGGCAAATAAGTTGACAGTAGGTTCAAACTGTACAAAAAAAATATTTTCTTCGAATTAAATTAAAGTGGTTCAGCAGCTACCTGTTAAATAGCAGCTTAAAATTTCTCCTGCCATTTAATTTTAATTCGAATAATATTTTATTCGAAGAATATATTATTATTTCTTAAATATAATTCCGATTAAAATAAAATGGCAGAAGCACTTTTAAGCTTGTATTTAACAGGTAGCTGCTGAACCACTTTAATTTAATTTCTAATTACCATATAACATTGACTTCTTCATTCTGTTGATAAGCATTGAAAAAATGAACAACATTATATAATTAATCTCGAGAAAGAAAAAAATTTTGAGATTGGTGATACAGTAAATCGTCAAATAATCTCAAGATTATAAAATCTCGGAAAAAAGGGTGAAAAATTTCGAGATTCGGAAAATCTCGAGATTGGTGGTAACAAATCCACCCAATAATAAATCAACCCCCGCCCTCCCCCCGCACACCCACCCACCCACCCACACACCAGCACCAAGCACCACATACAACATGCATGAAGACGCGTAAAGACACACACACACTTACACAACCAACAAAGTGCCATTTTGGTGCACGACCATGTCTTCCACAACAAGATATTCAGGCGCTACAGCTTCTCTCTCGTCTACACGACCACAACCATCATCGTTAGTACATACCAGTACTTCTACAATTGTGACCACTCCTTCATTATTACAGAATCCAGATGGGAAGATATTTCAAATTCCTTCCAATTTCAAAATCCGATTAAAACGCGTCTACGGTTGGAACGATGAGGATTTGTTTATAGAAAAAGCAATCAAGGCATATCGTCGTTTTATGAAACTTAAGTTACATCACCAAGATTTCGGAACTACCATCATCACCACCAGCACTACTACTGCTACTGCTACTGGACCACTGCCAAAAGCTACTGTAGCCGTAGGGGTAGAAGGACTAGGTAAGGCTGCCAAGGACCACCACCACCAACAACAGCAACAACAGCAGTTACAGAACACAAATGATCGTGCTGCATCACTAACGGCATCTACATCATTAGTTACGCACACTGCTAATGGTGAAAATGTTTTTATAATATCTCCTTGTTCATCCAAATTATTTCCTTCGACAATTGTAGAAAAGGTATGGAAATTACATGTACTCGATATCACGCATTATGTTCAAGCATGTAATGATTATGCTGGACGATTGATTGGATATCATCCGGATGAATTTGAATGTAACGAGACCTTGTTGGACGTTCAAACTAAAAAAGAACGTATCATGACGACACGATTGGCCTTGAAGGCATTGTTTGGAAGAACCATTGATCTGTCCATGTTCCCATTAGAAGAAGAACAAAACAAAGAAAGTAAATGAAAACAAACTGGACAATTAACTTTGATCGAAAGGACGCATGTTTTTAATTGTACGATTTTTTTTTAATGCTATTTTCTTTCATTGACTGTATTCCATAACGTACTGAATGGCATCCAAATTCTTGAGAGCATTGGGTAGATAGTATTTTTCGAATACCAGAGGAAAGGGTGTATCTAATCCACAAATACGTTGAATTGGTGCTTCCAAATTCAAAAAGCACTCTTGTTGTAACGTAGCTGCAATTTCGGCACCAAATCCACACGTCAATGGTGCTTCGTGTGATACAATCAATTTGCCTGTTTTTTGGACGCTTGTAACAATGGTATCCTTATCCCACGGTAATATTGTTTGCAAATCAATGAGTTCACAACTAATACCAAATTGTGATTGGGCCATATCACAAGCCTCTTCCAGTACACGCAAATGACTACCCCAACCCACTATAGTCACATCCGTACCGGTTCGCATAATATCAGCTTTTCCTAATGGTAATTCATAATCATCTGTCGGTACCGATTCGACGTAGGTCCTGTACAAGGCTTTGGGTTCCAAAAAAATGACAGGATCATGGGAACGAATGCTCCGTAACAACAGTCCTTTGGCGGTTTTGGGTGATCGCGGCATTACCACGGTCAGTCCTGGTGTATGTGCCAAATAGGCTTCCGGACTTTGAGAATGATAATGTCCACCATGTCCTACTGCACCACACGGTGCACGCAAGACAAGATTTCCACAGTTCCATTGATTTCCCGAACGGTACCTAAATTTTGCCATTTCATTGACAATTTGATCAAATGCTGGAAAGCTATTATTTTTTATATTGTAAAGTCGAAAGAAGGGGGGGGGGGGAAGAGAAAAAGGAGGGACAATGTGTTGTCGGGGAGTTAGTGTGTGGAGCATAAAATATTATAATACAAGAAAGTAAAAAACAAATACAAATACAACATGTAAAGAACGTAAGTACACAAAGTACCCTCTCAAAAAGCGCAAAAACGTGCAACAACAAACCAGAGTGTATAAAACCGTACATGTAATCTGCAAATTGGATTTCACCGATAGCTGTACCACCCATACTGGCGTATCCGACCGCAAAACCAGCAATCCCATTTTCGGACAGTGGTGTATTCATAACGCGATCCGATCCAAATTGAGTTCGTAAATTTGATGTACAACGAAAGACACCACCAAAGGCTACATCTTCACCAAAAATAATGGCGGTATCATCTGCTTTCATTGCCAATTCAATTGCATTATTAACAGCGGTGAACAAATTCATATCTTTATTGGATGATGTTGGTTCTAGTATTTTGGAGGTCGTGTCAGATGTCGTTGTAGCAGTAGCAGTAGTAGCAGTAGGAGAGGCAGTAGAAGAGGAAGAAGTTGTTCCTGTTGTTGTTGACAAAGAACAGCGACGAACACCATCATTGTTGAATGACGAGAACCATGAAGATAAAAGTGCTGTTGCTGCTGGAAACAATTTATGTTGGTGGTAGTAGCGGTGGCGTACAGCAGCCGCAGTTGTTCTGATTGTCGCGGACATTGGAAGCATCATAGGACGAAATATTGTTGCTGTAGAGAACGACAACGACGCGAACAGTATTATATCTTATATTACTCTTTGCTACTTCTGCTTGCTGCTGCTGCTGCTCACAAGAGTTTAGTTTGTTGGAATGATGATAGTATTATTATATGCTATTACTATGTCTGTTGTCAACGTTCTTCTCTATTTTATTATTTTTTTATGATTCTTTGAGAAGCGCGGTTGTTATGTTTTAGGCATCAAGTCATGATCACTACAACTACTACGAGCTATGGTACAAAAGAGAGGGAGTAGCGCCGCACTACTACGTGCTACTACGTAGTACAAATAAATAATAGACCATCAAGAAGTAGTCTCGGAGTAGTTCTGTTTTCTGTTTCGTTTGGGAAGAATTCTGGTGTTTGATGTCATGTCAGGTAATAAGAAGTAGTCATTCAGTCGTGGATAAATCAATCTTGTAGTTTAAAGAGAGTGCCTGGGTGGTAGTGGAAAGAACTTCACCTCTCTACTACTAGTAGACTAGTAGACTAGACTAGTCTAGCTAGACTAGTTGAGTGATGATAGCATGATTTTCAATTGTTTTTTAGAAATTCTCCATCATCGTTCTCTCTACCAGTAGACTCGAACTAGCTAGTAGTAGTAGTAGTAGTAGCCAGTAATAGAGGTCTAGCTACTAGTCAGTCTACTATTCCAAAATAGCTACTCTAGTAGCCAGCAGGGTACCTGGTAATACGAATAGTAGTTGTGGCAAATAATGCAAAGTGTGTTTTTGTTTTTCCTTTTCCTTCTAATATGAGTAGTCTAGTAGAATTACATGAAGAAATGATATTAAGTACCCTGGTATTAGTACAGAGTAGGGCAGTTCCTGGTAGTGAATACTGATTCAGAAACGGAGCTGATTGTTGGTTGGTTGGTTGGTCGCAGCGTCGCAGTCATGCAATCATATATTTATAGTAGTTTAGTACATTCATTCATTTTCATCCGATTGAATTCAGACTGAAAAAAAAACAAGGCAAGTGGGATGAATGTCGGGTGGCTGTTAGTAATGGTAAATGGTAATAATGGCTTGCTATTTTTCCTTTTTTTTCTTTTAACATTCTATTATTGCTTATTTTTCAGAATCGGCTAGTACTGTGGATCTGGTGGTTACCACCGACAAAACAAAAAGAAGGTTGATCATGGTGGTAATCACGGGTAAAAGAAGAAAAAAAGCAACAACCGATGACTTCATTATTATTATATAATTGGTTGTTGGTTGTGCTACAGGTTGCTGGTGAAAAAGAGTCAACGGATGTGTGTGCGTGGTGTTCCTGTGTGCTGTCGTTTGCGCTTGTGCTGTTGATGTTGATGTT
>Ga0100393_10006696_pt1 | contig 10221 bp, 8 predicted proteins | sample CryGeymeta201517_FD_81546 | JGI IMG/M metagenome (GOLD analysis project Ga0100393, IMG submission 81546) | Groundwater microbial communities from Crystal Geyser aquifers in Utah, USA - Crystal Geyser metaG 2015-17 | ecosystem: Environmental > Aquatic > Deep subsurface > Groundwater | place: USA... | reverse complement strand
TTACGTTGATTTCCAAAGCGTAAATCATAGGTTATAATTATTATATATGTTTATTCCCACTTTTACCATTACCAATAAGATTTTAATGAATATTGCCAAGATCGAAGCCTCAGAGGAGGTAATTAAACATTCACCCTTACTTCCTCTTTGGGAAAAACAGTTTAAAGAAGAGGCAATTGTTCGGGCCGCTTACCACGGCACTCATATCGAAGGTAACCCGCTTCATAAAGGTGATGCTAAAGATATTTTAGAAGGCAGGGATGTGATTGGTCGTCCTCGTGATATTGAGGAGATTATTAACTATCGAAAGGTAATCGAGTTTATTGACGATGAAGCCAAACGCCAGATTGATAAAATCAGCGAGCTTATCATAAAAAAACTCCACCGGATTATTGTCGAAAAAATTCTTTCCCCAAACCTCGCCGGCGAGTATCGGAGAAAACAGGTAATTATTAGAAACTCAGCCACCGGCGAAGTGACTTTTCGTCCGCCGCCAGCCATTGAAGTGCCTTTTTTGATGAGAGAGTTTTGTTATTGGCTTAATCGTGACGATAAAGAGAGAATTCATCCAGTGTTAAAAGCCGGGATTGCCCATCATGAACTAGTAAGAATTCATCCTTTCCTAGACGGCAATGGACGGGTGGCGAGAGTCTTAGCCACTTTGATTTTATTTTTAGGCGGTTATGATATTCGGAGATTTTTTTCCTTGGAAGAATATTATGATAAAGACGCAGTTTTATATTATCAAAACCTGCAAAAAGCCTCCGCTGGCGACCTATCAACCTGGCTTGAATACTTTACTCAAGGAGCATCAATCGAGTTTGGCAAGATTAAAGAAAAGATTTTAAAACTGTCAAAAGATGTCAAGTTGAAAGAACGGTTTGGCGGACAACAAATATATCTGACCGAGCGCCAGATGAAGATTATTGAGTATATTCAAGAGGTTGGTTATCTGCAGAACCAGATGTTTTCTAATCTGTTTACTGACATTTCTGAAGATACGGTATTAAGAGATTTGCAGGACTTAGTAAAAAAAGGATTAATTAAGAAAGTTGGAAGCACCAAGGCGGCAAGATACGTAATTGTATGAAACTTGACGGTAGTGGATGGAGGATAGAAAGAAAAAATCTATTCTCTATGCGCTATCGTCTAATTAATATGAAATTTTCAGAACTAGCAATATACTTTGACAAAATCAGCCAAGTTTCTTCTCGTTTAGAAATCACGAGAATATTAGCTGAATTGTTTAATAAGTTAACTCCTGACGAACTAGAAAAAGTAGTCTATCTTTTGCAGGGCCGTGTCAGGCCGGCCTATGAAGGAATAGACTTTGGTATGGCAGAGAAGATGATTATTAAAGCCATTATTTCCAGCCTTAATCTTGAAAAAAGTTTTTTTATTAATGAGTTTAAAAAACTTGGCGATCTGGGAGAAACAGTGGTCAGTTTTAAAAAACAGTACCATTCTTTTGAAGAAAAAGACATAGAAGTAATTGAAGTTTATAATATTTTTTATCGACTGGCAACTGCCTCAGGAGTTGGTTCACAAGAGGTAAAAATCAGTTTACTATCACAGCTAATCCGCCAACTTGATTCATTATCCTCCCGTTTTTTAGTTCGTTTACCAACTGGTAATATCCGGATGGGATTTTCTGATATGACAGTTCTTGATGCTTTGAGTTGGATGATAAAAAATGATAAGAGTTTACGTCCTATACTGCAAAAAGCTTATCATGTCAGGCCAGAGCTCGGATTTATTAGCCGTCTTCTAAAAGAAAAAGGAATCGGAGCCGTGGCGAAAATTGAGCCAAAAGTATTTACGCCGATTATTATGATGAGAGCTGAAAGGTTGTCCTCGGCTGCTGAAATTTTGAAACAAATAGGGACTTGTCTGGTCGAGCCGAAATTCGATGGATTTCGTTTACAAGTACACTATAAAAAATCCAAAATCCAAAGTTCAAATGTCAAATCAAATCCAAAATCCAAAGTTCAAAATGAAGTCAAGTTATTTTCCAGGAGTTTAGAGGATGTTACTTACATGTATCCGGATATAGTTAAAGGCGTTAAGAAACAGGTTAAAGCAGATGAGATAATTTTCGAAGGTGAAGCCATCGGCTACAACCTTAAAAGCGGAGAGTTTCTTCCTTTTCAGGAGACGGTACAAAGAAAAAGAAAGTATGAGATCGAAAAAATGGCTAAAGAAGTTCCTTTAAGATTGTTTTCTTTTGAACTTTTGTATAAAGACGGTGTTAATTTTATTAGTCAACCGTTTATTAAAAGAAGAAAAGCGTTAGAAGAATCAATAAAGACCACTAGAAATCTATTAAAAAATACAGTAGTCATAGCTGATCAAGAAGAAGTTAATAATGAAGACAGGCTTGAGGAATTATTTGATCAAGAAGTTGAAAAAGGCCTAGAAGGAGTGATTGCCAAAAAGTTAGACGGCGTCTATAAGCCGGGAGCGCGAGAGTGGAACTGGATTAAGTATAAAAAAAGCTATTCTTCAAAAATAAAAGATACCATTGACTGTTTAGTGATGGGTTATGATCTAGGAAAAGGCAAGCGGACGGATTTTGGCATCGGCGCTTTTTTAGCGGGAATCTTAGATGAAAAAAAAGATCAGTATTTGACGGTAGCGAAAATCGGTACGGGATTGACAGATGAAGAATGGAAACAATTAAAAGTTCAAAGTTCAAAGTTTAAAGTTCAAAAAAAACCAAACAATTATTTAGTTAACAAAACTATGGAATGCGATATTTGGCTAACGCCTTCGATCGTGGTTGAGATTAGAGCCGATGAAATTACCAAATCACCAGTTCATACGGCTGGACTAGCCTTAAGATTTCCAAGATTAGAGCGATTTCGCGATGATAAAAATCCTCAAGAAATAACTATTTTAAAAGAAGTAGAAAAAATGTTAAAAAGTCAGTGATTTTTCAACATTTTAAAAAACCTAAAAATATATTCACCAAAAAAAGACCAAGGATTATGTTTAACTCGTCTTCCTGAAGCTTTAACTATAGCGTCTTTATTTAGATAAATCTTTCCATATTTTTTTATATGAAAAGACAGATCAATGTCTTCATGGACTAATCTGTCGTCAAGACAAACTTCGTTTTTTACTTGAGTCCAGGCTTTTTTAGTTATTGCTAAGGCAGGTCCTACTAGTGGATAAGCACCAATAAACAGTCTAGGAATGAGAAGATAAATATAAAAAAGCGCCACCATAAAAGTCGTCATTTCACCGAATAAAGGAATATCATAAAAAATTACCGGTTGAGTTATGGCGACAACTGATTTATTTAACGAAAATATTTTTTTAATAGTTTTTATCCAATTATTAGACAGAATACTGTCAGCGTCACAACGAGCAATAATATCACCGATCGCCTTGTTAAAACCAGCGTTTCGCGCATGGGTAATTCCTTGTTCTTCTTCTCTAATAATTTTTATTTCTGGGTATTTTTTTACAATATTAATAGTTCTATCAGTTCAATTATTATCAACAACAATGATCTCGTCAGGTTTTTCTGTCTGTTTCATTAAACTGTCAAGGCAGTTTTTGATAAATTTTTCCTCGTTATAGACAGGAATAATAATAGAGACTTTCATTCTTTTATTTTAACAAATGTTATAATTAAATAAAGCCATGAAGCCATTTTTTTCGGTAATAATACCGACTTTAAACGAAGAAAAATATCTTCCTAAACTACTTAATGATTTGTTAAAACAGACAAAAAAAGATTTTGAAGTGATTGTAGTCGACGGGAACTCTAGAGATAAAACAAAAGAAGTTACGACAAAATTTAACAACATTCTTGATATTAAGTTTATTAATCATAATAAAAGAAATGTCGCCAGTCAAAGGAATTTTGGAGCAAGTAATGTTCAAGGTAAATATTTAGTTTTCTTAGATGCTGATGCGAGAATAAAAGCTTCTTTTCTAAAAAAGGCTAGTAAAAAGATTATTAAAGATAAAGGCTTGGTTTTTATCCCTTTTCTCATCCCTGAGAAGAGATTCAAAGAATATCAAATTTTGTTTGACTTATTTAATTTAATGACGGAGTTTTCTCAAAATCTAAACAAGCGTTTTTCCTTAGGAGGATCGATGATTATAGAAAAGGATTTTTTCTTATTGATTAGCGGCTTTAATGAAAAACTTTTTGTTGCTGAGGACCATGAATTAATACAGAGGATCGCCAAATGGGGCGTTAGACCAAAGTTTTTACACAATACTAAAGTCACAGTATGTTTAAGAAGAATAGAGAAAGAAGGATGGTTAAAATCATTTTATAAATATTTTTTATCAACTGCTCATAGACTTTTTATTGGAGAAATTAAAGACAGAATTTATGATTATGAAATGGGTGGACAGCTGTATGATAAAAAGAATCTCAAAAAAGCAAAAAAAATTACTATTAATTTTAATCAGGTTAAAAGACTGTTTAACAGATTTTTAAAAGAGTTAGAGATTGAATCTTGAAATTATCGGATAATGGTCGGAGAAGCGGACATCAACTCTTTGGGTTTTTTTTAGATGGAGTCCTCGGTAAAAAATATAGTCGTTTTTCATCTGGTTAGTAAACCTCTCAGTAAGCTTAAAGATTTTTAGCAAGGTTAAACCAATTCTTTGAAAAAGATTAAAATCATCAAAAAGTCCTTTATAGGCTATCTTAAAAGTCTGTCTAATATTTTTAGTCGCTTCCTTAAGATAGTATTTTTTCATTAAATTTTCTAGTTTTTTTCTTTGGTAAGGAAAATAGTTGAGGTCGCCAGCCATAATCAAAGCTGATTGATTATCTAATCTTAATGATTTTAATGCTTGGTTTAGATGGTTTACTCTTAAATTGTTTGGGGCAACGACGTAGAGATGTGTATTACAAATACTGATTCGTTTTTTGCTCTCTTTTTCAATAAAATCGCTTCTTAAAATAGTCTTAGGCTTATTGTAGCCAATGACTATTTGAATTAAAGTAAAAAAAATCTCAAGAAGATTACTCCCTAATTTTAGTTCTGAAGATTGTTTAAAGATAAGCTTGTTGGGATTGTAAAAGGTCCCTACACCGTAAATTTTACCGAATTTAATAAAAGAATTAGAGTAATCTGCCAGCCTATAACCAAGTTTTTCAATCTTTTGCAGATTTTTTTCATCGGTTTCAACTTCTTGGAGGCAAAGAATATCCGGACTAAGCTTATTGACGATGATGCCTAATTTATTAACCGCTTGATTAAAAAGAGTGTTATAGGTAAGTAAAGAAAATTCCATAAAGATATTATAACAAAAGATTCCTCGCGGAGTTTACCCTGAGCGAAGTCGAAGGGTTCGGAATGACAGGGAGAGGGAGTTATCCACAGATTTTGGATAATTATTTTTAGATTGGTAGAATAATGAATATAGCGCATAAATTACTATGAGATATCTTATAAAGGCGACCTATTTTTCTATAGGTCTTGACAAAGATTAAAAGTTTGTTTATATTTGAGTTATATGAATCGTTTTATCGTTTCGCAAAAGGCTAAAATCAACGAAGATTCTAAGAAGGTTTCTAATAAAAAGGACTTTATTAATTTTGTCGCTAATGAGTTCAAAAAACTGACTAAAAAAAATTTAAGAGTGCCTATTCAATTATATAATTTATAAGGAGAAAAAAATAAGAGCATCACTACCGCTCGTATAAGGGGAACGACGAGTAGTAATGCTCTTTGAATACACTAACAAAAATAAAATTCGTTGTCAATAACGAGTTTATTTAATTTGATATAAAGCTCCAAGACCATTACTACTTCTTAAAACCAGTTTAGCAAGTTGGGAGAACTTGGCTTCATAAAGCTCTGAATACTTTTGTTTTTCTAAGCGGGAAACAATAATATATTTTATCTGATATTTTTTAATTAATTCTTTAGTTTTATTTAGATCTTTTGATTGATAAAGTTCAATAACTTCAGGTATTCGATTGCCGACAACATCTGAGGAACCGCGCCAAAGCCATTCGTGAACCCACCAGCCGGCCACCGTTGGCAGTCCGGTCATGGCTGAGATTCGTTCATAGTCAGTATAAGAGTCACCTTGGGACTCAAGAATTACCGGTTGTCCTTTTTCGTTTTTATTCAAATAGTCAACAATCTCTTTATCTTCTGGATAAAATTGTTCTAGCCATTTAGAGCCGTCTAATTCAACTGGACGATTTAGTAAACCGTAATATGAGGGAATGGAAAAATAAGGATAGATAATGACAAAGAAAGAAAAGAAAATCCATACCCCTGTTATTAATAGATTTCTCACTTCACTTCGTTTCGTTCGAAATGACTTAAGGAGGAAAAATGTGATTATTGAAGCGATCATCATCATGATGAAAGCCTGATAACCCAACTTAAACATCGTATTGGCGCGGAAATGGGCCGGGTAAATATCTTTAATATAGAAAAATTCAGGAATGATGATAAGGAAGGTGCCGAAAGAGAACAATATTAGAAGGAAATTGGTGATTAGTTGCTGGTGACTGGTGACTGGTTTTTTGATTTTACTAACTATTAGGAATAGAATAAAACTGACCCAAAAAAATCCCCAGAGAATAAAAAGCATCCAGAAGGGTGAAGTTTGGCAGTTGCCTTTTTCAAAAAGAAAAGGACCGATTTTGCCAATATTAGTCAAAAAGTCCGGACTGCAGTTAACGCCGATGCCGGTAATAAAAGGAGTGAAATGTGAAGAAAATGGCAAAGAAAAGACAATGAAAAAGATAATTAAAACAATTAAATTAATCAAAAACTGCCAAGACAATCTAAAAAGAAAAAATAAAACAAAAATTGTTAACAAAATATATATTGGGCCGTCAAAGGCATTAGTCATGTAGTGAATGGCGGTAAGAAAACCCAAAAAAATAGTGAATAATTGTTGGTGGCTAGAAAGTAGTTTAGAAATTTTTAATTTTAAATTGTCATTTTGATTTTTGATTTTTGATTTTTGATTTGAAATAAAGAAAATAAATAATATTGCTATTGTTAGTAATACGAACGGAATATCAAAGACGTGACCGTGTAAATCAGCCACTACGTAAGAATATGAAGGAAACTCGTGGATGGTAAAGGGAATAAATCGCGTAGCATTAGGATACCAGTAAGTTTGAGGGTTAAACTTTGATAGGATTTGCCAAAAAGGAACAGGTTTTTCATTAGGATAACCAGTGGTAAACGTATAAATCGTATGAAGATTACCTCCAAGATTAACAAAAAAAGCGCCGATTAAACCAAAAATGATCAAAGTAAGAGTTTTTATCTTCGGTTGATAGAGCTTGATAATATTGGCGACCAAGGAAAAAACTTGTGTCATTCCTAAAGCAAAGATAGTTGATAAGATCAAGTTATAGCCAATTGCCGGCTTAATATTGGAAAGCTTGATTAAAAATGCTCCTGTTAGATGACCAAAATAATAGTAGTTAATCTGCAGCGGCGTATACCAGATATCTTTTGGCGGGAAAAACTGTCCTCTTAAGATTGAGTTGATAAAGCCAAAGTCCATGAACTTCTCCAAGCTTCTAATTGATGGCTCTTGAGAGCGGATAAAGGTCCAAAACAAGAGGGAGGCGAGAAAAAGAAGTTCCTCAAAGATTAAAATAGATAGATTATTAATTGTTAATTGATAATTGTTGATTGTTTTTTTCTTCTTTTTAAAGATAAAAAAATTTATCAAAGCGAAAATTCCAATAATTAGAAACAGACTCATTCGATTAAAAGGAAGTATTTTTATTGTTCCTAAGACATAAACAGTGTAGCTGACAAAAATTATTCCAATAACCTTAGCAAATGGATAAGCAAAATCAAAAGAAAATTTACTAAAAATTTTCTTAGTTAAAGGATAAAAGACTATTCCAATAATCAATAAATAAACATACCAGTTTAATGAAGTTAAAAGCCAGTTCATAAGAAATTATTATATAATAATAAGACAAACTATGGACTCAAAGTATCAACCACAGCTAGTTGAAGAAAAAAATTATCAGGAGTGGGAAGAAAAAGGTTTTTTTGAAGCCAAGATTAGCAACAAAAAACCCTTTTCTATTATCCTTCCACCTCCTAATGCTAATGCCGATCTGCATTTAGGCCACGCGATGTATGTCGTCGAAGACGTCATGATTCGCTACCACAAGCTACTCAGAGATGAAGTCTTATGGTTGCCAGGCGCTGATCATGCCGGCTTTGAAACTCAGTTTGTTTTTGAAAAATATTTAAAATCTCAAGGAAAAAGTCGTTTCGATTTTAATCGAGAAACGCTATACCAAATGATCTGGAATTTTGTCATGGATAATCGTCAGAACATGGAAGATCAGCTACGAAGATTAGGATTTGCCTTAGATTGGCAGAAAAAGAAATTTACCATGGATAAAGATATTATAAAAATTGTTTATGACACTTTTAAAAAACTTTATGATCAAGGATTAATTTATCGGGCTAAAAAACTGGTTAATTACTGTACTTTCTGTGGTACTTCGTTTTCTGATTTGGAAGTAGTTTATAAAGAAAGAAAAGACCCGCTTTTTTATATGAAGTATGGACCATTTACTTTAGCAACAACTAGACCAGAAACAAAATTTGGAGACACAGGGGTTGCTGTGAACCCAAAAGATAAAAGGTATAAAAAATGGGTTGGTCAAGAAGTGGAAATTGAAGGATTAATCGGGAAGTTTAAGGTTAGAGTGGTAGCTGACGAGTCAGTGGATCCAAAATTTGGCACAGGCGTGGTGAAAGTCACTCCCGCCCATGATTTTAGCGACTTTGAAACAGGACAACGGCATAATTTACCGATGAAGCAGATAATCGGTTATGACGGAAAGCTAAATAAATTAACAGGGCCGTACCAAGGTTTATATGTCAACGAAGCACGGAAAAAAGTCGTAGAAGATCTTAAAGCTAAGGGTTTGATGATTAAAATAAAAGAAGATTATAAACACAGAGTTGGTACCTGTTATAAATGCGGTCGGATAATAGAACCTTTGCCTAAAGAACAATGGTTTATAAAAGTGAGGCCACTGGCCGATTCAGCCAAGAAATTAGTCGAAAAAGAAGAAATAAAAATCTATCCGAAAAGATTTAAAAAAATTTTAATCTGGTGGTTGGATAATTTCCGCGACTGGAATATCTCCAGGCAAATAGTTTGGGGCATCCGCATCCCCGCATATTTTTGTCAATCAAAAGAAAAGTGGTTTATAGCCGTTGAGCCACCGGTCCAGTGTAACATTTGTGGCAAAAAGGATTTTATTCAAGACGAGGACACTTTTGATACCTGGTTTTCATCGGCCCAGTGGCCGTTTGCGACGTTAATGACGGTAGGGAAAAATAATTTTTTTAATTATTTCTACCCCACCTCGGTTATGGAAACAGGCTATGACATTCTTCCTTGGTGGGTAGCGAGAATGATTATGATTGGCTATTATACTACTAAAAAAGTGCCTTTTAAAACAGTTTTTCTTCACGGATTGGTTCGTGATCGGTCTGGAAAAAAGATGAGTAAGAGCAAAGGAAATGTCATTAATCCTATGGATATGGTTGATAAATACGGCGCTGATGCTTTAAGACTGTCTTTGATTTTTGGTACCAAAGAAGGAAACGACCTGCCGTTTTTTGAGAATAAAGTCATCGGGATGAGGAACTTTGTCAATAAGGTGTGGAATATTGGTCGATTTATTTTCATAAATCGGCAAGTTAAAAGTGAAAAGTTAAAAGTGAAAAGTTACAATTCAAAATTAAAAATTATTAAGGATCTTAACAAAGAATTCAAAGAGGAAAAGAAAAAGTATCTTAAGATGATGGATGGCTACCGGTTTTCGCAGGCATTGGGTTTAATTTATGAGTTTTTATGGCACCGTTTTGCCGACTATTATATTGAGCAATTGAAAGGTGAGGTAATTAATGGTAATATAGAAGCTTTGGAAAGTTTAAAAGAAGTTTATTTGGAAAACTTGAAGATGTTGCATCCGTTTGCACCATTTGTCACCGAGGCGGGATGGAAGGTATTTAATAAAGAGAACAGTTCAATATTGTTGGAACGGTTAAAGGGTTAACGTGTTAACGGGTTTTTAAAATTTCTAACTCGTTAACTTTTTAACTCGTTAACCGATTAACAGTTCAACTGAATTAATATGAAGCGTACCTGGCAGCCGAAGAAAAAACGAAGAATGAGAGTTCATGGATTTATGAAAAGAATGAGTACTCATGATGGAAGACGCGT
>Ga0100393_10006679_pt1 | contig 10235 bp, 8 predicted proteins | sample CryGeymeta201517_FD_81546 | JGI IMG/M metagenome (GOLD analysis project Ga0100393, IMG submission 81546) | Groundwater microbial communities from Crystal Geyser aquifers in Utah, USA - Crystal Geyser metaG 2015-17 | ecosystem: Environmental > Aquatic > Deep subsurface > Groundwater | place: USA... | reverse complement strand
TAACGCTGACTTAAAGTCACCCTATCCATTTGCACCACATGCGTGCCAGGTTTTACCCCATCAAAATGATAGCGACCTTTCTCATCGGTCACATTGCTGCGGCCATCTTGCATATATACACGCACACCGGCTAAGCCAAGCTCACCTTCGTCTTGTAGCTCATTCATATTCTCATCAATAAATACTGTGCCGACAATAAAACCAAGGCTGCGAATCAAATCCTCACGAATCGTAACGCTGGCTTTTGATGTGTTGGAAGACACTGTAGTGCCACCCATAATGCCCGATGCAAAGGCGATATTATCATTAAGACCAACTGAAGCATTCGCACCTACAACCGTCACATAGGATAAAGTGGATGTGGTTGAGGCAGCTAAAGTGCCCAATGAGAAAATCAAATCACGGCCATTGGCTGCAATGCTTGGATCAGCCAATGCAACCCCATCAAGTGTAGCTGAGCCGGCTTGATAACGGAGACTCATTGGCAAAGTATCAGAAACTGTTGTAGCCGCAGAAATAGCTGAGGCGTGCACGTTTTCAACTTGAATTTGATAATGCACGCGATCACCAATGGCCGCTGTAGGCGTTGTGGTTGTTTTGCGCACAAACAAATTAGCCCCTGAGCCATCAAGCGGAATATCGATATGCAGCGCAGGACCAGCGGAAATCGTGAAGATCTCACCATAAGAGCCCAGCACCATCGAGAACGGGCCTGTTGGTAAAGCTTGGATACTCGCCACAGTCGCTTGGGATGGGAATGCAAACCCTGCTGGTGGCGTCACCTCAATACGATAATTGCCTGGATTCATAAATGGGAAGCGGTATTCACCTGGGCCAAAGTTATAAACAGCGCCAGAAGCATCTGTTGCTGTGCCACCTGAAGTGAGCGTACTTGGGTAAAGGCTTACAGCATCATCACCAAATACAGTAGCGGGCAAGCCTGTGGTTACATTTATAATTTGCACCGTCGCGCCATTGATAAGTGCACCACTTGCTGCATCAAAAATAACACCAAATGGATCCACAAGGGCTGCAGAGGCCACGGTTGGGATGGGATCCAAACCATCGGTGTAAGTCGCTTCAATTATGGAGCGCTCACTCACTGATAGCGTGCCGTTCATAGGCACATTGGCGTTCGAACGCGCTGAGGCAATGCCACCTATAAACACGCCAGTGTTGGCGCCTGTTTCGGTTAAAACAATCGTTTCAGAATCGCCACTGATACTGTCCACAAGCGTAATGGTCACAGTTTCAATGGTTAAAACATTGGTATTTTGGTCGCCATCAGCAACCTGAACATAAATCCGTTGGCCTGCATGATAAACATCTGCAGGAATATAACTGTTGGTCGCCGTATCAAGGTGTTTAAATGAAATCACTGCCGGCGTACGTAAAGGTGTAACAATCACTGTATTGGAGGTAACAGTAGTATTGCTGGTTGTAAGTGTTGCAGTACTTGTAATTTGTTGACCGGGTAAAAAAGCAGCATGCGCCGCTGTCGCGCTGAGTAGAAGAGCAAAGCCCAACAACCCAGCACGACGAACAGCAGGCGCCAAAACAACACTGCCAAAGCAGTATTGTTTCAAACGCGAGCCGAAACGGCGAAAGCTTTTAATCACTTGCTAGAATGCCTTAATCGACAGTTACTTGGAAAAGTACAGTCGCAGCAGTACCAGCATTGATAGTTCCAGCAGCAGCACCCGGGCTATTGATGGTCAAACCACCATTGGCGGCAGTAAGTTTCAATGTTGAAAGCGCGCCATCCACAACTGCAGCACCATTCAACTGCGTTGAATTGGACACATACGTGGTAAAAGCAGGCACTTCATCCACCAACACACTGCCAGTTGCATTGCTTGCGCCAGTCGCTTCAGTGGCAACCAAACGATATTCCAAAACATCGCCCGATTTTGCTGTTACGCCAGTGGTCGCAAATGTCGCTACACCTTGGGTAACATTACGAACACTTTTAACCAAAGTTACATTGGCAGAAAGCACAGTTGTAATGGTTTCATTACCAGCACCAGCACTGGTTAGATAAGTCACTACAGCAGGAGCGACGCCTTGGGTAGTTGCAGTGGTAATTGCTGTAAGGTTTACAGTATGCGTACCATTGATACCTGGTGTGTTTGGCGTAGATGCAGCAACAGTAACTGTTACTGTTTGCAACTCACCCACATGTGTACCTGCAGGTGCTGCACCAATCGCCAAGGGCTCGACCACAGTAATCACAGTTGGCACTTCAGGCGTGGTTACAGCGCCAGTGGTTGATGCAACCGTACCCGGTACGATACCGCCTGGTGCGATAGTGAAAATAGTGCCACCGACATTAATTTTATCGCCAGCAACCAAGTTCAATTCTGAACCTGCTGGGATAACAATCGTGTTGGCAACAGTATTGGTTTGGCTGGTGATTGAACCACCCAAAGTTACAGTTGCAGGAACCGTAAGTGTTGGTGCACCAGCAACATTCACATCTGTCGATGCGCCTGAAAGGTTAAACACATCACTACCGTTTGCATTGTTGGTAATGGTGTAAACATAAGTCGCCGTTTGACCACCATTCACGGATTGTGCCACTGAGTTCACCGCAATCGTTGGTGCCGCTGCGATTGTTTTCACCGACACATCCACAGAAGCTGTGACAGTACCGCCAGCAAAGGTCAGCGTTGCAGCATTATGAATGCTTGCCCCACCTGCAGTAATCACAGCATGCGCTGTACCACCTGCAGCCATAAGCAGCAAAGATGCCGATGCTGCTAGCAATGCTTTTTTAATTATATTTTTCATCCTGTTTCTCCTTAGCTAAAAAACTTTTTAGCTTTGCTTTTGATGTGGGTGAATCACCACCCACATCGCCAGCTTTAAGCTTTGTTATCAGTCAATAGTGACTTGATAATAAAGCGCAGTTGTTGCGCCACCTGCTAAGGTGCCGACATTTAGTGTTGCTGTATTTGCAGTTGTATCACCGAAGTCATAACCATCAGCCACCGCTTCAACCAAAACATCAGTTAAAGTTGTTGCTGCTAAAGCATATGTAGTTGCTGTTGGATCAGACTTAGCAGATGCCGCAACATATGTTGTATATGCAGGCATTGGGTCGGTGACAATGACGCTTGTTGCATTACCGGCTCCTGAGTTGGTTACTGTAATACGATAGGTCAGCGTAGACCCTGGAGCACCTGAGCCAGAAGCTGCAAATGTCGCACCACCATCAGTGCTCACTTCTTTTGTTACAGAAAGGCTAGGACCACTGAATGTGCTCGTAGTTATATCCGTTGCGGGAACACCTGTGGGTGCAGAGTTACTATCCACAGACAAAGTTGTAGTGATAGTCCCTGAACCTGTACCAGTCACAGTACCAGTCACAGCAACAGTAAATGTTTGTTGCTCAGCAGCCAACAAACCAACATCAGCGCCAGTTAGTGCTGGCGCCGTATTAGAACCAGCCGCATTGGCAATCAAAACAATTACTGTCGGTGTTTCTGCAGCTGTTGTACCCGCAACACCATCAGCAGGTGTGTTGGTGTGCGAAGCCGCTGTACCAGGTGTTACTGTACTAACCGCATAATCCACACCGTTAATCACCAAAATATCACCTGGAGCGATACTCGTTTCAGAACCTGCTGGGATTTGAATGGTATCCCCAGCAGTTACCGCTGAAATCACAGATGAGCCCAAAGTTACTGTAGCGACCGAAGGCGTAGAGCTACCAGATGTGTTTGAATTCACATCAGCTGTCGTGATGTCGTAGGTATCCGAACCATTCGCATTTGCAGTAATGGCATAGGTGTATGTCACCGTACCACCAGATGTGGTGGTTTGGTCAACTGGTGCACTCAGCGTAGGCACTGCAACAACAAGGTTTACAGTCACAGAAGATGAAGCTGTTTCTGCATACGCCGTCACACCCGATGCATCTTTATAGTCAACGGTCACTACGTTCAAAATCGTAGCGCCCGCACCAGTGTTGGCAGATGCAGCTTGCGGCAATGCCACAGCCAAACCAACAACCAGAGCAAGTGATGCGATATGCAGCAACCCCTGTTTAGTTTTTGAAATGAAATTCATTTTCATTCTCCTTTTTTATCCACCAGTAGGTGCTTTTTATTCGCCCGAAGGCTTGTTGTTAAAACTGCGTCCCTCACACAGCGGGAGTTAGGTGCGAGCCAAATTCAGCTCACAAAACTGCTAGCGGCCATTCATGGTGGCCCCTCTCGAATCGAAAACGTTGTATTGTTGGGTAAACAAACCGCATGCATGATGATTTGCCTTAATTCACGCGAACGCGGAAACCAGCCACGCCACTCTTGCCAGCATCCACTTTGCTTACAGTCCAACGAATATGGGTATATTCCTCAGGTGAAGCTGCACGCTTGATTTGTTTGCCAGCAACATTCACTTCATAACTCAACAAGCTTGGTTTTTTGTAGGTTTTACCACCATCGATGGAAAATTCGATATCAGCGCCTGGGCCAAACGCAGAACCAGCAACATAAACTGTGTTGGCAGGAACAGGATCTTTCAGAGCCACACCTGTTGCACTTTGATCACCTTTGTTCTCGTAGTGCAGCGAATACACCAACACATCACCAGGCAATACATCTTCAGCAGCCACTAGCTTCTCAACTTGCTTATCGCCCTTTTCCACATAAATCACTTTCTCAGCAGTGATTTCAACTTTCACATCTGGTGCGGCCATCGCCAATCCAGGCATCGCTAGCAGCGTTAATATCCACAAATATTTCATTTTCACTCCTCCGTTTTCTTTGTTGTTTTTTCCTGCTTCGTTCTTGGTCATCATTTCTGTTTCTCCTTGCCTGATTGTCTTTTTTAAGCCCGCAAAAAATATCAAAACAGGCTTCACATCCAACATCACTTCAAACTTGCTCAACCGCATTTTCATTCCTGTGCTGCAAAAGGCTTAATCCTTTCGCCAACAAAACTACCTATCTTACTACCAGAAAAAGGAAGCAAAATCAGGGCATAACCCATGGTTTTTAAAAAAACTGCGCTGCGCATATTAATAAACGCGTAACATTTCACCTAAAAAATATCCCCCAAAAACAGCATAAAAAGCAGCGAGAAAAAGATACTTTTCCTCAAACAAATCAAATTGTTACGCTTATTATTCTCCTTTTCCTTTTGCCCCATTTCTCCCCCGGGAATCGGTCTCACAATCTTCAAATCTGAAAAAATTGTGATGTAAATCACTATGTAATCTAACAATTTCAAGCACTTAGCTCAATTTATCAAAAGGATTAATCCTTTTACTAAAATGAAATTTACGCTGGCTTTTTTTGGCTTTTTACTGAGGCTGCGCTCATGAAGAAAATCTTGATTGTTGATGACCATCCGCTCTTTCGCGAAAGCTTAAGTGGCATGCTCTGCAAACGCAGTCCGTGGCCAGAAGAGCCCAGTGTTTTCTTAGCTGAGAATGCAAGCCAAGCTTTGAATATCATTGATGATAACGAGCACTTCGATTTGATTCTATCCGACATTGACATGCCGGGTATGGATGGGCTTTTACTTTTACAGCAATTGGTCAATGTGCAGCCCCATGCTGCCATCATCATGATTTCTGGTTCTGAGAGCCATCTGGATATTCAAAAAGCGCTACAACTCGGCGCCAAGGGTTTTATCCAAAAAAACTCTGAGTCTTCAGTCATAGTTGCTGCGATTCAATTGGTACTTGCTGGCGGCACATATATACCACCCCTCTTCCTACAAGCACCAATGCAAAACAATGCTGTCGTGATGGACAGCTCACCACTGACTGAGCGCCAAATGGAAATTTTAGCTTTCCTCAAAGAAGGCATGCAAAACAAACTCATCGCCCACACCCTTGATTTAAGTGAGGCCACAGTAAAAGTTCATGTGCGCCACATTTTCTCAGTATTGGGTGTAAAAAACAGAACACAGGCTGTTCAAAAAGCTATTCGTCTAGGCATTTTATGATCATTGCAGTGATTATTTTATTGCTACTTATGGCTCTTGGTTTTGCATTTTACCGCATCCAAACCCTGCAAATCGCCAATCAAAAGCTAAGTGCTGAAGCTGAGGAACTCATCGCCTCCAGCAAAAAAAGTAGCGCTAAGAAAACGCATTTCTTGGCCACCGCCAGCCATGACTTACAGCAACCCCACCAAGCGCTTGGTTTATTTCTGGCATCATTGAACACTGAAACACTGGATTTGGAAAATACCCGCATCATCAATAAAGCCAAAGATGCCCACGAAACCACCTCGCGCCTGCTCAACCAGCTTTTGGATATTTCTCGTTTGGACATTGCTGAAAAACCACAACTGCAAACCATAGCACTTCACGAATTAGTGCATGCCATCGGCATGAAATTTTTGCCCGTTGCTGCCTGTTATGGCGTGGAGCTTAGGATTCGCCAACGTGATGCTTATGCCAAAACAGATGCCATCATGTTAGAGCGCATGATTACCAATATTCTCCTGAATGCTTTTCGTCATGCCAGGCACAGCAATATATTGTTATCCATGCGAAAAATAACCATAGATGACAATCAAAAGTGGCGCATTGAAATCTACGATTCAGGCACTGGCATACCCCACGATAAACAGGAAGTGATTTTCCAAGAATTCACCAAATTGAGCAAATCTGAACTCTCGCCAAGTGGTTTAGGTTTGGGGTTGGCTATTGTCCAACGTCTGAGCAATTTGCTTAATCATCCTATTGGCTTACGCTCTGAACTTGGTCGAGGCTCTTGCTTTTATATTCAGCTTGATGCCCATGAAAAATCACAAGAGCAGTCCGCTCCAATCCCTATCAGCGATAGTGTCATTCGCCAGCGTTTAAAAGTGGCGGTTATTAACGAAAATGAAATGCTTAGCGATAGCCTTCACACCCTACTTTCCTCGTGGGGATGCCAAGTCAAAACCTACCCATCGTCATACAAAGCCTTACAAGAAATACAAGAATCATCTTGGCGACCCGATGCAATTATTGTCGATGGTACATTGAGTACCACGCCAATTGATTTAACTGACATCGCCGAAATTCGTGCCTTATCACGCCAAGGTATGGCCATGGTGATGATTGTCGAAAAAACCAACAACATTTATGTCAAACAAGTACAAGATTTTGGCTTTGCAGTCATGGCCAGCCCTATTGATGCCAAGCTGCTACGAGAACTATTGGGAGAACGTCTGTAATGGATATTTCAGAACGCGATCAACAAGACATATTGGATGCTGAGCACGCAGCGCTAGAAAAGCAGCTTTCATCGCTACACACCACCGAACTGGCTGAAATCTTAATGGCCAGCAAAAACGATACTGAGCGTTTGAAAATCATCTCTGCTATGCCAGATGAGCAGGTCGGCGAGACCTTGCTTGAGCTGCCTGAACGCATGCAAGAATCGGTATTATCCAAGCTTAATGCCAGTGAAATTGCAAGCGTAGTTGAGCATTTGGATTCAGATGATGCTGCCGATATCCTGCAATCAGTAAGCGCAGAAATTGCTGAGCAAGTCATCAGTGGCCTAGACCCCGAAGACAGGCGCGGCATTGAAACTTTGATGCTACATGATGAAGAATCTGCAGGCGGTTTGATGCAGGCCGAGCTCTTTAAAGTGCGCGACGACTGGAAAGCACGAAAAGTGCTCAAAGTGTTACGCCGCTGGGGCCAAACCATTGAAAACTTAAACTATATTTACGCTGTAAATCAACATGACAGACTAACTGGCGTGATTCAATTGCACACCCTGCTTTTCTGCAATCTCGATGATGAAGTTTGGCGCATTGCCGATGCTGATTTTCCACGTGTGAGCGTGGATGAAGACCAAGAAGAAGTGGCGCGTATGTTTGAGAAATATGACAAATTGGCCCTTCCCGTGGTGGATAAACATGGTGTTTTGGTTGGGCGCATCACTGCCGATGATATCATCGACGTTGTGCATGAAGAAGCCACTGAGGATATGTTTCGTCTTGCCGGTCTTTCTGATCAAGACGATCTCTCTGAACCTGTGGGTATCACCGCCTACCGTCGTGGTATTTGGCTAACTTTCAATCTCATTACGGCCATCTTGGCCTCTGTGGTCATTTCACAATTTGAAGCCACCCTGCAACAAATTGTGGCACTGGCCGTATTGATGCCCATCGTCGCTAGCATGGGCGGCATTGCTGGCACACAAACACTCACCGTGATGGTGCGCGGCATCGCCCTTGGCCGCATTACCTTTAGCAATGCGAAGCGCACCTTATTACGGGAGGTCTCGGTAAGTTTGGTCACAGGCTTAGGTTTTGCCTTGTTGATTGGTGTGATTGCTAGGTTTTGGTTTCCTGCCTATGGTAATACGTTGGGATTGATCATTGCCGCCGCCATTATGCTCAATCTTATCGCTGCAGGGCTAGCAGGCGCATTGATACCACTCACCCTGCAACGCTTGGATATCGACCCAGCGCTTGCTAGCGGCACCATCTTAACCACAGTTACGGATGTGGTTGGCTTTCTCGCCTTTTTGGGGCTGGCTACGGTTTTCTTACTCTAAACTTAGGATTTACCCAACAGCAGTTCAATTTCGCTGGAGGTAAAGCCAGCTTCAGCACGGGCTTCAAGGTTGTATGGCCCATACATACCTTTGGGAAAATAGGTTTGCAGCAGCTTGAAAAACGTAGATTCAGGCGAAAGGTTCTGCTGTTTACAAAGGTAATGAAACCAAAAGGTACCCATGGCCACGTGGCCAATCTCATCGGCAAAAATAATATCCAAAAGTGTGGCTGCATGGTGATCGCCAGCTTGGCGCAGTTTTTCTTGAATGCCTGGGGTTACATCCAAACCTCTAGCCTCAAGCACCCTGGGCACCAAGGCCATACGTTCAAGCACATCATGCGCTGTTTTTTCAGCCATATCCCATAAACCCTCATGGGCAGGATAATCACCATATTCAGCACCTAAAAAACGTAAATGCGCGCGAATCAACTCAAAATGATAAGCTTCTTCATCGGCAATTTTTAACCAATCTTCGTAAAACTTACTGGGCATACCATCAAACCGCTGGGCGGCATCCAAGGCAAGGTTGATGGCATTAAATTCGATATGGGCGATGGCATGCATCATAATCGCGCGCCCTTCATTGTGACCAAACCCGCGTTTTGGCACATCTTTGGGCTTCACCAACTGGGGCTTTTCGGGAATACCTTTCGCATCCACATCTATAGCTGCTCCAAAGTTTTCTAGCGAGCATTTTTTCTCACGCATGGCAATGGCTAAGCGCGCGTGAGCTTAAGTTTTTCATCGACATCACAAGTGCGCAACGCGACGCGCACTGCGTCAAAGTAACAAATTTCTTGGTGCACCAAACCTCCAGCTTCAAAAGGGAAAACTCTGCTTGTGACTATAAAGGCATACCGTCACACTACGCGCATGATTCTCGCCAAGCATAACCCAATTGACCACGCCCAACGAGAAAAAGAACGTGCGTTTGCCTTGGCAGCTTTAGTACAAGCGGCTTGTTTGGTTGAGCGTTTGGCTCAATCAGGCAAGGTCGATGAGACTTACTTCAAACAATCTTTTGATGCTTTATTGGATAAGAATTATATAGCCGAACGCAGCTTTTATCATGGCGCTACCAAACTCAAAAGCTTGCTGCGCGGCCATGAAATAAGCTATGCAAAAAATATTTTATCCCATGCCTCCACCCTTATCGCTATTGAAAAACAACTTCATAAAGATCCGCATATGCTCAGCACCATTGCTGATGGCATGAGCCGCATACACAAACAAGCTCAGTATTTTGGCAGCCCTTACCACACCAATATTATCGCTGCAGTGTCGCATCTTTACGGCGAAACCATCAGCACCCGCAACCCAAGAGTTATTGTGCGCGGCAAACCTGAATTTCTTAAACAAGCGCACAACACCGACCGTATTCGTTGCCTTCTTTTTTCCGGTATACGTGCGGCATCAGCATGGCGCACCAATGGTGGCAACACCTTCCGTCTTGTGTTTGGTCGCAAAAAAATCATCCAACATCTCAAAAGCAATCAACATGGCCTGTAAACGCATTATGGGCATAGACCCAGGCTCGCGAAAAGCAGGCGTGGGCATCATTGATGTGGATGGAAATCGGGTGCGCCATGTGTATCATCAGGTGATTCGCTGTGGCACGGGTGAGTTTACAGAGCGTTTGGGCATTTTATTCAAAGAATTAAGCCATATTATAGGTGAGTACCAGCCTCAGTTTGTGTCAATTGAAGACGTATTTG
>Ga0100393_10006678_pt1 | contig 10235 bp, 10 predicted proteins | sample CryGeymeta201517_FD_81546 | JGI IMG/M metagenome (GOLD analysis project Ga0100393, IMG submission 81546) | Groundwater microbial communities from Crystal Geyser aquifers in Utah, USA - Crystal Geyser metaG 2015-17 | ecosystem: Environmental > Aquatic > Deep subsurface > Groundwater | place... | reverse complement strand
CAACAGAGTGGTAGCTTGTATGTTTCTAGATATTAGTTTACTTGTAAGTAATGGAATTGGTGTCTTATTGATGAAGATATGACTATGTTTGTCAAGTTGTTGTTGTTGAAAAAGACACACACATTTTTTTTTTTTTTTCGTGAGCGAGATTTCCTGTTGCCAGGTTTTTTGCAAAGTGCTGTAAGTTTTGGAAAAAGCGAACGCAGCTGTCAGCTGGCACGACTTATGGCCGATATCACGATTGTCACTTAAGCAAAGCTTGGCATGATCGTTACTGGGTTTCATCCTTAAGAACACTCTAATTAATAATAGCAGAATATTCATTTCTCCCAAGACAAATTAAAAATATGCGGGAATGCAGCGGAGACGGAGACGAAGACACCGATAACGTGAATGGTTGGTTTTTTGGGCATTACTTTCACAAATCGATAGGGCCTGCAATTCGATAGCCTTTTTCAGAAGCCTGCGCATTTGGAATCGGCTGTACATGCAAGCGACTCGGTTCTTCCAAAGGCTACCAGGTACTCACATTTTGGTTCCCTCCGAGAAGACGAACTTGTCCTAAAACAGCAAGCAATAATCAACATCAAGGGACTTTTTCGGCTTATCCCGAATCCCGACAACAGACCCTCATTTTCCTCCAGAGTTGTTCCTTTAAAGAGTGGTCTGCAGTACGTTGAAGATTAAAATATGCAAATATTTACGTGTGCATTTTAACCAGCATACAAATTATTATTCTGAATAATATTCTTTTGATTACGATGTACAAGCAATATCCTTAAAAATGCACCCTGACAAGGTATGTATTTCCTTTGTCACTGTTTTCCATTGCCAGTTCGCTTACGACGGGACCGGTGCGAGGTGTTATTGCTTCCTCCTCCCCAGGCAAATCTTGTGACTTCGAGCTGGTGTACGCGTTTTTTCGCGGTACAGATTTTGTTGTGGATGTTTCAGGATCCAAGAGAAAGGGATTGAAAGTAATTGGCGCTTCCAAATCATGTAATATATCATTGGCTCCTGCTCCGACGGAGAATTGATCTTCTGTGGCATTTATTCGAATACTACTTTTTCTCAGGAACTTCCCATCAAGGGATTTTATTCTTTTGTGCGTCTTTTTAAGAATGGCGCGAAGCTTCTTCGACGATCCTCTCCTTTTCTTAGAAATTGTACTCGTTAAACTCTTCGGTGCTTGTTTTGTCTCCTTGCTGCCTCCAGATAACTGTGAAGATGTATACTGATTATATTCGGAGCGCCAGTCGCCTATTTTACTGAGATCAGCCTTGGCAACCGATCCACTCGGCGATGACGTTGGTTCCCTCGTTTTGTGAGAGGAACCTGCTCCCGACATTGCTTCCACATGACTAAAATCGTGCAAGTCAGAGACTTTTAAAGAACTCTTGCTCATTTTTAAACCATCAATTTCATCGGAAGGATACGCAGTGTGCCTACAAGTCTTAGCAGTGCTTCGGGGTCCGCTGAGAGCTGCACTGCGGGTATTTGGCGCAACCTCTTCATCAATTTGCGTTTTCATTTTAGAATTTTGCTGGGCGGGGGCTTGACTTAAGAGTGCAGAAAAGGCTCCCTGGTTAGTACTGATCCAAGAGTGATTAAGTCCTTGCCATTTTTCATTACCACGTTTAGTTGTAGTCTTTTTGACAGGCATATCGTCATCGTTGCCGTGCTCGTCGGACGCATGGCTATCAAAAGTACTAACACTACTAATACTTTCCATATCCGATGCCGAGGAATGGCTATAATCACTAGAACAGGACGAAGAGATGGAGCTATGGTCTTCATATTCAGGGTCGGGGTATCTGTCAACGTCAGTCAATGCTTCTTTCTTTGTTACTTTGTTATTGTCTTTTGAGATTCGTTTTGGTAACGTGTAGCGGAAGCCTTTGGGAATCTTCTTTACTTGACGTGAATTGTCGTCGTTCTTTGTTTTGCACTGCGAATCTTCGGATGTCGGTCCATTGGAGGTGTTCGTACTAGTCGAGATCACACTAAAGTTCAGAGCTCTTCTCGTCTTTTGATCGGGACTTTCTGTGCTTTTTTTGGTTGTGTCCTTTAGAAGTAATCCCGACATGGCGTCTGTCACACCGGAAGCATCGAAGTTCCAGGCAGCCGCAAAGACTCCGCCAGATAATTCTGTCTTTGACTTTTCGTGGGCGTTCTGTGTAGTGTCGAATATGACCGTGTCTTCTTCCTTCTTGACAGCTGTCTCGGATTTGCTTCGCTGATGACGATCTATCATCCACTTTGGGCGTTGTGATTTGAAAAAGATGTTGCGTGCTTTGTTGCTGACGATGGACAGCTTCGAAGTCGCACTCTTCTTACTTGAGACAGAAAGAGAGCTTATCGACTTCCTGTGTTTTAAAGGCGCGTCATCCGACTGTGGCACGGCACTAAAAGAAAATTTAGATGTAGAACGATCCGAGACGGAAACGCCACCGGATGGTTTAGCTGTGGCCTCTTTTTTGATTTTCTTAATTTTGACGCGAAAGGGGTTGTTAATAAACCGCCGCTTTTTGAGCGCTGTGCCAGGAGAGTTTGCGCCCAAGCTCACCTCAACCGTATCATCTGCAGTCTTCACGGAGTCATCAGCGTTACTATTAGTTTTGGATGAAGACAACGCATTGGCAGTGGATGCTGCAAGCTTGGAAAGTGATTTTCGCCAGCGTGCGCTCGGAGTGGGACTCTCCTTTTCTGTAGTAGGCACCTCGCTGTGATCACTAAGGTTCTCTCGAACATTGTTTTCTAACGATGACCCATTCTTGTATGCGGTTCCCTTGAAGAGAGAAGTGGCCCATCCTTCGGGCGACTCAGGCTCGTCCTCTGTTTTTCGTGGCTTGTTGGAAGAATCTTTAGATCCGACTTCACGTAGATCCTGCAGCTCTCGTTTAATCTCCACGATCTGTTTATTGCTGCTATAATCCAAGATACGACTGCTCTTGTTTTTTGCTTCTGCTGCCGCTGATAACGGTGGCGGCGGCGGCGGTGGTGATGATGATGCAGCATTTGACTTTTGAGTCATGGTTGAATTCATTTTTTGCAGACTGAGCTCTCGAGCCTTGGCTTGACATTTTAGGAAAATATCTTTTTTGACTAAATGACCGCTACTGTTTTCGCTTTTACGAGTACTGCCGATACTACCAATGCCAACGACAATGCCACTGCCCCTGTGAATAACAGGGCTCATACATTCCATGGGAAGCAGTCCTCGGATTCCCAAACAAGCCGTACTCTTTCTTGGTTTATTCTTGACCAGAACTGCCTCGGGATAGGCTTGAAAAATGTGATCAATAACCTTTGGATCATTGTCAACGACGCGAAAAGCCCAATGCAAGGGTAAATTGCCTTGTGAGTCCGCCTGCTTCAGGCCTTCCGGGTACAGATTAACCAACCGTTGTACGACATGCAGGGGTGCCGAATTCATGAGCGCCGCGTGGATTGGCAACCGTCGACCGATGACCTTGCCACTCACATCCAGACTCACGGACCACTGTCTTGCTTCTTCCTTGAGCGGTACCAGCGGTAGCTTGCCTTTTCCACCAGGAGACCACCTACCACTCATCAAAAAGGTGGTAACGGCATTCCAATAATGATTGTCTATGGCTTCAAACAAGGGCGTTGTTTTTTTGTAGCCCCGTTGTTTAAACCCAGTCAAGTTGTCATTGTTGCGAACGGAGGGCCTTTCTTGATCGTCAGTGGAGAAAGAACTGCTGTATCCGGTGCCGTCATCTTCTTCCCCAGCCTCGTATTCGTAGGTTTCCTCGTACGTATCTTCGTAGGTTCCATCATAGGTGCCGGTGAAGGTTTCCGTTTCATCATCATTATCATCCGCGTTGTCGTCGCCATCGTCGTAGACGTCGTAGTCGTCCGAGAATAGGGAACCTTCATCGTCGTTGTCTTCAAAATCAATTTCGTCGTCGCGATCATCTCGATCATCCTCCAGACTATCTTCGTCCATGGACGATCTGCAGATTCCTTTGTTGGAATGGCGCTGATCAAAGCACAACGTATCTAGAAACTCCATTGTGGTAATGGTTGCGAGATAGAAATGTGGCAGCTTAGATCTAGGATAGCGTGCTGGTCTCGGATAATCGGCTACTGAAGTAGCAGGGAATCGAAAAATAAAAACAGTGTATTCCGAATAAAGGTGGCTCCAAGGGATACTGCTAGTGGCTTGTAAACGTTCATTCAACAAACAGTGATATTCGTGGTGGTATGCAACACAAAAGTTGGAGCTTTGAAGGCTCCTTAACCGAAGTAACTGAACAGATCCTTTGTATAGAAGTAAGAAGATTATACGTTATGCGTCATTGCGTCTCGTCGCCATCGGGTTTTTTACTTCCAATTTGCCCTCCAAGCCTACCGAAGCAAGCAAGAGTCTAGTTAAGGATATCATTGATGATGTTATTTCCAACGGTTCAAGCACAAGGATAAGGTCCCAACGCCTTGGATGTTCTCATGTTCTTAACACACCATCCTCTTGAACAGCGAGGTTTTAAGAACTTGTGATGTATGTGTTTCATTTGAAAATAACGCTTGAACTGCTAAATAACATTAATCAAGGCTGCCGAGCTTACACATAAACATATTCATCGCTTAATCCGACTTCACAAGGGTGGAGGATAATACAGATCACAGTTCCAGGAGCTACTAGAGTGGTAGACTACTAGACTACCGAGTGGTCTACTCGGAGTACTACGAGTGGTAGTAGTCTAGTAGACTGCCAGTAGTAGTTGAATCTATTACCCAGTCCTCAATTTTGAGGACTCGCCAAGATCCAATTTAGCTAGTTATACTATTCCCATACCTATGCTTTGCATAAGTGCCAACATGTCTTTAATGTTCAGGTCTACTCCAACTCTGGGCACTGCCAGGAGGTTGCTCTGTCGCGCGTACAACCATGATGTTCGCAACTTACCGAAACACTGAAACACTGATGTGTGTGTATGTGTATGTGTGCGCCGCTAAAACCCAAGAATCCGCATCTTTACGCCGGTAACCTATTTTTGGTACAGCCACCGTCATTTTCTGCTGGGCTGACCAACACCTTGGTTTCCAGCCAATCAGCGAAAAAGTGGATGTTGCTATTCTATTAAAAAATAAAATCAGTGGATTTGGAATTGGTTCCTCTGCCTGCACCCATGCGTACTGGTACTTCGCTTTTATTTTTCTACGGTACTTCGCTTCTCTCGCGGTTTATTCAGCATGACGCACGGGCGTAAATCAATAATTAATTTCTCGGACTCACGTCCATATGCCGCGGATATCCCTTCCAAAATTTCTCTAGAAGGGAACAAACATATTGATAGGCAGGCTTGCTCGTCTACTTCCGTATTACCTGGTACTGGTGCCAGGTACCTGGTACTATTACCAGGTACCTGGTACTACGTAGTACCACTACCTGGTACCAGGTACCAGGTACCAGGTAGTACTGGTATTCACGCATCCTCACAACCATGGTGATTAGTACCGTAATAACACTACCTGGTACCGTGCTACTGGTAGTACGGTATCAGGTACCAGGTACTACTAGTACCAGGTACCTAGTTGTACTGGTAGTGGTGCCGTACATAGTTCTGTTGCTGGTAGTACGAGTACGAGTACCTGGTATTCCACAGAAGGAAATTGACTTGCGCAATTTTGTTTTTCTGTTTAAGAAGATTCTATGAGCATGTATACGAGACTCTTCCAAACCTTAAATAAATATTGTTCGTGTGGACGGTCCCGTGGGAGCTGACCCACCACTCTACTCTAGTAGTACCTGGTACCCTGGTACGTAGTACTACCTGGTAGTATTATTTCATCATCATAAACTGTCTGTTCGCAAGAATTCATTTTCTGAATCTGCTTGCAAACTGAGGTAAGTACCGTAACACTTACTACTACCAGTAGTCTACCAGGTAGTACTCAGTAAAAGTTAGTCTACCAGGTACCAGTACAATGTACCTTGTGCACTTGCACTCGAGTAGTAGACTACTACTAGCTACTACTAGTAGTATGGTAGTAGACAGTTCCAAAGCTTTTCGTTTTGAACGTTTTTTTCTCCTCCGCCGTTTTTTTAAGGGCATCTCTCTGTTTACGAATCCCTCTCACGACAGTAGTAGCTTGCTAAAGAAATTCATCTAAAGCAACCATGATATGAACGCTCTATTTGTAGAATATTATAAGGCGATAGTAGAGCTAGTGCGTTCATATGTACTACTCAAACCTAATTTTAACACTATGATAATATACAACAATAATTTGCATCCACCCTGCTGCTGACTCGACTGCCCACTCAGTCCTGGCACCTTATAGATCCAGAAGAGTCCCCCCTAAGATACAGCTTCGTTTACGACCTTTCGTTACCTTCAGATGCCGTAGTCACCACGGTGGCTTCTGTCTTCATGCGCTTTGGCTTCAGAACACACCTGAAGCTCCTGTCTAAATCTTCAGGAAGCGCAAGCCTGGATGGAAAAGGATACATCAGCTCTCTGGATGGCGCATCAACTCGCTGAACAAGTTGGGGTTCGTCGTCAGCAGAATACGGAGGACAAGTAGTGGTTGTGGGGGTCCTAAATTCACAAGACGCTGTGCTTGTAATCGGTAGAGTAGTCCGTACGGCCGGGTTAGAAGGCCTGATACGCAATCGATATCTAGGAAATCTTCCATGGGCGTTCTCATCTTCGGCATCACTGGCATTCTCTAGAACACTCGGCAAACGAGGCGCTGTCTCGAGGAGACGTTTCCTATCTGCTACCGATGAGAAAACACCCGACGTCCTATTCATGGCAAGAGATTGCTTCTGCTTGGCCTTGGTCGAAGACAACTGATCCGGAAAAGCCGTGGTAAGGGAATTAGGAGTCGGCATTGGCGAGATCAACCGGTACTCCACTCTCCACTTGGTGAGAGTTCAGTTGCGTGGGACAGGTAAATACAAACTAGTACCGCTTCACTCAGTTTAACGAAGAATGAAGGTTACAATGGCAAAAAATCCTCTTTTCTAAAGAATAATTGTGTTGTGATTTGTGATGGGAAATTATGGTTGAGATTCCCAGCGAATGAATCTGTCACTGCAGGTATCGATGTTAGGCCTTTATTAGCACTAGTATGCATTTATGATAATATTATGGGAAATAATAGAAAACAAAAAAAGATTGCAAAATTTCTTAAGCACTCAACGTGTGTCGACGTTAAGCCCAGAGAGAGATGACCAATCATATCCACCGAATTCGAAACAGCAGAAGGACTTAATTACCGTAAGCTAAATATTTAGCTTTTCGAAGCTTCCAAAAGCGTGGCGTGAGCTTGTTTAGCCACCAATATCATTGTTGTTTCTATGAGTTCTCTTTAAAAGGAGCTGTTATCTGTTACCTATCTGAACCTGCGGCAGTCACCTACCATCCGAAAGCTACCGGTAGTAAACTATGAACTACTGGTATGATAAACCTATCAGGAAAGTAGCAATTTAGGGAAAGCTTCTTGTCTCTTTACCAAGGTACTGTAGACTAGTTGGCCATTCATTTTGACTAGTAGACTCTTGCACGCAATAATTAATTCATCATTGAAACCGTGGCAGTGTTCGACAGTGCGACACGGAAGAAGAATTCTAATAAGAGGCAGCACTTCATACCTGGTAGCAGCAGTATTGGCGTCGTATTCATGGCTAAGGTGATCACGGGATTGAAAATGCAACTCATTTTTTTACCAGTACGATAGATTTTGAATCTTTCACGTCGATGAGTACAGTACCACGTACTATCACCTGGTACTATCTACTCGTACCTGGTACATCCTGTATTGATAAGCAATTCTGTGTTTCGTAGTTCGCCATGGCACACACACATCTTCCAATGTTGTGTGATAGTAGTACAACCAAATAAATAATAATATCAACCAAAAAACAATAGCAACAACTAGACTACTAGTCTAGTCTATTATAAGTTTACTACAGAACTAGCCCTGTTAGATTTTCGCGGCAGTCATGACTCGAAGAATATTCCAAGTACAAAACCACACCACCAATAGTAACACCAACAGAAGGATATACCAATGCCAATGCCAATGCCAAGGCTTCCATTCCCTCTTGATATCTTTTCTGTTATTACAGTCCAACATATTTGCTTGCTCAGCTCTTGCTCTGAATACAAATAAAGGCGTAGATGCCGTCAATGGAATTCCCTTGTCGTCGAACCAGCCACAAGAGCAACTAAAAATTGCATTTGTGACGGGTAATCCAATGAAGGTACGTATAGCGTATAGCGTATAGCGTGTAGTGCAGGTAGTGCAGGTACTGTAGTCGCTAGAGACGAACAGTCCAATTTCCAATTGACGCTCTAACAATGACCCTGTTGTTCTTCAAAATTGGACGTACGTTTTCCAACAACAACAACAACAACAACAACAACAAGCAAAGGCTCGAGAATTTAGCATGATTCTATCCGAAGCAACGAAGGAAGACAGCATTGATGATGATGATGATGATGAAACTTCCGGTAACGGTCGTCCCTCTTTGGTGGAACTCAAAATCATCACTGTCGATCTGCCCGAAATTCAAGAAGTCAATACGGAGGCTATTGCCAAAGAAAAGGCATTATTGGGAGCACAATTGGCCGGTGGTCCTTGTGTCGTAGAAGATACATCCTTACAATTTACGGCTTTGGGTGGCATGCCAGGTACGTTGTTTTATGGATGGCTTTGTGTGAGAGAAAATGAGAGAAACAGTTTTCCAGTACAAGCAGAGGTATGTGACTTACTCAAATAGTATTTTAATCATTGTTTTTCTTCTTTTTAGGCCCGTACATCAAGTGGTTTCAAGAAAGGTTGGGAAGTCGTGGATTGTACAATATTTTGACAGCCTACGAAGACAAATCCGCTCAAGCCGTTTGTACGTTGGCCTTTTGTCCGGCACCACATGCAGATCCTGTTCTGTTTACGGGCGTGACGAAAGGAACCATTGTAGGACCCGTCGAGGGACGAGGATTTGGCTGGGATTCCATCTTCATTCCGGACGGCAGTGACGTGCCCTTTAGTTGTATGACCACATCCGACAAGAACGAACGATCTCATCGCGGAAAAGCGGTACGCACGCACGCGCATACAAACGTGCTTTATTCGGCACTGTACAATTATGTGGTCTCACACATTTATCGTTATCTCCCTGTTTGTTGCTCACTATCTGAAATATGTCGGTATTTTTTTATGTCTACCACTACTCCAACTATTATTATTACTATTAATACTAATTCTAGGTACGTCAATGGGCTGCATGGTTGCAACTGAATCGAAAAGAATTGGCGGAACGACAGGGTGGTCGCAGAGCCATTGGTCACAAGGGATTAGATTTCAAATGCGTCAGTCCGGAAGAGTGAAACCTCTTGTGATGATGATATTTTATTTTAAGGTCGTTCCTGTTGTATCTAGCAAGTCGTCGAAGGAACCAGAGTTTCTCTCTGCCTCTTTCCTGAAGAACGGGTTCATATTGTTAGTGTAAAAGTCGCTTGCATCTCCTTTTCGACCCCTACGCCTGGACGAGATGGACCACTGGAAATCATAAACATTCCTAAACGACGAGTTTCTATTTTTTCAAAACCCACTCCTTCTCTCGGTTTTTGGTACGATGTTTTGTCACTGCAAAATATATTTTTGGAAACTATGTTTCATGTAAAAATACATTATAGTCTCAAGCCATCACCTGTACCTAGTCTAGTAGAGTACGTATCTATTGTTGGTGGTTGTTGGTCTCTCTAAAGACACGTTTTACGTGGGTGATGGGTTAGCGTAAGGTTTATTTAGGGATTATTCCGAAATTCCGAGTACGGAATCAATAACTCTATCGGTAGCTATATCTGCTGCAAATAGACTACTATTGGTTGTACAGTAGTAGCTACTTCTATAGTACTATACGTAGAGTACTAGTCGTCTGGTAGTAATCATCCCTCAACTTATGCTATTGTAGCTACAGTACTACTAGCTAGAGTAGTAGCTAGCTTAGCCACAAGCCACAATGGTCAGAGGATCCGAACAAAAATTAGAAAATCCTGGACATAAATTGTTGTGTTGATATCAGTAGGAAGCTACTAGTCTCTAGTAGAGTATATAACAAGGTCAGAAGCTATTTTCAAGAATATCAATATCCAAACAGATAAGCGTAAGATGGAGGGTGGTGCATCTGCCATGACAAAATATAATACGCGGATACTACAACAACCTATGGCAATGCGAAAGAGAAGAAGGAGGAAGAT
>Ga0100393_10006665_pt1 | contig 10247 bp, 9 predicted proteins | sample CryGeymeta201517_FD_81546 | JGI IMG/M metagenome (GOLD analysis project Ga0100393, IMG submission 81546) | Groundwater microbial communities from Crystal Geyser aquifers in Utah, USA - Crystal Geyser metaG 2015-17 | ecosystem: Environmental > Aquatic > Deep subsurface > Groundwater | place: USA... | reverse complement strand
GTAGGCGCAGCGCAGAATCGGCAGCTGGTCTGCATCGAGAATCTCGTCGCGGTAGAAATTGGTAACCGGCACCTCGGCGGTGGGGATGAGGTAGAGGCCTTCATTCGCATCGACATACATCTGCCCCTCCTTGTCCGGCAGCTGGCCGGTGGCGGTGGCGCTCGCGGCATTCACCACGATCGGCGGCAGCACCTCCTCGTAGCCGTTTTCGCGGGCTTCCTCCAGGAAGAAGTTGACCAGTGCACGCACCAGACGCGACATCTCGCCCACGTAGAAGGGAAAGCCCGCGCCCGCCGTCTTCACCCCGCGGGCAAAGTCGATGCGTGACTCGAACCAGGGGATGTCGAAATGCGGCAGCGCATGCGGGAATTCGGCCCCGGCATCGCCCCAGGTGGCCGCAACAACATTGTCCGCCTCGCCCTTGCCCACCGGCACAGAGGGATCCGGTAAATTGGGGATCTCCAGAAAGGCGGCATGAAAGGCCTCGTCGGCAGCTTTGGCCTCAGCTTCCAGCTCTTTGGCCTGGGCGGCGATCGCCTTCATCGCCTGCACCTTTTCCAGAAACTCCGGCGAACCCTTCGGCAGCGCGGCCATCTCCTGATTGGCCGCCTTCTGCTCCGCCCGTGCCTGCTCGGCTGCGGTGATTTTGGCCCGGCGTGCCGCATCGAGTGCCAGCACGGCATCGATGTCACAGGAAAATTTTTTACGGGCGATGGCCGCCTTAACCAAGTCGGGCTCTTCGCGAAGAAGCTTAATATCGATCATGTGAGTGAGTCAGAGGTTGCTGAGATAAATTGGAAAAGGATTCAGGCTAGTCGCGGACGAATCAAGGCAAATTAAGAAAGTTGACCCAATCCTATTGGGGTGTCCTTTGTTTCCCACCGGGAGCGGATGATTGAGCAACTGTTTGCCACCCGCACGCGCAACTCGATCGGGCGGATCGTGGCACCCCGGCAGGATCTGAGTTTTGCCCAGCTGAAAATTTATTACGAGGGCATTGGTCGCCCTTTGGGTGCGAAGTTCGCCTCCAACCTGGAATTAAAGGCGGCGGAGGGCGCGCCGGAGAAAAGCCCAACCGGTCCTTTAACTACCCAGAAATCGAGGTTGGAAATTACCCCCCAAGCTACCCCCCAAGTTGAGGCCTTGATTAAGGTGCTTTGCAGGCCGCTCTCCATTTCTGAAATTCTGGTTGCACTCGGGAAATCCGACCGCAGAAATGTGCACATCCATTATGTGTGGGCTGCGATAGACCTAGGTTTAGTCGAGCGGACCATCCCGGACAGGCCAAAAAGTCCACTTCAAAAATACCGGTTGACGCCATTGGGTGAGACCGCACGAAAGGAATTGGCATGAACCAGCCCGACAAACACCATAAGCTCGACGAGCGCAATCATGTGGAGCTGCCGCTGTTGGCGCAACTTGAGGGGCTGGGCTGGGAGGTGCTCGACTTGACGGTGAAGAAGCACCAGGAACGGTGAGGACTGGCACCCCAGTCAGTGAGTTTAGAATTAGTGGTGATTCCCGGATGACCGGCGGCGTAAATGGGGTTGACCAGCTCCGTCTGGATGTAGCTTCCAGACTGGCCGATGGGTGTCGAATGGTCGAGTGCCTTCTGTCATGTCGTCCCTGATTTTTTTCAACCGCAGATTAACGCGGATGAACGCAAATTGGGTTCATTTCTTCTCTTATTCATCTGCGTGTATCGGCGTCCATCTGCGGTTCCAAAATTCAATTCCATTTTTCTTCTACATCCGGGCGATTCCTTCCGGGCGAATTTCTCGGATGCGGTGTTGCTGCCGGTGCTGCGCGAGCAACTGCAGGTGATCAATCCCTGGATGGAGGCGGATCAGGTCGAGGATGCGATCAAGAAGCTGACCGCGAGCTTCCCCGGCACGCAGCTCTTGAAGAACAACCAGTATGCCCTGCATCTGCTCACGGAAGGGACGAGCGTGGGCGAAAAACCGGCGGACGGGAGAGCAGAGCCCGACGGTGCGCTTTGTGGATTTCAAGGAGCCGTCGCATAACCACTATATTGCCATCTGCCAGTTAAAGGTGCGGATACCCAGCGGTTGGAATCGGATAATCCGGACGGGCTCGATCTCGATCAGCTAAAGAAAATGCAGACGGATGTCATCATCTCGGGAAGCCACAATGACCTGCCCGAACTGAAGGCATTTTCGGACAGCTCCAAACACAAAAAGAGCATCAAAAGTTTCAAGCTCGCCTATGGTGCGGAAGACGAGGGCGTGACCGGGGATATGGGGATTTTGATTGTCCGCAGCATGTTGCTGACGGGCTTTGACGCTCCGGTGGAGCAGGTAATGTCTCTGGACAAGGTCGTGACCAGCCATGATTTACTGCAGGCCATCGCCCGGGTGAACCGGGTCGGGAGTGAGGGTAAGGACAAGGGCTTTGTCGTGGACTACGTCGGTATCGGCAAAGATTTGAAGAAAGCCATCGATGCCTATGACGAGCGGGAGCAGAAAGACATCGTGGATGCGTTGAGCTTCCCGGAGGAAGAAAAGCAGAATCTGATCGATAGCCACCGGGCGGTCATGGACCTGCTCAAGGCGAACGGTCTGACCGACCTCGCCGATCTGGATGCTTTTTACGGCGTGTTCCACGATGAGGATCTGCGCTTCGAATACATGGAGGCCTTCCGGAAGTTTACCAAGTGCTTGAATCTCCTCTATCCGTATAAAGAAGCGCTCAATTATATCGGCGACTACCAGGCCTTGTCCGAGGTCAATCTCATGGCCAGTAAACACATGCGGGACGAACGCCTGAGCATGAAAGGCATCTCTGAATTTAAATGCTTATGGCAAATCGGGGGGGGCGTTGTGGTGTCAGCTTTGCTCCACTTAGGTGCGGCTGAACTTAGAAAGCCCAATGTCGTCATCATCTTTCTGGATGACTCCGGTTACGCGGATTTTCATCCCTTTGGTGAGCCGCCCCTATTCCACTCCACATGTTGAGGAACTGGCGAGTCAGGGTCTGCAACTGAAACAGTTTTATGTGCCTACAGCGGTATGCTCTTCATCGAGGTCGAGCTTGCTTTCCGGTTGCTATGCCGCCCGTCACCGAGTATTCGGTGCGCATGGCCCGGGTGGCCGTGGACTCGATACGAAGTTTATCAATATCGCTGAAATGTTGCGCTTAGCCGGCTATGCCACCGCACACTTCGGGAAGTGGCATGCGGGAGATCAGCCCGAGACGAGGCCGACAGCTCGTGGCTTTGATTACTCCTCCGGTTTGATGATTTCGAATGACATGTGGCGCTTCAATCCGGTGTGGGCGAGTGGAGTAGGTAAGGCGCCGCTTCCGTATTGGGAAAATGGCGAGATCGTAATCAAGGATGTGACGCCCCACGACCAGAAGTATCTCACCCGATGGGCGACTGACGACGCCAGCAGTTTTATACGTAAGCATAAAGACCAACCCTTCTTTCTTTATCTCGCGCATTCCATGCCGCACGTGCCTTTATACTGCAGTGAAGATTTTCTCGGCATGTCGGGTGTCGGGCTTTACGGTGATGTGATGATGGAGATCGATTGGTCGGTAGGCCAGATCACCGAGGCTCTCCGCCAAGCAGGCGTCGAGCGGGATACTATTGTTCTCTTTAGCTCGGACAACGGGCCTTGGGACGAGTATGGCAACCATTCCGGGAAGACACCCTTCCGGGAACACAAAGGTACCAGCTTCGATGGTGGCACCCGCTCCGCCACGGTGATCAAATATCCAGCCAAATTGAAAGCGGGGCGAGTGCTCCACCGTCCGATGTCCACCATCGACATCTTGCCCACACTGGCTTATCTGACCGGAGCCGAGTTGCCGGACTATGAGATCGACGGTAAAAATATGTGGCCAGTCTTGAGCGGTGACGATCAGGTGCCGCATCCACATAAGTATTATAATTTTGAATACAGCCGCCGACTGGAAGCTGTGCTGACTTCGGACGGACGGTGGAAGTTGCATTTACCCCATCCATACCGTCATGTGCTGGAAGAAGGACACGACAGTCGTCGTGGCAAGGTGACTACGCATCGTATCGATTGGGCACTCTTCGATCTGGAGACAGACCCCGGCGAGACGACCAATGTAATGGATCAGTATCCCGAAATTACGCAGCGCCTGAAGGCCTATGCCGAAATGCGCCGCAAGGAGTTTGACCTCAAGTGATTTTCAAGCATTGCTAAGGGTCAGTAGTCTGGATTGCCCGGCAACTCAACCTGGGCACACCGGACGCCGTGAGCAGATATGTCGCCGAATTCCGGAAAAAGGGAGACGCTCCAATTAAGATAAAAAAACCTGACCACAAAGATAATGACATGACTCCATTTCACCTCCTACATTTAGCGCCACGCTTTAAGCGTATTTCGATAGCCCGAATGCTCTATGGGGCACTGCTGACACTGCCGCTGCTGGCTCCCGCGCAACCCGGCGGTGGACCCAAAGGACCGTTGCCGGTGGTGGTGGCGCCGGTCGAGCGCGCGGCGGACTTCGGCGATACACTCGAAGCACTCGCCACCACCCTGGCGAATGAATCCGTCACCCTGACGGCCAACGCCACGGAGCTGGTGGAGTCCATTCATTTCGAGGATGGTCAACTCGCGCAACGTGGAGACTTGCTGGTGCTGCTGGAGAAACAGGAGGAGGAGGCCGCACTCAAAGCGGCCCAAGCCACGCTGAACGAGCGCAAACGCGCGTTTGAGCGCGCGCTGGAACTGGTGGAGCAAAAGGCGGTGGCCACGGCCACCCTGGAGGAGCGCCGCGCCCTGCTGCAGGAAGCGGAGGGGCGGACCGAGGAGATTCAGGCCCGCATCCGCGACCGCATTGTGCGGGCACCCTTTGACGGCGTGCTGGGGCTGCGCCAAATTAGCCCCGGCACACTGCTGCGCCCCGGCGACGTGATCACCACCATTGATGACCTGAGCCAGATCAAGGTGGATTTCGACGTGCCTGCACTGTTCCTGGCGGCGCTCCATCCCGGCATCCAGGTAGAGGGCCGGGTAGCCGCTTATGGCGATACCGTCTTTACCGGCACTGTATCCACCGTGCGCTCACGGGTGGACCCGCTCACCCGCACCGTCACGGTGCGGGCCATCCTACCCAACCCTGACCAGCACTTGCGCCCCGGCCTGCTGATGTCGATCCGCCTGAAGAAGCATGCACGTGAGAGTCTGCTGATTCCCGAAGGTGCAGTCATCCAGCGGGGTGAGCGCAGCTTCGTGTTTGCCGTTGACGCAGGTAGTGGCAACACTCCGCCCACCGCCCGCAGCCGCGAGGTGAAATTGGGTGCGCGCATTCCCGGCAAGGTGGAGGTGCGCGACGGCCTGGCGGCAGGTGAGCGGGTCATCATCCACGGGCTGATGCAGGTGCGCGACGGCCAGGCACTGAAAATTCTGGGCGAGTCCACCGGCAAGCAAACACTGGCCTCCTTTCTGAACAACAACGCCGCAGCTGGTGGCCGTAATACGGAGGGAACACAACCGTGATCCTCTCGGATCTCTCCGTCAAGCGCCCGGTCTTTGCTGCAGTGCTCTCACTGCTGCTGGTCGTGCTCGGCGCGGTTGCCTTTATCCAGCTGCCGCTGCGCGAGTATCCGGACATCGACCCGCCGGTGGTGTCGATTGACACCTCCTACCCCGGCGCGGCCGCCAATGTGGTGGAAACTCGCATCACCCAGATCATTGAGGACCGCATCGCCGGCATCGAGGGCATCAGCTTCATCAGCTCCGAGAGCAGCGACGGACGCTCCCGCATCTCGGTCGAGTTCAATACCTCACGCGACATCGACGACGCGGCCAACGACATCCGCGACCGGGTCTCCGGGGTGCTGGACATCCTGCCCGCAGAAGCCGATCCGCCCGAAATCGAGAAAGCCGACTCCAGCGACGATGTGATCATCTGGCTGACCCTAACCAGCGAAAAGCTGAGCGCCATCGAGCTGACCGACTACGCCAACCGCTACGTGGTGGACCGTTTTTCGGTGTTGCCGGGGGTCACCCGGGTGCGTGTTGGAGGCGGGCTCGACTACTCAATGCGGATCTGGCTCGACCGTACCGAACTGGCTGCGCGGGGGCTGACTGTTGCCGAGGTGGAGGATGCCTTGCGCAATGAAAACGTCGAACTGCCCGCCGGCAGCATCGAGTCGCAGTCGCGTCAATTCACTGCCCGGATCGAGCGCGCCTACCGCACTGAGGAGGACTTCCAGCAACTGGTGGTCGCCCGTGGTCCAAATTACCTCGTACGCCTCGGCGACATCGCGCGGGTCGAAAAGGCCGCCGTCGAGGAACGCACGCTCTTCCGCGGCAATGGTAAGCCACGCATCGGCATCGGCATCATCAAACAATCCACGGCCAATACCGTTGAGGTGGCACAAGCGGCCATCGAACAAACGGAGCGGATGGGAGACAGCCTGCCCGAGGGGATGCAGATGTTTCCGGCCTACGACACCTCGGTCTTTATCCGCAACGCGATCCGCGAAGTCTATAGCACGCTCGCCATTGCCGTGGCCCTGGTGGTGCTGGTGATCTGGTTGTTTCTCGGCAGTGCTCGGGCCATGCTCATCCCCGCAGTCACGATTCCGGTGGCGCTGGTGGCCAGCTTCATCGTGATTCAGGCGATGGGCTTTTCGGTAAACCTGCTGACATTGCTGGCGCTGGTGCTGGCGATTGGCCTGGTAGTGGATGATGCCATTGTGGTGCTGGAAAATATCTCACGGCGCATTGAAGCGGGAGAGACGCCGCTGGTGGCAGCCTACCATGGAAGCCGCCAGGTGGGCTTTGCGGTGGTGGCCACCTCGGTGGTGCTGATCGCGGTGTTCGTCCCAATTGCCTTCCTGGAAGGTGATCTCGGGCGACTCTTCGCCGAGTTTGCGATCACCATGGCGGCAGCCGTTTTTTTCTCCACATTGGTAGCGCTCTCGCTCTCCTCCATGCTCGCCTCGAAGCTGCTGGTTGCCACCACTAAAAATGCTTTTAGCCGCAGGATTGACAAAGATTTCAACCGGCTGCGCGGAGCCTACCTCTGGCTGCTCGATAAATGCCTGAAACGCTGGTATGTGGTCGTCGTGGTCTTTCTGGCGCTGACAGCACTGGCGGCTTATTTCTTCCGCAGCATCCCCTCAGAGTATGCGCCCAAAGAAGACCGGGGTGCCTTCTTCGTGCTGGTGAACGGCCCGGAAGGTGCCTCCTTTGACTACATGGAGGAATACATGGATATTGTTGAAGCGCGCATGCTGGAGTTCGTGGACGCCGGCGAGATCGACCTGGCGATTGTGCGGGCGCCACGCTCCTTCGGCAACCTCTCCAGTTTCAACGACGGCATCGTCATCGCCGTGCTCAGCCCCTGGGAGCAGCGCCGCTCGGCCTGGACGATCATGGATGATGTGCGGGCGCGTTTGTCCGACCTGACCGGGGTGCGGGCCTTTCCGGTGATGCGACAGGGATTCGGCGGGGGATTCAGAAGCCGGTTCAATTCGTCATTGGCGGCGGCACCTTCGAGCAACTGGCCGAGTGGCGCGACATCATCCTCCAGCGTGTCGAGGCGGACAATCCGGGCTTTGCCGGGCTGGATGCGGATTACAAGGAGACCAAACCCCAGATCGGCATCACCATCGACCGCGACCGGGCCGCCGATCTGGGCGTGAGTGTCAGCGTGGTCGGGCGCACACTCGAATCCATGCTGGGCGGACGGCGGGTAACCACCTTTATCGACGACGGCGAGGAATATGATGTGATTGTCGAAGGCGAACGTTCGACCCAAAACACGCCGACCAACCTGGAAAACATCTACGTGCGTTCAGCCACCACCGGCGACCTGATCCCACTCAGTAACGTGGTGGCACTGCGGGAATTCGCCGACTCCAGTTCGCTGAACCGCTACAACCGCGTGCGGGCACTGACGCTGGAGTCAAATCTGGAAAACGGCTACCCGCTCGGAGCCGCACTGGCGCATTTGGAGCGCCTGGTGCGGGAAGAACTGCCGGAGACCGCCGTCATCGACTACAAGGGCCAATCACTCGACTACAAGTCCAGCGGTGCCTCGTTGCTGTTTGTTTTCGCACTGGGCATCTTCATCGTTTATCTGGTGCTGGCCGCCCAGTTCGAGAGCTGGATGCATCCGCTGGTGATTATGCTTTCGGTGCCGCTGGCCATCACCGGTGCCCTGGCCGGGCTGTATTACTTTGGCGGCAGTCTCAATATTTATACCCAGGTCGGGCTCATCATGCTGGTCGGTCTGGCCGCTAAAAACGGCATCCTGATCGTGGAGTTCGTCAATCAACTCCGCGACGGAGGCATGCCCTTCCGCGAGGCCATCCTCGAAGCCGCCTCGATTCGCCTGCGCCCCATCGTAATGACCGGCATCACCACCGCCGCCGGTTCGCTGCCGCTGATCCTCTCCTCCGGGGCAGGCTCGGAAACCCGCGCGGCGATTGGCACGGTTATTTTTGCCGGTGTGCTCGCAGCCACCTTCTTTACCCTGATCATCGTGCCGGTTGCCTACTATCTGCTGGCGCGCAAAACCGGCTCGCCGGGAGATGTCGCCCGTGCACTCGATCAGCAACGTGAACAATTCTTACTACAGGAGGGCGCACAATGATCCGACCCGGCACAATAACTGCCCTGAGCACGGCGGCACTTGCGCTCTTGGCGCTGAACGCCTGCAAAGTCGGCCCCGACTATCAGGCACCCGGGGCCGGGAGCGCGGTGGCATGGGCCGATCCGCAAGCCTCCGTATTAGTTGATGAACAAAACAACGACATCCGCTGGTGGACCTCATTCAGCGACCCGCTGCTGGACAGCTACATTGCACAGGCTGTCCGCGAGAATCGCAACCTGCGCGCCGCCGAGAGCCGCGTGCGGCGGGCAGCGGCACTGCGCCGCGAGAGTTATTCCGGATTTCTGCCTGAGATCGATGCCGAAGCGAGCCATTCCCGCCAGGCTACCAGCGGGACACTGGCCAATACCTTCGCCGGGGGTGCCCGCCGCACCCAATTTGACCTCGGCCTCGCCGCCTCCTGGGAGCTCGATCTCTTTGGCGGTGCGCGGCGCGCCAATGAAGCGGCGGCGGCACGGTTCGAAAGTGAAGTCGAGCGCCAACGGGCGCTCCGCTTGGCCATACTGGCCGAAGTCGCACGTAATTATTATACGGTGCGGGGCGCCCAGCAAAGGATTGCCATCACCGAAGACAACATCCGCCTGCAATCGAAGACCTACGAGTTGGTGCGCAACCTCTTTGATAGTGGTGAGGCCTCGGAATTTGACCTGAGCCGGGCCAGGGGTCAACTGCGCAGCACCGAGGCACGCCTGCCCAACCTGCATGCGGATATGCGGGCCGGGATTTTCCGCCTCTCCATCCTGATGGGGCAAGCTCCGGGTGAACTGCTGGACGCAATGACTCAGGCCGGCCCACTGCCGACCCCACCCGACCGCATCCCGATCGGCCAAAGCTCGGAACTGCTGCTGCGCCGACCGGATCTGCGGGCCGCCGAACGCGAACTCGCAGCAGCCTCAGCTGATATTGGTGCCGCCACCGCCGACTTGTTTCCGCGCTTCACGCTACTCGGCAGCATCGGCCGACAGAGCGAGAGCAGCGGCGACCTGAGCCTGTCGCTGAGCAACCGCTACAACGCCACCCAGCTGATCGAATGGCCCATCTTCCAGGGATTTGCCCTGCGTGCCCGCATCGAGGCGCAAAAGGCGGAAGCCGCCGAAGCGCTGGCGCTCTACGAACAAGCCGTGCTGGAAGCCCTGGCCGATACCGAGAGCGCGCTGGTGCACTACCTGCGCGAACGCGAAACCCGGTTAATCCTGGAAGATGCCCTCGGCAGCCGTCAGCGGGCCGTCACCCTGGCGCGCGCGCTGTTTGAATCGGGCGAAGAGGACTTCCTCGCCGTGCTCGACGCCGAGCGCGAACTGGTCACCGCCGAGGATGAAGCTGCCCTCAGCCAGACCCGTTCCGTGCTGGAACTGATCAACCTCTACGCCGCCCTCGGCGGCGGCTGGGAAGCCTTTGAGTAACATCCCTTAAAACGTTCCTCACTGCCAGTCTTCCTCAGGCAGTGATTCGTTGCATCAGTTTTCGCAGGGAAATCATGGTGACACCGAGGAGAATGTTGCAGCTGTTTCTCGATCGTTTCCGTAAGCCAACGCGCTATCATATCCTGTAAATTGGGTGATAATGCCCCAAATTGCAAGGTTTTTTGAGCACTCATCCGCACGCCCGCGAACTTGAATCTTCGT
>Ga0100393_10006664_pt1 | contig 10248 bp, 5 predicted proteins | sample CryGeymeta201517_FD_81546 | JGI IMG/M metagenome (GOLD analysis project Ga0100393, IMG submission 81546) | Groundwater microbial communities from Crystal Geyser aquifers in Utah, USA - Crystal Geyser metaG 2015-17 | ecosystem: Environmental > Aquatic > Deep subsurface > Groundwater | place: USA... | reverse complement strand
TCGTCGTCGTCTTCTTCTTCATCTGTGTCGCTCAATCCTCGAATATCTTCATCTTCGTCGTCATTGTCTTCACTTGAGGACTCTTCATCACTGTTCTGTTCCGCATCTGATTCATTGGCGCTGAGATTATCTCCATCCGAGGGCAAATCTTCCGGTGATCCCTGAGTGGCATCCCAAAAAACTTGAATATGATTTCCCGCGTATATATTTGCCAGATGAAGAGGTCGACGACTGTCCAACACGTATAGTCGTGTCGTCTCCAAGTCCAATAGACGCTGTTGTTGCTGTTGCTGTTGCTGCTGCTGTTGCTTCAAGGTGGAATCGTCGTCGTTTGTGTGTACCACAGGAGAAGATGCCGAACCAAACAAACGAGACAAATTGCGAGTCCCTCCCACATTCAAGAGGACCACAGCCGCATACGGATCCTGTAGGGACGATGACGACGTCGAAAAGTTCGAAGGTAAAAGTTTCTCTCGAAGTTCACGATAGGTAGGGCATGGTTCCAACACATATTCAATCTGATCAGCACGCAACATATAGGTCAAGATGCGAGCTGCTGCCATGGCATCCACATCGGCATGACACAGAATCAAAGTTTTGCCTGGACTACTACCACCAATACCACCACCAGCAGCAGCAGCGGCAGCACTGCGACATTGATGAAGAAGGTCTTCATAACCATCTCTCCATGATTCTTGTTAGAGAAGTACCATCTTGCTGTGATTTCTTATTTTCAATAATGATGAGGTTGTTGATCAACCTGACGATGGAATCTACTCCGGAGTAGTCTACTACAGTAGTAGACTAGACTAGCTAGTAGTAGACTAGTAGTCTAGTAGTAGCTAGACGAATAATAATAGTACCAGGTACCAGGTACTGTAGTGAGGAAGGGACGGCACATGAACAGAAGAAGAAAATAGAGTAAGAATAATAATAAAAATGTGATAAAAAGCAATGCTGTCGATTCCTATTTGGGGGGTCATAATGGGGGATTTTAAGAAGTAGTATAATCAGTTTAGACTAAGAAAGTTGGGATATTAGTGTTTTCTTGGGGGGCGAAGCTTTTTCGCGCCAAATCCAGCCAGAATGGGAGGGGAACCAACCTCCAGGTTCTGAGATCACTACTGACGACCTATTCATGACTAACAATAGCATGGATAAAAGAAGTTAGTACTAGTACTCTAAAAAATACTGTTCGAGGCAGCTGGAAACGATACGATAGTAGCTGCAGAATGCTCTGTGTATGGTAGAAAACGCAGATTATTAATAATATGAGCGCCATTTATTATTATTTGATTTATTACGAGCGACAGGTAAGGCTGCTTGCTACCCGGACTCTTCACAGTACACCAGTGAGTCCCTGGAGAGCTCCAAAATGGCTTGACTCTCTACAAGAGGATCGGCATCAAATTACTAGACTACTAGTCTAGTTTAACGGAATTTAAAATGCCTGGTACCCCAAAACCAAAAAAAATGTACTCTAGTCAAATACCACTCCTCGGAGCAATATTTAAGGTAGCATTTTGGAGACGCTGCTCCAAAGCAGCTAGACTACTCGAGTAGATCGGAAAATACTGATATTCAATTTTTCTTAGATAAAAAATACTGCTCTCTCCGAGTGGTCACCTTGCTTTAAGCGTTGTCTACCAACGCTCTAAGCATCAGGGAGAAAGTGCCTTAGTAGTTGAATCTGCTTGCTGCAGCTGCACTACTTTTGCAATGGATGCTTCCCAAAAGTCAAATAAAACTCCAATGCCATTCGTGGGCGAAAAAATCAAGCATGACAAAAAAAAGTCGAATCTATACCGACCCTTAATACGACTCGGCGTGCAGTGCATCTGTCATTTTACAGAAATTCCATATTGACGACTTCATCTCCTACCAATTCTGGTTGCTGCTGACCGTTGTGCTGCTGCTGGCCGTGATGTTCCTGATGCTCTTCTTGCTGTTGCAAGTGCTGATGTACCTGCAAAGGATTGTGAGCATGTTGCTCTTGCTGCTGCTGCTGCTGCTGCTGATGGTGATGTTGTTGATGTGGAGGGTCGTCAGCCAAATGGTGGGCATGCTGAGGATCATGCAAGACTTGAAAGCCTTCGTTGGGGTCCATCGGCGGCGGGGGAGGAGGAGGCACGGCCATTCCAACATGGTGATGCTGGTGATGCATCAATATTGGTGCAGTTGGCTGCTGCTGCTGGGTTGAAACATGATGCCGCTGTTGTTGGTGGCTGTCCACAGACCCCGCAGCAGCGACATGCTGCCCTTGCGCAGATACCGAGACTTGGACATGTCCTTCAGTGCCAGCATCTCCCATCAACATAGGAGGAAGCTTGGGTACAACTTCGCCGCCGTGCAATCCAGGTGCGTCTTGCTGCTGTTGCTGTTGCTGATCTTGTTGTTGCTGACCTTGTTGTTGGTGTTGAGAAACCGAAACCCCTCCATTGTTATTATTTGGTTGCTGTAACGGCGGAGATCCAGGTGTGATTCCGACTCCAACCTTGCGTTTGAAATTCGGCGCCACCCAAGAGAAGCCAATGGCGTTCAACTTGCCGACCCGCTCATCGGTCAATTGTGACTTGAGTCCCCGTAGACGAAGAGAGTACTCACTTCGCTGCTTCATGACCCATCGTCCAAAGGCCTTGTCTGCGGGATAGTACTGAGGCACATTGACATCACCACCGTGCGTCTTGGCATATTCCAGAAGCTGGTTATATCTATTGTCCCATCCAGTGACAGGGGCTGAAGCAACGTAAAGCATAGAGAGACAGAAAAAGAAGTTAGAATACGATGATGCAATGGGCGAATACGACGTTTATGTCTCGTCGTGTCAAGTCAAGATAATATCTCACCTGCAACCCTCCACTGGAATCCCAACTCATCCAATAACTTCTTCCGGTCAGGAGCAAGACATGGTTTAGGTTTGGGTCGATTGGGAAGTTGCCCGACCGCCTTGAGATCTGCTTCTCTCTTGTTTTCGCGTCTGTTTCCATTTGTAGTTTTTTTTTTTTCGACAACGACAAATAATAAATGGTGAGGCATGGTAGATCCGATAGGTCTTGCCACTGATTGAAAATGTCAAACAAACAAAATGATACATGTATACGTGCGTGTGCAAGTATAATGTGTGCGCGCGTACGTACTGAATTTTGACCCATTGACCTAGTGGCGTACTTTGAGGAACATTGCAATGTCCGTGTTCTTCTTTCCACGCTTTGAGCTCCTCGTACCGGTGGTGCCACCGTCTTCCATTTTCGTGAAGCATGGTATCCCAAATGAATCCCAAACTATCGAGTACCTGAATTCGTTCCTCGCTGAGTTCCGAACATTGCCGGTATCCAATCTTTTTGCGCTGTAGTTTGGAATATTCTTTTCGCTGATTGGCCACCCATCGTCCCAACTTGGTTTGCGCCGGTACGGCAAAATTGCCCAGTTTCGACTTGAAAGCCATGAGGGCAAAGAACATGTCATTCCAAGAGGGCGCGGGTCCTCCGGTACGATAATGTGAATCTGCGTAGGCTGCACTGGTTATTTTCTTCTTTTTCTTCGGTGATTGCTCTTGTTGTTGTTGCTGCTGCTGCTGCTGCTGCTGCTGGGCTTCGTCAGAGTGGTCTTGGTCGGCACTGTTATCAGATACCGATAGGTCTTCGGAAGTTCTCTTGTCGATGTTATTACTGCCGCTGCCGTTGGCTTGCTGTGTATCATTGGCCGATACATTTATATCAGTATTATCGTTGCTATCGTTCTCAGTCTGATAGTGCTGCTGCTGCTGCTGCTGCTGCTGCTGCTGCTTCTGTAGATCATGATGATGAATGTGATTGACAACAGCATCCAGACCATCGCCAACCGTGGGAAGTTCTTCTTCATCGTCATCGTTTCCTGCAGAATTATCAGCGTTAGTGCTTGCACCAGGTACAACGGCATCTGTTACATCTTCTGACATGTTCAATAGGTTGTCGGTAGCAGAAGACATACCGGTGCCATCGTTGCTGGTCGCAGCAGGATTCGTTGTTTTCGGTGTTGGCGATGGATGAGAGGCAGCAGCAGCAGCAGCAGCCTGAGGAGATTCCTGTTGCTCTCCACTCATACCTCGCAGAATGGATGTCCTCACTACTGTTTGTCTAGTTGTTTGTACGAATAAATTGAAATGCAATCCAAATAATCAAAATGAGTGAGACAACTCGAGATTACATACTAATATGTATTATATATGTTCTCTACTTTCTACTGTAGTACTCGGAGAACTAGATATGTATGAACCAGGAACCGGCGACCCTTGGTAGTAGAGGCCTGCCGATTAACCAACGGTGAAGCTGCAAACTGCAAACATCATCGTGATACAAAAAAGCAAGGACGCAAGAAGCGAAAACCTGATTCATTAATAGTAGTATCAGGAGAGGAATGGGAATGCAAGCATCACACCCCCGGAGTATTGAGTATTGACAATGACCTACCGTTGTCTGTCTTAATTTGCCTGTTCTGATCTGTTTCTTTCGTTGCTCGTGCTTTTGATTAAGAAGCAAGTGCACAAGTGTGATGAGCTAGCTGTCTGGGGAGTGCCTATTTCTAGCGTTCATTGCACTTCATTCAATAGTCGACTTGACAAGACAACTTCGTTGCCTCGCTCCCCGAAGCATGCCGCGCTTTCCATCTCTAGTTAGCAGAAGTCTGTCATCTGTCGTCTATTTTCCCATGGATCAGCTATGCACTCTTTCTTTTTACAGTAGCTAGTAGTAGATACTGGTACAACTTAACAGCCTGTACAGGAGTCTACCTAGTAGTAGTATTAATACGGTACTGTAGTACTGATCGGAGTAACACCAGCCAGCAGGGTACCCCAGGTACTGGTTGCTCCATTGATAAACCAGTAGTCTACAGTGTACTGGTACCAGGTACTATCGGGATAGTAGCTAGCCTACTACGGTATGGTACCTTGTACTTCACTCGTTGTACCAGTACTTAATACTACCTAGTACCTGGTACCACGACGAGGGAGTACCATTAACTGATAAAATGTACCTTATGGTACGGTAGTACGTATGTTCCCCAGATAGAAAGCCAGATCGATCAGATGCTCTCTATTACCAGGGTACTCGGTACTCGTAAGACTTGAAACTACCAGTACTTTGGGGTGTCTCTACTTCCATTAATGAACGAGATGAACTCGAAGTTTCCACTGACCATTCGTTTAATTGACAGTAGCAACGAAGTCTGCAACATACCTGGTACCTGGTACCAGGTACTTTACACAAATACTACCAGCATTCGTACCAGGTACCATACTTATCAGTATTTAAGTAAGATTTCGCATTCTTTCCAGGGTTAGGCTTTTTTCTGACTATTAAGGTGGTCGCTGTCGCAGTAGTAGTTGCTAGTAGTAACAGTACCTGGTACCTAGTACCAGCTATCGTACCGTGTGGTAAGGAGTCGTCTGAAAGTCAGTGAGTGTTCTTTCTTACCTGTACTACTAGTAGTAGTACTACCAGGTACTGTACCGGTACTAGTAGCAGCCGTTGGTAGTACCACGTACCTGGTAGTCTAGTTCGAGTAGTAGATAACCAGTGACTTTGCCTGTACCAGGTATTCACAAAAACCAAGCAAAGTCCTTGTTAATAATAATATCGGAGCAGCAACATTAAACTTGGAAAAGGTATTCAGCCAGCTGCAATTGCGTACCCTCCATTCCATACCAACCATCACCATCAATCTGTCTACACCTGCACTTAACACTGGGCCCGTGAGCCAATGATCCAAGAGTTCGACGTTCAATTTTTTGCCTCCAGTTTATATACTACTATATACCTATATTTTTCATCCGAAAAGGACTCCTGATTGGGCCTGGCCAAAATTTCACCGATTTTACATCATGACCTTCGATATGAAGAACTTTGACTTTGAAGCAGACCAGGCAGCATCAGAGCCAGTGTCAGGTGACCAAGATATGTATATCTGGTTAACCGCAGACAGCATGTCTGTGTCGTCCCTGGAAGCTGAAAGTTATGCGAGTGAAAGTACCAGCAGCAGCAGCAGCAGCAATACTTGGAGTAAGAGTCGCCAAGAAAAGAGCCGAGGTAACACAGACACAGATAAGAGCAGGAGCTGTGAAAACCAAGTGTCAGCGGTACCACCAGCATCAGAACCGATGTCAAAAGCGTCCAAGACGTGTCGCCACAATTCCTGTCCAAACATTCTCCTTCCAATGGGAAAGAGGGCGGAAGCAGCAGCTTCATCAGGACGCACGAAACCATCGACATTGACTGACGAAGGGCATCGCTGGGCTTCTCAAGAACAAGAGTTTTCTATATTGGAGGAGAAAAAGGTATCCCAGCGTTTACTCAACAAAACCCGCACCGGCTTTCGCGGTAGGAATGATACAAATACAAAAGCACCAAAGATATTGCAATCGACCAAGTCAGCTCTGGATTTTCAAAGTGATACCGAGGATATTATGAAAAGTGCCCAACTGCAGATGCAACAGAGAGAAATGCTACGACAGCGCGAACAGCAGAAACAAGCACGAAGGCAATATCGGAAAGTAAGAAAACAAAATCGTATTTTGGCTGCTTCACGGAGTGACAACAGTGGCGGCCTTCAAGAAACAACTACCGAATTAATTCCTGCACTCAAGAAATCTTCCGTCTCATCTCCAGATTTCAATCGAGCTAATACCTACCCGTCCATCCACAACGGAAGCAATCGATGGGATTCAGTGTCCAAGTTGAACAATGAAAGGCAAAGGTTGTCGCATTTTGCACCCGAATCTGATCCTCTCAGCGGCATGATCATTGATGTCTCCATGAATTCACTAGACAAGAGCAGCAACAGCTACAATGAAAGACTCTCGTCTGCGTTGCTGGGAAACATGGTAATATCCACGTCGACGGTGCGATCACAAGTACGTCCCAGTACTGCAATGAATGGAAGGAGGTGCTTGTCGAATCCAAATCTGCTGTCGTTGGATGGTCGTTTTTTAACTTACCAAGGAAAAAGAAGAAATGGCCCGAGGAACAGCGTTGCTGACAGAGCCCTTCTGGGTGACAAGGAAGACAGTGCATGTGCAAGGCGGAGTTCAAGTTCAAACTTTGCGGCTGATAATCACATGCCGAATTGCTACCAGCGTTATCCTTCGAATCCACCTGCACACAAAAAGAGTCTCCCGCGGCTTTCAGCTCCAAACTTAACGGAGCTAGATCAGCAAAAATTCATATCAACTCATAAAGTATTTGCGACGACCTCGCGGTGGTCTTCGTCAGTGTCTCCAAATCTGGTGGCAGGAAAGCTCACCTCTGGACGTCGTTCTTGCAAGTCTCCCCCGAGAAATGAAGTGGCCTCGAGTATGATGAACGCCAAAAAGTGTGGCGTTTCAGCTCCGAATCTGCTACTGCAGCAACGGAGAGCTACAATCCCTGAATATTTATTAGATAACTCAAAGAATGAGCGATGGAGTGCCAGATCCACACTGCCTAAGCGTCCTAACTTGTCAATGAACTTATTGGTTGCGGGCACATCTACTCTATGGAACAGTGTATCTGCGTTGGACAACGAGCACCGCCGAAGCAAATCTCAGGCTGGGACACGCACGGCAGAATTGGCGTTGAAATTGATGAAGGCAACGAGTCTTGCGAACAATGTTGGTGGGAACTGCAGAGTAGATGGGCTCTCCGTTGATATGCCAACCATAGCCACCGATAGTTTCGGCAAGCCGGTCAAAGGGAAGAAGTCAAGAATTGAGATAATGTTAGAAGAAAAGAACTCAAGATCTCGTCTTCGATGGGACAGCGGCAGTTACGGGAACCTATCCAGTGCTACTCTTAGCGACCATCGTTCTACTATGAAAATCTTACCAGAGCGAAGAGCGAGCAGAAAGGAGCGGATTATAAGAAAGCAGGCCAAAAAAGCGGATCGCGCGATTTCTCGTCCCAAACGCACCAGTACGAATGAGAGCCAGAGGAGGGACCAGGAAGATCCTTTGCCTATCTTGAAACAGACGCCATGCCTACCTGCCGTGCCTAAACAGGGTGACACTCAACCATCCATCATTAAACGAACGGTTACCAGGGAAGCGCCTACGCTGCTAGCGAGCACTTTGGAATCCAGTCCTAAGGTTGCAGCAAGGAAGCCTGCAAAGGTTGCCGACTTAGTGCAAAGCTTGACAGAAATGCTGAATTCTAGTAATTCGGAGATGCAGACGGCTCTGAGTGTCGACGATTCCCCTGATTCTGTGTCTAAGGCAGCTGTAAGTCTCGCAGCTTTAGAAATCAATCGCTGTAGTCGCATGACGATCAGAGAAGAAGGAAGTGATCGAGCTCTAAAATCAAAGCACCGGCATGCGAAGAATATTCAAGACGAAATGGCTGTTGTATCGATTGGTTCGGGATACGTTGAGACTATTCCAGAGCGTCCTAGTAGAAAGTTGAGTCTCGATCTTGTTTCTCAAAACGATGAATTGTCGATCCGTGACACGCAATACTTAGAAGGCGATATTTTTAAGTCGCCTCAGCTGCACCAAAAAGTCCCTTACGAATACAAAATTGCTCGAAACATTGGAAGTGACAGTAGACCGGAGCCCTTAGCGCGTACATTAAGTGAGGAAAGCCAGCGAGCACTTAATGGTTGTGATGCATCATCCAAGTTAACATCTAACAACACTGCTAATACTTCGATGCTGCGGTTGCCTCAGAGACGACTAAGCATCACCTATGATCCAGAAAATCACGATGAAATTGGTGGCGCGAAGCCAGGCTCTACGGGACAGCGACAGCCTCAAAGAAAGGCAAGCATGGACTTCGTTGCTGGGGTGGATGATTCCTCTACTATCAGTCGTTCCACTACGTTTTCATCCCAAGCGGGAGGAGCTTCTCTACTTACCTAGATAGGTAGGCAATCGTCGCTCAGCAGTGCTGTGGACACTATGAACTTGCAAAGGCTGAGCAAACTTGTGCCCGACAAAAGCAACGACAAGGACGAAGTGATGGCAGACATGTTGCGAGGCGGAAGTACTCAGACTACCATTACGCCATCCATTAAGGAAGAATACACGGCACCATCACAGGCAGGATGCTATCGATGTTGACATCGGATACGACACCTTCAATTCCGAAAAAGCTGGGCCAAGGAAGTAAATAGGAGAGTACAACCGTGTTGTTACGTTATAGCGTCACTATAGCAATATTCCGTTCTGAAGTAGAGCAGCCGAATAAAAATTGTCAAAACTGTACTACTCCTATTAAGAAGTGGAGTAAACTTCGACTACTAGTAGGTCTAGCTAGTGCTAGTAGTGGACTACTAGTAGTACTGCTCCTCGGTACGACTACTCCTGACCTCCCTAGCTAGTAGTAGGTCTAGTACTGTTAGTAGTAGAGAGCTACAACTGCCTGTAGTAGATTATTAGTAAGCAAAATCAGCCCAGGTGGACTGCGTGCAAGCAAGTCAACGATTTGATTTTGCAAGGAAAACATTGGACTCATTTACTGACTACTGACACTCTCGCACACCATGGCAAACGATCGAAGTCAATCGATTGCATCGAATCGACGACGTGCCGTACAAGAAAAATGGAAGTAGACGTTCTTGAACAACTGTACAAACAATTAGGATTGCAATCGACGATTGCCCAGCAGCCGGTGCAAGATCTTCAACCTGTACTTGATCGTCGATCGAGCTATGAATCAGTGGAGGCGTAAATTTGTGCCTGCATACAATCCAATCCGGAACCAAAGCCATGGTGGGTCTATTGATTTCCGGAACGGAAGACGTCTGTTTATAACTACGCAGACTACTGAAAAATCGATCGACGATCGAAGGAATTTTAGTACGAGATCGACTGACAGAGCAGCCAATCTACGATACTGTAAACCTACAGCTAGCGTATCTTCGATGATATTCGATATTCGCCAAGACGAATAAAATCGTAAAGAACACCTTATAGAAGACTACAATTATTATACTAAAAGAAAAACTACGGGGATGTAATTATTATGATTATAAATTATTAAAAAATATTTGCAAAGGTGTAAAGGGGTGATAGGGGCCATATGAGAGGCAGCAGCAATACAGGGACTTAGTGTGAAGTAGTCAGAGGCACATGGATTAACTTCTTGATTGAACCAATAAAGGAACAAGTGGGACGTTCAATGCAGGGTGGCTCAGTTGCAAGCAACATGAGAGAGGCACCACATAACATATAGGGGGGAACCACAGTGCCCCCCATCCATTTTGTGTGTTTAGACTTTAAACTTCCATCCGAGAATGTGG
>Ga0100393_10006656_pt1 | contig 10252 bp, 8 predicted proteins | sample CryGeymeta201517_FD_81546 | JGI IMG/M metagenome (GOLD analysis project Ga0100393, IMG submission 81546) | Groundwater microbial communities from Crystal Geyser aquifers in Utah, USA - Crystal Geyser metaG 2015-17 | ecosystem: Environmental > Aquatic > Deep subsurface > Groundwater | place: USA... | reverse complement strand
GTGGAAGTTTTATGATTCTGCTGATTCATACAGACAAATTCACTTAGCTGGAACAAGCGGTGCTGAAACTTATACAGGTGGCTATGCTGGTATATGCACAAGTGGTTCAACAGCATCGACATGTAAAATGCCGTACTACTCCTACACTGGTTTACCAACTTATGATTCGACAGGGAGTCGATGGATTTTTTCACAGTACAAAGACCACTCAACATTAGGAAGAAATATATTTAGTGTTACTTCAGGTGGTAATGTCACACAAATCGCAACACTTGCAAGAAGACCACTTTATGGTTACAAGTATTTAAAAGTTGGCGCCACAGAATATCTCTACTACTGTTATGATAATGGCCGAATTTATCAACACAACATCACAACAGACACAGATATGGGTGCTCTTGCATGGCCAGTCTCAAATCTCTACTGTCGAGGTTTAAGTATGGAATACAATCCAACTAATAACTCTCTTGTATTCCCATTCGAACAAAATGGACTTTACGGTGTTGGAGAATATTTCTTACCATAAAAAAGCGGCCTTAGAGCCGCTTATCTTTTCTAGAATAATGCATTCTCTACAAGTGGAACCACTTCAGTTGGACAACTTTGAAGTTCTTTATTAAATGCAATAAGCTTCATACTATTTTGATACCAACGAACTTCAATTAGTTCATTAGAAAAACGATCTTTGATAAAAACAATATCACCATACATTTCATCTTGTGGAGTCACAAGATTATCAAATGCCGTAACTGTAACATAACCTTTATACGACGTAGAATACATTGGAGATTCATAATCAGCTTCAAACTCATTATTTGAATTATTAAACCACTTATTAATATTTTTAGAAATTGTTGAAAATGACTTCTTATTTGAAAATTTAAAACCTTTGGCCACAAGTTCTGCGTTAACACACTCTCCAGACCAAGCACTCATCACAAAAAGAAAAGAAATTAAAATCTTCATTGGACCTCCTAAAAATTGTTTATTGATATATTACAACTTTTAAAAGATCCAAAGTCAAATTTGGTTATCCGAAGATCTCAAACTGCTCAACATGATATGAATTTTCAGAACGAATCTGAAGAGTCACTCCATAAGCATCTTCAAGAGTATCGATAAGATCAAGATCCTCTCCACAAAGCCTCGCCGTCACTTCCGGGTGGGCAAAGATAGAAATCTTTTTCACATTCTCGCCAGCATTCTTAAGTGTTTTATTAAGCTCTCTCACAAGTTCATAACAAACAGTAAGAACGGTTTTAACTCTCCCTGTTCCTTCACAGTAGTGACAAGGCTCACAGAGAATTCTTGTGAGAGTATCTCTTGTTCTCTTTCTTGTCATTTCAACAAGACCTAAATCAGAGATTGGAAGAACTTTTGTTTTTGATCTATCTTTTTTGAGAGCTTCAACTAGTGTATCGTAAACTGCGTGACGATTTTCTTCTTTTTCCATATCAATGAAATCGATGATAATAATACCACCACAATTTCTTAGTCTTAGTTGATATGCAATCTCTTTTACGGCTTCAAGATTTGTTCTTAAAATTGTTTCTTCAAGAGTTTTTCTTCCAACAAATTTCCCCGTATTAACATCAATAGAGACAAGTGCTTCTGTTTGATCAATGTTTAGAGAACCCCCGGAGCGAAGGTATACTTTATTGCTTAGCCCTCTTTCGATTTCAACATCAATTCCATATTTTTCAAATATCGGAGTTGTCTCATCATAGAAACGAGCATTACCTTTCAATTCAGGAAGATATTTTAGTGTGAACTTTTCAATTTCTTTAACACCGTCTTTAGTGTCAATAATAATATCATCAACATCTTCATCAGTGATATCTCTTAAAACTCTTTGAATAAAAGTAAGATCTTCATAACAAACAAACGGTGCATTTTGTTTTTCAAATCTCTTTTGCACTTCCTTCCAAATTCTTACGAGCATGTCGTAATCATTTTTCAAAGTTTTATAACTACTCCCCTCTGCTGCTGTTCGGGCAATGATCCCTTTACCTTCAGGGCGAATTGTATCAAGAATATCTTTAAGGCGATCTCTCTCTTCATCATTTTCGATACGACGAGAAACACCAGTGTGTTCAATATAAGGCATGTAAACGACATAACGACCAGGAAGAGTTACATGTCTTGTAACTCGTGGGCCTTTTGTCGAGATAGGCTCTTTTGCGACCTGAACAATAATCTCATCTCCTTCTTTAAGAAAGGACTCAATTGTTGCGGCCTCAGGACGAAGTCTCATATCGACTGCATCGGTAAATGTACTTAACTCATCTGGAATAATTTTTCCACGAGTACTCTGCTCTTTTCTCTGGGCCTCTGCCTTAATTGCCATTTCTCTTTGTTCATCGAGAGTTGGCATATAAGCATCGTCAACATAGAGAAATGCGGCTTTTTCAAAACCAATATCCACAAATGCTGATTGCATACCAGGAAGAACGCGCAGAACTTTTCCTTTATAGATATTTCCTACTCTTGGGTGATTTACTGAACTATCTTTTTCGCGCTCGAGTAGATAATCCAAGATTTCACCATTTTCAACAAGAACCGCTCTCCATTCGTTGAGGGTCTTGTTAATAATTAAATCTTTAGACATATATATTCCTATTTAAAATTGTATAGTATTTTTTGATGCTCTTATAAAAACATACCCGCAATACACGCAGTCATCAAGCAGGCAACAGTTCCCGCTATCAGGGATTTTATCCCAAGACTCGCTAAATCCTTACGACGATCTGGTGCGAGTACACCAATTCCACCAACTTGAATCGCAATCGAGCTGAAATTTGCAAAACCACAAAGAGCATATGTTGAAATCGCGACCGCTCTTGGAGACATTGTTGCCATCTGCTTTGTTAGATCTAAATAGGCGACAAATTCGTTCAAGATTAATTTCTTACCAAGAAGTGATCCCACGACCTGACAATCATTCCATGGAACACCCAACATAAAAGCAACTGGAGCGAGAACATAACCTGTAATTAGTTCTAGTGAAAGTTCTGGGTGATCAAGTAGACCACCAAACCATCCAAGCACTCCATTAACCATTGCAATTAATGCAATGAAAGCGAGAAGCATAGCACCAACATTAAGAGCTAATTGAAGACCATCACTGGCCCCCATTGCTGCAGCATCAACGAGATTTTCACTTCTCTCTTCAATCTCGGCCTTAACTACACCCTTAGTCATTGGCTCTTCAGTTTCAGGTAATAAGATTTTAGCACAAACGAGTGCTGCCGGAGCAGACATCACGGAAGCTGCTAATAAGTGAGCGGCGTCGATTCCAAAGCCTACATAGGCCGCAAGCACACCACCGGCTACAGTTGCCATTCCACCAGTCATCAAAGCAAGAAGTTCTGATCTCGTCATTTTAGAAATGAAGGGTTTTACGACAAGCGGTGCCTCTGTTTGTCCTGCAAAAATATTAGCGGCTGCCGATAAAGATTCAGCTCCCGAAGTTCCCATAACGACAACCATTACCTTGGCCACGATTCGAATTACAAATTGCATCACACCAAGATGATAGAGAACACTCATTAATGAACTTGTAAAAATAATTGTTGGAAGAACCATAACAAAGAAGATGAATCCAAATTTCTTTGTATCTGTAAGAGGACCAAAGATGAAACTTGAACCTTCCGAAGTATAATTTAAAATTCCTGTAAAAAGAGCTCTCGCTCCTTCAAAAAATTCCTGACCAAAAGATGATTTTAAAATGATAAGGCCTAAGAAAATTTGGAGACAAACCCCAGAGATGACTGTTCTCCAATTAATATTTTTCCTATTACTGCTAACAGCAATGAGAAAAAGAATTAATAACATTAGTCCGAAAAAAGAAATTAATCTCTCCACTAGTAAACTCCAAGGTAAGGTACCCTAGAAGTTTACATAGCTTGAGCTGAATTATCAATTATTTAGAAAGAAAATGTATATCCGACCTGAGGCTGATTTAAAGATGACTTATTCTTGGCTGCGTAGTTATTTGCGGCGTGCCATTTTACGCGATCCTTAGTTGAGAAATCTTTAATACTTGCGCTTTCAATATACTCTTTAGACTTACTTGCCTGACTATATGCAACGACCCCTACACCAATGATAATACCGATTGCTGCACCAACAACAATATTTTTAAAGTGGTCACTTGGCTCCTCAACAAAAGAAAGTGTTGATAGACCTAGAACTGCTCCACCAGCGCCTAATCCTGCCACAACCGCAATATCCTTTATCGACTCATCAGCGAAAGTTGAATTATCTTGGGCATGGGCCACTGGGGAAAAAACTAATACTAGTGATGTGCAAAGCATCAATAACTTGCTTCTCATTTACTTGTCCTCGTAACTAAATTCCTAAAGAAAATTACACTATTTGCAACTTTTCTCGAGATTGACTATATTAAGTCCTTATCTCTTCTCAACCTTAATGGTACATTGCCCTTTTTTGATTAGCAATGCTTTAGAAAACGGAAATTTGAATGACGAAAAAAAATAACTTTAATGCTTACTCAATTATTGCAAAAAAACGTGATGGAAAATCATTAACTGCTGACGAAATTAACTGGATGGTTAATGGTCTCGTCAGTGGTGAAGTCGAACAATATCAAATGACAGCACTACTTATGGCAATCTACCTCAATGGTATGAGTGTCAGTGAAACCGCTGCTCTTACAGATTCGATGCTCTACTCTGGAAAAACTTTAAAATTTAAAGGTGAGAACGTTGTCGACAAGCATTCAACTGGAGGTGTTGGAGATAAAGCTTCCTTCGTCCTCGGTCCTATTGCAGCAGCGTGTGGAGTAAAGGTTCCAATGATGGCCGGACGTGGCCTAGGCCATACGGGTGGAACTGTTGATAAGGTTGAAAGTATCAAGGGTTTTAAAACGGCCCTGACTCTCGAACAATTTAAGAAACAACTTGATAAAGAAAAGATCGTTCTTATCGGACAGACAAAAGATATCGCACCTGCTGATAAAATAATTTATGGACTGCGTGATGTCACTGCAACAGTAGAATCCATTCCTCTTATTACAGCTTCAATCATGAGTAAGAAGCTTGCTGAAGGGGCCAATGGAATTGTCATGGATATCAAAACGGGTGAAGGTGCCTTCATGAGTGATATCAAGAATGCGAAGGCCTTGGCGAAAAGCCTTAGAGATACAGCGAAGAGATTTGATAAGAGAATGGTAACTTATATTACTGACATGAACCAACCGTTAGGAAAGTATGTTGGTAACTCACTTGAGATTATTGAGTCAATTGAAACATTAAAAGGTAATGGTCCAAAAGATCTTACAGATATTTCAGTCAAGCTTGCAGGAGCAATGATTTATATTGCCAAGAAAGCATCTTCTCTAAAAGAAGGTGAAATGATGGCGATTGAATCAATTAAGAATGGTAAGGCCCTTGAAGTCTTTAGAAGACTAATCAAAGTTCAAGGTGGTGATGATAAAGTTATCGATGATTATTCTCGTCTGCCTCTTGCAAAAATTATTACATCTTTTAAGGCTTCTAAGAGTGGCTACATCAGTAGTATTGCTTGTAAAGAAATGGGGCTTCACTGTGTTGCTCTTGGAGGCGGAAGAAATAAAGCCTCAGATAAAGTAGATCTTGGAGTTGGTTTCATTTTCAACAAGAAAGTTGGAGATAAAGTAACAAAGGGTGAAAGCCTTGTTGAAATCTATCACAACAAAAATCAAGCAGCCGTTGTTAAAGATATAATCAGTTCAATGGGTAAAGAAATTAAAATAGCACAATCAAAAGTAGCTTCACCTAAGCTTATTTTTGAAATCAAAGAAATATAGAATAGGGATTTTTTATGAGTACTTTAATAGATCAATTAAATGAATCAGCAGAATTTATTAAATCAAAAACACAACTGAGACCAACGATTGGAGTCGTTCTAGGATCTGGACTTGGAGAATTTGCAAATTATCTTGAAGATAAAATTGAGATTCCTTATCAAGAAATTCCGGGATTTAAGAAAACAACGATTATCGGTCATGAAGGAAAACTTCTTATTGGTAAAATTGGAAGCAATACTGTCGCTGTTATGCAAGGACGTATCCATGCATATGAAGGTCACTCTCTAGAAGAAGTTGTATTTCCTGTAAGAGTTCTTGGAACACTTGGGGTTAAAAATATCATCCTTACAAATGCGGCGGGTGGTATAAATACAAACTACAGACCTGGACAATTAGTACTTATTGAAGACCATCTCAACCTTACAGGAAATAGTCCTTTAGTTGGTCCTAATCATAGCGAACTTGGAACAAGATTTCCTGATATGAGCTTTGCTTGGCACCCTGAACTAAGAGAAGTAGCTAAAGAAGCTGCAAAGAAACTTGGTTACAAGCTTGAGCAAGGTGTTTATGCAGGTGTTCTAGGCCCTTGCTATGAAACTCCAGCAGAAATAAGAATGTTTAGAAATATGGGTGCTGATGTCGTTGGAATGAGTACTGTCTCTGAAAATATTGCTGCTGTTCACATGGGAATAAGAGTTCTTGGAATTTCTTGTGTAACAAATATGGCCGCAGGCATTGAGAAGGTCGCCCTCAATCACGACGATATTAAAGATCAAGCAAATCAAGTAATGAAAACATTTTGTGACTTATTAACTCAAGTAATTCACGCCCTTTAGAAAATAATGCCATCGGGTCTCAATTTTGACCGCGATGGCAAGATTATATATAGTATTAGTACCAATAATCTCAATGCTCGAATGAATATTCGGCTTTAGGCAAACAATGAAAGAAAATTTAAATGACCTACAACCAGAAAGTGATATTCTATCTTCGCTAAAATTTTGCGTATTTGATCTTGAAACGACTGGTGGAAATACCAAGACAGACAAAATCATTGAAATTGGACTTGTTAATATTGATGGAAAAGAAATAGGCGAGAAAAAATCTTACCTTATTGATCCAGAAAGAAAAATTCCAGATTTTATTCAAAAACTAACTTCAATTAAGCAGGCCGATGTTGAAGGCTGCCCTAAAATTGATAGTGTCATGGAAGAAATTCTTGAATTCATTGGAGATAGAGTCCTTATCGCTCACAACTCTTCATTCGATGTTCCTTTTTTAAATTCTGTTCTTAAGAGACTTGGGCGTCCAGAGCTAAAAAATAAGAGTATTTGTACTAATCTTATGACAAAGTACTTAATTCCTTCACTGATGAACTCAAACCTCAACTATATGAGTAAGATCTTCAAGATAAAGCACACAAAGGCTCACCGAGCACTTGATGATGCTGATGCGACGGCAAAGCTCTTTATAAATTATTTAGATATTTTTGAAAGTAAGGGACTGACTAAAATCAATCATCTCTACTATCCAAAGAATAGATTTGAGCTTGATCTTGTTAACTATAAGAAAGACAGCTCCGTCGATGAGATAAGAGCTAAAATCTCTAAGATGCCTGCTCCGTATATTGTTTCTTTCAAGGGAGAGAATGGTGTTATCCTCTTCGCGTTCCCTTGCTCTAATGATTCAAGAGAAGTTGAATATATTATGGAGAAGACCACATCTCTAAACTGGGAAACAATGACAATAAAGCTCATTGGCCCATTTACTGAAGTTCTTCTTAAGTACACTCACCTCTTCGCTAAACTTGATCATGAAAATAAGCAGGATGTAATCACAAAACTTTGGGACCTTCACCTTCAAAAGAGTGAGAGAAAAGAATTACTATCAAAAGCTCTGGAATTTGAGAAATATGATTTCCTGATCATTAATCATCTCGTACCGGAACAATATACAATCTACCCTCTCGCCTCCTTAGGACATAAGAGTGAGTTAATTTTTAGATATCCCGGACATAAGAAGAAGCTAGCTCAGTATATAAACTCACGCGGTAATAAAGCTGTTAATAATAAGGTAAGAAAAGTAAATGTACCTCCACAGCTTAAAGAATTTATCGATTGTTATATGGCAAAGAGCCAAATAGAGAATAAGGAAGTCTTCTTTTTTGATAAAACAATTGCTATTAAGAAAGTCGATGATTTCTACGAAGCTTTTGAGAAATTCTTTCTAAAGAATAAGAATATTTATAACTATCCTCAAAAGTATATTTAATTTTCAAATATTGAACTAATTTCAAAACCATCATCTCTAATCTTAAGTCCCATATTATCCATTTCAAGTAAATGGATAATAAGCTTTTGACTTAAGCTCTTTCGATCGGCTGAACTTAATTGGAAAGACTTAACAAGAACGATAAGACAATTGTCATTAAGCTCAACACTCAGACAAAGTGTTTTCCCAATATTTTCATCAATAAGCTTTTTATGAGATAACAGAGTCAGTAATTCTCCAAAGAGTAAGTATATAACCATTGGTAAAACTACTGATTTACATTCAATTTTTTTAATTTCTTTTTGGATATCAACATTTATATTGAGACCCGATTCAATCACTCTAAAACGAAGAAGCGATAGTGATTGGTCAAGAATTAATCCAAGTGGTTTTGTTGATAGTCCACTAACTTTATATCTTGAAAAACCTAGGAAGGTATCAACAAGCTCCTTACATCTAATGGCACTATCTTTTAAATCTTTTAATAATTTTAAATTTTCATCGTCCCATTCTTCAAATTCGAGAATCGTCACCGCAGCTAAAATTCCGGCCACTGGATTATTTAACTCATGAGCAATCGAGCCAGTTATAATTCCAAGCTCCGACTGATGATCTAATTTGATTCCATCTTTCTTTTTAGACATGATAAGCACAAAAATGGAGCCAACTGCTTCGATTTTATTTTTTTTAACTTTATAAAATTGATCGTTTATATCGATCCAATCATCATCTTGATAATCAAGTAAGTTACTTGGTAAAATATTTAAAGCGGAAAATAAATCATTGAATAGAACAACTGCGCCATCATCGTTAACAATAGCAATTGGATATTCTATCTTAGAAACAATATATGAGAGGTTAGAATAATTAAGAACACTGGCCTCATCAGTTGTACTCACCTTCACTTCTTTACATACTTCGCTGATTGCTAAGTTAACGAGGTCCCATGTTAATAAATTATCATTACACTCATCTTTTAAATTACAAAGGACAAGTAGTTCATCACGAATAAGGCAAAGTTGTTCGGTCAGTTGAAAATTTGAACTTTCACTCTTAGAGATTACAACAACATCAAAAATATTTTTAAATTCAAGGATTCTAAATACTTCAGCAAGAAATTCTTCGCCTTCCATTGTCCTATTATAAACATCTCTAATTATGCCATAGAGGTAAATAAAATAATTAAAAATTTCGACTTCTTTAATTGATTCATCTGCCCTCGAAATACTAGTTTTAGATTTTTCAGATCTCTTTAACATTCGATAAAATAATGAATCAGTCAGAATAATATCCCAAGACATAGCATCATAAGGAAAAAGTGAAGAATTAGAATTTATATAATTATATCCGTCAGAAAAAAGAAAAAGATCAGCCTTTGATTCATCATCTGTTTCCTTCAACTTTTTAAGTTCATTTGGGAATGTGGAATTTTCACATTGATAATAAAGAAGAATTTCGTTCTCTTTATTTTCATCAGCATTTTCAAAAAAGAGATCTCCACCTAACATATCAACCTATACTTTCTTAACTTCTCCACTTCCATCATTGAAGTGTAGCTTTAGGACTTTGTTCTTATCAATTTTTTCAAATTCTTTCTTACTCGTAATTACAGTACCTTCAACTTCTGTATATGCGTACCCACGAGATAGAATACTCTTTGGGTTTAGTGCCGTTAGTAATTCATTTTGTAATTGAAGGTCACGAGTTTTCTTCTCGATCATTTTTTTTATATTTGATTTCATTGATGTAATTAGAATATCTAATTCATATTGAGCTTCAGATAATGAAAGAAGTTCGACTTTTCGTTTTAAAACATTCCCATTCTCTAGTCTATTTTGAAAGACAGCAATTCTCTTCCAAAGCTTTTCGAGAATCTTTGCCGGAGTCGCATTTGATAAATCATAGCGATGCTTTTGTATTTTAGATTGAATCGATGACCTTAAGTGTTTTTTGTTATTCTCAAGTTTTTCAACGATTTCTTTTTGCTTATTCGTAAGAATTTCTGCAGCAGCAGAAGGCGTCTCGGCACGTAAATCAGCAACAAAATCAGAGATCGAAAAGTCGACTTGATGTCCAACTGCGGAAATCGTAGGTATTGGGCAATTGTAAATATCCCATGCAAGCGCTTCATCATTAAACGCCCACAAGTCTTCAAGGCTCCCTCCACCACGC
>Ga0100393_10006648_pt1 | contig 10257 bp, 7 predicted proteins | sample CryGeymeta201517_FD_81546 | JGI IMG/M metagenome (GOLD analysis project Ga0100393, IMG submission 81546) | Groundwater microbial communities from Crystal Geyser aquifers in Utah, USA - Crystal Geyser metaG 2015-17 | ecosystem: Environmental > Aquatic > Deep subsurface > Groundwater | place: USA... | reverse complement strand
GTTATGACCAGTACAAGTACTGGTATTTGTGGACAAGCTTCATGCGTTTGAATTCAAACAGTGCCTACTTAGTCTAGTTATAAACATATTAGCTCACAATATTACTTTGGTATAGTTTTCATACTTCATGCTGTTTCCAATCCACGATATATGTCACTATAATTGTATGTGAGTAGCAACAATGAACCCCTCGCCACTTCAAGTACCGGAATCACAGCCGCAACAGCAACAGCATCAGCCTCATCGAAAGCGTCGTCGGAAACGACCAAAGAAAAGTAATTGGAATCTAGCAGAGCATAGCAATGACGAAGAATTTCGTTTGGATTTCAAAGGCACCACTAAATTCTCGCATCGCCGCCCAGATCGTCTTCGACAATTCGAAAAGCTGTCTCCTATTCTAAGACTCTTGCGACAACGAGAAATTGGAATGTCGATTGGAAGCGGATCGTCGGCGGGATGGAGTACTAGCAAAAAAGAGCAATGGCAGAATCAAATGCTGATTGGTCCTTTACCAGAGACCAACAACAAACCCATCACCGCCATGAACAAAGACGCGCGACAAGGATGGCGGCCCTATGCGAGTCGATTGGTTCCGTTTACATTGTTGTGTACTCCTGGAAATGCTGTTATATTACAAATTGACCGATTTGGAAGCTATTCTATGGCATTGAGTAGTGGACTCTATCACAACAATCACAACATCAGCTGTGCAGAAGGCGACACTTCTCAATCACCAGCAGTGGTCTTGACATTTTATGGCATTCCTAGTAAAGCAGCATTGGAAGGAAATGCCAAAGAGAGAGTGTATGCACCGTTGTTGCAAACCGTGTCGCTTCTATACGACGAGGAGTGCGCACTTCTGAACATGACTCGACATTCCTATCCTCATGCAACTTTTTTGACGTCCAGTGACGCCAAGCTTGGCGTGGCTTACCTTAGAGCACATCGTGATAATCCTCTAGGAACGATGGTACTTTATGCACTTCCCCATGGTCAACAGGAGCATCAACCGGTACAATCGTGTCGATGGACGGGAATACCAATGTCTTCTCACAAGTTCACGAATCGGAACTTGCTGTGGCACGTAAATACTCTGCCAGTGCAAGCTCGGAAGGAGAATCTACCAGTCAACAACAAGTCTACGCATTCGTCGTTCATTTGCGATTCTGTGCTACTGTGTCCTGGGTATTTGGTTTGCAACGACCAAGGTAATGGAATTCGTTTAATTTGGGTCGTGGACGCAGCTTTCCGCGCCAAAACGGCGGATGCGTGCTTGAAGCCAGTGCAAAAACTATCCTCGATGGACAAATGTGCCACGATTCCCACCATGGTGCATGTCGTGAACGATACCAACAACAGTGATTTGCATGTTTCGAGGACGGAACAATTCAACAATCGACAGACGGGTGAGGCCGTTCAAAGCAATGGCGAGTTTGAAACTGGTGGCCTATGCATTGCCTTTGAAGCGTACTTGAGCATTTCCCAAGTTATTTTGAACCTACTAGAGGGCCGACCAGCATTGAAAAAGCGTCTCTTCACTGGACTTCCAGAGGGCAGTGTTCTCCCGTCTGATTATTATTACAATCTCCTTTCTGTGAATAACGATGGCAGAACCGTCGACCTTGTGATTGTCATTCCCAACAATAATGGCATTGGAAGCGTTGCGGTATTTGTAAGAGTGGACATATTTACACAGCACTACCACGAAGTTTCTTGGCGTAACAATCCCAAAAAGGTTGCACTAAATGAATTACAAGAGGGGTGTGATTTGCAGGCACTAAACTACAGAATGAAGCAACGCAAGCTCGGACCTTATTCCGTTCATCCTGATGATGAAACGAACTGGGGGTCGTTCCTCTGCCAAGAGAAAGACTTTTCCAGCGGTTGCGACTTTGAAATGGAAAGAGACTTGGACCCGAAACATTGGAAGCCTTTTGTTGATTTTGCCCAACTTCGTGGACAAGCGAATCTCCAAACGCTCTCGGATGCTTTCAAGACGATTCCATACTCTTCTCTTTATCCTGATTGTGATATGGCTACAAATGATTCCGTATATTCCTTGAGCCCGACGGCGCGTCTGTCTGGGAGACGCTCGCCACTAGAAATACTGTATCGCTAAAACTGCTGACCAGCCCTCCTCCAGAGGAGCTCACTTGGTGATGGATTGACAGGAGGAGGCAGCTTTGAAAGAAGAAAAGCTGTCGGCGATGGTCAACTAAAACCTCATTTTTACAAAACGGCATTTAAAATCTTCGTTAGCTACGCAAACGATAATATTATAAGAGAAACGTACTCAGTTTACTTCTGTATAGACGTGCATTTATAGCTTTTTAACCTTTTTCAGCCGGTCTTCTGTAGCTTGAGTTTCGACCTGCAGTTCACGCGCTCCGTTCGGCGCTGATGCTTCAATAACATTGCCACCATTGAAGGTTTGACCAATGCCGCCAGTTCCATCTTCCACTAAGACAGACAAAGTCTCACCATCACGTCTTCTTTTGATCAATATCTCTTCCATTCCGATGGTAGACGTTGATGCAATATCAATCTCAGCAACGTCGCCCTCTTTCAAGAAACCTTGAATGATAGCATCACTAATGCCATCCTCCAAAAATCGCTGCGCAGCACGACGCATGGGTCTGGCTCCAAATTGTGCGGCGTTGGCGGACCCCTCCTGGACAACGCGTTCGACGAGACCAGGCTGGATGAGAATTTCCATACCCTTCAGTTCCTTTTCAGCTCGATGGACTGTCTTTTGCATGAGCAAATCGGCGATGTTTGACAAATCATTTTGAGACAAAGGAGCGAATACCACGATTTCATCAATGCGATTCAACAATTCCGGTCGCATTTCGACCTCCAAAGCTTCTGTGACAACTTCCATGTATTTTGGATACAAAGCATTGTTGCGTTCATCAGCATCATACACTTCCACGGCACTCCCATCAGCTGATTGCGTGGCCTCTCGCGAGACTTCCAAGATGCGCTTGCTTCCAACATTGGATGTCATCGCCAGCACCACATTCTTAAAGGAAATGGTTCGCCCCTTCCCATCGGTCAAGATTCCATCTTCCATGATTTGCTGTTGTGATGTAGGTATGGTATGGATGGTTCATGAGTTATTCAGATTGAAAACAAGTAGTTTGAGTGGACATCAATGGGCGACTTACCAGAAGAATGTTCAAAACATCACTGTGAGCCTTCTCAATTTCGTCTAACAATACAGTGCAGTGAGGATTTCGTCTGACAGCCTCTGTCAACTGACCGCCTTCTTCCTGTAGAACAAGGATCAAAATAAAAATGCCATGAATGAGATAGTGTAAAGATGCAGAGTGATTTTTCAACAAAGCAATACCCACTTGGGACTTACGTATCCAATATATCCGGGAGGTGGTCCCGTCAATCGACTAACAGAATGCTTCTCCATGTATTCCGACATGTCGATGCGCACCATGTCCTTTTCGCTGCCATAATAGGTTTCTGCAAGAGTCTTGCAGAGCTCCGTTTTTCTGTTGGCACGTCATGAAAAGTGTGTAAGACCAGGCTTCGAAAAAACGTATTTTACTCGATGAGCAAATCAAAACGTACCCTGTTCCTGTAGGTCCGCAAAACAAAAACGATGCAATCGGTCTATTAGGATCTCTCAATCCCGACCTAGACCGCCGAATTGCACGTGCGACTGCTGTGACAGCTCTGCGCTGTCCTTTCACACGCAGGGTCAGGTCGTGTTCCAGCTGCAATAATTGTGATTGTTCAGCGGCTTCGATCTTTCCGAGAGGAATATTACTCCATTCGCTGATGATTTCGGCAATAGTGTGTTCCGTAACAACTGGTTCAGTTGTATCATTGTTGGCCGCTGATTTCAAGTGCGCTACTGCGCCCGCTTCGTCCAGCAAATCAATGGCTTTGTCGGGGAGGAAACGATCCTGAATGTATCTCTCAGCCAATTTGGCGGCCGCTACCAAAGCTTCGTTAGTGTACGTCACACCATGATGACGTTCGTAATTTTCTTGGAGCGCTTCCAAAATCCCAACTGTTTGTTCGATGTTTGGCTCCCTGACCATGACCGGTTGAAGTCGTCGCTCCAAAGCTGCATCTTTTTCGATATACTTTCGATATTCAGCGATAGTAGTAGCACCAATAATTTGAAGCTGTCCTCTGGCCAACGCAGGTTTTAATTGTTGTGCTCCATCAATCCCACCTTCAGCAGCTCCGGCTCCCACAAGCGTATGAATCTCATCCAGAAACAATATAGTGGGTGGTGCCTTGGGATCTGTAACTTCCTTCAAAATAGACTGGAGACGTTCTTCAAATTCACCACGGTACTTGGTCCCCGCCACGAGGGTAGCAATTTCGAGAGACACTACACGTGTTCCCGCCAATCGTGCCGGAGGATTGTCTACCAAGATTTGTGCAATTCCTTCTGCAATGGCCGTTTTTCCGACTCCTGCTTCTCCAATCAAGCAAACGTTGTTTTTCCGACGTCTCACTAAAGTTCGCAAGGCCGATTGAATTTCTCGATCACGTCCGTACACTGGATCCAGCATTCCGTCTTTGGCCAATTGTGTTAGATCCGTTCCGCATTCTTCTAGAGTCGGTGTTTTGGACGAATCTCCTCCGACTCCTGTAACCAATTCTCCTTTGTCAGTTGCCGTAACTCCGCCCTGTTCTTGAATCTGCTGTAACAAACTCTGACAAATATCCACAGCTCGAAGATTGGGATCCATACCGTCCAATTTGAGCAACACAGCCAGTGCTCCATTATGACAAACATTGGTTGTTTCGTCTACCACAGCCGCTGTTGCGGTTCCATCACCACCTTCTTCGTATTCTAGCAAGGCCAATAATAAGTGATGAGATTGGATTGTAGTGGATCCCATTTGATCGGCTAATTGTCCGGCTCTCATCATGGCCTTCTTGGCAGCTGGTGAAAATGGTAAATTATCACTCGTCGTGGTTTTCTTTTGTTTTTGATTGCCACTCAGGACACTCAATAAGGGTCTCCTGTTATTATTGTTATTATTTGCTTGTTCTTGTTCTTGTTCTCGATTGGCGTACATTTCCGTTAATGTTTTTTGGACCTTCCTCCAGGTAATCCCGTACTTGGCCAGAGTCCGATCCATGGCTCGATGTTCGGGATGATCGACCACACCTGCCACAAAAACTTCTGGTCCGACTTGTTTCAATTGCAACCGTGTCGCTTGTTCTTGTGCCGTAACCAAAGCACCAATACAATCTTCGGACATGCGTTCAAATACCATTTGTAATTGTGTTGATGATGATGCTGCTGTTTTTGTTCTTGATCTTCTTGATGACGACTGCTGGTAACGTTGTTTGTCGAAAGCACGTGTACTACTACTTGTTGTGGTGGAAATAGAACGATGCACAAATGAACTACTTCCAATACGAAATGATCTTGTCAAAGATCTTGCTGGAGTCGTGGTAGCGGTAATAGTGGAAAAGGCTACTACAGCAGTATGATGCTGGTAGGAAGCCACCACCAGCAGCAGCAGCAGTACCATCAAACGAAAAGCGAATGTCATGGGCAGCTGCATTGCGAATTTTCAGGATTCTTCCAATATGACGACTATTGATTTGCTTCTTCTTTTCGCAAAAGATGAGAAACGATCTTCACCTTTATTAAAAAATAATGATGTACTGCTGCTGTTGTTATTTTCCAGAATCAATCTCTTATTTCTTGTGGTGGATTGTTGGGATTGAGTTTTCAGATTGAGTAGTATTATGATGGTGGTTGATGTTTTGTTGCCGTTGATCTATTTTATTATATTGTTTTATAATGCAGTCTGACCAACGCAACAAAAATTTGCAATAGAATATCTTGATGCCGCTTGTCGCAGAGTCAGAATGTGAGAAAGGGATGCTGTGAATGATGAATGATGATGATGATGAAACGAAATTCCGTAATGCTCTAATAATTAATTAAATAAATCTACGAATGACATTCTGTATCCAAACAATTTTACAACCCGGGCTGTGCTTGATGACGTCACTTCCAAAATATGCCTGCGAAAAACTGAATCACACAATTTTTCGGCCATTCGATTTTTTTTTTCCTCATCACAACGACAACAAAGCAGCAACAAAGAGGATTGATTAATTATTAGACCCTGTGAACACCACTACTGGTACTACTCTTCGTACTTTGTTGTTACAACAACATCTGCTTGTTGACTACTACTAGCAGTAGTACTCCTCTGTATAATAATAATACTTTTTTCAAATACATCGCACAGACATAATCTCTCTCTCTCTCTCTTTATTATTATCATCACAACAATCAACAGAAAATTAAAGGAGTCTGATAAACCATGACATCAGCAGCAGCAACCAAAAGATTCATCTCATCACTCATCGCACTTCTGGCAACAGCAGCAGCCATTATCAATTTTCTTCCTGAAAGTATGGCATTTTCATCATCCCATTATTATTATTATTATTATCATCATCATCATTGTCATTCTCCTTCGAACCCTTTAATAATAAAGCCTACAACAACAACAACAACAACAACAACAACAGCAACATTTGCTACCATTTTGGGCGTCGTGTCTTCTTGTCTCTCCAAAGAAGAAGCGTTGGAGGAAAAGGTCTTTCGAGATGGAGAAAAATTTCTACCAGTACCTTCCAAGAGGTGTTTTCACGAAAATGACATTGTGTTACGAAACTTTACCGACAAGGCACCGCAGCAAGTACAATTACAATTGCAACAGCAGCAACAACAAGATATGATGCCCGATGCTCCTCATTTGACATTTGAAAAATACTTGACGATGCAAGAAAAGCGAGTTGTGGTATCGTTTCGATTTACGGAAGTGCCTTATCTGCGACCGTACTTTTTAACCTTCTCGTCCAAGCTCAAACAGATGCACGCGGACATTATTTTAGAAAAGCAAGTTGTACCGCTCGTGGAAGCTACGGCGCAACCCATTTTCGAAGTTCTGGTAGACGGAAAGGTTGTCATCGGAGGATCAGGGAGCAGTCGAGAACGACATATTTTGGGTGGACGAGTGGACGTGCTGGACACACAATCTGTTTACGTGAATATGGATCAACTGGGTCTGGCCATTGCCAAAGCTCGACGAAAACGACGTCCATCCACGGTATACGGCGAAGATGAAGACGATACGCGGAGAAACAAAAAGTTGCGAAGTTATGTCTTGCGACAGAGTGAACAACAAATGGAATGAAAATTGAAAATGGGCATAAGTATTGTTTGATTTTTATAGAGTACTACTATTGTATTACGAAGTACACTGTAGCTAGACTAGTAGTGTTATTGTTATTTCTATTCTACTTAGGTTTCACTACAGTGCAATGCATGATGGTATGCTAGTAACTACGTTCGTCTGCTATTGACAACCGATACCTGACGCAATTTCAGATTGAAGTGCTTCTTGGAGCTTCTCTGGTCCCTCGACTGCTAGTTTGATGACATTTTGTGCGTAGCTGGGCACTCCAGATGCTTTTACCATACTTCTATCATCAAGTGTTAGGTCTACAATTTCGTTGCTGGACCCCGCCAATGCTTCAAAATATGACACTCTCTTGATGACTACGGCTGGAAAGGGAGATCGTCTCTGAAAGTTGGAGGATAGAATAATATCATCATTGTTAGAAAAATTGGCAGCCTCGTCATCATGTCCAGCATGGCGAAGCATTGGTCGTAACCAGGATGTCGGAGGTAAATGCCCGTGAGCTGGCTTGTCTTTTGGTTCAATAAGATCACGATCATAATTGGGATAAAAATGCAGAACTTCCAAAACGTCGTCTCCACGAAACAGACAAAGATTGCGACTGATAAGTTCTGACACGGCCACGAACCGATCGTGACCACTAGGCTCGGAATCATCCGCTTTCGTTGTGCTTCCCGTGAGTGCTGGCATGGTCAAGATCACGGTACTCAAACTTTCACCGGGCAAGGATATTAATTCGCAAACGCAATTCCAAAAGGCCGACATTATATGGCAGACTTCCGAAAATCCACTGTAGCGATAGCCAATGGGACCTGGTAGAATGTTTAACTCCTGCAATCCTTCGGGTACTTTTACAGACGATTTGGTATAAGGACAAAGTCCTTGACCCACCACCAACCGATCCACAAAGGATTTCATCGAGGCAGTTACTTTGAGTTCGTCGAATTCCGATTCTGTGGTTGGATCTGCTGATTTCATTCTTTCTTGCGTCTCAATGACAATGGCTGGTCCCGCTCCTTTGCCAACCACACTGATGGCAAATCGCTCCAACTCGGGCAGATTGTTCATCAATCGAGACTGTGTTTTCAAAACAACAAAATCGTCCACAATGGTTCGCAAGGCACCTACTCCAATTCCCTCCAAAACGAGGCAAACTTTTTGGGCATCGTTTTGTTCGGAAAGCTCAGCCATGGTCGTCCATAGTGCTGCTTGTAAGGTATGAGCTTGAGTAACGTCTACTTCCAAAAGTGGAACTTGTTCAATTTGCTGTGCTTTCAAAAACCAGTGTAAATATTTGCGTAAGTATATAGAATGACACAAGTATAATAAAAGGCAAAAAGCGACAGGCATACTTCACACGTACACAATCACCTCGTATACCACCACATACGTACCAGATCTCGAAGAAGGCATTGAAACAAATTGTCCTTACGAGGCTGATCCATTTTTTCTAATGGATCATCTCCATTTTGTTGTTGGTCGTCGAGAGATGACACGCGCAATCGGAAATTCCATCGCGTACCAGTAGTAGTGCTAGAATGGAACTGAAACGAATGGACTCTTTTCGCAAAAGATGTCGTTGGTGTTAAGGCTGATACCACCGCCGTCAATGATATAAAAACGACAGCAGCGCTGCATATGAAAGTCGCATCAGAAAGTTTCATGTTTGACTCAATTTTTTAGTTGATGTTGTTTGTTGTGACTAGACTAGACTAGTGCAGTGTCGGACAATCAAGGTTTTTAATGGCACGCAGTAACAAAATAATAATGATTCAATCACACCGTCACTGAAACTCGTTGGAAAGGGTTCAAGTTCACGTATTGTTTGTTGGTTGAGTTTTGATGTTTTCCAAAAAATAATAATAGTAGTGTTGGAAGATCTTGATGACGTCATCACTACTAGGACTTGGAAATCCAAAATATCCGCATTCAAAAAATATCCAATTCATTATCAAACTCACACCAAAAACATAGAGTAACTATTGTAACATCGCACCCCTACCATGTACCTGCAGGGCACCATCAGACGAACAGCATCGTACGTATTCGTCGTATTCCTCGTGTTTCTCGCTAGTAAAAAATATCGATCAACCGCTTTTTCTGCACCACCAGCATCACCGAGCCATATCCAAAACTCTTCGGCTTTTTCTGCGATGGAACGAATCCACAAGAACCGACAATCTCCTTTCGCCAACAATCCGCAACACCAAAAACCTGCCTTGTCAAAATTGACGTTGTATTCGAAAGATGTCAGCAAAAATGACGAAAAAAGAGACTCGTTCAAGTCTCCATTGAAATGGACGTTTGGGTTGGTTGTACCACTCTGGCTTGTGTATATTTCCAATCAATGGAGTCGATCATCTATTTACTATCTAGTAGATTTCTCCAATGATGCCGATCCGACCCGAGCTATGAACCTCGATATCGGCTTCAGTGAAGCGCAGTACGGTGTGTTGGCTTCGTTGGCCTTTACGACACTCTTTGCGGTAGCGTCCTTGGCAGCGGGGGTTATATCAGATCGCTTGAATCGAAAAACACTGACCTTTTCCGCGGCCATTGTCTGGAGCATTGCTACCATTGGAACCTCATTGTCCCATACGTATCCGGAAGTTTTGGGATGGAGAATTTGCATGGGACTAGCCTGTGCCTTTGTAACGCCACCAGCATACACCCTAATCTCCCAATTGGTCCCCAAAGATCGAGTAAGTCTGGCGTCGAGCTTGTACGGAACGGGGGTAGCAATGGGTGGGGCCTTTGCATCCTTGTCTATATTGTTGGATACCAAGGTGGGATGGCGAGAGGCCATGCAAGTCATTGGTGTGTACGGATTTGTGGCGGCTCTGATTGCCGCAGTGGTACTTCCGAATGATCCAAAGGACAGCAACCCGTCGCCAATCGGAAGCGACAACAAACAAAATAATGATGAATTGGACCTAGCTCCACCGAGCTCGATTCTCTCGGATGTAAAAGAAGCAGTTTTTACAAATCGTGTCAAGTGGCTCTATCTGGGAAGTTTCTTGCGCTTTTGTTCTGGGTTGTGCATAGG
>Ga0100393_10006631_pt1 | contig 10269 bp, 12 predicted proteins | sample CryGeymeta201517_FD_81546 | JGI IMG/M metagenome (GOLD analysis project Ga0100393, IMG submission 81546) | Groundwater microbial communities from Crystal Geyser aquifers in Utah, USA - Crystal Geyser metaG 2015-17 | ecosystem: Environmental > Aquatic > Deep subsurface > Groundwater | place... | reverse complement strand
CCGCCTGTTCCGCCTGTTCCGCCTGTTCCGCCTGTTCCGCCTGTTCCGCCTGTTCCGCCTGTTCCGCCTGTTCCGCCTGTTCCGCCTGTTCCGCCTGTTCCGCCTGTTCCGCCTGTTCCATTAAACCCTGGTGCCGAATATGGGCCTCCTGAATATAAACCAGCAAGTAAGCAGGGAATCAGGTCTGTTGATGCGCAGCCAGAGCCAAAAGCATCAGTAATCCGAGTTGAACACTGATCACATCCGCCAAGTTCATTTCGCGACCAAACAGAAACCGACTGTGGGCACCCCAAATTGCTCGTTGTATTCGGGTCTACCATGGCATTGCATGCAAAACTATCCCAATTATTTGGATCTGAAGTGGCCGTGCTGCCTGCGTTGCTACCGCTTCCAGAATCTCCGCCACCACAGCAAAATAATGTTAACGAGACGGTTATACCCATTAGCGAAAGAGCTATTCGATTTGTTGTTTTATTCATAGCGTACTCCTTGACGAAAAAACAAAATGTAATTTTCTTCGTCGAACTGCGCATACCCTAAATGGGTGATACGCTTTCATTAGGGATAGCTAAATGGACAGTAAATTTAGCCCTCGGTTCTGAAAAGAGCCGCTTTAGCGCGCTTTTATTAAAACGAATTTGCGAGGTTGTCATATGAAAATCACTGTTGAAGCTATTGCTCATGCCCCGATTGCTAAGGCTTGGCATGCTGATACTTCACAACGGATATAGTGCAGTGGAACACCGCTTCTGATGACTGTCACACCACCAAAGCTGAAGTGGATTTGCAACATTCGGGGTCAGGGCATGATTCGCGGATTTCTCTCATGTGATTGAATAAGGCGACGCTACCCTTTTTCACAGTCATAAAAAAAGAGCCCTTTGGCGAGGCTCTTTTTGATGGGGTTACGCTAGAATCGACAACACCGATGCGGGTGGTCGGCCAATGGCCGCTTTATTGCCGTGAATCACAATGGGGCGCTCGATTAATTTGGGGTGCGCTACCATGATGGCTATCAAAGCAGCGTCATCCAAATCTTTATCTTTCACAAACGCTTTAAATTCATCTTCACCTTTACGCATCAATTGCATAGGCGATAAGCCCAGTTTTTGCAAAATGGCTGTAAGCTCTGCCGCAGTTGGCGGTGTATTAAGATACTCCACCACTTCAGCGTTGACGCCTTGTTCTTCAAGCAACGCCAAGGTTTGGCGCGATTTGGAGCAACGCGGGTTGTGATAAATTTGAATGCCCATGCTTAGTGGCCGCAGCCGCCTTCGCTGTGTACATGACCGTGTTCCAATTCTTCTTCTGTAGCATCGCGAACAGACACGATTTCAACGTCGAAGTTTAATGTTTCGCCAGCAAGTGGGTGGTTAGCATCGATGGTGATTTCTTCATCAGACACTGCAATCACAGTCACAAGCTCTAGGCCGTGTTCTGCTTCTGCTTCAAAGCGCATACCGATTTCGATTTCGCCATCAAATTCAAACTGGTCGCGCGGAATGCTTTGCGTCAGTTCTGGGTTTACATCGCCATATCCATCAGCTGGATCAACAGTCACGACGAGTTTGTCGCCCACAGCTTTGCCTTCAAGTTCGCGCTCTAGGCCAGGCACCAGGTTTTCTTGGCCATGGATATAAGGCAAGGGTGCTTCACCGCGTGATGAGTCTACTTCTTCACCAGCGCCGTTGGTAAGTGTGTAGTGAATTTCTACAACTTTATCTGCTGCTACGATTTGATTCTTTGACATGAAGTCTCCTATGTTGCCTTGAGGGATTCCCTGCAAGGCCGCCCGCCTTTAAATGGCTTGGGCGCTATGTTTGAACAATAAGTATTGTTCGTATTCTTCCAGCTCCATCTTGCCTAAGATAAACAGCTCATGATCAGCCAATGTGTCTGCGTCGGGTGCGTTGTTTTCTTGTTGATAAAACAACGCAGCTTGCGAACGACGCTGTTGGCTTTCGGTATCGGAAATACCGTTTTCACGCTGCATTGCAGCTTCGCGCCATTCATTTGCATTTGAATATTCCAAGAAGCCAAACCCTCACACACACATTTGAAGCAGCGCGCACCTTAAACGAAGCGGTTAAAAATCGCTAGTTTGGGCTGCCGTATGTTGAATCCTCTGTTTTGGCTTTTTCTTTAGGGATTTTCTCAACTTCCAATACCAGCTTGGTTGTTGCCAATACCGCATCGGGGTTGAGCGATATCGAATCAATGCCATGTTGCACCAAGAATGTTGCAATTTCTGGGTAATCCGAGGGCGCTTGCCCGCAAATGCCCACATACTTGCCCCTGCGCTTACAGGCTGAAATCGCCATTTGTAACATATCCAACACTGGCTGCTGACGCTCATCAAACAAAAACGCTACTTTTTCTGAATCACGATCAATGCCCAGCACCAATTGTGTCAAATCGTTGGAACCAATCGAAAAGCCATCAAACACATCCAAAAAGGCATCGGCTGCAATCACATTGGCTGGAATTTCGCACATAACATACACTTCCAAGCCATTTTCGCCGCGTTTCAAGCCATTCTTCTCCATTTCTGCCAATACACGCTTTCCTTCGCCGGGTGTACGCGTAAACGGGATCATCAAACACACATTGGTAAAGCCTTTCAGTTCACGCACCATCAACATAGCCTGACACTCCAAGGCAAAAGCATCTTTAAATTCATCAGCGTAATAACGCGATGCTCCGCGAAAACCAATCATGGGGTTCTCTTCATTAGGTTCGTATAAACTGCCACCCAGCAAATTGGCATATTCATTCGATTTAAAATCGGACATACGCACAATCACTTTCTTGGGATAAAAGGCCGCGGCAATCATCGCCACACCCTCAGCGAGTTTTTTCACATAAAAGTCGGTGGGTGAATCATACGCCGCAATCTTTTCGGCAATAGTTTGTTTGAGTTTTTTGTCGGTTAATGATTCAAAATTGAGCAGGGCATTGGGATGAATACCAATAGCATTGTTAATAATAAACTCCAATCGCGCCAAGCCTACCCCATCATTGGGAATGGCCGCGAAAGTAAATGCGCTATCCGGCGTGGCCACATTCATCATCATCTTGGTTTGGGGCCTGCTTAAATCCCCGACCTCTGATTTTTCCACACTAAACTCTAGCGCGCCGTCATATACATAACCCATTTCACCTTCTGCGCAGGATACAGTCACCATTTGTCCTGTTTCCACCTGGGTGGTGGCATCAATGGTGCCCACCACAGCAGGTAAACCCAATTCTCGAGATATAATGGCCGCATGGCATGTTCGGCCACCACGATTGGTCACAATCGCCGAAGCAATTTTCATAATCGGCTCCCAATCGGGATCGGTGATATCGGTGATAAGCACTTCGCCAGCTTTAAAATCACGAATTTGGGCTGCATCGCGAATCACGCGGGCAACACCCGAAGCAATTTTTCCGCCCACGCTTTTTCCCTGGCTAAGCACAGGCCCTTTTTCTTTAAGTATGTATTTTTTGATGGTTGTTGCATCCTGGCCGCCAAATACGGTCTCGGGTCTGGCTTGTACGATATACAACTCACCGGTTTTACCATCTTTGGCCCATTCAATATCCATGGCCTGGGTATGGCCTGCCAACGCTGAATAATGCGCTTCAATCACCACAGCATAGTTGGTCAGCTTAAGTAACTCATCTTCACTCAAGCAATACTGGCGTTGTTTTTCGATAGGAACAGCAACATTCTTGGTTGGTTTTTTTAGTGAATCAGAATACACCATTTTGATGGCTTTTTCGCCTACATTTCGGCTTAATATAGGAGAAAAACCTTGTTTTAGTGTAGGTTTGAACACATAAGCTTCGTCAGGGCTTACTGCGCCCTGAACCACATTCTCACCAAGCCCATAAGCGCCAGTAATAAACACAGCATCTTTAAACCCAGTTTCCGTATCGATGGTAAACATCACGCCCGATGACGCCAAATCACTGCGCACCATTTTTTGTATACCTACTGATAATGCTACGCCTGCATGATCAAAGTGTTTATCTACACGATAAGAAATGGCGCGATTGGTAAATAATGAAGCAAACACCCAGCGCGTAGTTTCCAGTAGGTTGGCGATGCCCCTGATGTTCAAATAGGTTTCTTGTTGCCCGGCAAATGAGGCGTCGGGCAAATCTTCAGCAGTAGCTGAGCTGCGCACGGCAACAGCCAGGGATGTTGTGCCTTCTTCTTCCGATAAGCGGGCGTAAGCTTCAGTGATTTCTGAGACCAAATCGGGTGGAATGGTAGCGTTGGCAATCATATCGCGGATGGCCGTGCCACATTGGGACAGGGCCTTTAAGTTGTGTGTATCCAAGCCTTGCAACTGATGCTGAATCTTCTCATCCAAGCCGTTGGATTTGAGAAAATGCCAATACGCGGCCGATGTGGTGGCAAAACCATTGGGTACCAAAATACCCTTGCTGTTGAGCTGCTGATACATCTCGCCCAGCGAGGCATTCTTACCACCCACCAAGGGTACATCCGAATGCTGAATTTCATTAAAAAACCGAACGTATTTCATGGGTGACTCCATGCGCCTGCTTCGATGAATAAGTCCAACTAGTACGGTACGATGTTCCCATCATAGGCCACAAAAGCGCCAGCTTCATAATCACCTATGTTTTCAATCACATGGGTCATCCCGGCCACTGATGTGGCCACATCAATCAGCCCCGTTTGACCTGTCATATCCGTAGCCACCCAACCTGGGTGAAGTGTGATGACCCTGACTCCTGTAGGTGATAAATCTATTGCCATGGATTTGGATACGGTCACCAAAGCGGCTTTGGCTGCGCGATAGGCATACGTGCCACCACTGCTATTATCAGTGCTTGAGCCCATTTTAGAACTGACATTGACAATCCGCCCTTTGGCTTTGATCACTTTATCTTGCAGCAATTGCACCACTCGCAGCGGCCCCACACAATCGACTTCAAACACATCCAGCATCACTTCAGCCGTAACCAGCCCAAGGCTTTGCCCATCTTTGCCAGGGCCATAAATACCTGCGTTGTTAATCAATAAATCGATTTTGTCTGGAAACGCGGAGGCATCTGAGAACTGCTGGGTAACATCCAATTGTACCTTGGTTAACATCGGCGATTGCAAATCAGCCAAGCCTCCCAAGTCATGGCGATAACATGCCCAAACATGATCACCTTGTGCCAAATAATGCTGCGTAAAACCCAAACCTAAACCACGATTTCCACCGGTGATAACGACATTCATGCGTCTTCTCCTCGGTATTGTAACGCTTCGGCGATATGCGCGGACTTCACTTGCGCTTCCCCATCCAAATCCGCAATGGTGCGCGCCACTTTCAAAATCCGGTGATAACTGCGCGCCGACAAACCAAACCTGCTCAGTGCTTGCGTTAACAAGGCTGCGCCATCCGCATCGGGTTTCGCATGTTTTTCTAAGGCTGTAGGGGTTAACCTCGCATTGACCACACCTTCACCTTGACGTGCATATTGCAGCTCTCGGGCAGCTAAAACGCGCGCTTTGACAGTTTCTGAACTTTCACCCACTTGCATCTTAGTCAATTCTTGATGCTCCACGGGTGGCACATGAATGCGTAAATCAAACCTATCCAACAACGGCCCAGATATTCGACCTACATAACGTTGAACCTGCGCTTGCGAACAGCGACATGGTTTGCTCGGATGACCCAAATAGCCACATGGGCAAGGATTCATGGCGCCAACGAGCTGAAATTCTGCTGGAAAAGATAAGGTATCAGCGGCTCTGGCAATACTCACTTCCCCGCTTTCCAAAGGCTGACGTAATACTTCCAAGACATTGCGCTTAAATTCAGGCAATTCATCCAAAAACAAAATGCCATATAAGGATTTACTCACCTCACCTGGTCTTGGGGTTTGGCCGCCGCCAATCATGGCTACGTCGGAAGCGGAATGATGGGGAGAACGAAATGGTGGCGTGGAAGCCATAGGAGAACGAGATATTTCAGCGGCAATGCTGTAAATCCTTGCGACAGCAAGGCGTTGCGTGGATGTCAGCGGCGGCATAATACTTGGCAACCTTGAGGCCAGCATACTTTTGCCAGAACCAGGTGGGCCGCTCATAAGCAAGTGATGGCCACCAGCCGCAACAATTTCTATGGCGCGCCGTGCTTGTTGCTGGCCGCGCACATCTTTTAAATCTGGCACTTGGTCAGCAGGGTGCGCTGGGCTGGCTAAACTTGTCGCCATGGGCAACTCTTTTTTACCACTTAGATAGGCGACCACTTCCAACAAAGTATCGGCAACTAGCACATTTAAATCTTCAACCACCGCTGCTTCTTCAGCATTGCCGCGTGGCACAATCATACAGCTTAAGTTTTGGGCTTTGGCAAACATCGCCAATGGCAGCACGCCGCTCACTGGGTTTAGCCTTCCATCCAATGCCAGCTCACCCACCAAAAACGGAAGCGCCATCTCAGCTTGCAAAGCGATTTGCCCCGAGGCCAGCAATAAGCCAATCGCCACAGGTAAATCAAAGTGTGAACCATCTTTGCGCTTATCAGCAGGCGCAAGGTTGACGGTAATATGGCGCAGAGGAAATTCAAAATTGCTGTTTAATAAAGCAGCGCGCACCCTATCTCGCGCTTCGCGAACAGCCGCATCGGGCAACCCTACCAAACTCCATGATGGCAGCCCGCGCGATAAATCCACCTCAACATCAACAGCCTCCGCTTCCAAACCGCGAAGTGATGCTGATAAAAGGCGTGCTAACAAAGGTTAATCCAACTTTATTTTTTCAATTGCGCTTCTAAAGATGCAATGCGCGCTTCCATCGCTTGCAAATCTTCTCGCGACTTGCGCAGCATGGCTTCTTGCACTTCCATGCGTTCATGGGTAACCACATCAAAATGCGCCAACGCGCTTTCAACCACACTTTGAATTTGGGCTTCAGCGCCCATTTTCACACCGCCCAGCATTTTCAAACCCGCTGCGATTTTTTCTGCAATATCATCCAATGTTCTTGCATCCACTGCCATCACCAACTCCTACGTTTGTCTCTAAATTTTAAGCTGCTTTTGGCGCGCCCAAACCCCAGCGCAAAGCCCCACCATCATCCACACCGATATGATCCATAATGCGATCGACCATAAAATCGACCAAATCCTCAATGGATTTGGGTTGATGATAAAAGCCAGGCATTGCTGGCACAATGCGCACACCCATTTGGGTTAAGCTGAGCATATGCGACAAATGAATCGCGGAAAAAGGCGTCTCCCTTGGCACCAACACTAAATTCTTACGTTCTTTCATCATCACATCAGTGGCGCGCTCAATCAAATTACTCGATGCGCCTGTAGCGATACGCGCCAATGAGCCCATTGAGCATGGCACGACCACCATGTCTTTCATATCCGCAGAACCCGAGGCTACTGGTGACATCCAATCTTTCTCACCCCAACAAGTCAGCAAAGAAGCATCAATTTGTAAAAAATCTGCAATTTGTTGCGGCATTTGCTCTAAATCTGCTGATAAAATGAAATTTGACTCTTTATCCAACACCACACGCGCCGCATTGGAAATCAGCAAGTGAAGCTCAATCTTTTGCGCTGCCAAACGTTGAATAAGACGCAACGCATACGGGGCGCCAGAAGCGCCAGTCATGGCAATGATGATGGGAGCGTGCTTGGCTTGGCTCATCTTGTATTCCTTTTATAGCGTAAAACTCTCGCCAAAATAGAGGCGACGAGCATCTTTATTGTTAACTATCTCTTGGGCACTACCTTGCACCAAAATCTCACCTGCTGTCATCAAATATGCGCGATCACAGATGCTTAGGGTTTCACGTACGTTGTGGTCGGTAATTAAAATCCCATAACCTTTAACGCGCAGATCATTAATAATGGCTTGAATATCCTCAACAGCAATCGGATCCACCCCTGCAAAGGGTTCATCGAGCAAAACAAACTTCGGCTTTGTCACTAGGCAGCGTGCAATTTCTGTGCGTCGACGTTGGCCACCTGACAAGGTATATGCTTTTTGCTCCTGCACTTCTTCCAACCCAAAATCATGCAACAAACCATCAAGTTCTTCATGAATTTTTTCGTTGGGCATATCCAGTGTCTCAAAAATTGCCAACAGATTCTCACGTACAGTGAGCTTTCGAAAGACGCTGGCTTCTTGCGGTAAATAACCAATGCCTTTCCTTGCGCGGCGATACATGGGCATGTGAATCAACGACTCGCCATCCAGGGTCACATCGCCGCCATTAGCTTCCACCAATCCACAAACCATATAAAAACTCGTTGTTTTCCCAGCACCATTAGCACCAAGAAGACCAACACATTCTCCAGAATACACATCCAAACTCACATCTTTAACTACAGTTTTGTTGCCATAAGTTTTTCGCAAATGTTGTGCAGTTAAATGCGAACGTTCCGCTAAAGGTGCGTTTAAATCATCATCGTTCATGGGTTCTTTTTCTCTTCAAAGACAAAATGGGCTTTACCACCTGATTCGCTAGGTAACACTTTGGTGTTCTTCGTTTGGGTATCATATTCAATATGCTCACCAGTCAGATAACCTTGTGGGCTACTGATACTCGCTTCACCTTTGAGCACCACGATATTTGAATCTGCTGATAAGGAGACCTCTTGGGCCAGAGCTTTGGTGTCGGCTGACAATACTTCCACATTTCCAATTGCTTTTGCGCGTTTGAAGATGTTTTTTTGCGTTTTTTCGTCTTTTTCGTACCAAATTGTCATGCGATTGGCTGTCAACTTCACATCATCGCGCGTGGCAATGACATGGCCAATAAACTCAGCTTGTTGGCTATCTTGCGCCAACTCAAACTTATCTGCATCGACGCGCAGAGGCTCTGCACCTGCAACACCAACAACAAAAAAAGCAATCAGAAGCGATATCAGTAATATTTTATTCAAGGGTTTTGCTCCAATTCCATATGTACTCCTTTGAATACGCGAATGGTTCCGTCTTGACGTGAAATTTGCAGTTTTTTGCCCTCAATCAGTACGCCATCTTGCATGAGCTTAAAGCTGTCATCAATAAAGACTGCATCTTTTTCTTCAAAAAAATCGAGAGATTGGCTAAATAGCTGCCATGCTTGATAGGTGGTTTTTACATCCCCTTTGAGCAAAACATGTTTCTTATCTTTGTCATAAACACCCGATGAGGCAGCAATAGGCATATGCTCTTGGTTTTTTAAATATAAATCGACGCGCGGCTCAATCAACGCCACTGTTGAACCTTGCTCTGTGGCACTATCCGCTTGAAGCCGCCAAACCAGCACCTCACCTTCAAGCGATGATATATCTGGATTGGCAATGGTGGTACCTGCTTTTAGCGCAGCAACCTGCATCACTTCTTCTAAACTATGTTTGGCTGAAACCGTAAAATACAGCGCCACAAGCACACTCAAAACACTGAAGCTGAGCAATAACCATTTAAGTGCGGATAACCAAGACTTTTGTTTCAAAATTAGTTAACTAACCCATCCACAATCAGCAGGACTCAAACCATAAGCATCGGCCACAACCGAATCCCAGGCACCATTGGCTAGAATCAATCCTTCACACAATTGACGTACAGCGCCATTCCCCCCCTCATATGATGAAATCCACATGGCATAGTCCAAAACGCCTTTATGGGCGTTTACAGGCGCTGATTTCAGCCGGCATGAACGCATTGCTGGCAGATCAATCACATCATCACCCATATAGGCGCAATCACTAGCATCAATGCCAGACTGTTTACATAATTCTGCCAACCCATCGGCTTTACGCAGGCTACCTTGGATCACATATTCAATACCCAAGTCTCTAGCCCTGTGGGCAACCACTGTGGATTTTCTACCCGTTAGAATTGCCACTTCAATGCCGGCGCGCTGAAGCATTTTGATACCATGGCCATCACGCACATTAAAATTTTTAATTTCATCACCATTATCGGTCATGGTCACATGGCCTTCGGTTAATACGCCATCCACATCAAGCACTAACATCTTGATACCTTTGGCAATATCCAGGGGAAATGTTTGGTAGGAACTCATGAAATACCTGCTTGCAGCAAATCGTGCATATGCACAACACCGACGAGTTTTTGGTCTGTGTTTGTCACGAATAATACTGTGACTTTTTTGGCTTCCATAATGCGCACCGCCTCTGTGGCCAAATGATCATCACTGATGGTATAGGGAGAGGCATGCATGACTTCCGATACCGCTTGTTTCATATCAACGCTACCATCTTGTTGAAGGAGTCGGCGCAAATCACCATCGGT
>Ga0100393_10006617_pt1 | contig 10283 bp, 12 predicted proteins | sample CryGeymeta201517_FD_81546 | JGI IMG/M metagenome (GOLD analysis project Ga0100393, IMG submission 81546) | Groundwater microbial communities from Crystal Geyser aquifers in Utah, USA - Crystal Geyser metaG 2015-17 | ecosystem: Environmental > Aquatic > Deep subsurface > Groundwater | place... | reverse complement strand
TTGGCTGGTGTGGTATGCAGTGTATTTGAAGTAGCTGCTATCAAAGAAGCTTGTGGCACAGACTTTATCACTGTTACGCCAGGTATTCGTTGGGGAGACCAAGATACCCAAGATCAACAACGCGTTGCCGACCCCAAAATGGCGATTGCGGAAGGCTCGGATTATTTGGTGGTGGGTAGACCCATTTTGCATGCGCCCGATAGAGCTGTGGCCGCGCGAGAAGCTGTGGCACTCATGGCAAGTGCATCCTGAATATGCAAGTTGGGTTACTATTGCTGGCAGCAGGGAGCGGTAAGCGCTTTGGCAGTGAGATTCCCAAACAATACTTAGAAGTCGCTGGTTTTCCTTTAATTTATCATACCCTCAAAAGTTTGGCAGCTGAGCCACGCATTTCTGTGGTGCAACCAGTGATTGCAGCTGGTGATACGCGCTTTGCCGAAGTTGCAGCCATGGGTGTTTGGCCCTTTACACTGCTTCCCCCTGTGATTGGCGGAGAAGAGCGAAGCATGTCGATGTGTCATGGTTTGGCGGCTTTGCCTTTGGAAATTGATATGGTGGCTGTGCACGATGCCGCCAGAGCCCTGCCATCAGCGGCACTGCTTGCTGATGTGTTGGATGTGGCTGATTTTCATGGTGCTGCTGTGCCAGGGCTCGCTGTCCACGACACCATTAAGCGTATCAATGCCAACGGCCAAGTGGTGGAAACGCCTGATCGTAAACTATTGATGGCTGTGCAAACGCCGCAGGTGGGCAAACGTTTGTGGTTTGAGCAAGCGCTTAAACTAGAGGCAGATCGACTGCATTTGCATACCGATGATGCATCAGTGTTAGAAGCTGCTGGCTACCCTGTATATATCAGTAAGGGTGATATCAATAATCGCAAAGTGACCACGCCTGAAGATATGCTTTGGCTTGAAGATTTGTTGCTGAAGCAGGCACTGCAAGAAAAACGCATAGGAGATATGCAATGAATATTCGCATTGGGCAGGGCTTTGATGTGCATGCGTTTGCAGAAAACAGGGCTTTGATTTTGGGCGGTATTCATGTGCCTTATCATTTGGGTTTGGCTGGACACTCGGATGCAGATGTGTTGATTCATGCCATTTGCGATGCGCTTCTTGGCGCAGCTTGCCTTGGTGATATTGGTAAACACTTTCCAGATACTGATCCAGCGTATAAAGGTGCGGATAGCACAGATTTACTGCGTCAGGTTCACACGAGTATTGTTGATTTGGGATATGCCATTGGCAATATCGATGCAACCGTCATTGCCCAGCAACCCAAATTGGCAACTTATATTACGCCGATGCGCGAGCGTTTAGCGAATGTTTTAGGCATTGATGCTGATGCTATTAATATTAAAGCCACAACCACTGAGAAGCTTGGCTTTACAGGGCGTGGTGAAGGCATTGCAGCCCAAGCTGTGGTGCTACTGAACAAGTCATAAAAAAGCCGCGATGCTTTTGGCATCACGGCTTTGTTATAGAGAGCCAATAGGGATTAAAACTTGTAAGACCCAGTTACTGCAAATGCATCTGCAAATAGTGAATATGCAGTGTACTCAAAGCCAACTTTCACTTCGGGTGTAATGGCTTTTTCCAAACCAAAACCATACGTAAAGCTTAAGTCATTGTATGAACTGCCGTTAAGAGCAACGCTGGCCAAAGAAAAACCAGCAAGACCGTATGCATTCATGTCATTTTGTAATTGCATGCTGCTTTTGAATAATGCTGAGGCGATATAATCAAATTTTTTCTCGGTAAAAGAACCAGTTTTAGCGGCAGAAGATGAACCCAAACGAAATTGCGCAAAACTATCGAAATCACCCAAGATGATGTTCATTTCTTTTTGTGCGGTGATGTAATACAGCAAACCTGAATCTTGAAGGCCAAAATCAACCATACCAATACCAACGCCCAGTTGCACATCGTTGAGCACTTCTGCATCAATGGCTGAGGCTGATGTGGGCGTTAGGCTAAGTAAAAGGGCAGAGGTTGCTGCTAAAATGATTTTTTTCATGGGGTTACACTCCTTGATTTTATTGAAAAAGTTAAATGTGGGCAAACTTAGTAAGCTTTGAGCAAAACTACAACCGCTACATGAAGTGAAGCTTATTTTTTTAATTTAAGTGCTTGAAACACTTCATCAGCATGAAATGAAGATCGCACCAAGGGGCCTGAAGCGACCATGCCAAGTCCTTTTTTCTCAGCCAAATATTTCAGGTCTTCAAATTCCTCAGGTGTCCAGAACTTCATCACAGGATGATGTTTTTCACTGGGGCGTAGATATTGTCCCATGGTGAGGATATCAATATCAGCTTCGCGCATATCATCAAGCACCTGCAAGACTTCATCACGCTCTTCACCCAAGCCAAGCATAATGCCCGATTTGGTGACCACATTGGGGTCGAGCTCTTTGGCGCGTTGCAATAAGCGAAGAGAAGTAAAATAACGGGCACCAGGGCGAATCGAGCGATACAAGCGCGGTACAGTTTCCAAATTATGGTTAAAGATATCCGGCTTGGCATCCATGATAGTATTTAGGCAACTATCGGGTTTACGCTGAAAATCTGGGGTGAGAATTTCAACGGTGACATCCGGCTGTCTGGCTTTGAGTTCACGAATCACAGTAGCGTAATGCCCTGCGCCGCCATCTTTTAAGTCGTCTCTGTCTACGGAGGTGATGACTACATGTTTCAAGCCAATTTCGGCAACAGCCTTGGCCAGATTGATGGCCTCTTGGGGATCCACTTCATCAGGTTTTCCTGTTGCTACATCACAAAATGCGCAGGTGCGCGTGCAAACACGGCCGAGAATCATGAAGGTAGCCGAGCCTTGTTTCCAGCAGCCACCAATGTTCGGACACGAAGCTTCTTCGCATACGGTATTCAGCTTTAAATCGCGCATCATTTTAACGATATGATCATACTCTTTGGACATCGGCGCGCGCACTTTTAGCCAAGCAGGCTTGCCAGCCATGGGTTGGGCGTGTTGCGGCTCTTGTATGAGTTGAATGGGGATAATCGTTTTATTCATGTTGGGTTGTTTCCTTTTCCGTGATTGCGCTGATATCTGGGCCTAACAAAACAGCAATCCACTGGGTTTCTTCTTTGGCTTCGCAAGCAAATTTCACAATCATCGTTAGCGGCACGGATAACAACATACCCACAGGGCCAAGCACCCAGCCCCAAATCACAAGGGATAAAAATACCACCAACGTGGATAAGCCTACACCTTTGCCCATAAACTTTGGCTCAATCACATTGCCCATCACGATATTAACCACAACAAATCCTAAGGCTGTGAGCAAGGCGGCATCCACGCCCAGTTGTACCAACGCTAATAATACAGCAGGAACGGCGGCGATAATGGAGCCGATGTTGGGTACAAAATTAAACAAAAAGGCAATCAAGCCCCAAAGAATGGCGTGCTCCACGCCGAGAACGGTAAGCCAAACCGTGATAAAAGCGCCCGTAGCCAAACTGACTGCGCTTTTAATGGCGACATATTTGTGCACTGAATCTAAAAAACGTTTAAACACTTTCGGGTTGGGTGCATGCCCATCCATGACTTCCCATTTGTGTGGGAGGGCAACAGCTTCTACGAGAAGGAAAATGACAATCAATACAATCATAAAAGCATTGGTTAGCATATTGCCGATACTGCTAAGCAATGTGCCAGCCAGTTTCATGATAATCGATGGGTCAAAACTATCCAAGATAGCCTGTTTGGGCACATTCAGTCCTTGCCCTTGCAGCCAAGTAAGCAGGCCAACCATTTGCGATTGGATACGGCTTTGATACATGGGGATATTGTTGGAAAAATCAGCAACTGAAGCGCCAGCAAAGATGGCCAGCAATAAGCCTAAGATAAGCAAGCCCAGTGTGATGGTTGAAACCGCGATGGCGGTGCTAAAGCCGCGGCGCAAAAGAAAATATAATGGCGGCAAACAAATAATCGCTAAAAAAGCCGATACCAGCAAGGGCACAAACAATGGCGCAGCTGATTTAAGGCCTGCAATGACGATGACCAAACAGGCAAGGATAATCAGTACATGCTCGCCTTTGCTGGCGTGTACGATGGGCTTATCTGCCATTATTCATAATCCTTCAAACGCGGGTCTTCCAATGCAATTTCATCTTCGCCCGAAGCAAAAGAAAGCTTTAACCAAGGCACGCATCCCTCGCATTCTTGGCCAGCGCCAGCGGCAATGGCAGCTTCAAGTGAGCCTAAATTTTTGAGCTGAGCAAAGGTTTTATTTATACACTCGCAGCGATTGACCATACCTTCGTTGATCTCGTCACTCATGATTGCCTCCTTGATTGTTCTTGGCGTAGGTCATCGCTGCTGAATTTAAAGGCAAGCGCAACATCCATAGCAAAGCATCGGTGGGTTGGTGTTGATACTGGTTTAGACCAATGGTCATTCCATCGTGGCCAGCATCAGGCTGGGCATGATAGCTGGAAAAAAGCTTGTCCCAAAGCGAGATGTTAAATCCATAATTACTATTGGTTTCATGGGGGAGCACTGAATGGTGAACACGGTGCATATCGGGTGTGACCAACACGATACGCAGCAGCGCATCCCAAGCTTTGGGTAAACGAATATTACCATGGTTAAACATGGCCATGCCATTGAGCACCACTTCAAAAAAAACAACAGCCAAGGCAGGTGCGCCAATAAGCAGAACCGCTGCAAATTTAATGAGCATTGAAATCAGAATTTCGATGGGGTGAAAGCGCAGGGCTGTGGTTACATCAATATCACGATCGGCATGATGCACCTGATGCAAACGCCACAGCAGGGGTACTTGATGAAACATCCGATGTTGCCAATAAATCACCAAATCTAAAATAATCACACTTAAAATAATCGCAACGGGTACTGGCAGTGATACGAGATGAAGTAGGCCGAAGTTGCTTTCATCTGCCCACAAGGCTATGCCTACAGCACCAGCTGGTAGCAACAGGCGCACGATAAGTGTATCAAGGGCGACAAGGGCGATATTGTTAAACCAGCGTTTGCTCTTATTGGTGTTTAATTTGCGTTTGCACGCAAAAAATTCCCATAACATCACAACTGTAAAAATGCCCAAGAAAAAGCTGAGACGGATATCGCTTTCAGTCATGGGCGGTGAATACTTCTTGGATGATGATATTACGTAGTTCTTCCACGCCGACATTATTGAGGCTGGATGTGAGAATAGGGGTAATGCCCAAAGCATCAAACATCTCTTTAACACGTTTGCGTTTGGCGTTGCCTTCGAGCTTATCAGCCTTGGTAGCAACAGGATACCAGCGAATGCCAGCTTCATTGAGCCATTCAATCATTTGCAAATCGCTGTCTTTGGGGCCATGGCGGAAATCAAGTAACACAAGCACAAGTTGGGCAACTTTTGGGCTTTTCAGATAGCCTTCAATCAGCTGAGCCCATTTGTATTTCTCCGCTTTGGGAGCGCGGGCATAACCATATCCAGGCAAATCCACGACCATCAATTGGGCATCGACTTCAAACACATTAAGCAGGCGTGTGCAGCCAGGATTTTTGGAGGTTTTGACCAAACCTTTGCGCGCAAAGAGGGTGTTGAGCAAGGAAGACTTGCCCACATTGGAGTGCCCAGCCACGGCAATTTGCGGCAAATGGGTTTCAGGAAATTGTTTGGCATCGGCAACGGATATTTTGAATTGGGTGTTGGGCCATTGAAGGGAAATTGTCATGTCGCAAAGCTGCATGGGATATCAATTTTGTTCAATCATGTTGTGTGGTCGACAATGCTGGTGAAATGGTTAGTGTTGCACAAAATTTAGGCAGATTTCCATATGTTTAGCCAAAGGACACCACCCCGCGTATGACCCAAGTGAACTCGATTCAAGACAATTCGCCACTTTTGCCCGGCTTTAAGCTGGGTAAATTTCTTATCAATCCGCCGATTGCGCTTGCGCCCATGGCGGGTATTACCGACTTGCCATTTCGCCGCGTGTGTCGCCGGTTTGGTATTGGTTTGACTGTTACCGAGATGATTGCATCACGGGCAGTGGGGCAGGGCAGAGAACGTACGGAAAGAATGGCAGAGTTGGATGACAACGAAAGCCCTGTTTCGATTCAAATTGCTGGCTCTGATTCAAAATTTGTGGTTGAAGCAGCGCTTTGGGCGCAAGAGCGCGGCGCTGATTTTATTGATATCAATATGGGTTGCCCAGTGAAGAAGGTGGTCAAACAAATCGCCGGCTCGGCCATGTTGCGCGATGAGCCGCTGGTGGCGCGGGTGATTGATGCGGTGGTAAAAGCCGTAGAAGTGCCAGTGACGTTAAAAATTCGTACAGGTTGGGATGAGCAAAGCAAGAATGTGGAAAACATTGCTCGCATTGCTGAAAATCATGGCATCCAAATGCTCACTGTGCATGGCCGCACCCGCGCGCAAATGTTTAATGGTCATGCCAATTGGTTTGATATTGGTAGAGCAAAATCCGTGGTTTCCATCCCTGTGATTGGCAATGGCGACATTATTGATGGTGATTCAGCCATTGAGATGGTGAAGCAATCGGGTTGCGACGGGGTGATGATTGGTAGAGCTGTGCAAGGCAACCCTTGGGTGCTGGCAGAAGTGCACGCAGCATTGATGGGCTTACCCAAACCTGCTGCGCCAGCCGCCGATGAAGTATGGGGCGTGGTGCTGGAGCATATGTTGCATTTGGCTGATTTTCACGGGATAGCAAGGGCCAGTAAATTGGCGCGTAAGCATGTGCCTTGGTACAGCAAAGGCTGGAAAGGCTCTGCTGAATTTCGCTCGAATTTCCAGAAGGTCCACACTTGGCCTGAACAAATGGAAGCGGCCAAAGCATATTTCTTAACCCTCTCCGAAAAAGAACTGACACCTGAGCTTCTTCTTGCAAACTAATATGCCAGTTGTCCAGTTTCAGCATTTGCCAGTGCCGTGCATTTTGCTCGATGCGGCGGGTAATTTTTTAGCGGCAAACTTTTTGGCGCAAGAGCATTTGAACGTCTCGGAAAAACGTTTGCTGGGCCAACCCTTAAGTAATTATATCGCCCCCAAATCGGAAGTGGATGACATGTTGGCGCAATCTTTAGATGGCATGATAGTGACTTCCGACTCCTTTTATACCGTAACTGGGCATAAGCCTTATTTGCTACACAGCTCACGCCAAGATGATGGTAATATTTCGGTGGTGCTCACTGCCGAAGGCAATCGTTTGGAAGCTGAAGAAGAAAGCCGGCGTTATGAAGTGGCCGAAACTGTGGCACGTATTGCGCTAGAGCGGGCACACGAAATTAAAAATCCTCTGGCAGCATTGCGCGGTGCCACCCAACTGCTAAGCGAACAAGTTTACGGCGATGACTTTGAGATTGTGAAACATATGTTATCGGAAATTGATCGTATCAAAGAGCGAGTGGACAGTTTTCTACAAGTAGGGCCAAGAGCTAATGTGGCTATGCATCCAGTGAATATTCATGCCTTGATCGATAATGTTTGCAAAGCCAATGCGAAGGTAAAAGTGCAGCGCTCGTTTGATCCGGGTATCCCTGATATTATTGTGCATGAAACAAGGCTGCGTCAGGCGTTGGAAAACCTCTGGCAAAATGCCATTGAAGCCGATTCGGATTTGATTGTGTGGGAAACACGCATTGAGCATGGCGTGACCTTACTTGGCAATAAAGGCTCAGTGCTATCGATTAAAATCACCAGCAACGGTCATGAAATTCCTAAGAATATTCGCAGCAAACTTTTTGAACCTTATGTCACTGGTAAAGATAGAGGTAATGGATTGGGTTTAAGCGTGGTGCAGCAAGTGGCCCATGAGCATGGCGGTAAAATCAAAGTGAGTAGTGAAGTGCTGCGCACCACATTTACCATGTATTTACCCTTAAATATTGAGAAGTATTCAGCAAAAGTGATAGGACAAGGTTAGGAGCAAGTATGCAAAGCGCATTGATAGTTGATGATGATGATGGCATCCGTTGGGTGCTGAATCGTGTGCTCAAAGAGCAAGGATTTGAGGTCATCGAAGCGCCTGATTTGGCTACTGCTAAAGCAGCCATGGAAGAGCATACCTTCTCGATTGTCTTTTTGGATGTGTTCTTGCCCGATGGCAATGGCATGCAAGCGCTTGAAAAGGGCATGTTTCACGCGCCAGTGATTATGTTAACCGCGGAAACTACCTTTGATCATGCCGTGGAAGCTTATCGCGCTGGCGCCATGGAATATCTACCCAAACCTTTTGATTTGGATGAAGTGCGCTCATTGGTCAATCGCGTCAAAGCCAAAGACAGCGCCAAGCAAAAAAAGAAAACGCGGGTAACAACCAAACAAGATTCATTTGACCCCCAAGATAAACCCAAAGAAAAAACACAGATTTTGGGTAAAAGCCAAGCCATGCAACAGCTCTACCGCATTATCGGGCGTGTAGCAGCATCGGATATGACAGTGTTAATCACTGGTGAGTCAGGCACAGGTAAAGAGCTAATTGCTCAAGAGTTACACAAACAAAGTCTTCGCACCCATAAAGCTTTTATTGCGATTAACACCGCAGCCATTCCTGCCGAGTTGCTGGAAGCTGAATTGTTTGGCCATGAAAAAGGCGCATTTACTGGCGCCGATAAAGCCAGAGCGGGTCACTTTGAGCATGCTGATGGCGGCACGCTGTTTCTTGATGAAATCGGCGATATGCCTTTGGCGTTGCAGGCGAAAATGCTGCGCGTATTAGAAACAGGCGAAGTGCAACGCGTGGGCAGCACCATCACCAAAAAAGTGAATGTGCGGTTGCTCGCTGCAACCCATCAATATTTGCCGAAAAAGATTAAAGCAGGTTTGTTCCGCGAGGATTTGTATTACCGCCTTAATGTGATTCCTGTGCACATCCCGCCGCTGCGTGAGCGCCGTGATGATATTCCTGATTTGGCTGAAGCACTGCTGAGTTATGCCGCAGAAGAGCTGGGTATTACGGCGCCAATTTTGATGCCTGATGCCATCACCCTTTTGCAGCGTTTTGATTGGCAGGGCAATGTGCGTGAGCTTAAAAACGTCATGCGCCGCCTTGCAGTGCTCACCCCAGGTGCAAGCATCACCATGACCGATGTGGCCTTGGCCTTGGGCAATGGTGAAGATGCACCTAATGATGGTGATGAGACTTTGAGCGAAGCGGTGCATCGCTGCGTGAAGCGTTATTTGCAGCAGCTTGGTTATGCAGAAGTGGAAGGTTTGTATCGCCATGTGCTTGATCAAGTGGAGCCGCCGATTTTACGGCTTGTCTTGGAGAAGGCCGAAGGCAATCAGCTGAAAGTGGCTGAGATGCTGGGGCTCAATCGCAACACCGTGCGTAAATTGTTGAAAACATACGATATTGATGCTGTGGATTTTAAGCGTTAATCACGCCTAACATCATGCTCTTGCATGGCTATCACCTTTTTGCGAACATCAGCGCATGAAATTAGCCAATCGTATTCAACATGTTAAACCCTCCGCCACCCTAGCTATCACCGCCAAAGCCGCCGAACTTCGCGCTGCTGGCCGCGACATTATATCTCTCTCCGTGGGTGAGCCAGATTTTGAGACCCCCATTGCCGCTAGAGAAGCAGGTATTGCTGCTATTAATGCTGGTCTTACTCGCTACACGGCTGTGCCGGGCATCCCTGAGTTGCGCAAAGAAATTGCAGCTAAGTTTAAGCGCGATAACGGCCTTGATTATACGCCTGAGCAAATTCTTGTTTCCACAGGCGGCAAGCAGTGTATCTACAATCTATTGCAAGCCCTGATTAATCCCGGTGATGAAGTGATTATCCCAGCTCCGTATTGGGTTTCGTATCCTGATATGGTCTTTTTGGCAGAAGGTCTGCCCGTTAAAGTGATGTGTACAGCCGAAGCCAATTTCAAAATCACTGCTAATCAACTTGAAGAAAGCATCACCGATCACACTCGTCTTTTGTTTCTAAATTCGCCTTCCAACCCAACAGGCATGGCCTACAACGCCGAAGACCTACAAGCCTTGGGTGCTGTGATTCGCAAATATCCCAACATCTTTGTTGCTGTTGATGATATGTATGAAAAGATTTTGTTTGATGGCAAATCCTTTGCCACCTTTGCGCAAGTCAATCCCGATTTGATTGATCGCACGATTACCCTCAATGGCGTTTCCAAAGCTTATTGTATGACGGGTTGGCGTATCGGTTATTGTGCAGGTCCGCTGCCGCTGATTAAAGCCATGGGTATGATTCAAAGCCAATAGACATCGAATCCTTCATCGATCTCGCAAAAAGCGGCCTTGGCTG
>Ga0100393_10006616_pt1 | contig 10284 bp, 8 predicted proteins | sample CryGeymeta201517_FD_81546 | JGI IMG/M metagenome (GOLD analysis project Ga0100393, IMG submission 81546) | Groundwater microbial communities from Crystal Geyser aquifers in Utah, USA - Crystal Geyser metaG 2015-17 | ecosystem: Environmental > Aquatic > Deep subsurface > Groundwater | place: USA... | reverse complement strand
GGACCAACTACGATAACGGAACGACCAGAATAGTCGACACGTTTTCCTAGCAAGTTCTGACGGAAACGACCGGACTTACCTTTCAAAGTGTCTGAAAGCGAACGAAGTGGGCGCTTGTTTGGACCTGTGAAAGTTTTGCCACGGCGACCGTTGTCGAACAAGGCATCGACAGATTCTTGAAGCATACGCTTCTCATTTCGGATGATGATGTCCGGAGCGTTAAGTTCCATCAAACGACGAAGACGGTTGTTTCTGTTGATCACACGACGGTATAGGTCGTTAAGGTCGGAAGTCGCGAAACGTCCACCATCAAGAGGAACAAGTGGTCTAAGATCCGGCGGAAGAACTGGAATCACTTCGAGCATCATCTGCTCAGGAAGGTTTCCAGACTCACGGAAAGACTCAACAACCTTCAAACGTCGAGTTAATTTCTTCTTCGTTGTTTCAGATTTTGTCTCACCAAGGGCTTCACGAATTTCGTCAGCAACTTTGATCACGTCGATACGGCGAAGAAGAGCACGAACAGACTCGCCGCCCATTCCAGCTTCGAACTTGCCAAAACCAAATTCTTCAATCGCTTTTTGGTACTGATCTTCCAAGATCACTTCACCAAGCTTGAACTCAGTTTCGCCTGGGTCAGTAACAACGTAAGCTTCACAATAAAGAACAGTCTCAAGCTCCTTAAGAGTCATGTCGAGAGTTGTTGCAATACGAGAAGGTAAAGAACGTAGGAACCAAACGTGCGCTACAGGGCTCGCAAGTTCGATGTGCCCTAGTCTCTCACGACGTACTTTGGATTGTGTGACTTCAACGCCACACTTCTCACAAATAACGCCACGGTACTTCATACGCTTGTACTTACCGCAAAGGCACTCATAGTCCTTGATAGGACCAAAGATCTTGGCGCAGAACAATCCGTCTTTTTCAGGCTTAAAGGTTCGGTAGTTAATCGTTTCTGGTTTTTTCACTTCACCATGAGACCAGTTACGAATCATTTCGGGAGCCGCAAGTGAAATGCGAATCGCGTTGAAACGTAATGGATCAAGGGGTTTGTCGAAAAAGTTTAATAAATCTTTCATATCTTATATCACCCTTACCTATTATTCCGCTGGAGGACCTTCGAGAAGCTCGACGTTAAGAGCGAGAGCTTTAAGCTCTTGCATCAATACGTTGAAAGACTCAGGCATACCAGGTTCAAGAATGTTCTCACCTTTTACAATGGCCTCATACATACGTGTACGACCGGCAACGTCATCGGACTTAACAGTCAACATTTCCTGTAGACCGTAAGCGGCGCCATAAGCTTCAAGAGCCCAGACCTCCATCTCCCCGAGACGCTGACCACCAAACTGCGCTTTACCGCCGAGTGGTTGTTGCGTAACAAGACTGTAAGGACCGATAGAGCGAGCGTGGATCTTATCTTCAACCAAATGGTGAAGCTTAAGAACGTACATGATGCCAACTGTAACTTCGTGGTCGAAAGCTTCACCAGTTCGGCCATCAAACAAGATGGTCTGACCAGTAGTTGGAAGCTTAGCGAGCTCAAGCATGTTACGGATATCTTGCTCATCCGCTCTATCGAATACCGCAGATGCCATTGGCATACCGCGCTTGTATGTTTGTGCAATACGCTTGATCTCATCAGCAGATGCTTTATCAAGGTACTTAGAGTGATCATCTCCAGTGTGAACACCTTTTAAGAAAGTACGAACCGCTTCAGGGTCGTATTTCTCAAGCATTTCATTGATTCGGTCGCCCAAACCTTGAGCAGCCCAACCGAGGTGGACTTCCAGAATCTGACCAACGTTCATCCTTGAAGGTACACCTAGTGGGTTCAAAACAATGTCAACCGCACGGCCATCGGCCATGAACGGCATGTCCTCCACAGGCATGATGCGAGAGATAACACCCTTGTTACCGTGACGACCGGCCATCTTGTCACCGACAGAAAGCTTACGTTTAATGGCACAAGAAACTTTAACCATCTTGATCACACCTGGAGGAAGTTCGTCACCTTTTTTGAGCTTACCAATGCGCTCGTTGAAAGTGATACGAACCAGGTCCATCTGCTCTTCAACAGAGTCCATGATGCGAATGAGCTCGTCCTCAGTCTTCTCTTCCACTGGAATGTGGCGAAGAAGGTTGAAGGGAAGCATTTCGATGTCGTCAGAAAGGATTGTTTGACCTTCGTCAAGAAGATCCATTTCACCATCCTCAGAAAGAAGTTTTCCAACAGTCTTTTTGTTAACAAGAAGGTCAGAAACTTTTTTCAAAGTCGCTTGGCGAATGATTGTGATCTCAATGGCTTGGTCTCGAAGAAGTCTTTCTTCCTCATCACGAACGATCTGTTGGTAACGCTCATCCTTATCAATACCTTCACGGCTAAAGATATGGGCGTTAATAACAGTTCCGTAAACACCAGGAGGAACGCGAAGAGAAGTGTCTCTAACGTCACCGGCTTTTTCACCGAAGATCGCGCGAAGAAGCTTCTCCTCTGGAGACAATTGGGACTCACCCTTAGGAGTGATTTTTCCAACCATGATGTCACCAGGAGTCACTTCTGCACCGATACGGATAATCCCTGTTGCGTCGAGGTTACGAAGAGCCTCTTCACCGCAGTTTGGAATATCGCGAGTGATTTCTTCTTTTCCGAGTTTCGTATCACGAGCCACACACTCAAATTCTTCGATGTGAATGGAAGTGTAGACATCGTCTTTAAGAAGTCTTTCAGAAATAAGGATCGAATCCTCGAAGTTGTAACCACCCCATGGCATGAACGCTACGAGAACGTTCTGTCCAAGAGCCAATTCGCCAAGCTCAGTAGAAGGTCCGTCAGCGATCACTTCGCCTTCTCTCACCTTGTCACCAACTTTGACGATAGGACGTTGGTTCACACACGTGTTCTGGTTTGAACGACGGTATTTCACCAAGTTGTAGATATCAACTTCAGAACCACCGCGGCGTTTACCTTCGGTACGAACAACGATACGAGCAGAATCAACAGATTCTACAGTTCCGTCAGTTTTCGCAACAACAGTAACACCGGAGTCTTTAGCTACGATACGCTCAACACCCGTTCCCACAAGTGGTGCGCGAGAGATCATGAGAGGCACCGCTTGGCGCTGCATGTTTGATCCCATTAGGGCTCGGTTCGCGTCATCGTTCTCAAGGAAAGGAACAAGTGAAGCGGCAACAGATACCAATTGGTTTGGAGAAACGTCTGCAAGATCGACTTCGTCAGCTCTTACGAGACCAGGTTCACCATTACGACGAGCTTCCGTGAATTCGTTAGCAATCTTATTGTTGCCATCGAGTTCAACGTTAGCCTGAGCAATCGTGTGACCTTCCTCTTCAAGAGCAGAGAAATAATCAACTTTGTCTGTAACCACAGCATTTTCAACGCGGCGGTATGGAGTTTCAACGAAACCAAAGTCATTAACTTTTGCAAAAGTAGCAAGAGAAGAAATCAAACCAATATTTGGTCCCTCTGGAGTCTCGATCGGACAAATACGACCATAGTGAGTGGTGTGTACGTCACGAACTTCAAAACCAGCACGCTCACGAGTCAAACCACCAGGCCCAAGAGCTGACAAACGACGTTTGTGAGTGATCTCAGCAAGTGGATTTGTTTGCTCCATGAACTGAGACAACTGAGAAGATCCGAAGAACTCCTTGATGATCGCTGTTACAGGCTTAGCGTTGATAAGATCGTGTGGCATTTGAGTTTCAATATCTTGAAGACTCATACGCTCTTTGATGGCGCGTTCCATACGAACCAAACCGATGCGGTATTGGTTCTCTAAAAGCTCACCTACAGAACGAACACGACGGTTACCCAAATGGTCGATGTCATCAGTGTTGCCTTTGCCGTTCTTCAAATCAATCATGTGCTTAACAGTCGCCATGATGTCTTCTTTGCGAAGAACAGAGAAGCTCATATCTACATCAGAGAATCCAAATTTGTGGTTGATCTTCAAACGACCAACGTTAGAGAGATCGTAACGGGCTTCGTTGAAGAACAAGTCATTAAAATAGTTTTGAGATGATTCCAAAGTTGGAGGATCACCTGGACGCATACGCTTGAAGATCTCGATAAGAGCCTCTTCTTGGCTTTCAACTTTATCAACGATCAAAGTGTCGCGAAGGTAAGAACCAATGTTTACTCCGTCAATGAAGGCAATTTTAATGCTATCTACGCCAGCGTCTTTTAGAGTCTGAAGAGCTTCATCGGTAAGTTCTTGGTTGACTTCAAGAATGACTTCAGAAGTTTGAGGGTGAAGCACGTCTTCCGTGATCACCTTTCCAATAAGTTCGTCTTCAGCAATAGAAATCGCTTCGATCTTAAGGTCTTCAAGTTTTTGGAGAACAGCACGAGTAAATTTACGGCTTTTCTTTAAAAGAATGTCGCCAGATTTAGGATCTACTAAATCCTGAGCTGCGCGTTGGCCCTTAAGAGTTTCAGGGTTGACCTTACGAGCAAAGTTACCACTGCTATCAAGAGTGATATCTTCAACGTCGTAGAAATAGTTCAAAAGCTCTTCGGTTGTGTAACCCAAAGCTTTAAGAACGATTGTCGCAGGAAATTTACGGCGACGGTCAATTCTGCAATATAGGAAGTCTTTGTGGTCGAATTCAAAATCGAGCCAAGAACCACGGTAAGGAATCACGCGAGCATTGAAAAGTAACTTTCCAGAAGCATGAGTCGTTCCGTTGTCATGGTCAAAGAAAACGCCTGGAGAACGGTGAAGCTGAGAAACAACTACGCGCTCAGTACCGTTAATAATAAAGGCACCAGTTTCGGTCATGAGAGGAATTTCTCCCATGTAAACTTCTTGTTCTTTAACGTCGCGAATCGATTTCGCTTTCGTTTGGTCATCCATTTCCCAAACCACAAATCTTACTGTGATTTTAATTGGAGCCGCATAAGTCATACCGCGCAAGCGACACTCATCAACATCATACTTCGGCTTTTCAACAGAATATGATTCAAACTCCAAAGAGCATGTGTTGTTGAAGTCCGATACAGGGAAAATAGATTTGAAAACGGCTTGAAGACCTACGTCTTCGCGTCCATCGAATCCATCAGCCTGTAAAAACTGTTCAAAAGATTTCTTTTGAATATCAACGAGGTTGGGTGTTGCGATCGGAGAGGTAATTTTCGCAAAACTTTTGCGAACTCTCTTAACGGTATTGAAAGTTTCCGAGCTGGTTTTGTCAGTTGCCATCGAGTTTCCTCAAACATTTCATAGGTATTTGCTCGAAATTTCTCTCCCTGACCTTGGGCACAAAAACTTCAAACAGAATTTCAACAAGTTTTGTCGCATCTTTCGAGATTCGAAATGGTCAGTCCCGACTACTCTCTACTACAAACGACAAAGCTCCCCCGCGTAGTTTTCCTACACAGGGGAGTCTAATTTACAAATCTAAATCAATTTAAGCTGCATTCAGCTTATTTGATCTCAACTTTAGCGCCAGCGTCTTCGAGTGCTTTTTTAACTTTCTCAGCTTCTTCTTTTGGAAGAGATTCTTTGACAGTCTTAGGTGCACCTTCAACCAAATCTTTAGCTTCTTTCAAGCCAAGACCAGTCAAAGTACGAACTTCTTTAATCACGTTGATTTTGTTCGCGCCAGCTTCGACGAGAACTACGTCGAATTCAGTCTTTTCTTCTGCAGCAGCACCAGCAACGGCACCACCAGCAGCAGCTACAGCAACAGGTGCAGCAGCAGAAACACCGAACTTCTCTTCGATAGCTTTGATAAGCTCAGAGAGTTCGAGAACAGACATAGTTGCGATTGATTCAATCATTTGTTCTTGAGTTACGGACATTTTAGTTTCCTCCTAAAAAATTAAATACTTCTTTAATTTTTTTTTAATTACTTACTTAGTTAATTGTTAAAATTACAGTTTCGGGTCTAAGCCTTTTGGTCCTTAACAGCGACAAGTACGTTAACAAGGCCACGAGGCATTGCTGCAAGTACTTGAACGAATCCGCGAGAAGGTCCTTGAAGAGCGCTGCAAAGCATGGACAACAATGTTTGTTTGTCTGGAAGTGTAGACAAAGCTTTAATGTCATCGGCAGTCATTGTTTTGCCTTCGAGACTTGCTGTTTGAACCGCGAAAGGACTGGTGTCTTTAATAGACTCCATAATCGCTTTTGCCACAGGAACCGGATCTTTATAAGAAAGAACCAGAGCTACTGGGCCGCTAAATTCATCCGCAATACCTTCAACGAAAGTTCCTTTGGCCGCAATTTTGGCCAAACGGTTCTTCACTACTGCGATTTCACCTTCTCCGGCCTTAATACCTTTACGAAGATCGTAAAGCATATCTACGGTCATTCCACGATAGTGTGTAATGAAAGCCGCATTGGCTCTAGAGAATTTGTCTTGAAGATCACTAACGGCTTTTTCTTTTTGTGCACGTGTTTTCATCGATCACCTCAAGCTTTCACAGTCGCTATCAACTGGCTAGTCTCAAGGCGAATGCCAGGAGTCATAGATCCAGAGACGGTTACTGATTTTAAGTAAGTTCCTTTTGCTGCATTTGGCTTCATTTTCATGATCATCTCAGAGAGAGACTTAAAGTTCTCTGCGAGTTTCTCAGCTCCAAATGAACGTTTGCCAATAGGCGCGTGAACTATACCGGATTTTTCAGCACGGAATTCCACTTTACCTTTGCGTTCTTCTTCGATGGCTTTAACCACGTCCAAAGTTACGGTTCCTAGTTTCGGGTTTGGCATCAAACCACGAGGTCCAAGAACTCTTGAAACTTTAGCGATAGTCGCCATCATGTCTGGAGTTGCGATAACTTTATCGAAATCCAACCATCCGCCTTGAATCTTTTCGACAAGATCCTCAGCTCCTACGAAGTCCGCTCCGGCACCTTGAGCTTCTTCAGCTTTCGGGCCTTTAGCAAAAACCAAAACACGGACCTTACGGCCTAGACCGTTTGGAAGTGTTGTGGCTCCACGAACCTGCTGATCCGCTTGCTTAACGTCGATACCAAGACGAAATGCCACGTTGATGGTTTCATCAAACTTTGGCCCTTCGAATTTCTCGACTAGCGCAAACGCGTCAGCCAATAAATATTTCTTTGTTGGGTCGAAGAGTTCTAAATTCTTCTTATGCCTTTTACTCATCGCCATATTATTACCCTTTCACCTCGAGGCCCATTGAAACAGCAGTTCCAGCTACTTGTCTCATCGCAGATTCGATCGTGAAGGAGTTGAGGTCCTTCATTTTCACTTCTGCAATCTCTCTGATTTGAGCTTGAGTAACGCTTCCAACTTTTGTTTTGTTGGGAACGCCAGATCCACTTTTGATCTTGGCTGCTTTCTTCAGAAGAATGGCTACGGGGGGAGTTTTGGTAATAAAGGTGAACGACTTGTCAGCAAAGACAGTGATTACCACAGGGATAATCAGATCGTCTTTCATCTGCGGTTGAGTCCGAGCGTTGAAATCCTTGCAAAATGCCATGATATTCACGCCGTGTTGACCCAAAGCAGGACCTACTGGCGGTGCCGGATTGGCTTTACCTGCAGGGATCTGTAACTTGATAAATCCCGATACCTTTTTTGCCATATATCCTCTCCTAGTCCTTACGAACACAAACCTAATGTCTGTATTCTCCTAGTTATTTAAACTCTGTCTTTATACTTTGCTTTCAGTTACAAAACCCATGTGAGCTTCGCGCGCCAAAAACAGACAGAGTAGATTACAATTTTTCGACCTGTATGAAATCAAGCTCAACAGGTGTGGCACGACCAAAGATCGATACCAACACGCGGAGTTTAGATTTCTCAGGCTTAACTTCTTCGACAGTGCCGTTGAAGTTAGAGAAAGGACCATCGATAACTCGAACAGAGTCCCCATCTTTAAAGGAGTATTTGGCAACAGGCTTAGCAGCGCCTTCTTCCATTTGGTTCGTGATTCGGAAAACTTCTGACTCCGGAACTGGAGGAGGATTTCGTGCATCACCAATGAATCCACTGATGCGAGGCGTGTCTTTAACAACGTGCCAAGCCTCTTCAGTCAATTCCATTTGAACCATCATGTATCCTGGAAGGAATTTACGCTGACTAGCTTTGCGTTGACCTTTTTTAAGCTCAACGACAGACTCCGTTGGGATTAAAATCTCACCGAAGTAATGAAGTTTTCCAAGACGCTCAGCTCGATCAAGCAAAGCATTTTTTGCACGCTCTTCCATTCCGGAATGAGCATGCACAATGTACCATTTGAAGTTTGGATTCTCGCGTTTAGCGGGAGCTTCTTCAACAGGAGCGCCTTCAGAAACTTCTGCAGCATTTTGCATCGCCGTTTCTGTCGCTTCTGACTTGGTGCCCTCAGCTTCAGCCTGAACTGCAACTTTTTCGCTAGGGCTCGCCCCAACATCAACCTCAACTGTCTTATCAACAGGAGCTTCGGCGGACACTTCGGACGCAGGATTTGTAGTATTTTCGTCGGACATAGAAAGGTGCTACTAGGCAAAAGACGCCCCGCAATCAACCCTATAATTCAAAAGACTTGACTTTTTTTAGACACCCCCACCTATCAAGGAAAAGCGGGCGATGATCTAGGTAGAGATTCCTCGGGAAAACCCGTCGACTAAGCGCCGATCAAGGCACTAACGAAGGCTTGAAGGCCCATATCGAGGACTCCTAGAGCCACTCCAGATACTAGAACAGTGATAATCACAACAATTGTACCGACTCGAACGTCCTTTTGAGATGGCCAAGTCACCTTAACGAGTTCAGCGATAGCATCTGTCGAGAAGTTAGAAGTCGTGAGGTTTTTACGGAGAATAACGAAAGTGAGTAGTGCCAAAGCAAACGCCACACCATGTTCCAAGAACTCGATATTGCTGGCCAAAGAGCCCATTTTACGCTCAAGCTGGAAGTAACCAACAATCACTTGGGTGTAATGGTGAGCCACCATCCAGACCACTGCTGAGGCAAAAATAAACAAGGCGTTAACGTATTTTTGAATCGATACCATTTAGTTCTCCGAAATAGAGCTTCTAACCCAGCTCTGCAAGCAAATCAAAGCCGAAAGTAGAAAATGGCTGCAGATCAGACATAAGCGGAAGTTCCCGGCCCATTTATCAAAATAGAAATCATCTATTACAATTATTGAATAATGAGTGATGACCGCAATGAAGGCCGATCCGAAGGCTTGTTTTTTATTCCTGCCAAATTCAGAGAAGGGCGAAGTGGCCCATTTACCCTCAGGAGAATCATAAAATCTGTGCTGGCATTTCTGATATTCCTAGCCTTTTGCTTGATCATCGCCTTTTTCGCACGAGGAACAGCCCCAGAAATAGGCAACTACGGCGCCAGCAAGGATGAAATGAGAGAGACAAACGCCGCCCAACAGCAATATCACCTGAGGTTGGCCAGCCAGTGTATAAGTATAAAAACATCTAAGGCTTGTGTTCAGCCTTGTGAAATATTTGCAGCGGGACATTCCTCGAAGCAAGTTAAAACCTATTGTGAAATTGCCTGCAACGATGGTCGTGGCGGACAACATCCTCCGTCGTGCAAAAGACTAGAATCCCTAGCCCCATAGCTGAAGAGCGAATTTTAGGAGAAGATTTTGACCGCTAGACGCGAGCAAGACGAAGAAGACGAGTTGAAGAGGAAGGAGCATAGGAAAGCCTATGTGACTGACGATGATACGAAGTCTGATGCAGTATTGCGAAGTGGATAGTGGGCAAAATGGCGGGTCAGGTAGGGCTCGAACCTACAACCTAAGGATTTGGAATCCTTCGCTCTACCAATTAGAGCTACTGACCCGTTCGGTTTAAGAAAAAATTTTATCTCGCGCTTCGCTAAGAGATAATTTTTTTTCTTAAACCTCAACGAGAGGCAGATTATGACCAAAGATATGGCCGCAATCAAAAAGGGATCCCATTCTTTTGAATAGGATCCCCTCAATTAATACTTATTGGTTCGAGAGATTACTCACTCGCCCTTATTCAAGGATGTCGCCAACAACGCCGGCGCCGACCGTACGGCCACCTTCGCGGATTGCGAAACGTAGTTCTTTTTCCATAGCAATTGGAGTCAAAAGCTCAACTGTTACAGAAATCTTGTCGCCTGGCATAACCATTTCCATTCCTTCAGGAAGTTGGATGGTTCCAGTCACGTCAGTTGTACGGAAGTAGAACTGAGGACGGTAGCCATTGAAGAACGCCGTGTGACGTCCGCCTTCTTCTTTTTTAAGAATGTAAGCTTCAGCTTTGAACTTTTTGTGAGGCTTAACTGAACCTGGCTTACAAAGAACTTG
>Ga0100393_10006613_pt1 | contig 10289 bp, 4 predicted proteins | sample CryGeymeta201517_FD_81546 | JGI IMG/M metagenome (GOLD analysis project Ga0100393, IMG submission 81546) | Groundwater microbial communities from Crystal Geyser aquifers in Utah, USA - Crystal Geyser metaG 2015-17 | ecosystem: Environmental > Aquatic > Deep subsurface > Groundwater | place: USA... | reverse complement strand
TGATGCCACAAGACTTGATCAACGCGAAGCCTATTTCGGCGGCGGTGAAAGAGTTTTTTGGTTCAAGCCAATTGTCACAATTCATGGATCAAAACAACCCCTTATCAGAAGTGACACACAAACGTCGTATTTCTGCATTAGGCCCAGGTGGTTTGACTCGCGAACGTGCTGGTTTTGAAGTACGTGACGTACACCCAACTCACTATGGTCGGGTTTGTCCTATTGAAACGCCAGAAGGACCAAACATCGGTTTGATCAACAGTTTGGCTAGCTTCGCGCGTACCAACGATTTCGGTTTCTTAGAAACACCGTATCGGAAAATTATTGATGGCGTCGTCACCGACGAAATCGATTACTTGTCTGCCATCGAAGAAGGTCAGTTTGCTATCGCTCAGGCCAACGTTGTGTTGGACGAAAATGGTAAACTTGCAGAAGACTTGATCCCATGTCGTTATCGCGGTGAAACCACGTTAATGTCGAGTGCCGAAATCACTTACATGGACGTGTCGCCGCAGCAGATCGTATCGGTTGCTGCAAGCATTATCCCTTTCCTTGAACACGATGATGCAAACCGTGCTTTGATGGGTTCAAACATGCAACGTCAAGCTGTGCCTACACTACGCGCTGAAAAGCCATTAGTGGGTACCGGTATGGAAAAAACCGTTGCAGTTGACTCAGGTGTAACCGTCGTTGCTAAACGTGGTGGTGTGGTGGATTACGTAGACGCAAGTCGTATCGTGATTAAAGTGAATGAAGAAGAAATGACCGCGGGTGAAGCGGGCATTGATATCTACAACTTAACCAAATATACCCGTTCTAACCAAAATACCTGTATCAATCAAAAGCCAACATGTAACGTCGGTGAGCCGATTGTTGCTGGCGATGTATTGGCAGATGGTCCCTCCACCGACTTAGGTGAATTGGCCTTAGGTCAAAACATGCGTATTGCCTTCATGCCTTGGAATGGCTACAACTTCGAAGATTCGATTTTGATCTCTGAACGTGTGGCGATGGAAGACCGTTTTACGTCTATTCATATCCAAGAGTTAAGCTGTATCGCACGTGATACCAAGCTTGGGCCAGAAGAAATTTCAGCAGATATTCCAAACGTTGGTGAATCTGCGTTAGGGAAATTAGATGAGTCTGGTGTGGTTTATATCGGTGCAGAAGTAAAAGGTGGCGACATCTTAGTGGGTAAAGTTACCCCTAAAGGTGAAACACAACTTACCCCAGAAGAAAAACTCTTACGTGCTATCTTCGGTGAAAAAGCGTCTGACGTGAAAGACACTTCTTTACGTGTACCCAATAGCGTTCACGGCACAGTCATTGACGTGCAAGTATTTACTCGTGACGGTGTTGAAAAAGATAAACGTGCGCGTGAAATTGAAGACATGCAATTGCGTGAAGTGAAAAAAGATTTGTCAGACGAATTCAATATTTTGGCTGACGGTATCTTTGCTCGCGCGAAAAACTTACTGCTCAAAAACGGTATCGATCAAGCCAAACTTGACAGTATGCCCCGTGAGAAGTGGTTTGATCTGACCCTTAAAGATGATGATGTTCAGACTGAATTGGATCAAATTGCCGACCAGCATGCTGAAATCAAATCTGACTTTGATACTAAGTTCGAAGCCAAGCGCCGTAAAATCACCCAAGGTGATGATTTAGCACCAGGCGTACTGAAAATAGTGAAAGTTTACTTAGCGGTAAAACGTCACATTCAGCCTGGTGATAAAATGGCCGGCCGTCACGGTAACAAGGGTGTAATTTCAACCATCAAACCTGTAGAAGATATGCCTTACGATGAAAACGGCACGCCGGTAGACATCGTACTAAACCCACTGGGCGTACCATCGCGTATGAACATTGGACAGGTATTGGAAACTCACTTAGGTATGGCTGCTAACGGCATTGGCGTTAAAATTGATCGCATGCTCAAAGAACAAGAGCAAATGACCAAGTTACGTAGCTTCTTAACCGAAGTGTACAGTGCAGGTAAGTCGCACCAAGAAGTGGATTTAGCAAGCTTCAGCGATGATGAGATTTTGCGTTTAGCCGACAATTTACGTAAAGGTGTGCCTATGGCTACTCCAGTATTTGACGGTGCAACTGAAGCAGAAATCAAACACATGTTAACCTTGGCTGATTTACCTGAAAGCGGTCAAATTACTTTGTTTGACGGTCGTACAGGTCGCGCATTTGAGCGTCCTGTGACAGTTGGTTACATGTACATGTTGAAACTAAACCACTTAGTTGATGACAAGATGCACGCCCGTTCTACCGGTTCTTATAGCTTGGTTACTCAGCAACCGCTGGGTGGTAAAGCACAATTCGGTGGTCAGCGTTTCGGTGAGATGGAAGTGTGGGCACTAGAAGCTTATGGTGCTGCCTACACCTTACAAGAAATGTTAACGGTTAAATCCGATGACGTGAATGGTCGTACCAAAATGTATAAAAACATTGTGGATGGCGATCATCGCATGGAGCCTGGTATGCCGGAGTCGTTCAACGTATTGTTGAAAGAGATCCGTTCACTAGGTATCAATATCGAATTAGAAGAGCAATAAACCGCTCTAACTGAACTGATAGACAGGATTGTCCGGTGTTCTGGGTACGCGGTACCCGACATCGGACCTTTGCAACTGACTCCGCTGGGAGAGAAATGTGAAAGATTTATTAAAGTTTCTTAAGCAACAAAATAAGACCGAAGAGTTCGACAATATCCGCATTGGCCTTGCCTCGCCTGATATGATCCGTTCATGGTCTTTTGGTGAAGTTAAGAAGCCAGAAACCATCAACTATCGTACCTTCAAGCCTGAGCGCGATGGTTTGTTCTGTGCGCGTATCTTTGGTCCAGTTAAAGACTACGAATGTTTATGTGGCAAATATAAACGCCTTAAACATCGTGGTGTAATTTGTGAAAAATGTGGCGTAGAAGTGACCTTAACTAAAGTGCGTCGTGAGCGCATGGGTCACATTGAACTGGCTAGCCCAGTTGCCCATATTTGGTTCTTAAAATCCCTACCATCCCGTATCGGTTTGATGTTGGATATGACATTGCGTGACATTGAACGTGTGTTGTATTTCGAATCTTATGTGGTGTCTGAACCGGGTATGACAACACTTGAGCGTGGTCAATTGCTCAATGAAGAAGAATACTTGGATGCCCTTGAAGAGCATGGCGACGAATTTGAAGCGAAAATGGGTGCTGAAGCAGTATTTGAATTGCTTAAAGCCCTCAACGTTGATGGTGATGTGGCAGCGATGCGTGAAGAATTACCTAGTGTAAATTCTGAAACCAAGCGTAAAAAAATCACTAAACGTTTGAAACTGCTTGAGTCATTCCAACAATCTGGCAACAAACCAGAGTGGATGATCATGACGGTTCTACCCGTGTTACCACCGGATTTGCGTCCTTTGGTACCCCTTGATGGTGGCCGTTTTGCTACGTCAGATTTGAACGACTTATATCGTCGTGTCATCAACCGTAACAACCGTTTAAAGCGTTTGTTGGATTTGGCAGCGCCAGACATCATCGTGCGTAACGAAAAGCGTATGTTACAAGAAGCGGTTGATGCCTTATTAGATAACGGTCGTCGCGGTCGTGCTATTACTGGTTCGAATAAACGTCCTCTGAAATCTTTGGCTGATATGATCAAAGGTAAACAAGGTCGTTTCCGTCAAAACTTGTTGGGTAAGCGTGTTGACTACTCTGGCCGTTCGGTTATCACCGTTGGTCCTACCTTACGTTTACATCAATGTGGTTTGCCTAAGAAAATGGCGCTGGAGTTATTCAAGCCGTTTATCTATGGCAAGTTGGAAGGACGCGGTTTAGCGACCACCATTAAAGCAGCGAAAAAATTAGTTGAACGTGAAGATCCAGAAGTATGGGATGTATTAGATGAAGTAATCCGTGAACACCCGATATTACTTAACCGTGCACCTACTCTTCACCGTTTAGGTATTCAAGCCTTCGAACCAACCTTAATTGAAGGTAAAGCTATTCAGTTACACCCTCTCGTATGTGCGGCTTACAACGCCGACTTCGACGGTGACCAAATGGCGGTACACATTCCATTGACCATCGAAGCCCAGCTTGAAGCCCGTGCTTTGATGATGTCAACCAACAACATCTTGTCTCCTGCTAACGGTGAACCGATCATCGTTCCTTCGCAAGACGTTGTTATGGGTTTGTATTACATGACACGTGACCGAGTCAATGGTCGTGGTGAAGGCATGGTATTTACCAGCCCGCATGAAGCTGAAAAAGCCTATCGCACAGAAGCCGCTGAATTGCATGCTCGAGTGAAAGTGCGGATCACTGAATACGATGTAGACGCAGAGGGCAACAAAACAGAAAAAGTAACTTTAACTGATACTACGGTTGGGCGTGCGATCTTGTCGTTGATCTTACCAAAGGGCTTACCTTTTGATTTGATTAACCAAGCCATGGGTAAAAAGCAGATTTCACGTTTGTTGAACGCTTGTTACCGTACGCTTGGTTTGAAAGACACTGTTATAGCCGCTGACCAAATCATGTATACCGGTTTCCACTATGCGATGATCGCTGGTGCGTCAGTTGGTATTGATGACATGGTTATCCCTGCCGCTAAGAAAGATATCATTGAAGAAGCAGAAGCCGAAGTGCGTGAAATCCAGGAGCAGTTCCAATCTGGTTTGGTCACGGCGGGTGAGCGCTACAACAAAGTTATCGATATTTGGTCAAATGCCAACGAACGTGTTGCCAAAGCGATGATGTCAAACTTGTCTACTGAGCAAGTAATGAATCGCGATGGTGAAATGGAATCACAAGCCTCATTTAACTCTGTGTTTATGATGGCTGACTCTGGTGCTCGTGGTAGTGCGGCACAGATTCGTCAGTTAGCTGGTATGCGTGGTTTGATGGCTAAACCAGACGGTTCAATCATCGAAACGCCTATCACCGCTAACTTCCGTGAAGGTTTGAACGTACTTCAGTACTTTATTTCTACTCACGGTGCGCGTAAAGGTTTGGCCGATACAGCATTGAAAACCGCAAACTCGGGTTACTTAACTCGTCGTTTGGTTGACGTTGCCCAAGACTTAGTTATTAACAACGACGACTGTGGCACCTTTGAAGGCGTCAAGATGACACCTTTAATTGAAGGTGGAGACGTGGTAGAACCATTGCGCGAACGCGTACTGGGTCGTACTGTGGCAGAAGACGTGGTTAAACCGGGTACCGCTGAAATATTAGTAGAACGTAACGTTCTGCTTGATGAAGCCTTAGTAGATATGCTCGAAGCGAACTCGGTCGATATGATCATGGTGCGCTCGGTTATCACCTGTGAAAATGACTTTGGCGTTTGTGCTAAATGTTATGGTCGTGACTTGGCTCGCGGTCACATGGTAGGTCATGGTGAAGCTGTTGGCGTTATTGCTGCACAGTCAATCGGTGAACCTGGTACACAGTTAACCATGCGTATCTTCCACATCGGTGGTGCGGCATCTAGAGCATCAGCTGAAAACAGCGCACAAGTAAAAACTAACGGTACACTGAAACTGCATAACGCCAAATTTGTGCGGAATGTCGATGACAAAGTGGTGATCGTTTCACGTTCTACTGAGATCACCATTATTGATGATCAAGGTCGTGAAAAAGAGCGTTATAAAGTACCTTACGGTGCGATTCTAACCGTTAATGATGGCGCCAAAGTTACCTCTGGTGAAATCGTAGCAAACTGGGATCCGCACTCGCATCCAATTGTTACTGAGCGCGCAGCGAAAATTACCTTTGCTGACATCGATGACAGTAACACCGAAATGCAACAGGATGAGTTAACTGGTTTGACCCGTATCGTGGTTAATGACTTAACCAAAGCTAACGCTAAAGAACCTAAGCTTATCTTGGAAAGCGAAGAATTTGGTTTACAAGAAATTCGCTTACCCAGCTTTACCACCATTGAAGCCTCTGACGGTATGTCAGCTAAACCTGGTGACGTGTTGGCCCGCATTCCACAAGAAAGCTCAAAAACACGCGACATTACCGGTGGTCTTCCACGGGTTGCCGACTTGTTCGAAGCACGTCGTCCGAAAGAACCAGCTATCCTCGCGGAAGTGTCTGGCACAATCGGCTTTGGTAAAGAAACTAAGGGCAAAAAGCGCTTAGTGATCACACCAAAAGAAGGCGAGCCGTATGAGGAAATGATCCCGAAATGGCGTCAACTTAACGTGTTCGAAGGTGAAAACGTTGAGAAAGGTGAAGTTATCGCTGATGGTCCAGAGTCTCCTCACGATATCCTACGTTTACGTGGCATCTCTGCGGTTTCGAACTACATCGTCAACGAAGTACAAGAAGTATATCGCTTACAAGGTGTAAAAATTAACGATAAACACATCGAAGTGGTCATTCGCCAGATGTTGCGTAAGTGTATGATTACCTATGCGGGTGATAGTCAATTCTTAGAAGGCGAGCAAGTCGAAGTCTCTAACGTTAAGATTGCTAACCGCGAACTGGAAAAACAAGGCAAGATCCCGGCGAACTACGAAATCCAATTATTGGGTATCACCAAAGCGTCGTTGTCTACTGAGTCATTCATCTCAGCTGCTTCGTTCCAGGAAACAACCCGTGTTCTTACTGAAGCCGCCGTACAAGGTAAAGAAGATGAGTTACGTGGTTTGAAAGAAAACGTTATCGTTGGTCGTTTGATCCCTGCTGGTACCGGTTTCGCTTACCATCAAAAACGTGCCGCGAACAAAGCAGCAGCACGTTACCAAGAGCCTTCAGTTTCTGCTTCAGACGCTGAATTAGCCTTGAGTGAAGCGTTGAATGCCGAAGTAAACGAAGCGTCGGACATCGACGAGTAAAAAAATCGATCAGCCACTGTTGGCCTCTAATAGGCCTTTAAACCCAGTTAATCTACAGTTTAAAGGCCATCTTACTTGACAGTAGAGGCATTGATCATTAGACTTCTGCGACCCAAAATTAGGCATACCCTTGGTGGCCTAGAGGAGGGCGCGGATTTTTCGCGTTTTATACCCCGTAAAAGGGTTAATCAGTCGTAATTTTAATCAGGAGCTAGTTAATGGCAACAGTTAACCAGTTAGTGCGCAAGCCACGCCAAGCACCAGAGACGAAGAGCAACGTCGCTGCTTTGCAAGCTTGTCCACAACGTCGTGGAGTATGTACACGTGTATATACCACCACACCCAAAAAGCCGAACTCTGCATTACGTAAAGTATGTCGTGTTCGTTTAACCAACGGTTTTGAAGTGTCTTCATACATCGGTGGTGAAGGTCACAACTTACAAGAGCACAGTGTTGTTCTTATCCGTGGTGGTCGTGTTAAAGATTTACCAGGTGTGCGTTATCACACTGTGCGCGGAACATTGGACTGCGCAGGCGTGACCAAACGTAGACAAGCCCGTTCTAAGTACGGCGCAAAAAGGCCGAAGTCTTAACGGTTCTCCGTTAGTAAGGCCAAACTAATTATTAATTGAGTTTTGGGATAACCCTGAAAATTCTACGGAGAATTGAAGATGCCAAGAAGAAGAGTTGTAGGTCAACGCAAAATCCTACCTGATCCTAAGTTCGGATCGCAATTGCTTGCAAAATTTATGAATGTCGTCATGTTAGATGGCAAAAAATCGACTGCTGAAAAGATCGTTTACGGCGCGTTAGAAATTGTTGCGCAAAAAGCTGGCAAAGCACAGCTAGACGTATTTGAAGATGCACTAGACAACATTCGCCCTACTGTCGAGGTTAAATCTCGTCGTGTGGGAGGTTCTACGTACCAAGTACCAGTAGAAGTTCGTCCAGTTCGTCGCAATGCGCTAGGTATGCGTTGGTTAGTAGACGCTGCTCGTAAACGTGGCGAAAAATCAATGGCTCAACGCCTAGCAGCTGAAATGCTCGACGCTGCTGAAAATAAAGGCTCTGCGGTTAAGAAACGTGAAGACGTGCACCGTATGGCTGAAGCTAACAAAGCTTTCGCTCACTACCGTTGGTAATCTGAGAAAGCTATGGCTCGTGTTACACCCATTGTTCGTTATCGAAATATTGGTATCGTCGCTCACGTTGATGCGGGTAAAACCACAACAACGGAGCGCGTATTGTTCTACACCGGCGTCTCCCACAAAATAGGTGAGGTGCACGATGGTGCAGCCACTATGGACTGGATGGAGCAAGAACAGGAACGCGGTATTACGATTACGTCTGCGGCTATTACCTGCTTCTGGGCAGGTATGGACAAACAATACGAGCAGCACCGCATTAATATTATTGATACACCAGGGCACGTTGACTTCACCATTGAAGTTGAACGCTCCCTGCGTGTGCTAGATGGAGCCGTTGTAGTATTTTGCGGCTCTTCTGGCGTTGAACCACAATCAGAAACGGTCTGGCGTCAAGCCAATAAATACCACGTACCACGTGTTGTATTTGTCAATAAAATGGACCGCGCAGGCGCTGATTTCAAGCGTGTTGTTAAGCAAATTCGTACCCGCTTAGGGGCTAATTGTGTGCCTATTCATCTGAATATCGGTGCCGAGGAAACCTTCAGGGGTGTGATCGACCTTATCAAAATGAAAGCCATTAACTGGAGCGATGCCGATCAAGGTATGAGTTTCAGCTATGAAGCGATCCCCGCTGACCAACTAGAGCAAGCCCAGCGCATGCGAACCGAGTTGGTTGAAGCCGCTGCCGAAGCCACCGACGAGTTAATGGATAAGTACCTTAACGGTGAAGAACTGAGTGAAGAAGAGATCAAGTTTGGTTTGCGTGCACGCACCTTGCGAAACGAGATTGTCTTGGCCACCTGTGGTTCAGCTTTTAAAAATAAAGGCGTCCAAGCCGTCCTTGATGCTGTTATCGAATACTTACCTGCGCCAACTGATGTACCTGCCATTCGCGGAATATTAGATGATAAAGGCGAGAGCGAAGCAGAACGACCCGCTGACGATGATGCCCCATTTGCGGCCCTAGCGTTTAAAATTGCTAGTGATCCATTTGTTGGCACCTTGACGTTTTTCCGCTGTTATTCAGGTGTAGTAAACACCGGCGACGCGGTATATAACCCAGTAAAAGCTAAGCGTGAGCGCTTCGGACGTATTGTCCAGATGCATGCCAAAGATCGTGTGGAACTTAAAGAAGTTCGTGCAGGCGATATAGCAGCAGCTATCGGCTTAAAAGATGTGACCACGGGGGATACCTTGTGTGATCCCAATCACATTATTACCCTTGAACGTATGGAATTTCCCGAACCGGTTATTTCCATTGCCGTAGAAGCACGTTCACAAGCTGACCAAGAAAAAATGGGGATTGCCTTAAGTAAATTAACGGCAGAAGACCCATCTTTTAAAGTCAAAACCGACGAGGAGACCGGTCAGATCATCATATCTGGCATGGGTGAGTTGCACTTAGATATTATTGTCGATCGCATGAAACGTGAATTTAACGTGGAGTGTAATGTAGGAAAACCTCAGGTAGCCTACCGTGAAACAATACGTTCAAAAGTCGATGTCGAAGGTAAGTTTGTGCGTCAGTCAGGTGGTAAAGGCCAATATGGCCACGTTTGGTTAACTATCGAACCTCAAGAAGAAGGCGCTGGTTATAAGTTTGTCAATGCTATAGTGGGAGGTGTTGTTCCCAAAGAATACATTCCTGCGGTAGATAAAGGCATACAAGAACAACTGCAAAATGGTGTGTTAGCAGGCTATCCGGTACTTGATGTTAAAGTTACTTTATTTGATGGCTCATACCATGATGTTGACTCTTCGGAAATGGCGTTTAAAATCGCCGCTTCGATGGGCTTCAAGAAAGGGGCGGCTTTGGCCAATCCAGTATTGTTGGAGCCAACCATGAAGGTTGAAGTCACCACGCCAGAGGATTGGATGGGTGATGTGGTAGGTGATTTAAATCGCCGCCGCGGAATGATAGAAGGCATGGAAGATGGTTTGGCCGGAATAAAAATAATTCGGGCTAAGGTGCCATTGTCGGAAATGTTTGGTTATGCTACTGCACTGCGTTCTGCTACTCAGGGTCGTGCGTCATACTCAATGGAATTTTTTAATTACGCAGAAGCGCCCAATAACGTAGCGAAAGCTATTATTGACGCAAGACACTCTTAATAATGAAGGTCTGGTCCGGTTATCTATTTTTATAGGGGCCGGTCTTTTAACTTAGGAAAATTGTAAAATGGCAAAATCAAAGTTTGAACGTACTAAACCGCACGTAAACGTAGGTACTATCGGCCACGTTGACCACGGTAAAACCACTTTAACTGCAGCTATCACGACTGTATTGGCAAAAGC
>Ga0100393_10006611_pt1 | contig 10290 bp, 9 predicted proteins | sample CryGeymeta201517_FD_81546 | JGI IMG/M metagenome (GOLD analysis project Ga0100393, IMG submission 81546) | Groundwater microbial communities from Crystal Geyser aquifers in Utah, USA - Crystal Geyser metaG 2015-17 | ecosystem: Environmental > Aquatic > Deep subsurface > Groundwater | place: USA... | reverse complement strand
TGGATCTTCTTCCCGAAGTGGGAATGTCGTATCCGATTTCTCCCGATGTGTTCCTGTTTCTGAGTGGGAGACGGGATGGGGCATTTCGGGTCATTCCGGTGACGTCGGATTCGGGTCTCCTTGTCTCACGTCGCCTTCGGCTGGCTTTGACTACTACTAGTAGACTCCTCCTCCAACAATCTACAAGATCAGCCAGTCCTGTCTTCTCCAGGTGTATTTGGTGATCTCTGCAGGCTATCGTAGTATGGCAGCATGAACAAGCCAACACACCAGAAGAAGGATGATTCTCGACTTGTAGGCGTCGTTGTTCAGTGTCTCTTGGTCCTCTTCTGCTCTTTTGTAGTTTCTAAGGTACAACAACAGCTCTTATCCAATCATGATACTGTTTTAGATTCTGTCATTCCTCTGGGTGCCCATTTAAAATGGTCCACTGACAATCATGGGACTCCGATTGCGACTCTATCATTGCCTTCGACAAACAACACTCAATCGCATATACAAGAGCAGCAGAAGGAGCAGCAAAGTGTATCTTCCTTTATTGCATCGACCAAGGAAGCGATCATGACACGGTACAACGCAACAGGACTTGTTCTTTTGCGTGGTTTTCCTTTTGCTAACAGTGCGGAAGCAAATGCACTTTTTGAACAATTGACAGACCACAATTTGAATGATCCCAATGTGGGCCCTATTGGATTCTTACCTGGTTGGCTCCAGACAGCCCTCTACGACTTGACCTATGGCATTATGCTGAAATTCGCCGATGGTAAACGCAGTGGTGGACTAAGTGTGCTGGGACCGGTATCACAAAATATTCAAGGACCACATCAAGAGGGACAGCTGTTCCGATGGCGATGGCCTCAGATTGGCTTTTACGTGGAGGTGGCACCAGAAACTATGGGAGAGACAGTACTGTACGATGCGGCTGCTGCCTTCCGGGCGCTACCACCAGCTCTCCGACAGAAAGTCCAAGACTACGAATACTGCTACCGGCTCCATTTTCATTTGTTTTATGATTATCTACCTTCTTGGTTGTACAACATTGGCGTACGAGTTGGTGTCTTACTTACCAACAATCAAGTCACTTGGAATCCACTCACGCTGCTGTCACCAAGCAACGACAATACAGATGAACCATGTTTGCAGTGGTTCGGATTTGGCAAAAATAGTAAAGACCATGCTGCAGCAGCCTTCAACCAGGCCTATTCGGATCGAAATGTCACAGCAACAGCCTGTCATGACTACAATGGTGAGTACTTTGTCCGACGCCGCGAGGCCAATAATGCTATTAATCCAAGAGGTGTCCCGAAAGAGCAATACGGGACACCTATACATCCACAGACCTTTGCCCCGGCGGAAGAACGAGCAATTATGGATGCCTTTATGACTTCCAGTCGACTGTTGAAGTGGGAAACGAACGACTTTTTGCTGGTCGACAATATAAGATGGGCCCATGGTCGGGCCAATGGGAATGGCAAGTCTTCTCCTCGGGTCCTACACTTTTACAAATCACAACCCATGGTAGACGTACACTCTTTGAACATGCGCAGAAGATGAGGATTAGCTCTTTCTACGAAGGCTGCTTCGAGAGCTGAAACCTGCTTCAAGTGTCAGCAAATGACGTTTTAACGAATTTAATGCTGGATGGTTATTTCATAATATATGTACGAATTCTTTGTCTACTTCCTAAAGAGGACCTTCCTTCGTTAATTTGCTCCATCCGTTCTTGTGCGTATGGGTCGGCAGGTCAAACCAGCCAAAATGCATAGACAGTACTGCTACTTGACCTGTTAAAATTGGCCAATTATTACGCTGTTCCACCAATCAGTTTCCATGTCTTCTTGAAATCTTCTGTCTCAATAACCAAATATCCTTCTGTCACACCCGGGTTCTGCGGTCGAAAGCGAAGAATGAAATCAACTCCCTTTTTGTCCAAGGATCCTTCTTCGGGTTCAATGGTGAAGAAAGGAGGAGTATCGGCGGTAAAGGCGGCACGAAAGTCGGCATATCCCATGTATTCATTCTGAGTCCACATATTGTCGATCGATTGATAGTGTGGGTGGGTGTGGGTGTGTAAATGAGTATTGTAAGTTTTCAATAAACAAATTAGTGCATGCAAGGGGTTCTTAAAACTGCAGAAAAAATTTATCACTGCTACGTGAACAAAAACAATGGCAACACCCAAACGAAAAAAAAAAAAAAAACGCACCTTAACGTTGAATTCCTGAACGGCAAATTGATTGATGTTGGCTTTTAATTCAATGGTTCCTTCAATATCACCAGCCACAACCTCACCAAATTCTTCGTTTAAATCAAAATCTTGAGTGCGCTCTGCACCAAATTTTCCAAGATTCCACTGACTAGCCTCTCCGGTGTCGGCATTATCGAATTGATCCGTCATGTACCTTTGATTCTTTTTGGCTGCCAATACCTCTTGCTGATTTTTCCAATTCTCCAGTTGCTGGGCTCGCTGAGCTTCCACGCCCTTGTCTATGAGTTCATCGGCGTAACCCGTGGACGTACCCCAGGCATTCTTGGCAGAAATGTCTCGCGATTTGGCCACGGAGGACATGTCAAATTTTTCCAACTTTGTGTTACCGTCTCCTGCAACTCCCATCTGTCCATCTCCTCCATCAAATTCTCTGCAAATTGATGCATTGATATATATTTTTTAAAATTATTTGGTTTGTGGTTAATTCATATTAATTAGTCACATACAGCAAACAACAGTGGCTGGTTGAGACACAGAACCGGATACTGGAGTGTATATACATGTCAAATATATCAAGCCTCAGGGATTGGTAGACAATTGAATTCATATCCATTATCCATTCCGTTAAGTTTTTCTACCAAACGCGGAAGAAACAATCTGTGCTGGATTCTTGGCTTATCCATATGAAAGAATACACACGATATTATAACAACACATCCGCAAACATCGTTATTGTTCGTACTTACTCGAAATCCACAAAGTTCGACCAATCACCAACACCACCACGATCGACCTTGGAGCTATCCAGTTTGGTAGCGTCTCGAGAATCATCGGCTTCTTGTTCATCATCCGGTGGAGGTGTTAATTGTCCACCATTTAAATTATCCAAATAATTATTGAGAGTAACAGTCGTTGGGGGGGAAGCGATTGTGGTCGTCGTCGTCTTCGTTACGTACAAACAACGTTGCGGCAAAAAGGCGGTGACAGTGACAGTGACCTGCTGCTGCAAGCCAAAGACGGCCAAAAGCGCAATAAACAATTTCATACTGGAAATAAAAAGTAATGGACGAGAGATATTGTCTCGATAGAATTTTGTATTTGTTGTAGATCTTATCCTGTTTATTCAAAGATAGCTAGCTTTGTAGTTGCAGTTTTTATTATTTTTTATTTTTGCTTGTAGATAGTCTACTACGAACGAGAACGGTTGACATGAAGTTTCTTCGAAATGCGATATCTTGTTGCCCCATCTGGATTTTAATACCTGGTACGACGACACAAAGCATGTTTCTTCAAAGGAAGGAAGATACTCGTATTTTCCGAAATGCTAATCCACCCGGGCAATACAAAGAAGCTCAATGATGCTTGACGAAGGCAGAAACCAACCGTAGTACGGTACCGTATGAAGCAATAATAAAAAAGCAGCAAAACACAGAGAGTAACACATAGAGTACACCAAAAAGTAACTCAACACAACACAATACCATCTTTCGTTCTACAAAGTCCAGTACCACTACAGCATACTGGTAGCCATCCGACATCAACAAGATCAACATGACCATGGATATTTCTACCCCATCATCATCAACAACAGCTAGTACTACAAAAAAGAAAAAACCCGCCGTCAAACTCGGTCAACCGTCTGCTTCGGAAGACACGGCTTCCAAGTATCCCGATATGGAACTCTGTCAACAGATCCATCGTTTAACAACACCACAGATTGTACCACTGACCAAAGAAGAACAACAATCTATTCTGGATGAGATTGCCAAGACGGTTGAAAATCCTTCGTTGTATCGTCACGTTGTCAAGACGCAGCAGCAGCACAACGACGGGGGTAGCATGAACGACTTGAATGTATTGTCGGAATCGGAATTAAAGACATTAGACGAAAAGCACAGTAATACCGTGAAAGAACTCGAACAGAAAGTTGTGGAAGCCAAAGAATCTGCGGGTGATATGGAAGTTATGGATGCAACGCTCGAAATTGCCCGCTTTGCGGCCAAGTGTTTGTCCGAATCGGAAGCCCTGGAAGCGTACGGTAGAGTCATCGACTTGCCCAAAATTTCCAGCGGCAAAAAAATTGATGCTCTCATGGAGGCATCTCGCGTAGCTAGTTTTTACGGTGATACCAAAACCAGTGATGATTTCATTGGAAAGGTACGTTGTGCGTTGTACATGCACGATTGTGGGTTGTGTGTATGCGTGTATTCTTTGTCGCGGTTTTGGTGCGCGTAAACTATATATTATAATATATATATATATATATATATATATATTCCACTGAAATATCATCCTAATCAAACTCCTATACGAAACGACACCATCATTCAGGCCCACAAATTGGCCACGGAAGGGTCCGGGGGTGATTGGGATCGCCGCAATCGTCTCAAAGTTTATCGGGCATTGTCCAATCTCTTGTCAAGAGATATCAAGACATCGGCAGGACTTCTCGTTGATTGCATTGCCACATTTTCGTGCAATGAAATTTGCACCTACCAAGACTTTATCGTGTACACCATTCTCTCGAATGTCTTGCACCTTCCTCGGCCCTTGCTCAAAGAAAAAATCATTGACGGACCCGAAATTCTCAGTGTCGCTCCAGAAATTCCCACAGTCCTGGAACTGACCAAATCCTTGTATGATTGCAATTACAAGGCGTACTTGCACGCCATGGTCGAACTAGAACAAATTTTGATTGCCGATCGGTACCTATTTCCCCACGCTGCCTACTGGATGCGTGAATTGCATATTCTGGCCTACAAGCAATTCTTAGATGCCTACCAAAGTGTGACGCTACAGGCCATGGCCATGGCCTTTGGTGTATCGACCGACTTTATTGATTATCACGCCAGTCGATTCATTGCCGCAGGACGATTGAGTGCCAAGATTGATAAATTTGGTGGTGTCATTGTTACCAATAGGGCCGACTTGAAGAATGCTCAATACCGAGATATGATCCAAAAGGGTGATTTGTTGCTTAATCGCATTCAAAAATTGGCACGAGTTGTTGATGTGTAAAGTTATGTCGAAGAACTATGTGTGGTTTGATGATGTGATCGCTTGGATTCCTCGTTTCTTACAAAAAAGCGGGATGCAAAGAGGAAGAAGAAAAAAAGGACAAAAGCGAAACCCATCGCCGACTAACCTTTTTTTCTTTTCGAAGTAGATTATTATCTTTCTAGATCATTGGTTTCAACTTGCAACTCGTAGTTCCCAGTTATAGAACACATGGAGAGCGTTATCATTAACTAGTCTAGTGTACAATATTAAGCCAGGCAGGAGGCCTACGGGAACTACAAAGAGGCTAGAAGTAGTTGGGGCTCTTTTCTTTCTATTGCTGCAGTCGATCTCTTTAACAAGATTTATAGGAGTCTGAGATTTCAAGCATTTACCGATGGCTGCAATGACGTGGAAGAAAGATTATGGTTCGCACAGAAAATAAAGGAATGACAAAATAATAATGTTTGGAAAAATGATGACGATGACGTGTCTTTATAAGAATACTGTTGGTTGTAAGTATTGTTGATAAAAGGGCCCCAGGAAATGACTTGCATTTGCGCGCATGCAAATGCGTAATTGTATTATAATAATATTTTGTGATGTTGTGTGTGTATGTGTGTGCGTGTTGTAGCAGACGCTAATATACGTGCATTGATTAACTTGGGACTAGGGCTCCATTTAACATTGACACACCACACAAACTCGACTGCTGACGCACACTTCTGTCAAATTTACTCTTCCTTTCTTCGGGATGCAAGTCTTGCCGATCGACGTCCTGCTGGAGTCGAAACTGTACCCAGTTGTCCTTTCTTGGGTGGAGTCGATGGTGCTTCTGTTTCAGAGGAGATCTTCTTCTTGTTACTACTAGACGCTTTGTTGTTGTTGTCTGATTGTTGAATTTTCAGTCCAGCACCCAACAGGACAATAAAGGTTAGGATGGCCACCTGATATTGATGCAAGGAATAATTGATAAAAACAAAGTAAGATAAGATGGATAGCGAGCAAGAAAAGACAGTGGATTGGGACTTCCTTCCTTTTATACTTTATACCGGACGATACCTGCACCCTGCACATCGCTTTTATCTTTTTTCTAATCCGAGTAATATGCACATCAAACACAGACAACATCATCTTAACTCATACGAGTACTAAATATTACGTACAAGAGCGATAGCGGGAAATTGGTATTCTTCTGGAATATTCATGACTTGGGATGCGGTCAAAAGGAAAGAGGAAATGACTTCCAGGAGCACCATGTTTTATTGTTCAAGAGGTGCTGCTGGAGGAAGTTTTTGGTATTTTGATGCTGCTTCTCGTAACCATATGGGACGCTGAAAATTGTGAGGGGTATTCAGAGCCAGCAGCTCCAACGAATCCTTCAACCATCATCATAAATATAAAAATTCTTTCACGGTTTATATTTAATCAATCCTTTGGAAGCGGTAGGCAGATTTACAAGAAGACAATTCTAGTCTAGTCTACCACCCAGGCATTTTTCAGGTGACGGTATGACGGAGCAGGTGTGCATGGCAATGATGTATTTATTATGTAGTGCAGCGTAGCTGGCTGAGTACCTGGTACACGGAATAATCATCAGTACTATGTTACTCTTGACTAGTCTACTCGTACCAGGTAGCAGTACTAGACCTGGTTGTCTACTAGCTAGTAGGAGTAGACTAGTAGTAGAATTCTTCACACTTCACTATTGGAAATACATGTTGAATTTTTACATTCGATTTTCATGTGATCTTGAGGGGGTTGTTGAGATTTGAGACATCGACCATCAACCATCTAAATAGACCTTCACCAAGATTATTTCCCAGCCATACAGGTATCTTAACTTGCTTACTTTGAAACAGTGCAAGTACATTGACGATTAAGCATGACCATGCAATCGAACGAAGGAGAAAAATCAGAAGAAAGTACTCTCGATGTCGAACCAGAGCAGAGAAAAGAGAATCCAGCTTTATCATCCTCAGATGAGAATGGAAACAAAGGTGAAAAGCGAAAATCCCCACCACCCAAACGAAAAGTGGCGCGTCCTCAGTCTAATCTCCCCGATCGTGGGCTTGGGGATCGCATGTCCTTTAAGGTCCCTCACAAGGACGATGTGAAGCACGAGGCCAAAAAAGTGCACGGCCCGCATCACTGGAAAGTTGAAATTCTAGATTTTCTTCACGACGAAAGAACCATGATGTTCTTTAATCTGCTCCTAGTGAGTGATGTTATTATTCTTTTTGTCGAACTCTTCCTGCAGGCAACCTACCCGGTCTGTAGTGTTGTGGAACGAGATGCCATCAGCTGCTGTCCGATTGGAAGGAGTGAATACTTTTACGACAATGCAACCAACGTCACGCATGATGTAGCCGAACACTTCAGGTTTCTCGCCGAGGACGATGGTCACGGTGATGGTCATGATGGCGGGCATAACCTATGCAGCTCAGGAGAAGAAAGTTACATCCACGATGCCACTTGTGATCCTCACAAATGGAGCGCCGTTCACACAGCCGAAGAAGTTTTCTTTTCTTTGACAATCACCATTCTATCTTTGTTTATGCTGGAATTGGTCATCATGGCAAGCATTCTGCAGAAAGCCTTTTTTCGGCAAATCTTTTATGTCCTCGACATGTTCATTGTTTCTGTGAGTTTGGTCTTGGAATTGGTCTTTCATTTTGCTCACGAGGATCTCTTGCAGGCCTTGAGTGGACTGCTGGTTTTCTTTCGAATTTGGAGATTTGTTCGCATTGGACACGGCTTGATTGAAGTCACGGCAGAGTACTCTCATCGTGATAAGGAAGCGCTGTGGGAGTATGCCGAATCCTTGGAGCATATTCTCCACCAGAACGAATTGGATTTGCCGGAAATGAATCATCGCGTAAAAAAAATTACAGTACAGCTGGCAGAAGAACGGAGCCAAGAGGGTGGAGAATAAAGTTCTTCGTTGAGAAAGACAAAATTCCTGGTCTTTTTCCTCTCACGAAGACGATAGTTGATTGCCTACAAGTCAAAAAGAATCGAAAGGACCAATATATTATTTACTACTTCGATTTGTCGAAGCCAACAATACTACTGTATCTCATGTAGACTTTGTATACTAAATACTCGGTATTAATATTTGTGATAAGAGTTTCGTCATCCTTGTGCTCTATAGGGCCCGTGTAAGCTTGCTACAGGAACCTGACAATTTTCAGAACTGTGATGCTAGTTTCGCCTCTATACCTTCATTCAGTGCGCTCGCAACATTCGTGCTCGTAGTACCGAGAGAGGTCAAAAACGACTTTTAAACTCATATTACATCAGGGTGTCTTCCTTTGACTGTTCCATTTGAGAATCAAGGAGGTTGGCAGCTCTTCCGTGATCGCCCGTTGCCAACACAAACGGAATTTACTATGGCCTAAAGGAGAATATCGGGGATGCGGAAGGATGTATTCCGGAATGAACTGACGGCAGTGCGAAGTAAATTATTTCGTGAATAAGGCTAGAACAAAAAAAAAACTCTATTTTGAGTAAAGAAAAAGAACATATAGATGAGGAAACTGTACTCTCTATGAACAAAGTTGCCAAGAATAGTGTGTTTCTTGTTTATCTACTCGCCGGAGGAGTAATGATGTACATTGCACATCTATTTAGTTTCGAAGACAAGCCAAGCTGTTTGGTTCGTCTCTGATTTGTTTCGTGCCGTCGAGGATTGTTTCCTTCGAAATGATTACACCCGAATATTTTCCATCTTGACACGAATAATTTTGTCTCGTGATAATTGGACTTTGTATCGTCCCGCGCCTTGATCGCATTCCTTGATGGTGCCCCATTGGCCATTCAACTCGGGCTTGGATAATAGACCAAATATTTGTCCTACGGTGCCATTTTCCAGGATAACGTTGTTTGGCTTCAAACTAACTGCCTTGGCAGCATCCATGACATATATACTATATCTTTGTGTATTGGGATTCCATGCAATAATAGTGCCTCTCTTTCCATTGAGCTCTGGTTTTGAGGCGAGTCCGTGAAGATGAACGTGGACATGCTGAAGTAAATTGCTGGGTTTGACTGCCATGGTTTCGTCCGAGTCCTCCAATAGTACGACATAACGACCGGTTTGTGAAGTATAGCTCTGAATCACACCACGGTCACCATTCCGTTCAGGTTTACTACGTAGTCCTTTCAAGGAAACTACCGTTCCCCTAGGAATAGCGTTGTAGGATGGAGCCTGTTGGGGCTGGCCCATACCAGGCATTCCACCTCCCATGGACATACCGGGCATTCCACCTCCCATGGACATACCGGGCATTCCGCCTCCCATGGACATACCGGGCATTCCACCTCCCATAGACATACCGGGCATTCCGCCTCCAAACATCATGCAAATTGGGTCAGGTCCTGCAGAGCCTCTCATGCCAGAGCTTCGCTTACCAGGTCCACCACCCATATTTGTTTGAATATTAATAAAGGGACTGCCTCCTCCCATACCGCCGCCACCGCCAAAGGCACCAAATGGATCTTGGCCTCCGAAAAAGCTCGAGAAAAAGGCCTCTGCTTCTTCTGGGGACATGTGATGCATGCCACCTCCTCCACCTCCACTCGGAAAGCCTCCAAATCCTCCTCCACCTCCACCTGGGAAGCCTCCAGTAGCACCTTCGGGCATTTGGTCGGCCGCATTTGCGCCTTCTTTACCGTACTGGTCGTATAATTTACGTTTCTTTTCGTCACTTAAGACAGCATAGGCTTCACTGATTTTTTGAAAATTTTTCGTCGCTTCTGGATTGTCGGGGTTCTTGTCGGGGTGCCATTTGACAGCTAGCTTCCGATACGCCTTCTTCAAGGCGGCATCACTATCACCTTTGCTGCAGCCCAATATTTCATAATAATCTTCTGAGTTTAAGTTTGGGGCCGGCATTGTTGGCTTTATTTTGAATTTCTCTGCTTGTAACGTGTGATTGTTAAAATGATTTTACTCTTATCTATTGTGAAAGGAAGTTTTTATGGTCTCCCCAATCTGTGTGAAACAGAGTTTCGTTGACAATCCACGAATTACTCTACGTAGTATGATGATGGAGGCATGGAGGCTACTACTAGCTAGACCT
>Ga0100393_10006607_pt1 | contig 10294 bp, 8 predicted proteins | sample CryGeymeta201517_FD_81546 | JGI IMG/M metagenome (GOLD analysis project Ga0100393, IMG submission 81546) | Groundwater microbial communities from Crystal Geyser aquifers in Utah, USA - Crystal Geyser metaG 2015-17 | ecosystem: Environmental > Aquatic > Deep subsurface > Groundwater | place: USA... | reverse complement strand
ATGCCTCTGAGCCAAAAGAGCACCCCGCAATGGGGTCACATAACGTGTAATATATAAATCCTCACATGCATCTAGTCTACCAGCTACTGCCGGGCAGTCAAGGTAGTACACTCACAATAGCAACATCGCTGCTCGTCTACAGTCTACATTCTATCTCTGCACAGGTAGCTGGTAGCTACGTACTGGAGTAGTTGCTAGCAGTAGCCTTGCGGGATGGCATTGCTTGGAAAGTTACTACCCCTCTTCTTTCTTCTCGTTGTGGATCCAATATCCGCCCTGCAATCCGCAACAGCAACTCTCCTATCTCGGTACGACTTTTTGCTGAAAGGAGCATCTGTCGTTCCAGTTGGATTGGCCAGCGCATTGCCAAGCAGCACGCTCCTTGCAGCCAACTATCCGTATGTTGATATACTCCAGATTCCTCTTACATTTCTACCACGTGGTGGTTGTTTGGCTGTCAAATTGTCCTTGTTGGACGATCGATCCTACAGCCAAAGAATATTTGGATATTTTGCCATCTGTGATACTGGATCACCGTTTGTAACGGCACCTCCTACAATCACAAGATTCTCCAAAGATGAATCGCGACGATTTCCACCTACGAAAGAACAATACGGACAAACCGTTGGATCTATGCAGTGGAGGTCCGTACCGAACATCGAGATACTGAGCAACAACTATGAGACGCCCTTAACACTGGCCAAACTCACCGTCGGATTGCCAGAATCCAATGTTGTGGATACTACCGGGGGTATATTTCTGGGCCTGATATGGAAAGACGACAGTCGGCCTAGGTTTTTGCACCAGTGTGGCTACACATCCTTTGTTCTGGATTATAAACAGCGACTTCTGACATTATCAAAACAATCCACCGTAGCAGCGTCTGATCCTGCAACATTGCAGCTTTTTGATTTTTCTCCGTACGGCAAAGATGTTTATCATTACGGCGTCGAGTGCCAGGCAATAACTCTATTACAGCACCAAAAGAACCCAGAAGTTATTTTATCGTTGAAGCGGCCAGTTATTGCTGTCATTGATAGTGGGCTGACTGGTTGTATCTTTTCGGATTCCTTACGGGACGACATTTTGTTGAGCGGGGTATATGAAACAGGGTTTACATTGGAAAAAGTCATCGGGCTACAGGTGAATTTGACGTCAATTAATGGCAAGACCTTGACACTGTCAACTAATCCTAAGTACTGGTCCCTATCATGTTTCAAACTTCCTTGGTTTGATAACGACGAAACCCATCCCCACGTGATTGCCTGTGGTGCCACATTTTTGGCCGACTCAAAAATTTGCATTGACGCTGCTCGTGGCAGAGCCAAGATCGAGTTATAGCCACCAGCCTTACGGCTGTCATCCCCAACAACGAACGAGGATACTGTTCTTGGCAAAAACGGCCACTTATCCTGATAGCTAGCGATAGAGGATGGTGTTGCTTAACATTAACGAGCTATCCTCTGCAAATGCTCAGTATTATCATACAAATGTATTTTTTTCTATTTATTCATGTAATCATTTAATCGTTCATTCCTTGGCAGAAGTACAGGAAGATTCTTGGTTGATTTCCCAACGAATATCCACAGTCACACTGTAGGAATTCTCTCCACTGGCAACGGGTACACTGCCACCACCGGCACTTCGAGCCATGGTCTCCATCATGTACGGAGGCGAGGGTCTGTCATCACCGTTGCTGCCTTCGGAAATGCTCTGAATCTTGCCCAAGGTCACTCCCAATTCGTCCGCAATCGTTTCTGCTTTGGATTTAGCATTTCGTACCGCTTCCCGTCGTGCTTGAGCAAGAAAATCTTGCGTTTGCTGTGGAGTGTTCGTAAACTGAATTCCATTCATAATATTGTTAATTCCCAAATCCACAGCCGTATCTAAAATACTTCCCGTCTTATTCAAGTCATAAATCCGAATGGTAATATCGTTGGAAGCTGAATAGCCGATAATTTGGGGCGGAGATGGGTTGCGATGATCGTGGGGTTTGTACGTTGGCATCAAACGAAAATTAGACGTTTGGATGTTGTTTTTCGAATCTTGCAATACAGATTGGAGTTTCGCATGAATCCGTTCCATATCCTGATTGTTCTTGGACAGAGCTTCTCGTGCTGTGGTACCTTCGCTCGTAATGCCCATGGTCAATATAGCTGTGTCTGGTTCTGCGCTGATAGTTCCTTCGCCGCGAACAGAAATAATTGAAGCAATGGTCGATGCCGGCTCTGATGATGATGATGCCATGACTACAGGTACCAGAAAGAGAAGTACGAAGATGGAAACTGATTGGACGAAAGAAATGATGGAGATTGAGTTCGTACGTCCCTTGTTGAGGTCACCAATTAGCATAGCTAGTTATTATTGTCAAACCGACAATTGGTTCTACAATGTTCTTGTCACACTGGAATGATTAGAGTACTTTGCAATGAGCGTTGAAGTGACTAGCTTTCGTCGAGGATTCCAGAATGTACCAGGTAGGTCGGAGAAAAAAATCTTGAAACTAATTATTTTAGTTTCAAGAGCTCGCCTGATGGTTGAATTGATACAAACGGTTTGGTTTTCCTTGTATGGAATCAATCAATGCTTGGTGCGTCAATTCATACATACATGAGATGGAGCTTACGTTGCTGGGAGGCTCTCTTCTAATAATTATAGAATTACTCTATTACTAATAGAGAGAGCTATTTTATTCGCCTCCCGGTCTTTCTCCGGCTCCCGCAAAATCTTTCTTTCTCCAGCTCCCGGTCTTTCTTCGAGGTACTACTAGTAATAAATACCAGCACCAAAGAATTGTACTACCCTGGTACCGTAGTACTGTTATTCTTGTCAAATACTTAATACAATAAAATAGTTCGTAAAAAGGGGGGCGGTTTTCAGCTTTTAGTATTTAGGTTACTACGTGGATCATGTGTGCGATTTGCGATTGTCTGGTATAGACTCGTATTACAGCACTGCTGTGGTTGAGGAGTACTTAATTTCCTTCACTGGAATCACTATCGGACGAGTCGTCCACTTTGAGAGCTGAGAGGCGATTCGTATTGACCAAGAGTTCATCACCCTCGTACCCCATATCGTAAACGATACCGTCATCTTGCTTCGAAGCAGCACTGTCATCAGTACTTTCGTTCGTTTCTTCCCGAGTGTTGCTACAAAGGCCAATTTTCTCAGTGGCAAATTCGGCATCCTTTGTTGGCCACAATCCTTTGGACTGAAGATGCTTTACTTGGTCTTTGTAGAGAATATGAGAAATAATATAGCGGATCCCTCCCGTATCTTCGGAGGCTACTGTACCATCGTTCGAACGAGACTCTTCCGTGACCACCCCTGCATCATCGTCATGGGCAGTTTCTACAATAACGAATTCGTTCCGCTTGATCCAAACCAACTTGTTGAATTTGGTCGGTAAAATGGCAAGATGTGGTCCTTGCTCAACAGTAGTGGTGTTTTCGTCTGGTGACTCTTTGGGAAGGATGATATCGAATTGATTTCCACCTCTCGTTGCGACTATCTTGGCAATCTTTTCATTTTCTTCGGGTTCTGGCATGTCGTAAATAATTGAATCAGTGAGATGCTTCCGATAATGTGTGCGGCGCCCTAATCCTGCCATGTTTGGTCGTTTTCGTTTGATGATACAGTAATATTGTATATTATGACAATTGAACGCCGTGGATGGTTTGTTGAATTTTATTGGCGTTCTCTTTGTTAGCTGAATATATTCAGGAAGTGTTTGTTTTCGATTATTTTCAATGGACACTTGGTACTCGTAACTCGTAACTGCGATCGATTGAATTTCACCCTGATGGAAAATCTGGTGGGGGTATCGGATACAAGACTTACTGTGTCATGTTGCCTCGTGATGTTCAATCCTTCGAGGTCAGATGATATGTTGGGGAGATTGATGTATTTTTAGAGACTCAATGCTGTTGGCTAGCTAGCTACAGTACGTAGAATGGATGCGGTTGCTTACAAGGAAAAATTATACTAATGATGTTATATTAATCTGAAAGTCTAATACGTAATCAATTAAACGATGAGGTGAGAGGAATGCGCATGCTGGATGATTTCGATAGGCTATGAGCCAAAGAGCCTAGCGATTACTCTTACTCGAGTAATACTTACTTTATTTAGAGCAGGAAATAGGAGTACTGAGGACCAGGACTCCACAATGGTTTTGGAATGAGGCCAAAGCAACGGGTTTGCATGTACCTATCTTGCAAAGGCGCAGCCTTCACTCGAGCCAGTCGAGAGGAACGTATACCGCAAGAGACCACAATAAGGAGATATCAGTCACTTTTTCATACAGTCCGTCATCGTTGCGCCACACTATGGCTATCGCATTCACTTGGAGCCATAGATAGAGGCTCGGGGGTGGATCTACGGACCACTCTGTTGGTAACTTGCCTGGAAAAATGCGGTATACTGATTTGTCTGTCGTGCACAAGTGTGAAAGATTTTGCGCCCATTTAATTGGATCAGCAATTACTAGAATTGGCAAATTAGGTGATTGTTGGGTGGACACTAGATAGTTTTCTGGCTTGTGCTCGGCCGATGAATCGTCAACTCTTTTAAAAGGAAACGAGTTCAAAATGTTGGCAAATACTCAGAGTTTGATGCAGTTTTTACGAAAACAATTGCAACCGTGCAACTGCTATCAACAAAACACCCAGTGATAAAAATGCTAGGAAATTTCATTTGATTAAAACAAATCTAGGACTGCGATTCATTATAATAACGTGATTTTTTGCCTCCGCCATTGCTAGGATGGCAGAGCTTTCCTCCGGCAGATTTCTTCAAAAGAGCGCTGCCGGCTGCTGGAATGGTAATAGGCTTCAGAACGTCAAGCGTCAAGCAAGACAGCAATTCACAGAACATACGCCCCCAAGTGATTATGATCCACTAAAGAGCTGCGCCACTTTCTCTGCATCTCGCTTCCTTTTGTCTTCAGCTTCGCGAGCAATGTCCTCGTTTCGTTGAATTCTGGCTTTCTTTTCGGCTTCCTTGCGTTCCAATCGGGCTGCCTCGGCCTTTCGCATGGCTTCTTCTTGCTTAGCCTTCTCGTTTTGACCGGGGTTGGTCATAGAATCGGTCAATCCCAACCGAGCTTCCGTACCTTGGCCAAAGCCTCCGGTGTTGGCGCCGATTTTGTCATAGCTGGGCAGCGAAAAATCTAGATTTTCTACCGCCACCAATTGAGACGGCACGTCGGCCATGGCTGATTGATGTTGCATATCTGCTGGGAGCATACCAGCCACGGCCACTTGAGAAGACAACGCCAATCCAGCAACAGCAGTAGCAAATGATCCCATCCAGTTCATGTTACGACTGTTTTCATATTCATTATTATTATTATTATTATTATTATTGCCGGCAGCCGAAAGTGCACACGATGAAAATCCGAGAGTACTCTGGGGCTGGGAACAAGGACAAAAGGCTTGGGCACCTCCAACCGAAAGCAGCGCGGTCGTAAGCAAGTGGATTTTCATATCGCACTACTACTTTATTTTGAGTTTGAAGTGGCCGGTAGAGATTTGTACTGAAACTCTTGATTGTTCTGGATAGGAGCAATTGTTATCGCTGATCGCTGAGCATACAGACGCCTCTTTCACTGAGTTTTTTTAGATTCTCTAGTAGACTAGTCTACTAGCTAGTAGTTGGCACACGATACGATACTCCGAATAGTCAGCAAAAAAAGTCGTATTGAAAGATACCATTCAATCTTAAGCGACAAAGGGTTAAAGGTTATTCAAAAGGTTGAATGAAAACGATCGTACTTTAGTCGATTACGGTACGAGTAGAAAAAATACTACTACGAGTAGGTCTAGCTAGTAGTAGGCATTTGGAATTGATACAAAGCGCGCCCATTTCCGTTGGACATTTCAGTAGTGAGCTGATCTCCCAAGTCGTTCGAGTAGAAGTGTGATCAGTAGATTGGTTGACCGGCCGAGAAAAGGCTGCTGGCTGTTCCAAGATGTTTCGTCGAATTCAAAAGATCTTGGCACAACGCGCCAACGTCGCCGAAGCTGAGTTGCAACGAGATGTTTCTTGATCGAAAATCTTGTAGACACCTCGAGCATAGTCTTTTTGCGGTTATTTTTTTTTGCCCCATGGTGTTTTAACAACCAGGTACCGACATTTTAAAAAAATCTTCCGTGTGAGCGGCCATTCCTTCTTCGCACACAAAACACACTACTGATTGACGATTGTAGAGCTAGAATGCTGTGGCCGACCAAATTTTATCTACCTTCGGCAACGTAGTAGATTACGTTTCAAAGTTAGTAGTATTAAGAAGAGCGCACGGGTAAGCCAAGCATCTAGATGCTGACCTGGCAGCGCAAGCTAGAAGAGACTCCAGATTAAAAAAGTCGCCCTTGAGAAACGGCCGCACCAGACGTTCGGAAGAGCTCTGCATCACCTCTTTCTAGCCACAGCCAGGACGGTACTTTATCGACCAGGTCTCCTAGACTATTTTGGGACCAGCAGATGAACCTTCAATTTCCACGTCCGCAAATTTGTCTGGTCAGTGCGCCAGCTGGAGGTGGAGAAGTTCTAAGAACTAAAAAACTTCTGGCTGCAACCTGTTGTCGACTCGTTGAATAAGTGCGCACTATTAGCTTGTTGCTAATCCTCAGAAGTCTTGGAATCTCGGAGGCAAAAGTGTCTGACTGGCTTGTGGTTCGCCTTTGATGAGACATGGATCCTGTTAAATAAGAGGGTCAGAATACGAAATTAGAAGTAAATGGAAATCTTTCTTCAAGTAACAGCTGAAACTGATTTATTTGTTTCTTCCACCATGACGAAGTCCTTGGTTCGCTCACGCGAACGCTTCTGGAAAGACTTTTGCAAGCCAGTGGTTCACAAGAACCTTCTTTCGATGCAGCAGATGCTTGAGTGCTTTCTCTCCAAGATTTTCCCCCAGGCAACCTGCATTTCACAACCCTGCGAGAGAATCAACTATTGAAGGCGGTCATACCATGGTGACAGCAGCATCAACAAGACCTTTGAGCCCGGCAATGCATACTGCTAGACGCCATGGCAGAGCTCGGTTAAGGCCAGTCTTGCATGATGTGATTGGCACTATGACAAATACTATCAGTAGATGTAGCAATACCATACGAAGCAAGAAATTTAAGACGATGAATGGAATTTTATTAGATGAAACACACCCTCACTTATGGTTGACCCAAGATAATCTGGACCTACACTTTGGTGATGTTCTTCAGAGTGTCCTGGATTGTGATTCCATGCATGAGCTATCCGTTTACAATATCCTGACGGCCTTTACACCCGAAGACGTTCAGTTCCTCTACAATGCCATTGCCAGACAACCCAATTTACAAAACTTCAAGTTGTGGGCTTCTTCTTGCGTGACAGTGCCCACCTTGATATCCATTCTTACTCAAGCACCTGGATTAAAGTCCGCTTGCTTTTGCAATATAGAGATTTCTTCAGTCGAGGATCTGACGCTACTTTCTGAGACGATTCGTACGCATCCCTCGCTAAACAAATTGAATCTGGAAAATCTCATCTTCCAACTACCGATTTTGGGTACACCTCAACTTTCATTGGACCTCTTGCTGCAGGCAGTTGCTCGAAATCCACATATTACCAGCTTGTGCATATCTACGGAACCTGGTACAGGTATGGTATTCGAAGCGGTGAGTCTAACGATGCTTTGTCAGAGTCTCACGGAGTTGATTTTCAGTGGGTTCAAACTGAGCGACAGGAAAATTTTCACTTTGTCGCAAGCTCTGACCATGTCGCCGAGGAGACTCACCACTCTGGGTCTCTACAAAAATGGATCTCAACTGACACTTCAGGGATATAATGCCATGGTCGAAATGCTCCAACATAACTTTCAGCTCCAAAAAATGCACGTGGATCCTCCTTCGGCGATGGGTACTGATTTTACTGCCAAAAATAGGTCTTCCGATTTTTCCGAGACATTACAAGAGCTGCAATGGAGGATGGAATTTTTGTTGCATTGGAACAAGACTGGTATTCGAACGAATTTGTTTCGTAATCCCAATGCAACACGGGAATCCTGGTTGAATGCTCTATCGGCATACAACCAAGATTTGAACTCCTTGTACTATCTATTGCAGGCGTCAGGAACCAAACTACTTCCATCGTCTTCTAAAAGGGAGCGAATCAGGAAAATACCAGTTTCCTACGTTGGGTGAAACCAATTTTTATAGCTACTCTGATTATAATTTTAGCACAATTTCTTGATTTCATACTGCTAGAATGTTAGCAAGTTGTAGCTACTCGTCTTTCCTGGTAAGCGCTTCTTTGGCCATGGCCAAGGCTCCTTCATACGTGGCGTTTCCCCCGATAAACCCGGCAGCATGACAAAATTTTGCGCCGGGAATTTTACTGACGCTGACAAGATCTTCATCACGAACACCCCTCCATTCCTTAGGCAAGCCAAGACGATTTTCGAATTGCTTTCCTTCGACTGTCACAGCTTGAATGCGCCACATCCCGCTTTGATCCGTGTAGAGGACAAACTTGATAAGTGTTTCAAGCTTGTACTCCCGCTCGAGTTCATAAAGATGACTCTTCCAGGGCATGCCACCACTCTCAAACTTCAAGACTTCACCGGATGGATCCGTTTCCATCCGCTTGCGCAGAGCGGCTTCCACAAACGAGCGAGCTGGCAAGTCGGATTCTACAATGCCAGTCAAGGTGGCCAGAAAGTCTTCTCCACAAATGGCACTCGCTTGCTCAAAGCGATCATCGGGGGACGGGGCTTCTTGACTATTGTCGCCACCTTCGTTCCAACGGGGGTTCAGTCGACCCACACGAGATGCCAATCCTGTACTGTCCGTATAGAGCATTTCCACACCATCTGGTACTGGTTCAACGCCTGTGTCAATGGCATCCAAAGCTTCCAATAACTTGTCGTAGAGTTTGGTGTACACTAGACTTACATCCGAGTCCGAAAGATTAGGATAGTACGTTTGAATGACTTGTTTGCCATAATGGCGATAAACAAGTCCCGAGGCACTGAGCTTTGTGCAACGTCCTTCCATTTTCTTTCCTCCAGCCACAACTTTGCCATCATCAAAGCGTTCATCGTAGCCACGTTGATGATGATCATATCTCAGAAGTGAATGATCGTAAACACCTCCTACATCAATGACAATATCCAGTCCCTCGAGAACATCGGGATCCCGACTTCGCACTAGATTAGCATTGCGATATTCCGCGATTTGGCGAAGCATCCAAACCCCCATGGCTTCATCGGCCTGGAAGGTACCGGAATGGGTTCCAATTACCTTTGAGGATTTGGCATCCTCGAGTTTGGCTCGCTTGTAAGCAACAGTGGTCATTTGGTTGTTGTTGCCTTGAAAAGAAAAAAGGCGAGTTGTAAAAAATATAGTAGTGCTGATGGCGCTGATGCAGGGTTCACACTTGTGCTGAGATCTTTGGACAAGGGCGGGGGAAAAAGCAGATGAAAAAGAGCGATATAAAACGAAGCTTGTACACGTCGTTGTTAACCAAGATAGTCTGCTTAATATCATCAGCACACCTAATGGAAGCTATAATAATATTATTACAGCAGTTCTTTAAAGGAGGCGCTGAGTTGCCTGGATTTTTGTGTGCCAATGATAAGAGTGATAGATCAAAGATTAACATGCAAACATTATTATTATTTGTTGGAGGAGTACTGGAGTCTAGTCTACTACAGTATGGAGTAACCGTTGGGTTATGAGCTGATTTAGGATTAGGAGTAGTCCTTAATTGTAAATTTTGATTATTATTTAGAAAGGGTTAAGCATCATCGTAGGTTTTATGGGACTCAAATTCGGGATTCTTACTACTCTACTACTCTCTACTAGGTAGCTAGTACAGTAGCTAGCTAGATAGTAGTAACAACATCATGACAATCAACACGTAAATAACGGAAGGTAGAAAAAGAAAAAAAAGAAGAAAAAATAATACGTAGTCGATACACAAACCTTTTTTCCTCATAAAACAACCGAGACTCGAAATAATGACGACCAAAGAGCAGCAAGCGAAGGTTGTTGAGGATATATTGGCTGCACCTACGTTATATGATGTCTTGGGAGTCCAGCAAGCTAATTCTCTGGATGCATCCGCTCTACGAAAAGCATATTTGACCACCAGTGTCAAAGTCCACCCCGACAAGAATCAACATCCTCAAGCCACAGAGGCGTTTCAACGGGTGGCAGAAGCTTGGGGTATTCTAAGTGATGAATCAGCCAAACAAATGTACGATGCCGAGTTACGAGGCAGCAGCTATGCTGGCGGTGGTGGTGGCGGCGGT
>Ga0100393_10006604_pt1 | contig 10297 bp, 6 predicted proteins | sample CryGeymeta201517_FD_81546 | JGI IMG/M metagenome (GOLD analysis project Ga0100393, IMG submission 81546) | Groundwater microbial communities from Crystal Geyser aquifers in Utah, USA - Crystal Geyser metaG 2015-17 | ecosystem: Environmental > Aquatic > Deep subsurface > Groundwater | place: USA... | reverse complement strand
CTGAAAATCCGGGTTGGGTAAAAGTTTTTTCAGCAGTAAAAGCACACGGTTTAAATCATGTCAGGTTTCACTCGTGGTGCCCGCCGGAAGCTGCTTTTCGTGTTGCCGACTCAATGGGGGTTTATCTTCAGGTCGAATGTTCGTCGTGGGCAAACAGTACAACCGAGTTAGGCAGCGGACTTCCAATCGACAAGTATATTTTGGATGAAAGCAAACGCATTGTAAAAGCTTATGGAAACCACCCGTCGTTTGTAATGCTGGCCTACGGAAATGAGCCGGGCGGGCCAAAGTACCGTGAATTTCTGACCGAATTTGTATCGTACTGGAAAAAAACTGACAATCGCCGTTTGTACACCAGTGGAGCCGGCTGGCCACAATTGCCAGTAAACGATTATCATCTCACTCCGCAACCCCGTATTCAGGGCTGGGGTGAAGAACTTAGAAGCATTATTAACTCACAGCCACCTTCAACAAGCTACGACTGGCGCGACAAAATGCCCACCGACGGAATCCCGGTGGTGAGCCACGAAATCGGCCAGTGGTGTGTGTACCCCAATTTCAAAGAAATTCAAAAATATAAAGGCGTTTTGAAACCAAAAAACTTCGAGATTTTTCAGGAAAGTTTAATCGCACACAAAATGGGCAACCTGGCCGACAGCTTTTTACTGGCTTCCGGAAAATTGCAGGCACTGTGCTACAAGGCCGACATTGAAGCGGCACTTCGGACACCCGGATTTGCTGGTTTCCAATTGCTCGATTTGCACGATTTCCCCGGACAGGGAACCGCGCTGGTGGGCGTTCTCGACCCGTTCTGGGAAGAAAAAGGATATGTTACTCCACAGGAATACAGCCGGTTTTGCAACTCCACAGTTCCGTTGGCAAGACTTGAAAAACTCATTTATACCGAAGGAGAAACGATGAATGCTATTATTGAAATTGCTCATTTTGACGAAAACTTTTCGGAAGTTACTAAGGTTATATGGAAACTTTTAGACAACAGTTCTACAATTGAAATTGGTAGTTTTGTATCAAATAAAATTCCGATGGGTAACGGAATCATTTTGGGAGAAATAAAATACCAATTTCAAAAGGAAAACCGTCCACGAAAAATAACCCTCGAAGTATCGGTTGAGGAATTTTCAAATTCATGGGACATTTGGGTTTATCCAGAAAATAATATTGCGGAAAATAGTGAAATTAAAGTGGTAGAAAAGATGGATACGGCTACTGTAAAATATTTAACCGATGGCGGAAAAGTTCTTCTAAGTCTTGGTCAGGGAAAAGTTTCGCCCGAAATGGGTGGAAAAGTAGGCGTTGGTTTCTCCAGTATTTTCTGGAATACCGCCTGGACAGGTGGCCAAAAACCGCACACGCTGGGCATTTTGTGCAATCCCAATCATCCGGCGCTGGAACTTTTCCCGACTGAATATCACTCCAACTGGCAGTGGCAGGATGCGATGAGCCACGCCGATGCCATTCAACTCGATTCGTTTCCTGTGGATTTGAAACCCATCGTTCGCATCATCGACGACTGGGTAAGCAACCGCCCGCTGGCGCTGCTTTTCGAAGCAAAAGTCGGTAACGGGAAAATACTGATTAGTGGCGCCGATTTGGTGAACAACCTCGAAAACCGACCGGAAGCCCGGCAATTAAAAACGAGTTTGCTGAATTATATGGGAAGCCAAAAATTCAACCCGCAGGTAAATTTGACGGCAAACGAGGTTCAAAAAATATTGGCAGCAGGAATTAAACGCTGACAAGTCCGATGGACGTTGTCAGGTTCAAATTCTACAGACCTGTCAGCGTGCGCAGCTCCTGACAGCGTCAAAAAAAAATACAAAATAAACCACGAATAATAAACACTTTAAAATATGACTTCACAAATCAAATCAGCAATTTTCCTATTCTCCATTCTTTTTGCAGCATCCGGTTTTGCAGCAAAACCCACCGACCCAAAAGCCACGCCCGAAACCGTAAAACTGTACCAAAACCTGAAGAAACTTCAGTCGAAAGGCCTCATGTTTGGTCACCAGGATGCGCTGGCTTATGGCGAAGGCTGGGTTTATGAAGAAGGCCGCTCGGATGTAAAAGATGTTTGCGGCGACTACCCGGCAGTTTACGGCTGGGAACTCGGCCATTTGGAATTGGGCGATGCATACAGTCTCGACTCGGTGCATTTCGAAAAAATTCAAAACTGGATAAAAATTGTTTACGAAAGAGGCGGTGTAAATACCATTTCGTGGCATTTGCGCAATCCACTCACTGGCGGCACTTCGTGGGATGTTTCGTCGAAAGAGGTGGTAAAATCGATTCTGCCTGGTGGAACAAAACACGAGGTATTTAAAGGTTATCTCGATAAACTAACCATTTTTTTATTAGCGCTGAAAACCGATAATGGAACACAAATTCCAATACTTTTCCGCCCCTATCACGAACATACCGGAAGCTGGTTCTGGTGGGGAAAAGATCTGTGTTCGGTTGATGATTACAAAGCGCTTTGGAAATTTACCGTTTCGTATTTGCAGAACGAAAAAAACATACACCACCTGATTTATGCCTATTCAACCGACCGGTTTAAAACCGAAGCAGAATATTTGGAAAGATACCCCGGTGATAATATTATCGATGTTCTCGGATTCGATTTGTACGACCGCGGCCCCGATTACCCGGCAGCGTTAAAAAATTGCGCAGCAACAGTTTCGAAACTGGCAAAGGAAAAGGGGAAAATTGCCACCGTGAGCGAATCGGGCGGCCCAATTGCTACTAACCACAACTGGTGGACCATGGTTTTGGAAACCATCCGTCCGTATGATTTATCCTACTTTTTAGTTTGGCGAAATCCCTGGCAACCTGCCGGACACGGCGCTTTTGCACCCTACAATGGAAGTCCCGGTTCCGAAGATTTTGTGAAATTTTACAAGGATAAGAAAACACTTTTTCAGAAAGAAGTAACCAAAAAGAAACTTTACCAATGAAAATGATTTCAAACCTTAAAAACCTGCTTTTCCTGCTCTACTGCGGTTTAATATGTGCTTCACCTGTTTCGGGACAAGAAAAACGCGATCCGCTAAAACAACCGTTCAGTTCAAACTCCATCTGGAATATGCCAATTGGCAGTGATGCCAAATACGTTCCGGCTGAACTCGAAAAGGCAATGGCTGCGGGAATGACCATTGACGAAGATATCATCGTTTTAAAACCTGATGCGCCTTTAACAGAAATTTTCACCAATTATGCGGGCTGGAACCGTGAAAAAGACCGTTGCCAAAAAGAAGGCCCGCTTCTGTTTTCAGCGCCAATTCCCGATAATTTTGTAGTAAACAACTCAAATTGGGATGGCCTGACGCCCAATTCAGGTATTGCATTTTTAATGCCCGACGGGCGCACCATTAAACAAACCCAGCCTTTTGCCCGATGCATTGCAGGCGAAAACGGAACTTCGCAATATCTATTCGAAGACATGGATATTTACGGTGACGGATATTACGGAGCACACGGTGGATCAGGACTTTCGGCCATCGGCGGGGCTTTGCGGGTGGGCGAGCTGGTTGACATAAACCAACCCATTAAACATGTTTTGAAAATAAATGTGTTTGGCAAAAAGAACCTGTATTACGATGAAACCACAAAAGGTTTCCGGTGGCCGGCAAAACGTGCCGATGGTTATGCAGCAAACAATTACGGTACCGAACGTAAAAAACCAGTGAACAGGGAATGTAGAATGGGCGCTCTGGTGACCTTGCCTTCATTTATTAGCCTCGACTCGCTTCAGTTTGAAACCATTCCCGGACGTATTTTGGCACAGGCATTCCGCGATTACGGCGCCTATATTGTTGACGACACTGCCTGGGATGTATATGCCATTGTTGCCGAGTGGGGACCCGATGGCCGGGTGGCCGATGAATTTGAGAAGAAATGGGGATTTTCCATGAAACAATCATCAAAGCAAACTCCCTGGAGCCGCGACATGGACAGGATTTTTTTGAACCTGCACGTTGTTGTGGATAATTCACTGCAAAGTATTGGCGGCGGCGGGAAACCGTTAGTTTCGCTGGCGGCGGAGTTGGATGAACCGTAAATAAAATATGACCAAACTAACCAAAATTCATATTGACAAACTGTCCATGGAGGAACTAACAAATTTGGCCAGAATCCAGGGTTTTAATTTTCCCCAAATAAGAAACCTGCTTTATAAACGACGAAAAAATGATATTTTTGAGAACTGAACCATAAGATAAAGAATTATGAAACTATTGCTTCCGCCGTTTTTTCTGATTTTGGTTGCACTTTCAGCCTGTCAGCCCAAAACAGAACCCAAACTCAACTTCCTCTTCATCCTTGCCGACGATTACGGATACCACGATTTGAGCATCAGTGGAAGTAAGTTTTATGAAACGCCAAACATCGACCGGATTGCCAGCGAAGGAATGATTTTTACCGATGGATACGCTGCCTGCCAGGTTTGCAGCCCGTCGCGGGCAAGTATCATGACCGGGAAATTCCCGGCACGGCACGGAATTACCGATTGGATTGGCGCTGCAACAGGTGTAAACTGGCGAAAAGCAGGTCGTTTCAATCAATTGCTGCCACCGGAATATGTGCATAATTTACCACATGAATACACTACTTTACCTGAAGCGATGAAAGAGGCCGGATATAAAACTTTTTTTGCCGGGAAATGGCATTTGGGGGAAAAGGGTTCGTGGCCTGAAGACCATGGTTTCGATATCAACAAAGGCGGTTGGGACGTGGGTAGCCCAAACGGTGGATATTTTGCTCCCTGGATAAATCCAAACCTGGAAAGCGGTCCCGACGGTGAAAACTTGTCCATGCGACTGGCAAAGGAAACAGTCAACTTCATTAAAGAAAATAAAGACTCTTCGTTTTTTGCCTACCTGTCATTTTATGCTGTGCATGGCCCAATTCAAACTACTCAGCAAAAATGGGCTAAGTACAGGCAAAAAGCATAGGAGTTGGGCATTGCCGAAACCGGTTTTAAAATGGGGCATTTCCTTCCCATCCGTCAAACACAAGACAACCCCATTTATGCGGGACTTGTTGAATCGATGGACGATGCAGTTGGCGAAGTTCTGAAAGCGCTGGATGAACTTGGATTAGATGAAAATACGGTCGTTATTTTTACTTCCGACAACGGTGGTGTGGCTGCCGGTGATGCTTTTGCCACTTCGAACCTGCCTTTGCGTGCCGGGAAAGGTTATCAGTTTGAGGGTGGAATCAGAGAACCTTATTTTATCAAAATTCCAGGAATGAATGGCGGACAGAAATGCACAACTCCGGTAACCGGAACCGATTTTTACCCGACAATTCTTGATCTTGCCGGAATTCCCCAAAAACCTGAAGAACACAATGATGGTGTTAGTTTAGTTCCATTATTGAATGGTAAAACCATTTCCGAACGGCCGCTAATCTGGCATTATCCGCATTATGGAAACCAGGGCGGCGAACCTTCATCAATAATCCGGCTGGGTGATTGGAAACTCATTCATTATTACGAAGATGGCCGTGAAGAATTATACAACCTGAAAACCGATTCGGAAGAAACCACCAGTTTAGCTTCAGAAAATCCTGAATTAGTAAAACAAATGAGCGAAAAGCTATTTACTATGCTGAACGAGATGGGATCGAGGTTCCCTGACCGCGACCCGGAATGGACAGCCGAAAAGGAAAAAGCACATCTTGAAAATATTATAAATAAACGTTGGCCTCAGTTGGAAAAACAACGTTTGGAATTTCTTTCAAAAGATTTCGATCCGGGAAATAACTGGTGGGGTAGTATGGTGACAAAGGACTAAATTTGTAACTAACATCCATTATCCGATTCTGTTTGCACTTTTCTTTTCGGTAAATTCTGCAAGTTCCAACGCCAATTGTTGATTTTATTTTGAAGAATACGGGTAATTTGTAATCAATCACAATAAAATAACTAAATAGCTGTAATCAATTACAAATAATAACAACTATATTTGTATTGTATTACAAAAACATCTAAAAATGCAGGAAATTTTTAGTTATAGCAATTCAATAATTGACACAGTACAGCTCGATTTTAAAAGATACCTTTTTAATCAAATTAATTGGGAAACAAGATTAGTTGAAATACTTGGCAGCAGAGGTGTTGGCAAAACAACATTAATGCTTCAAAAAGCAAAAATCCTGAATACTGAAAAAGCCAACCAGGCAGTTTACATTTCTCTCGACGACAAGTTAATGTTTAAACATTCCATTGTCGATGTTGCTGAAGAACTTGTTAAATATGGTGTGCAATACCTGTTTTTAGATGAGGTTCATAAATACCCATCAAAAATGAAAGACTACGATTGGTCTGCTGAAATTAAAAATTCATACGATCGGTTTCCTAATTTAAAGATTGTTTATTCGGGTTCATCAATTCTTAAAATTTATAAGGGCCAGGGAGACCTAAGCCGCAGAAAAAGTTCGTACAGGCTTGCAGGTTTATCATTTCGCGAATATTTAGAGTTGAATGGAGTTGTAAGTTTTAAGAAATTAGATCTGTCGGATATCCTGGAAAGACATCAGGAGATAAGCTCAGCGATAATAAAAGAAATAAAAGTTATACCTCTTTTTAAAGAGTATTTAAAAACCGGATATTTCCCGTTTTATAACGAAGACCCTTCTTCATACTACAATCGTTTGAACAGTATCCTGAATGTCATTATTGAAACCGATATTCCGGCGGTTTCTTCCATCACGTTCGAAACTTCGTTAAAGTTGAAGAAGTTGCTTGCAGTCATTGCAACAACTGTTCCTTATGTACCGAATCTCATCAATCTGAGAAATGAATTATTCGTTACCGACCAGCGAACTTTACTAAAATATCTCGATTATTTGGAGAAGGCGGAAGTGATAACCACTTTGAGCCAGAAGGCAACGGGAAATAAGATATTACAAAAGCCGGATAAAATTTACCTTGGCAATACAAACTATTTTTATGGATTAAATATGATGGGTGAAGAAATTGGAACAATAAGGGAAACCTTTTTTAATACTCAACTAAATATTGAACACAAACTGAGGTTGCCAAAAATGGGGGACTTCCTCGTTGATGAAAAATACACTTTTGAAATTGGTGGAAAGAACAAAACCTCAAAACAACTGAAAGACATGCAAAATTCTTATGTTGTTTTAGACGACATTGAGAACGGTATTTTTAATCAAATTCCATTGTGGTTGTTTGGATTTTTGTACTGAAATTGCCTTTAAATAAAGTGTTATTACCCTTACTTTTTATTCATTTGTAAATCATAATATTCTTTCTAAAATGGTAAAATTGTTAATTAATTGCATTTTGCCCCTTAAAAACAAAACGTATATTTGAGTTGTAAACTAATCAATCCAACAATCGAATTTTTGAGAGACAAGAATGAAATAGCTGAAAAAAACCTCCTGTCAGCATTAAAAAATGGCGATGTAAAAGCATTTGACCAACTTTTTACCGAATACGGAAAACGTTTGTACCACTTTGCCTATGGCTATCTCAAATCCAGAGAAGACGCGGAGGGACTGGTACAGGAAGTATTTCTTAAAATCTGGAAAAACCGTGATAATTTAAATCCCGATTTGTCGTTTAAAGCCTACCTGTTTAAAATTGCATATCATTATATTCTCGAATTCTTTGAAAAAAGTAACAGGGAAAAAGCATACCACCACCTAATTATTGAAGAAGCAATAGTGTTTACCGACGAAACCAACGAACGTCTAAACTACCAGATGCTGCTTCAAAAAGTCGAAATTCTCATCCAAAAATTACCTTCCCGTCAAAAAGAAATATTGTTAAAACGAAAAAAAGAGGGAATTCCGATAAGAGAAATTGCCGAACAGTTGGGCATTTCTCCCAAAACTGTTGAAAATCATCTAACTGAAGCAATCAAAAACCTAAAAAATGGGTTGGGCAAAGAAGATATTTCAGTTCTGTTGTTTTTTTTGTTTTTTTAAAAATATTTTCATTTTTAACTGGGGGATTTTTCCAGTTGAGCCCTATATCTATTTGTTAGAACAATAAAACGAACATCAAACTTTATGGATTTTAATCCGGAAATACTATATCGTTTTTTTAAAGGAGAATATTCAAGAAAAGATTTTCTGACGATAAAATCGGTTTTTGAAAAGCCCGAACTAAAAGAAGAATTAAAAACCTTACTTCAAAATCATTGGAGCGATTTTAATAACGAGCCACTTCCCAAAGGAAATGTCGATCATATTTTGCGTAAAATACATCATCAAATTCAACCTGAAGATAACCAGGTAAAAAGTAACAGGTTTATTACGGCTTTTCAACGAATTGCAGCCATTTTAATCATTCCGTTAATCCTTACTTTCTTGGCCGTGTTTTATTTTCAAACCAAATCACCTACTGTGGAAGTTGCTTTTGCCGAAATTCAGTGCCCGATGGGTGTGCGTACAAAATTTGTACTTCCCGACGGAACTACCGGTTTTTTAAACAGCGGCTCAACGCTGGAATATCCGGTTATCTTTACCAACGGGCGAAATGTAACATTGAAAGGTGAAGCTTATTTTGACGTAAAACACGACGAAGATCACCCTTTTACGGTCAATACACAAAATTTAACAACCAGGGTATTAGGGACACAATTTAACGTAATTGCCTACGAAAACGAAAACAGCGAAGAAATAATCCTGAAGGAAGGAAAAGTGGAGGTTTATTCAAACCGGGGTGAAAAACTTGAAATCCTTCAACCCAACCAAAAACTGGTGTTAAATACCCAAACAAGGCAGTACAATAAAAACCAGGTGGAAGCTTACCAATATGTTTCGTGGACGGAAGGGAAGCTGGTTTTCCGCAACGAAAGTATGCAGCAGGTTGCCAACCGCCTGGGAAGATGGTATAATGCGGAAATTGAAATCCGGGATCCGGAGTTGTTGAAATACGCTTTCAGGGCTACATTTATCGATGAACCCATAGAAGAAGTTTTAAAGTTGCTGGCTAAAACGGCCCCATTAAATTATAAAGAACAAATACGGGAAACAACAAAAGATAATACCTATGCAAAACGAAAGTTCACAGTTAGTTTAGATAGAAAAAGGCTGGATGCCTTTTAAAAAAACAGGAGGGTGTTACCAGCACTCTCCTGTAAAATCAAGCAGTGTGTGAATTAGTGTAATAATTGTTTAACTACTTAATGTTTCAAATGTATGAAAAAAAAATGTATTCGGGATGCCATAAAATATGGCGTCAAAACTAAAACGTGGAAAATTATGCGATTAAGTGCTTTTTTTCTTTTCCTCTTTCTCTCCCAGGTTTGGGCAGGATCAGGATATTCCCAACAAACCAAACTCACCCTGAAAATGGAAAATGCCAGGGTAGTTGATGTACTCGACGAGATTGAAAACAACAGCGAGTTCTACTTTCTTTTTAACCAGAAACTGGTTGATGTGGAACGAAAAGTAGATGTGGATGCCAAGAAAAAGTCAATCGACCTTATCTTAACGGATATGTTCGCTGACACCGATGTTCATCACCAGGTAAACGATCGGTTGATTGTGTTAACCACCGAAAAAAATCCGATATTTGACCAGGCCAATCTGGTGCAGCAGCAACCTGCCGTTTCTGGCAAAGTAACTGATGAAGCTGGCCTAACGCTTCCAGGTGTTACCGTAGTGGTAAAAGGCACTACTCAGGGAACGGTAACCAATGCTGACGGGAATTATTCATTAACTAATATCCCCGAAGATGGTACTCTGGTGTTTTCTTTTGTGGGGATGTTAACACAAGAAATTGAAGTTGGTGGACAAACCACAATTGATGTTACTATGGAAGTTGATGCAATTGGAATTGAGGAAGTGGTTGCTGTGGGATATGGAACAATGAGAAAGAGTGATTTAACAGGATCTGTTGGTTCTATTTCGAAAGAAGTATTTGAACAGCAAACGTTAACCACACTTCAACAAGGAATACAAGGACGTGTAGCTGGTGTACACGTAGTTAGTGGATCGTCGCAGCCTGGTGCAGGAATTTCTATTCGTATTCGTGGTAGCAATTCAATTAATGGAAGTAGCGAACCATTATATGTAATAGATGGGTTGCCAATTTCAAGCTCTGACGAATTTCGTACTTCAGGTACCGGAAATGCTAACGTCAATCCATTGGCCTCGATCAATCCTGACAATATTGAATCGATTGAAATTTTAAAGGATGCCTCAGCAACAGCAATTTATGGTTCACGTGGTGCAAACGGTGTAGTACTCATTACAACAAAACGTGGGAAAACAGGGCGTCCATCAATTAGTTTTAATGCAT
>Ga0100393_10006596_pt1 | contig 10302 bp, 4 predicted proteins | sample CryGeymeta201517_FD_81546 | JGI IMG/M metagenome (GOLD analysis project Ga0100393, IMG submission 81546) | Groundwater microbial communities from Crystal Geyser aquifers in Utah, USA - Crystal Geyser metaG 2015-17 | ecosystem: Environmental > Aquatic > Deep subsurface > Groundwater | place: USA... | reverse complement strand
TTAAGCGTATGGTGGTTTCCAGCATGGAAAGCGGGGCGGGGTCGGTGGCGGTATCTGCTCGGCCCACTTTGCCAAACACCGAAGCGACTTCTGGGAAGGTGCGCAAAATTTTATCGGTTTGTTGCAGCAATTCTTTGGCTTTGGTGATGGAAATGCCGGGGTAGGTGGTGGGCATAAACAAGATATCACCCTCATCCAGGGTCGGCATAAATTCAGAGCCCGTTTTGAGGATGGGATAAGCCGTGGTCGCCAAGACACCCAACACAATCACCACGGTAGTCCTGCGCCATAGCATGGCTTTGGCAAGCATTGGGCGATGCATGTTTTTGAGCCACACATTGATGGGATTGGCCTGCTCTTTAGGGATGTTGCCGCGAATCAACAAGCCCATCAGCACCGGAATCAGGGTGATGGCCAATAAAGCAGCAGCAGCCATGGCATACGTTTTGGTGAAGGCCAGCGGCGCAAACAAGCGACCCTCTTGGGCTTGTAGGGTGAACACAGGCAAGAAAGAAACGGTGATAATCAACAAGCTGAAAAATAAGGCGGGGCCAACTTCTTTAGCTGCGATGCCTACTGCCTCCCATCTTGCTTTGCTGCTTGGTTTGCCATCCAATAAAGCCAGATGCTTATGCGCATTTTCAATCATCACAATCGCGCCATCAATCATCGCGCCAATGGCAATGGCAAAACCGCCAAGGCTCATGATGTTCGCTGAAAGACCTTGCCAACTCATGAACAAAAAAGCCATCAAGATGCCGATTGGCAAGCTGATGATACCCACCAAGGCGCTGCGGGCATGCATTAAAAATAGCAGGCAAATCAACGCCACCACCATGGATTCTTCAATCAGCTTTTGCGACAGATTATCCACTGCATTTTCAATCAAGGTGCCACGGTCGTAGACGGGTACAATCGCCACGCCATCTGGCAGACCGGCTTTTAAACTTTCCAGCTTTTGGCGCACGCCTTCAATGGTGGCCAAGGCATTTTCGCCATAGCGCATAATCACAATGCCGCCAGCCACTTCGCCCTCACCATTAAGCTCAGCCAAACCGCGACGCAGCTCAGGGCCAAGGTGAATGTTGGCGAGTTGTTTTAAATAAATGGGCGTGCCTTGGTTGTCCACACCCACAGGTATAAGCTCCAAATCGTGCAGACTTTTGATGTAACCGAGGCCGCGCACCATGTATTCGGTTTCACCCATTTCCACCAAGCTTCCACCCACATCGTTGTTGGAGCGCACAATGGCGTTTTTGATGGTGGAAAGTGAAATGCCAAAGGCTTGCAGGGCATCGGGATTGACCTCGATTTGGTATTGTTTCACAAAGCCGCCGATGGAGGCTACTTCCGAAACACCAGGCACGGTTTGCAAAGGATAACGCAAATACCAATCCTGGATGGAGCGCAGTTGCGCCAAATCGTGTTGGCCGGTTTTATCAACCAGAGCATATTCATACACCCAGCCCACGCCTGTGGCATCGGGGCCAAGTTTTGGGCTTACGTTTTCGGGTAAACGGTCGGTGGCATAATTGAGGTACTCCAAAACACGTGTACGGGCCCAATACATATCTGTGCCATCTGCAAAAATAATATAAACCATGGAAAAGCCGAAAAATGAATAACCACGCACCACCTTGGTGCCAGGCACGGATAACATGGCGGTCGTGAGCGGGTAGGTGACTTGATCTTCCACTACCTGTGGGGCTTGTCCTGCGTAGTCGGTAAAGACAATTACCTGCACATCGGATAAATCGGGAATGGCATCCAGTGGCGTGTGTTTCATGGCTTGCCAACCCGCCCATGAGATCAAAAAGGCGGCGAGCAAGACCAAAAAGCGATGTTTGATGGCGGCATCAATCAGCCACTGAATCATTGCTGTTGCTCCAGATGCATATCTTGCATGTCCAGGGCATCCATGCCTAAGTCATCCATGCCCATATCATGATGGGTATGCATTACTGATGTGGGAGCAGGTTGCGCCATGCGCATCATCTTGGCAGTGGCCTCTTTGAGCTTGGATTCAGAATCAATCAAAAACTGACTGGATGTGACTACCCGTTCACCAGCTTGCAGGCCTTGCAGAATTTGCGCTTCACCTTGCGAATCAATGCCCACCACCACAAATCTTGGCTCATATTTGCCCGCCGCGCGCTGAATAAACACTTGGGTTTGAGTACCTGTGCGTACAATGGCTTCGGATGGCACCACCACCGCATTGATTTGTTTGCCTGCTTTGATGCTGACATTGGCAAACATTTCGGGTTTGAGCGCTAAATTGGGATTATCAAATTCCAAACGCATTTTCACGGTGCGCGTTTTGGCTTCCAAATAGGGGTAAATGTAAATCACCTTACCCGTAAACAAACGCCCAGGAATACCTGCCACGCTCATTTGCGCGACATCACCTTTACGCACCCAAGGCAAATCATCTTCATACAAATCAACAATCACCCACACCCGCGATAAATCGGCAATTTTATAGAGCTCGGTTTCTGGAGTGATGCGGCTGCCTTCGCGGGCGCCAATATTCATGATGATGCCATCAAAGGGCGAATGGATGTGCAGCCCCTTCATCACTTGGCGTGTTTCATTGAGTTGTTTGATTTGATGGTCGGGCACATCTAGCAATTGCAAGCGCTCTAATGTGGATTGCAGCATGCTTTGCGCGCCTTGGCGGATATCTGCAAACGGGCTATCAGCCAAGGCTTCAGCGTGATTCAAAGCCAATAAATATTCCTCTTGGCTGGAGACCAATTGCGGCGAATAAATTGACATCAACATGGTATCTTTTTTGACCATATCCCCAGTTTTATCGACAAACAATTGCTCTACCCAGCCTTCATATTTGGGGTGTAACAGCGCCACGCGTTCTTCATTGTAGGTGACGCGGCCAACAGCGCGAATGGTACGAGATAATGTTTTTTGCTCAGCAAGGGCTGTGCGTACGCCTGAGTTTTGCACCATGCTAGGCTGGATGCGTACGGTGCCTATGTGTGCATCGGTAGCCTGTGAGTTTTCAGCAAACACAGGGATATAAGCCATGCCCATGTCATCTTCAGCAGGAACAGGTGAAGTGATATTAGGGTTCATAGGGTTGCGATAAAACAATACCTCGGGTTTGGGGTCAGGTTTCACAGACGAAGAGCGTTCGGTAGTAGGAAGTGATGGCGCTAATACATAGCCACCACCCAAGCCCAGAAAGAGCGTCACAACAATTATCATCAACGTTTGTTTGTTCATCTTATTCACCTGTGCCTTGTTGCGATTGGGTCGGGATGTCTTGTCCTACAGCCAGTGATAAGCGGGCCAGGCTTTGATTGGCTTGGGCAAGTACCCGCCAATATTGGGTTTCATAGTTGTAGAGCGTGATTTGGCTGCGCACCAGATTAAGAAAATCCACTTTATTCACCTGATAACCAGCCATCATCGAGGCCACGGTTTGCTGGGCTTGGGGGATAATGCCTGTTTTAAATAGCGATACCTGCGATTTGGCCTGCTGATAGCCGGCATAACTTTGGCTAATTTCCGATAACACCGCATTTTTCATGTCTTGGTATTTAAAGTCTTCGCGGGCGGTTTCTGCTTGCCGCTGCTGGGTTTGCGCATGTTTGCTCTCGCCAAAAAAAGGCAGAGTCATGCTTAAGGTAATACTGGCCAAATCGGCGCGGTCTTTATTGGTAACAGGGTCACTGGCTCTGAGGCCATAACTAGCACCCAACGTAAAATCGGGGTAATCATCTTTATCGGCCAGCGCAGCGCTGGATTGGGCTGCATCGATGACAAAGGTTTGCGCAACAAGCTCAGGCCTGCTTTGCAGCGCTTGCGCGGTCAAGACTTGTTCATCGGGGATATCGCCCAACAATTCGTTGACCACTTTGGGTAAGCTGATGGCTTGTGATGCAGGGCGATTGCGCAGGCGATTGAGCTGAGCAACTTCTTGCTGGCGGCTGGCTTGCAGCTGAATTTGCATGTCTAAGAGTTTGGAAAGCTCAAGTTGCGCCAGCAATACATCTTGCTGTAGGCCTGCGCCCACCTTGTATTTACTTTCCGCCACTTGTGTGAGTTGGCGCAGTAGCTCCAGATTTTTTGCCACAGTTTCAAGGGCACGATCGTTATAAAAAATCGACCACCAGCGTTGCTTGCATTGGCTGATGAGGCTTAAGCGCAAGGTCTTGGTTTGCGAAGCTGCAGCATGAGTGTTGGCTTGGTTGATACTTTCTTTTAAGCCCAATTTGCCTGGAAAAGGAAATGACTGGCTGATACCAATTTGCAGCTGGGTCATGGCTTCTTGGCTGCGCGAAAACGAATCCACGGGCAAGCTTAGGACGTTGAGCGACAACACAGGGTCGGGCAAACTGCTGACTTGTACGGATTGAAAACCATAGGCCGCTGCATTGGCAAGACTGGCGGCAAGGCGGGGGTTTTGTTTGGTTTGGCTTACAGCTTCTTTTAGCGTTAACACTTGCGCCTCAGCGAAAGCCTGCCCTGAAATCAAGACCAAGCTTATACCCAAAAGTGCTGCAAAACGGGATAAGCATTTTCTCTGATTGTAGTGACTAGTGAATGGATACATCCAAACCTCCTGCATGAAATTTGGCATAACAAAAGTTATGCACCCGCAGCTTTAAGCAAAGTTGCGGTGTTCAGCAGAAGATCAAATCAAACGCGGAAGCGTTGGTTTAAATCAAAGGTAAATAGGGATGTTCGGGTGGGCGGAGAAAGGTTTTTAAAATCAGGTAAGCTAAGCGTTTGTGCAGGTGGCAATACGTTTATCACAAACAATAGGGTAGTGGCTTGATCGAAATCAAAGCTGAGTTTATCCAGCGAGATGTTGATATCAGGGAAATCACAATGGGCGCACACATGTTTGGCAGCAGGCTTCTGTTCAGCAGCTTTACTCATGTTTTCAGCCTTCATACCTTGGCAGTGATTCATGGTGTTCATTGGATGGTGCGATGCGGTCACAAGTGCATCGCTATGCTTAGAAACAACAGCGGCATTAGCCATAGGCATGCAAAATCCAGCAGCAATTACTTGCAGCATAAACACCGCAAGCACGCTGCCAGCGATACGAGCGCGGCTGAATTTAGGCCATGACATAAGATGTTTGTTCAAGCTTTGCATGCTGGCACTGTAGGTTGGCAGCAATTGCCAAGTCAAGTTTGGTAGCAACTTACGGTGGTCAATGTTCGCTCGAGATTGTGAATCACAGACCTTTGCCATGCTTTAAGCACGCTTGAAATATGGCTTAACACTTGCTAGTCGATTTGACATATGAGCACGCCAAACTATCCGTATACATTGATGCAGCGCATGGGTATTGCCTTGCGGTCGGGTAGTCGTGTCACCATTGCGATGTTGATTGGTATTTTGACCATGATTACAGTCATTATTTTAAGCATTACCATTTATTCATTGTATCAGGCTTCTTTTGAAACTGAGCGTCAACGCCTTGCTGAAACTGTGAAAAGTAGGGCGAGATTTATTGAAGCAGTTGCTAGGTTTGACCGTGAATACGCTGATAAGCAATTCGAAGGCAGCGCTGAGGAGGCAACGCTGATTCAAATTGAGGAGGCGCATAACAATTTTGAGGGCTTTGGTGAGACTGGTGAGTATGTGTTGGCCAAGCATATTGAAGAGAATATCGTTTTCTTGCTGCGCCATCGTCATGACCATGTTACCAAGCCCAAAGATGTGCTTTTTGCATCGAATCTGGCGGAGCCCATGCGAAGAGCACTTCTGGGTGAGTCGGGCACTCATGTTGGCCTTGATTATGAAGGCCAGATGGTGCTTGCAGCATATGAGCCCGTAGCAGAATTTAATATGGGCGCCGTGGTAAAAATTGATATTGCTGAAATTCGGGCGCCATTTATCCGCGCAGGGCTCATCGCGATGGGTGCAGCGATTTTATTCATTCTTATTGGGGCATTTTTGTTTGCGCGCATTGGCATGCCGTTGATTCGCCGCGTTGAAGCAAGCGAAGAAAATCTCAAACTGGCATTGGAATCATCAGGTGTTGGCACCTGGAGTTGGAATATTATTGAAGATAAACATCATTGGGATAATTTTATCCACCCATTGTTTGGTTTGGCGCCTGGTAGCTTTTCTGGAAATATCGAAGAATTCTTTGATTTACTCCACCCCGAAGATCGAATCAGAACCAAGCTGGCTGTACAAAAAGCTGTGGAAAAAGGCAGTGAGTATAATAGCGAATACCGAACTATCTGGCCCAACGGTGAAGTGCATACACTGGTCGCCAGGGGTAAGGTGTATTACAATAAATACCATCAAGCTGAGCGCATGACTGGCGTGGTTTTCGACATCACGGATAGACGTGAAGTTGAGTCTAAACTTGAATTCACACAGTTTGCCATTGATGAAGCCCCGGATATGGCATTCTGGCTTCGCTCTGATGGCAGTTTTTTTTATGTCAACGATGCGGCATCTCAACGATTGGGTTACCCAAAACAAACCTTGCTCACCATGAAAGCGTTTGATGTGAATCCAATTCATTCGGCTAAGGCTTGGGGTGAGCATTGGAAAGAAGTTCGCGATAAGAAGAAGTTTACTTTTGAGGCCGCTATTCTTTGTAAATCAGGCGAAATTTTTCCAGCAGAGTTTAGTGTGAACTACGTTGTAGTGAATGGCCAGGAATACAATTGTTCCTTTGTTCGCGACATTTCTGCGCGCAAAGAAGTTGAGGAAGAGATCAGGCAGGTATCAAATCTTACATCGACAATCATTTCATCCTTAAATGTTGGAATAACGATTTATGATGAATCGGGGCAATGTACTTTGGCCAATGATGCGATGGTAACCCTGGTAGGTGCAGGCTCTAAAGAAGCGTTGTTAGCGCAAAATTATAATACGATCCCTACTTGGAATAGTGGGTTATTGGCTGCTGCTAAAACATCCTTCAAAAATAAGAAACCACAGCGGCAGAAAATTGAGATGACGACTACCTTTGGTAAGTATGCTGCTATAGATTGTTATTTTATTCCTTTTCAGCTCAACAACCAACCGCATCTGCTGTTTACAGCCTATGATATTACAGATTTAAGAAATTATGAGCAGTTGATGGGCGAGTATGAAAACAAGCTGAATCTTCTTTCTGCATCAGTAGAACAAACCGAAGAATCCATTGTGATTACAGATTTGGATGGCTCGATTATTTATAGCAACGCAGCATTTGCAGCGCTCACCGGTTATGAGGCTGAGGAGGCTGTGGGTAGAAATCCACGTATTTTGAAAAGTGGTAGGCAATCAGCTGCGTTTTATCGCCAAATGTGGTCAACTCTTGCCACGGGAGATTCATGGCAAGGACGCATGGTGAATAAGCGCAAAGATGGTTCGCTCTATCCAGCGCTACTCACAGTTTCCCCCATCAAAAATGATGAAGGTGTGGTCACCAACTACGTTGGTATTCAACAAAATTTAAGTGTGATTGAAAGCTTGGAAGAGCAGCTGCATCAAGCGCAAAAGATGGAGGCGCTGGGTACGCTGGTTGGTGGTATTGCCCATGAGTTTAACAACTCGTTGGCTGCGGTGACTGGGAATTTGTATTTGGCCAAAAAAGAAGCTGCAATTTTACCTAGCGTTGTGGATAAGATTGAAACTGTGGAGCGTTTATCGTTTGCCAGCGCCGAGCTTATCAAAAGTTTATTGTCGTTTGCGCGTAAGGGTATTGTGGACAAGGCTACTATTTCGCTGGCACCATTCTTGAAGGAAAGTATCAAGCTCCAACGTATTTCATTGCCTGAAAACATCGCCCTGAATATCGAGGTTATTGATGATGATGTATTGATTGAGGCGGATGCCAATCTTTTACAACAGTTATTGATGAATCTTATCAATAATTCGCGTGATGCTGTGCAGGATGTAAGCCAACCAACCATTACTATCACCATTAGGAAATTTGAGGCTGATGCTGAGTTTTTCGAGCGGCATCCTGAATGTCATGCTAAAGCATATGCGAAGATTTGTGTTGGTGATAATGGTGTTGGTATTAGCGCCGAACACTTGCCGCATATGTTTGAGCCATTTCATACTACCAAAAGTGTTGGGCAAGGTACTGGGCTAGGGCTGGCCATGGCATATGGGACAGTGCAAAGCCATCATGGGGGCGCGATTGAAATTGAGTCGGTTGAGGGTATTGGCACCAAAGTAAAAATTTATTTGCCGATTTTTTATGCTGAAGAAGCACAAACCATAGAAGGTCTTATCGAAATTGATGTGGTATCCGGAAAAGGTGAAACCATATTGTTGGTTGATGATAATGAGTCGTTGCTGACCACAGGTAGAGCCATTCTCGAAAGCTTATCGTATAAGGTGTTGACTGCATCAAATGGACAAGAAGCCATCGCTGTTTACCAGGCCAATAAAGATACGGTGGCGCTCATTCTTACGGATGTGGTGATGCCTGTGATGGGCGGCGTTGATGCCGTGAAGAAGATACGGGAAAGCGCCCCTGATGTGAAGGTTATCTTTACCACAGGCTATGATAGAAATCATATGCGAAAAGCTGATCATATGGATGATGAAGATATGATTTCAAAACCATTCAAACTTGATGAGTTGAGCTTGCTTTTAAGGGCGAAACTCGAGCGCTGATAAGCAAGCATTGCGTCACTTGGGCATTGTTTGTCTGATTCATCATAGCTCAATGTGTTTGCTTTCCCCATTTATTGCAGCTTAATGAAATTCCACCCAGCGTCATGTTTCCTTTGTCTGATGAATGTGCTTTAATATCGTACTATTGAGCGGGCAGGGAAATCCGCTAGAAGAGAGGTAGTGATTTTCGCTTTCTTTCTTTGCAAAGGTGCATGATGTGTCGTCGCGAGGTATGCGGGGGTGTGATGATGTTTCGAGTTGGGCTTTTTTTGCTTACGGCAGTTGCCTTATCATCATGTAGTGATGGTTTGCATAACCAAAACAATTCTACGAGCACAGAAGTGACCATCTCATTTGCTGGCCATCTGGCGACCCGTGATTTGCAGGGTGAAGGTGTTGTCCCCAGCAATGTTAAATCGATTTCTCTTCAAGCTTACAATAGCGGCGGTGCTTCAGTATTTGGCCCAAAAATTGCCAATGCTCCCGATTTTATTCTCAAATATCAGGTGCCCAACGGCAACCAAATGCAATTGCGTATTTTGGCTTTTGACGGCCTCAACGGCTCGGGGCATCAAATTTACCAAGGCAAGAAAACAGTCAATTTAACTGGCGCTCCAATCACGGTACCTGTGGTGATGAGTTTATCAGTTGCTGTGTCGGCAGATACAACGCAAGTGGTGCGCGGTGGCTCAGTGAATCTATCGGCTTTGGTGGGCGGCGTAGCGCCAACTGCCAGCTCTCCTATTGTTTGGTCGGCCAGTACAGGTTCACTTTCAGGCAACGTTTGGACAGCAAGCACAATTGGTATGGCAACGATTACCGCAGCCATTGATGCTACGGTAAACCCTGACCAAGATGCATCGGCAGTAGGCACGATTCAGATTCAAGTGGTGAATCAAGCACCCAGTTTAAGTCTGTCATCCAGTGCGGTCACGGTGGTTGGTGGTGTGGCAAACAACACCGTGGTGGCAAGTGCGTCAGATTTGGATGGTGATAGTTATTCCTTTGCTTTGGGGGCGGATGCACCAACTTGGGCGAGTATTGCTGCCGATGGAAAGCTTTCGCTTACACCAGCTATTAGCAATCAAGGCAGTTATACACTGAGCGTGACTGCTGTTGACCAGTTTGGCGCAAGCTCCACACCGCAATTATTGGCTGTTACCGTGGTGGCTGTGCCGATGACGGTGAGCGGTAGTGTGCGCGATGTGTTGGAAAATCCACTGGCCAATGTGTTGGTATCGTTTGTAGATAGCGGCGGGGTTGTCGCTGGCGTGGTGACTGATGTGTATGGTAATTACACCGCGAATGTGTATGCGGGCAACTTTGCGCTTACTGCCACAGCCACAGGTTATATCGATGCCGTGTTGTTGGTAAACGTGATACAAAACAATCAAGTGCTCTCAACCATACCTATGACGCTGGCCAGTACAGTTCCAGGGTCAATTACAGGCAGCGTTATTGATTCTACAAATTCGCAGCCAATTCCAGTAGCAACAGTGGACATGCGCGCAGGCATCAATACCACTACAGGCACGATAGTGGCTTCTACTACCACAACTTCGGGTGTTTATACCTTCAGTAGCCTTACAGCTGGCACATACACTGCGACTGTAACTGCAACAGGATTTGCGCAAGCGGTGGTAACCCTTGTTGTTGAGGGCGGAAGCCCCACAACCGCGGCTGATATTT
>Ga0100393_10006576_pt1 | contig 10323 bp, 7 predicted proteins | sample CryGeymeta201517_FD_81546 | JGI IMG/M metagenome (GOLD analysis project Ga0100393, IMG submission 81546) | Groundwater microbial communities from Crystal Geyser aquifers in Utah, USA - Crystal Geyser metaG 2015-17 | ecosystem: Environmental > Aquatic > Deep subsurface > Groundwater | place: USA... | reverse complement strand
TTGTGTTGATGGTCTTGTTGCTGTTGTTGCGCTTGCATACCCAAGGCCATATTACGACCAAATGCATCAAGAATGATCATCGGATCAAGATAACTTTCAAACAACTGCTGCTGGATTTTACGGCATTGCAAATCGATATGTTCCATATTTTGTTTCAGGCCCTCTTCAAGCACCCTGCTACCGTGATCCCCCTCCAATTCCTCAAGGAAATTCGCCACCAACGCAAAAGCATTACGCTGGGCTTCGGTATGCCTGCCTATACCGCGTAAGCAATCGCGGGTTTGGGTAATGCAAAAACGGAGTGAGCGAGGAAAGCGTGGGTCAAACAACATCAAGTTCACCACTTGCGCTGGGGCAATACGCGCCCGATACAGGCGGCGGTATGCTTCATAACCCGATACTGAGCGAAGCAGAGCTTGCCACTGGTGCAAATCCAGAGGGCGGCCCACCTCATGACTATCGGGAAGTAGAATATGATATTTGATGGCCAAAATGCGGGCTGTCATCGCGGCGCGCTCCATATTGCGGCCCAAACGTAAGAACTGCCAGGCTTCACCATGCACCATGGTGTTGTCTGCAAAACCATGAAAAGCATTACAAAAGGCCTGGATACGTTGGTTGAAATAATAACTACCCTTACGCAGCACCTCTTTGAGCTCCATCTCTTGCATCTCCAAATGCATACGATTGAGATGTTCCCACATCTCTTCACTGATACGCTCGCGCATGGTCCGTGCATATTCACGGCCTTGGCGCAAGTTTACCAACACCGAATTGGGATTATCTTCAGAGAGTAATAAGAAGTCATAAACATTGGCTTCATTCACTTCATCATACAGCGAATCAAACAGTTTTCTCGAATCAGTGATAGCCAACATGGGCGACCACACATCCAAATCCGAGAAATAATCTAGCTCCAAACTCATACGATGATTCACATCCAAAATTCGAGCCACATTCTCAGCGCTCTCAACGCGGCGACCCAGCTCGTACATGCCCCTTGCGATACGACTAAGCATTACTTTCTCCTTCGCCTGGATAAAGTACCCAAGTATCTTTACTGCCGCCGCCTTGCGATGAATTCACCACCAATTGACCCTTAGCCAGCGCAACACGAGTTAAGCCGCCAGGCAACACTTCGGTTTTCCCTTCAGCACCACACACAGCATAAGGGCGTAAGTCCACATGCCTTGGTTGCAAAATTTTACTGTTATCTTCTTCAACCAGGGTTGGGTGCGTGGAAAGCTTTTGCACAGGCTGAGCAATATAATGCTCCGGATTTGCTGCCAGCAATTTCCGAAACTCTGCAATTTTCTCAGGCGTGGATTGGGTGCCCACCAACATACCATAACCGCCCGAAGCGTCGGTGGGTTTAACCACCAGGTTTTCAAGATTTTCAAGCACATAAGTCAGCTCATCAGGCCGCCTGCACAAATATGTCGGCACAATGGGAATCATCGGCTCTTCGTTTAAATAGTAGCGGATAATATCGGGGGTGTAGGCATACGTAGCTTTATCGTCAGCCACACCAGTACCAGGCGCATTCGCAAGCACCAAATTGCCCGCCCGATAAGCATGCATAATGCCAGTGATACCCAATGCAGAATCAGCTCGAAAGGTAAGTGGATCAAGATAATCATCATCCACACGGCGATAGAGCACATCCACGCGCACCAGACCTTCAGTGGTTTTCATGTAAAGCACATCATTATCCACAAGCAAATCCGAACCCTCAACAAGCTCAGCACCCATCTGATTAGCTAAAAATGCATGTTCGAAATAAGCCGAATTGTAAGTGCCCGGTGTGAGCACGGCGATGGTTGGATTTTCAGCTGGGGATAACGATGCTAGCGCATCAAAGAGCATCTGCGGGTAATGATCCACAGCGCGAATACGATACTGCTGCAACAATTCGGGCATCACCCGCGCCATCACCCAGCGATTTTCCACCACATACGACACACCAGATGGTGAACGTAAGTTATCTTCTAAGACGCGGAAGACACCTTCCCCATCACGAATCAAGTCAATACCACTGATATGCACATACACATCACCCGGCACATCCACATGCATCATTTCGCGGCAGAAATATGGGGAATTGACCACCAAGTCGGTAGGGATGATTTGATCAATAAGAATCTTTTGCTCATGGTAAATATCATACAAAAACATGTTCATGGCTTTCAAGCGTTGCTGAATACCCGCTTCAAGCATCGTCCATTCATCGGCAGTAATCATGCGAGGCATCAAATCGAAGGGGAAAATCTTTTCTGTGCCGCGCGCATCGGAATACACAGTAAACGTCACTCCCTGATTGAGCAGGGAAAGATCGGCAGCATGCTGCAAGTCTGTCATATTAGTGCCATTAAGCTTAAGCAAATGGTCGAAGAGCTTGCGATAATGCGGCCTTGGTTTGCCGTTTTCGTCAAACATCTCATCATAAAATGCTTTGCTTTCGTAGTCTGGCCAGAGGGAGGTTGAATTCTTCATACGGCCGTTCTTCCACAGCAGCTTTTCCCTGTCAAGGCAAGGCGTAAAATGGCTGCCATAACAAAAGTAAATACTCCAAAAATCACCCATTGACGGCAACCTGCAGTAGCCACAGCGTTCGCCCATGTTTGATTTGATTGACCCTTTATGATGATTCACCCAGTTCAACTTCGTTCAGCACAAATGACCGACCTAGCCGGCCTTATCTACCTTGAGCAACAATGTTTCGATACAGACCGAATATCCGAGCGCAGCTTCCGTCGCTTTATCAACAAAGGCACTTCATCGCTGTTGGTGTTTGTTGAAGACTACAAAGTGCTCGGCTATAGCCTTGTCTTGTTTCATCAAAACACATCCATGGCGCGCCTTTATTCGTTAGCGATAGACCCTGCTTCACGCGGCAAAGGCATTGCCAATGCCCTGATGTTAGCTTGCGAAAAGGATGCGCTTACCCATGGCGTAGTTTCGATGCGCCTTGAAGTGCACATCCACAACAACGCTGCCATTGCTCTGTATCGAAAATTTGGCTATCGCGATTTTGATATATATCCAGATTATTATGAAGACCATGGTGCTGCCCTGCGCATGGAAAAGCCTTTAGCACCGCATCTCACCCCCGATGTCAGCCCCATCCCTTATTATGGGCAAACCTTGGAATTCACCTGCGGCCCCGCTTCAATCATGATGGCGATGAAATCGTTGGATCCTAATATCGAGCTGAGCAGACATATGGAGCTGCGCATTTGGCGCGAGGCCACCAGCATTTTCATGACTTCTGGCCATGGCGGTTGCAGCCCCTTTGGTCTTGCGTTATCCGCCTGTCATCGCGGGCTGCGCGCTGAAGTCTATACACCTGCTGATGCGATTATGTTTATTGATTCGGTGCGCAATGAAGAAAAGCGCGAAGTGATTCGCGTGGTGCAAGAAGATTTCTTAGCTGAAATGCAACAGCTGAATATCCCACTTTTTGAGCGCCATTTATCGCTTGCCGATTTGGAAACCCGCTTTCGTCAAGGTGCAGCCGCTGTGGTCTTGATTAGCGCTTATCAGCTCACTGGCGATAAATCCCCGCATTGGGTGGTGGTCAGCGGCTTTGATGAGCTTTTTGTTTATATTCATGAGCCCTTTATTGACAGCAAAGAAGGCCATAGCGAGACCACTTGTTTTGGCATTCCCGTGCCGCGCAAAGCATTCGACCGCATGCGTTTTTATGGCACCAGCCGCCAATATGCTACGATTTTATTGTTTCAAGGAGACACTCATGCCAACTAGGCACACTGTGATTGTTGATCGTACCAAAGATTGGAAATGGGAGATTGATGGCATTGATATCGTCACTGCCAACGACTACCTCACCAAAAAAGCCGAGCCGCAAAAGCGCCCGCAGCGTGTGATTAATCTTTGCCGCCACTACACTTACCTTAGTGGCGGTTATTATTGCTCGTTGCTTGCTGAAGCGCGCAATGACATTCCCATGCCCACGGTTGCCGACATTGTCGATTTATCCAAACAAAGTCTGTATTCATTTTCGCTGCCTGAGCTTGAACAACACCTTGTTAAAACCATCAATCGCTTGGCCGAGCCGCCACAAGATGCCTTTGAATTGTATGTGTTCTTTGGTTATTGCGATGATGCCCGCTTTGCCCGCTTGGCTGCGGAATTATTTGATGTGTTCCGTTATCCCCTACTCAAGCTGAAAATCACCCACGATACACGTTGGCATATTCGCAGCATCAAACCCATGGGTCTTCATCAAGTCACCATCGCTTTGGCTGACCATTTTGAAGCCAGCTTGCGCAGCTTCACCCGCGTGCATAAGCGCAAACGTATCACCAAAACCCAAGCCCCGCTCTACGATTTGGCGATTCTCTACAATCCCAATGAGAAATTACCCCCATCGGATATGGATACTTTCGAGCGCTTTATCAAAGCGGGCAAGAAGCTGCGCATGGATGTGGAGCTGATTCAAAAGAAAGACTATAGCCACCTCACTGAATTTGATGCCCTATTTATCCGCGAAACGACATCCATTGATAACCACACCTTCCGCTTTGCGCGCAAAGCCGAAGCTGAGGGCATGCCCGTGTTGGACGATCCCAAATCCATCATCCGCTGCACCAATAAAGTCTATATGTGGGAGCGTTTGTCGGCGCAAAACCTGCCCACACCCAAAACCATTCCGCTCAATCGATATCGCTTTGATGAGTCGGTGGCCGATGCCATTGCTATGGAGCTCAATTTCCCCATGGTGCTTAAAATTCCCGATGGCTCATTTTCGCGCGGTATGTTTAAGGTGGAAAATCGTCAGCAAGTGCTTGATGCCGCCAAAAATCTCTTTGCTCACTCGCGCATCATTTTGGCCCAAGAGTTTATGTACACTGCCTACGATTGGCGCATTGGCATTCTCAATCGCAAACCGATTTTTGCATGCCAATACAAACAATCCCGAGGCCACTGGCAGATTGTAAACCACAAAGCCGATGGCTCAGCGATTCCTGGCGGTTTTTCCACCATGCACGTGGAAGATGCACCCAAAGAAGTCGTCGATTTGGCGCTCAAAGCCGCCGATTTGATTGGTTCAGGCTTTTACGGTGTGGATTTAAAACAAAACGACCACGGCGTGTTTGTGATTGAAATTAACGACAATCCCAATATCGACCAAGGCGTGGAAGATAAGGTGCTTAAAGGCGAGCTCTACGAAATCGTACTCAAAGACTTCATCCGCCGCATCGAACTCACGCGTAACGGTTAATCAATTAAAGCAATAGGGCTTTTATCTACAAAGCCCTGTTCGCGTGTAAGAATCATTTTCCTAGTTGTGGGTTACTGCAGAAATCCCTGCTATCGCCTGCTGAATGCATTCTCTTGAGCGAATTAAGACCATCTCTTCCCAATCTGAGGTGGCAGGATAAAAGTGACTGCGAATGTTGGCTTTGATGGTTTGGGTGACTGGGTCTTGCCAATCAACTTTGCCTTGCGCATGCAGCCAATGGTCTGCGCGGAGCACTTGTTTCATATTTTCAAAATCGTAGGTGCCAAATTCTAGGGCGATGAAGACCAATTTATCGCCAAGCATGGTTATCCAACCATCATCAGATAAGCCTGTTTTCGCCACAGATGTGGAAGTGCCCAAGGCGGGTTCGGTGAGCGAATCGCCATACCACAACCGTGCTAACGCATTGCCTTGGGTGTTGGGTAAATGCTCACAAATGGGCTCGCCATAACCAAAAGGGCCTAAGCCAGTGTGAAAATCAATAACCGCCACACAAACCCTTTGCTTGAACGAGAATTTTTCAATCATCTGCTCACAAAGCAAACGCGACCAACAGGGTGCTTGGCCGCCATAAAACAAACCTTCTGGAAAAGCATATTGCCCCGCAGATAAGGCTTTTTCGTAGGCCACTTCTCCAAACGAATCTTTATAGGCTTGTAGCTTGGTTTCGCATGTTTGCAGCGTGGCTGCATCTAAAGAGCATGGTACCAGTACATTGGCAAGCTGAGCATAACCAGCATTGATGGGTAAAGACTTGCTGAAATCCACGTAGTTTCGATTCAAATCAATACCCGCTTCATCCACGCGGCGCAGCCAAGCAAAGCCATGCGGGTTGAGGGCGTGAATCAGCAACACGGCTACATCTGAGGGTAATGTGAGCCCACCACAGCTATAGGTGTTTAAGAAATCAATTTGCGCTGCGGAGCCAGAAAAACCTTCCACACCATGGGTGGCTGAGAGCATCAACAATACTGTTTTGGCATCATCTTTTCCCAGCCAAAGCACATCCGTGAACAACGGTAGTCCTTTAGGGCATGAAAGGTTATGTTTAAATGATTCTAAAGCTCCGCCGCTGGCTTTGGCAGCGCTTAAAAAGGCTTGTCTGGCTTGTTGATAATCTTCGGAAAAAACGGACATGGCCATATCAACCTATCAGGTGTTTGGTCCACATTTCGTAAAGGGTAAGAAAAACCTCAATCACAATCAAAATCACGATATACCATTCCACCCGATGCGAGCGTTGGTTTTGTAAAAGGCCCAGCAGGGTTTCTGCAGTTTTCGAAATCAGTTCGAGTTTACGCTCCAAAGATCGGTGGCGCTCAATCAATTCATACTCTTCAGCCATGCGCTTGTGCAGGCGTTCGTATTGCGGCTCTTCCCATAACAATTCGGGCTTTTCGCTCACTTCAACGCGCCCGACCATTCTGCCTTGAATCATGAGCACATCACCAATATGCGCCAAGAGCTGCGCGCCACCGTGGGCGTGGCTGCTACCTTGTTGCAAGCTTTGCGCTAAGGGCTCAATGCTTTCAAATGTTTTGGCTACTTCCAATTCGTAATGCGCCAAAATCACGCTTTTGGCCAACACACTGGCCACCACTTGTAAGCGCTCGATGTTAAACATATCCAGATCAATATCATGTGTAGCATGTTCAGGCATAGCCGCACTTAAACACAGGTTTACAGTTTCAGCTTCAAAATGCTCAAAGGGTTCATGGGCAAAATGGCGCAAATCTTTGAGAAAGGCCGCTTCTTCAATACCATCAAGCCCAAACACCACCACCACGCCATAACGAAACAAGGCAGCCATACCCTTGCTTCCTGCGCGCACCACCAGCGGATTATTGGCCAAGCGCTGCGACTGCTCCAACGCTTTTAAATCAAGGCGCTGTGCAATATACAATGCCCTACCTTCCAGTTGGTCTTGATCATCAAACAACATAACTACTCCTAAGCAAACCTAGCTCGAGGCAGTATGCTAAACGTTTTCTGATGCTGCGCTAGCAGCGGCTTTTAGCGTTTCATTTCCGCCCACGATGCCAATATTTCATACACCGGGTAAATCAGCACACCGCCTAATACTGTATCTAGCAATGGGGTAGCTGCGAGTATTGCGATGGGCACAATGTAGGTCAGTGCGTTACTACGAAAAACTTGATGGTATCTAGCAAAGAAGGGGTAGCGCATTATCCATTCGCCCAAGACCATGGTTGGCATTGGCAAGATGTGCATCGCCACCATACAAAGATTGTAATACATCAACACCTTGGCCCACCAAAAATGCAGCGGCGGCAAGCCAGCCGCAGGCGGATGCGCCAGCGCCCATATGAAGAGTGAAAAGCCAAGCACGGCCAACAAGCCATGCCCCAGCAAACGCACAGCAGCAGCTTTAAGCCCATCTTGGATGGGAAAGGGCAAAGCGACAATCACAGCCCGCCCGAATAACAAACTTGCGAACAGCGGCAGCCATATCCCAGCCCAGAAGAGACGAAACGGCCGTTCATCAGCAGTTTTAGTGTTTGGCAGCGAGAGCAAGGCAATCAAGGCCAGGGAAACCAACACAGGAAAGCTGTACAATATCAGTTGTCGAATGACGTGCTCAAACCAAACTTCCATCGATTCCCCCACCCCTTTTTAAAGCACCCAAGCCTTATTCCTATGCAAAACATAACCACGCATTCAGGATGCCGCCATGCTTAGTTACCAACACACATACCATGCCGGCAATCACGCTGATGTTTTAAAACACATCATCCTTGGCGATATCTTGGCGGGCATGCAAGCCAAAGATAAACCATTGTTTTTACTTGATGCTTTTGCCAGCCGCGGTGTGTACGACTTAAGCAGCGCCCATGCGCTCAAAACCAATGAAGCTGAAACTGGGGTGCGCAAGCTTTGGCCTCTGCGCCATGAGCGCTCGCCGATGGGTGTGCATCGCTGGTTCTTACACACTCAAGCCCAAAACAGCGAGGGCGGTTTAACCTATTATCCGGGCTCAACCTCAGTATTGCATCATTTACAGCGCGACAACGATAGGCTGGTGGCCTGTGATTTACATCCGCAAGAATTTGATGATTTAAACCATCAATTCTCTCGCCTTCATGGTGTTGCCGTGCTCAAACGCGATGCTTTTGAAGCCATCAAAGCTTTGGTCCCCCCGCCAGAAAAACGTGGCCTAATTTTTATCGACCCCTCGTATGAAATCAAAGATGAATACACACAAGTGGCCAAGACCGTTGCCCAAGCGCATAAGCGTTTTGCCAATGGTGTGTATGTGATTTGGTATCCCATGTTGCCCGAAGAGCGCCACATCACCCTTCTCCGGTCTTTGAAAAATTCCGGCATACGTAAAATTTTCCGCGTGGAGCTTGATACCAAAGATTGTTTCCCCGACTTACAAATGCACGGCTCAGGTTTACTGATTATCAACCCGCCGTGGAACGCCCAGCAAGCTATGAAATCGAGCTTGGATTGGGTGTGTGACAAACTCACCGACAACAAAGGTGAAAAACATATGGGTTGGCTGGTGCCTGAATAAACCACTGAGCAAACAGCTAAAGCCCGTACCCCCTTTAATCGCAACACAAACAACCCTATATAAAAGCACGATAATTTTACTGTGCACCATCATTCATTGAGGAATTTTAAATCATGAACATCATTGACATCATCGCCAAAGAAGTTGGCATTCAAACGCGCCAAGCCAAAGCTGCTATTGAGCTCCTAGATGGCGGCGCCACTGTGCCCTTTATCGCCCGCTATCGTAAAGAAGCCACTGACAACCTTGATGATGTGCAATTGCGCTTGCTGGAAAAACGCCTGCAATATTTACGCGATTTTGAAGCGCGCCAAAACACCATTTTACAAAGCATTGAAAAACAAGGCCTGCTCACCCGCGACTTACAAAAAGCCATCTTGGCCACAACCACACTAACCCGTTTGGAAGATTTGTATTTACCCTATAAACCCAAACGCACCAGCAAAGCCACGTTGGCTGCAGAAGCAGGCCTTGCGCCTTTGGCCAGAAGCCTGCGCAAAGAGCAAAATCAAAATCCCGAAGAGGCAGCTGTTGCCTATCTCAATCCCGACAAAGGTTTTGCTGATGTGCCATCCGTGCTCGCTGGCGCCCAAGAAATCCTAATCGACTACCTAGCGGAAGATGCAGATTTGCTACAATCACTGCGCGATGACCTCAAAGCAACTGCCGTTGTCAAAAGCGATGTGGTCAAAAAGAAAATGGCGGAAGCAGAAAAGTTTCAGGATTATTTTGATTTTTCTGAAAGTTATAAAAAGGTGCCATCGCACCGGGCTTTGGCCATGTTCCGCGGCCAAAGCGAAGGTTTCTTGCGCGTCAAATTGCTGGAAAACATGGAAGGTGATGCTACTGGCTTCATCAACAAACTTGCGGCCTTTTTAAAGCTGAGTAATCGCAAGGCTGCGGCCTATCCGTATTTGCTAAACACTTGCGAGCTGGCTTGGAAAAAGATTTTAAAACGTTTGCAAAACGATTTTTTTCAAGAACTTCGCCTCAAAGCTGAAGAAGAAGCCATTGCTGTATTTGGTGAAAACCTGCGAGATTTATTGCTGGCAGCCCCTGCTGGTGGCAAAGCTACCCTTGGCCTAGATCCGGGCATTCGCACCGGTGTGAAAGTGGCTGTGGTGGACCAACGCGGTAAATTGCTTGAAACAGCAGTGATTTATCCGCATGCCCCACAAAACCGTTGGCAAGAATCCATAGCTGCTTTGGCGGTGCTTGCTGATAAACATAAATTTGAACTGATTGCGATTGGCAATGGCACAGGCTCAAGGGAAACCGAAAAGCTTGTTGCCGATTTATGCAAACAATTCCCGCAATTGCCGCTGACTTCTGTGGTGGTTTCCGAAGCTGGCGCTTCGGTATATTCGGCATCGGAACTGGCATCACTGGAATTTCCGAATATCGATGTGTCCCTGCGCGGAGCCGTTTCCATTGCCCGCCGCTTGCAAGACCCGTTGGCAGAGCTGGTGAAAATCGAGCCCAAAGCGATTGGCGTGGGTCAATATCAGCATGATGTGAA
>Ga0100393_10006574_pt1 | contig 10325 bp, 4 predicted proteins | sample CryGeymeta201517_FD_81546 | JGI IMG/M metagenome (GOLD analysis project Ga0100393, IMG submission 81546) | Groundwater microbial communities from Crystal Geyser aquifers in Utah, USA - Crystal Geyser metaG 2015-17 | ecosystem: Environmental > Aquatic > Deep subsurface > Groundwater | place: USA... | reverse complement strand
GGCGGGCGATAATTTTAACCACAGGAATACATTTAGGTATTTTGAGGATTAAAATTTGAGCCCAACGCCGAAATCGGTGAAAATAGCCATTTACGGATGGACACTAGATAGAGTTTTCTTGATGCTAACCATAGGGAAGCGGGGTTTATAAAGGGATGCTGGCCAAGAGAGACGCTACAAGGCGCTTGAGAAGGAACTTTGGAAAGATCGAACATGTAGTCGGTATTCCAAACTTGATCGAGATGCAGAAGGCCTCCTACGAGAGATTTTTGCAGAAGGATGCAGCTCCTGACGCGCGTCAGGAGATCGGTCTGCAGGGTGCGTTCATGAGTGTTTTTCCCATCCAGGACTTTGCCGGGACGGCTTCGCTGGAATTTGTTAAGTACAGTTTCGAAGACACCAAGTATGACGAGGAAGACTGCCTTAACAAGGGATTGAATTATGAAGCCCCAATGAGGCTCACTGTCCGACTGGTGGTATTCGACACCGAGGGCGGTAAAGAAAACAGAAGCATAAGGTATATAAAGGAGCAGGAGATATACTTCGGCTCCATACCGATAATGACCGATCGAGGGACCTTTATTATAAATGGAACCGAAAGGGTAATAGTCAGCCAACTCCATCGCTCTCCCGGTGTATCCTTTGATCATGACAAGGGAAAGAGCCATGCAAGTGGAAAACTCCTTTACTCCGCGAGGATAATTCCTCTGCGAGGATCGTGGCTGGACTTTGAATTCGATCCAAGGGATATCCTCTATGTAAGAATAGACAGAAGGAGAAAGTTTCCCGTGACAACACTCCTGAAGGCTCTTGGTTTTAGGACAGAGGAAATCCTCTCCGATTTTTACAAGATAGAGAAAATAGGCATTGACGAGGCCGGCTTGTGGCGTGAGGCAAGTATTGAGAACCTCTACCAGTGGAAGCTCCCCAAAGATATAGCCGACCCTGTAACCGATAAGTTGGTTGCAAGGAAGGGTGATAAATATACTAAGAAGCTTCACCGAGACCTGCAGAGCGCCAATATAAGCAGAATTCCTATTGATATCGAAGATGTTGAAGGACGTATCGTGCCCTCCGATATCGTTGACTCAAATACCGGGGAGGTCCTCGTAGAATGTAATCATTTGGTCAGCAAGGAGATTATAGAGAAACTCAAGGCATCAGGTGTCACCGAGATTCCATGTATTGTTATGGGTGGCGAAGGCGTAAGCGGAACCATCAGAGAAACCATGCTTCTGGATAAGATTGACGAGCCGGATGAGGCGGTATTGGACATATATCGTAAAATGCGGCCGAGTAGCCCTCCTACCCCTGAGGTAGCAAAGCTTTTTCTCAATAACATGTTTTTTAACATAAACACGTACGATTTGTCGAAGGTTGGAAGGCTTAAACTTAATTACCGTCTGGGTCTCGATGTGCCTCTTGATATGAGGACCCTCAGACGAGAGGACATTGTAGCCACTTTAAAGGAGCTTATTCAACTCAAGACCGCCGAGGCGCTGGTTGACGATATAGACAATCTGGGCAACAGGCGCGTAAGGGGTGTCGGAGAACTCCTGGAGAACCAGTATCGGATAGGGCTTGTCAGAATGGAGAGGGCCATAAAGGAAAGGATGAGTCTCCAGGAGGTGGAGACCCTAATGCCTCATGACCTCATCAATTCCAAGCCTGTTTCTGCAGTGGTGAAGGAATTTTTCGGAACAAGCCAGCTTTCTCAGTTCATGGATCAGACAAACCCTCTTTCCGAGGTTACACATAAGCGTAGGCTGAGCGCGCTTGGCCCCGGAGGTCTTACTCGTGAGAGGGCCGGTTTCGAGGTCCGAGACGTTCATCCCACTCATTATGGCAGGATTTGTCCCATCGAAACCCCCGAAGGTCCGAATATAGGACTGATAGTCTCCCTCAGCACCTACGCGCGGGTCAATGAATTTGGTTTTATAGAGACGCCTTACAGAAAGGTGGCGGAAGGGCGTGCCTTGAAGGAGATAGAATATCTCTCCGCCCTTGAGGAGAAGGACTTTCCAATCGCTCAGGCCAACGTAGCCCTTGGTGCCAACGGCCGAATCATTCATGATGAGGCGGCGGTAAGGATAAGGGGTGAGGCATCCAAATCAGCTGTTGAGGATGTCAGATTTATGGACGTGTCGCCGAACCAGTTGGTGAGCGTCTCTGCATCACTTATCCCATTCCTGGAACACGATGATGCCAACAGGGCGCTCATGGGCTCCAACATGCAGAGGCAGGCTGTTCCATTGCTTAAGGCCAAGGCTCCGCTTGTGGGGACAGGTATAGAGGCGGTTGTTGTGAGGGATTCCGGCACATCGGTTGTAGCCAGGAAAGATGGTATTGTTGAGGACGTGGACGGTTCGCGTATCGTAATCCGTTCAAATGGCGGCAAAGACGGGGAGGACTCCGAGGTCGAGATATACAAGCTGATTAAGTTCAAAAGATCCAACCAGAATAGCTGTTATAACCAGCAGCCTATTGTCAAGATAGGTGATGCCATAAAAAAGGGACAGATAATAGCTGACGGGCCGGCATCCGAACTAGGGGAGCTTGCTCTCGGGCAAAACGTGATGGTGGCCTTCATGTCCTGGGGTGGGTTCAATTTTGAGGATTCCATACTCATAAGTGAGCGTGTAGTGCTTGAGGATATCTATACCTCTCTCCACATAGAGGAGTTTGAGATTGTTTCCAGAGACACCAAGCCGGGCAAGGAAGAGATAACCAGAGATATACCAAACGTCGGAGAGGAAGCCCTTAAGAACCTTGACGAAAGTGGAATAGTGAAGATAGGTGCCGAGGTCAAGCACGGCGACATCCTTGTGGGAAAGATTACCCCGAAGGGTGAGACACAGCTTTCACCCGAGGAAAAACTTCTCAGGGCAATATTCGGCGACAAGGCCGGCGACGTTAAGGATACATCGCTTAGGGTGCCGCCTGGAGTGGAAGGCATTGTCATAGACGCTAAGGTCTTTTCAAGGCGGGGCGTGGAAAAGGACCAGCGAAGCCTCGCGATCGAACTGACCGAGCGCAAAAGGCTTGAAAAGGACCTGAAGGATGAGCTTGAAGTGATCGGAAGGAGCGTCAGGGAAAAGCTCAAGGACTTTCTGCTGGGTTTGAAACTCAAGACGGACCTGGTTGAAAGAGGAACAGGCAATTTTCTCCTAAAAGCCGGCAAAGCCATAAAGATTGAGGACCTTCAGAGGATAGACCTGCAGGCATGGTCTGGGGCCGACTTCAAGGCCCCTATGGATATCATCGAGAAGGCAGAGAAATTGTTAGATAATTACTCCAAGAAGGTTAATAGGATAGAGTCACTATTTGAACAAAAGATAGAAAGGCTCGGCCAGGGTGATGAGCTTCCCCCGGGCGTTATAAAAATGGTCAAGGTTTATATCGCCGTAAAGAGGAAGCTTTCCGTCGGAGACAAGATGGCCGGAAGACACGGAAACAAGGGTGTGCTTTCCAGGATTTTGCCGATAGAGGATATGCCTTATTTTTCGGATGGCACTCCCGTTGATCTCATTCTAAACCCACTTGGGGTGCCTTCAAGGATGAATGTGGGGCAGGTTCTTGAAACACACTTGGGATGGGCATCCAGGGAGCTTGGGAGGCAGTTGGGCGAACTCGTTGATAAAGTTGCAGGAAGCGACGCGATCAGAGAGAAGCTGAAGAGCATCCTGTCCCCGAAGGAGTTCACTAATTACGTGGACAAGGCATCTGATGATGATGTTTTAGAGACAGTGAAGCTTCTCGGAAACGGTTTGCCCGTGGCGACGCCTGTCTTTGACGGCATAAAGGAGAAAGACATAAGGGCGCTGCTCAAAGAGGCAGGACTCCCCGAATCAGGGCAGGCAACCCTCTACGACGGCCGGACAGGTGAGAAATTCGACCAGCAGATTACGGTTGGTGTAATGTATATGCTCAAACTTCATCACCTGGTTGACGATAAACTCCACGCTCGCTCGATAGGCCCATATTCTCTCGTGACGCAGCAGCCTCTTGGCGGTAAGGCACAGTTTGGGGGACAGAGGCTCGGAGAGATGGAGGTCTGGGCTATGGAGGCATACGGCGCGGCATATTCCCTTCAGGAATTCCTGACCGTTAAATCGGACGACGTTGCCGGAAGGACGAGGATGTATGAGAGAATCGTCAAGGGGAACAATGTGCTTGAGGCAGGACTGCCGGAATCCTTCAAGGTCTTGATCAAGGAGTTGCAGAGCCTGACCCTGGATGTCCAGCTTTTTGAAGAGAATCAAATTGAGGAATCTTAATGCCCTCAGAGAGTCATTGGGAGCTTGTTTGAAGATAATGCCCCTTTAAGATGTGGGCAGGAAGGAACAAAAAGTGGAAGAGATATATAGCTATTTTTCAAGACCCAAGGATCCGTCAAGTTATAATGCGGTCAGGATTTCTCTGGCCTCTCCCGAGAAGATCAGAGAATGGTCGCACGGAGAGGTAAAGAAGCCTGAAACTATTAACTATAGAACCTTTAAGCCTGAAAGAGACGGTCTTTTCTGCTCCAAGATATTCGGCCCCATCAAGGATTACGAGTGCAACTGCGGGAAGTACAAAAGAATGAAGCACCGCGGCATAGTGTGCGAGAAATGCGGTGTAGAGGTAATTCAAACCAAGGTTCGGCGCGAAAGGCTTGGGCATATCGAACTGGCTGCCCCTGTTGCCCATATATGGTTTCTTAAATGCCTGCCCTCCAAGGTGGGTAATTTGCTCGATCTCACACTTAAGGACTTGGAGAGGATTCTCTACTTTGAGAATTATATCGTAATTGACCCAAAGGACACCCCGCTAGTAAAGGGAACCTTGCTCTCTGACGATCAGCTCAGACAGAGTCTTACCGATTTCGGCGACAGATTTGAATATGGTATCGGCGCAGAGGCAATTCAAAACATGCTTAGAAGCCTCAACCTCGTGGAACTCTCCGAGTCTCTCAGAACTGAGATGATAAGCACCAAGTCCGAGGCCAAGAGGAAGAAACTGGCCAAGAGGCTAAAGATTATTGACGCCTTCAGAGAGTCCAAGAATAAGCCCGAATGGACAATACTTAACGTAATACCCGTGCTTCCGCCTGATTTGCGGCCTCTTGTGCCTCTTGACGGAGGGAGATTTGCAACCTCAGACCTTAACGACCTTTATAGACGTGTGATCAATCGAAATAACCGGCTCAAAAGGCTTCTTGAGCTTAACGCGCCCGATATAATTGTAAGAAACGAAAAGCGCATGTTGCAGGAGTCGGTTGACGTGCTTTTCGACAACGGCCGCAGAGGTAAGGTCGTCACAGGTCCGAACAAGAGACCTTTCAAGTCTCTAAGCGACATGCTCAAGGGTAAACAGGGCAGATTCAGACAAAACCTACTTGGAAAAAGAGTTGATTATTCAGGGCGCTCCGTTATCGTTGTTGGTCCAAACCTGAGACTTCATCAGTGCGGACTTCCAAAGAAGATGGCCCTCGAACTCTTCAAACCTTTTATTTACAATAAGCTTGATGAAAAACAGCAGGCCCAGACGATAAAGAATGCCAAAAAAATGGTAGAGAAGGAGGTCCCGGAGGTATGGGACGCTCTTGACGAAGTGGTGCGCGAATACTGTGTTCTTCTCAACAGGGCGCCTACTCTTCACAGACTCGGTATTCAGGCCTTTGAGCCGATACTGATTGAAGGAAAGGCCATACAGCTTCATCCTCTCGTGTGCACAGCCTTTAATGCCGACTTTGACGGAGATCAGATGGCCGTTCACGTGCCCCTTTCCATTGAGGCTCAGATTGAGGCCAGGGTGCTCATGATGTCCACCAACAACATCCTTTCCCCTGCCCACGGAGATCCTATTATTGTCCCAAGCCAGGACATAGTGCTCGGGATATACTATATGACCCGTGAAAGACCGTTTGCGAAGGGAGAGGGAAAGCTGTTCTCAGATCCTGAAGAAGTCAGGATGGCATACGACGCGGGGCATGTTGACCTTCACGCGGCCATAAAGGTCAGGATGGACGGGAGCGTTGTTGACACAACGACGGGGCGAATGCTGTTGCATGAGGCAGTGGCATCATCGCTTCCTTTCTCCCTGGTAAACAGGGTAATGACTAAGAAGGAACTCAGAACGCTCATAAACGAGTCTTACAGAAAGGCCGGGATCAAGGCCACGGTTATCCTTGCCGACAGACTCAAGGACATAGGCTACAAATATGCCACGGTTTCCGGTATCTCCATAGCAATGAAGGATATGGTCATTCCCAAGAAGAAGGCCGGAATAATAGAGAAGGCTGAGAGCGAGATCCGCAAGATTGACGAGCAGTGGGTCGGAGGTATCATCAGCGACGGTGAAAAATATAACAAGGTGGTTGATATATGGGCATCCTCAACGGAAGCGGTAGCTCTGGAAATGATGAAGGAGATGTCGGTGGAGAGGGTTGCCGGAGGAGATGGGAAAAGCATTGAAGCCCCCAGTTTCAACGCCATATATATGATGTCCGATTCGGGCGCCAGAGGAAGCAAAGACCAGATGAGGCAGCTCGCAGGCATGAGAGGCCTTATGGCAAAACCGTCAGGCGAGATCATCGAGACCCCGATTACATCAAACTTCAGAGAGGGATTGACGGTCCTCCAGTATTTCATATCAACACATGGAGCCAGGAAGGGACTCGCTGATACCGCACTCAAGACCGCAAATTCCGGGTATCTCACAAGAAGGCTCGTGGATGTCGCACAGGATGCGATCGTTACTCAGGAGGACTGCGGAACTACCGACGGGATATGGGTGGATGCCCTGGTTGAAGGCGGTGAGATACTTCAGAGGGTCGGTGAGCGGATCCTTGGAAGAGTGGCCTTGCGTGATATAGTTGATCCATTAACGGGTGAAGTTCTTGTAAAGGCAAATGAAGAGGTCACAGAGTCAAAGGTTGAAACTATTGAGCAGTCCGGAGTTGAAAGGGTACTGATACGGTCGGTTTTGACCTGTGATGCCAGATCGGGTGTCTGTAAGAAGTGCTACGGAAGGGATCTGGCGCATGGGCATGAAGTCAATATTGGAGAGCCTGTAGGCATAGTGGCTGCGCAATCCATCGGAGAGCCCGGCACACAGCTTACCATGAGGACATTCCACATCGGCGGAACCGCCAGCAAGGCAGTCGAGCAATCTACTATCCAGCCCAGGATAACCGGCACTGTTAAGTACCTCAAGCTGAAGACGGTAGAAAATCAGGAGGGCACCCTCACTGTAATGAATCGAAACGGCGAGATCTCCATTATGGGCAAGGGGCATAGAGAGATCGAGCGTTATCCGATAATCTACGGCGCGACATTAAAGGTGAGAGACGGAGGCTCTATTAACTCCGGCCAGGTGCTTGCCGAATGGGACCCCTTCACCATTCCAATCATCACTGAGGTTTCAGGCACGGTCAAGTTCGGTGACGTGATTGAGGGACACACCATGCAGGAGAAGCGCAACAAGGTGACCGGCAAGATCAGCCGAGTTATTGTTGAGCCTAAAGACCCTGATATAAGACCAAGGATTTCCATAAAGGATTCAAGCGGCAAGACTGCCAAGCTTCCAGGCAATGCCGTTGCAGAGGCGCGCTATTACCTTCCCGTCGGAGCGATCATAATGGTTAGTGAGGGCGATGTGGTGGGTGCCGGCGCCACGCTTGCCAAGATACCCAGGGAGACGACCAAGACAAAGGATATTACCGGCGGTCTTCCAAGGGTGGCTGAACTCTTTGAGGTGAGAAAACCAAAGGAGACGACCATAATCAGTGAGATTGACGGTGTAGTCTCATTCGGCAAGTATTCCAAAGGAAAGAGGAAAATGACGGTAATCCCTGAGGTGGGAGAGGCAGTTGAATACTTCGTTCCCAGGGGCAAACATATCAGTGTGCTGGAAGGTGACTTTGTCAGGGCGGGTGAGCCTCTGATGGACGGATCAGTGAATCCCCACGATATACTGAGAATAAGGGGGGTGAAGGATCTGGCAAAGTACCTTGTGGACGAGGTGCAAGAGGTTTACAGACTGCAGGGTGTCCGCATTAATGATAAGCATATAGAGGTTATCGTCAGGCAGATGCTTCGTCAGGTTACTGTCACCAGGGCGGGGGATTCGCAGTTCCTGCTTGGTGAAAACGTGGAAAAGTGGCGGTTTGAAGAAGAGAATAACAAACTTATTGAAAAAGGCCTTGTCGCCGCTACTGCCGAGCCTCTTCTTTTGGGAATAACTAAGGCATCACTGAGTACTGAAAGCTTTATCTCCGCCGCGTCTTTCCAGGAGACCACCAAGGTTCTCTCAGATGCCGCTATTGCAGGTAAGGTTGATTACCTTAAGGGATTGAAAGAAAACGTGATTATGGGACGCCTTATCCCGGCCGGAACTGGTGTCAAGTCCTACAGAGATATTGAAATGAGTAGCGCTGATTAGGTTTTTGTAAGAAAAAAACTATTGACAGCGGAAGGAAATAGTTGTAAAAAATTCTTTTTTTGGTCGGCTGGTTTTCTTGCCGGCGATACTTTAAAGAATGCAGCGGCAGATAAAGTGAGGTAAAGATATGCCTACCGTTAATCAGCTCGTAAAGAAGAGCCGGGTTCAACCTAGAAAAAAGGTAAAGACCCCGGCATTGCAAAATGCGCCTCAGAAAAGGGGTGTTTGTGTGAGAGTCTATACATCAACACCCAAGAAACCGAACTCAGCCTTAAGAAAGGTTGCAAGGGTCAGACTCACCAATGGTATAGAAGTCACCTCCTATATACCGGGAATAGGACATAATCTGCAGGAGCATTCCGTGGTGCTGATAAGAGGAGGAAGGGTGAAAGACCTCCCGGGCGTGAGATACCACATTATCAGGGGAACAATGGATACTACCGGGGTAAGCGACCGGCGGCAGGGAAGGTCTAAATACGGAGCCAAGAGGCCTAAGAAGATTTAGGCTGTGCGACTGTTCTTGATAAATCATAGTTTCGGAGAGATTCGATGCCAAGGAAACGAGTAGTAGGGAAGAGAGCTATAGCGGCTGATTGGAAATATAACAGTATCTTGGCTGCTAAGTTCATCAACAACCTGATGAGAAAGGGTAAGAAGAGTGTAGCCCAGGCCATTCTTTATGATGCCTTTGAAATAATAGGCGAAAAGACGAAGCAGGACCCGCTGCCCATTTTTCAGAAGGCGGTTCAGAACGTGGAGCCTGTGGTGGAGGTGAAATCCAGGAGGGTAGGTGGGTCAACCTATCAGGTTCCTACAGAGGTTGCTCCAGGACGAAAACTGGCATTGAGCATGCGGTGGATAATAGGCTTTGCCAAGTCGAGAGGTGAGAAAACCATGGCTGCCAAGCTGGCGGGAGAGTTGATTGACGCAGCTAATATGCGAGGCTCCGCGATAAAGAAGAAGGAAGACACTCATAAGATGGCCGAAGCCAATAAGGCCTTCGCCCATTACCGATGGTAAATGTTGTGCTGTGATTTGATGCCCTTGGAGAAACAGACAATTATCCCATAAATGGGGAAGTAAGGTAATTTTGAGGAGGGAGTGAGATGGGTAAGAAGAAATTTGAGAGGAAGAAGCCGCACGTAAATGTGGGGACGATAGGGCATATAGACCATGGGAAGACGACGCTGACGGCGGCTATAACGAAGCATTTAGCGAAGAAGGGTTTTGCTGAGTATGTGCCGTTTGACCAGATAGACAAGGCCCCTGAGGAGAAGGCGAGGGGGATAACGATAGCGACTGCGCACGTAGAGTATGAGACTAAGAACAGGCACTATGCGCACGTGGACTGTCCGGGGCATGCGGACTATATCAAGAACATGATAACGGGAGCGGCGCAGATGGACGGTGCGATACTGGTGGTGGGTGCCGACGACGGGCCGATGCCGCAGACCAGGGAGCACATACTGCTTGCGAGGCAGGTAGGGGTGCCGAGCATAGTGGTATTTCTGAACAAGTGTGACATGGTGGATGATCCTGAGCTTATAGAGCTTGTGGAGTTGGAGCTGAGGGAGTTACTGACGAAGTATGAATTTCCCGGGGATGAGATACCGATAATAAGGGGCAGTGCGCTTAAGGCGCTTGAGAGTGATGATTGTGATTCGGCGGAGGCTAAGCCGATATTTGAATTGATGGATGCGATAGACAGCTACATTCCTGAGCCCAAGAGGGACACGGAAAAGCCGTTTTTGATGCCGATAGAGGACGTATTCATGATAAGCGGCCGAGGGACGGTGGTAACCGGTAGAGTAGAGAGAGGGATAGTCAAGGTAGGGGATGAAGTTGAGATAGTAGGGATAAAAGAGACGATAAAGACGGTATGTACCGGGGTAGAGATGTTC
>Ga0100393_10006569_pt1 | contig 10329 bp, 14 predicted proteins | sample CryGeymeta201517_FD_81546 | JGI IMG/M metagenome (GOLD analysis project Ga0100393, IMG submission 81546) | Groundwater microbial communities from Crystal Geyser aquifers in Utah, USA - Crystal Geyser metaG 2015-17 | ecosystem: Environmental > Aquatic > Deep subsurface > Groundwater | place... | reverse complement strand
CTTGCATATTGGTCTCCATCAACAGGTGCTTCTGGAAAAGAAACCTTAGCACTGTTTGCTGTGATTGCACTTTTATCTCCATCAGTGAAATTATTCTCAGATTTTACCCAAGAACCATCCTTTCTTGCATATTGGTCTCCATCAACAGGTGCTTCTGGAAAAGAAACCTTAGCACTGTTTGCTGTGATTGCACTTTTATCTCCATCAGTGAAATTATTCTCAGATTTTACATAAGTGCTTCCATCCGAAATGTCGTCTAAAGTAATCCCACTTAATACGTTTTGTCTGATTTGTAACATACTTGCTTTATTAGTTTTTCCCTCAGAAGTATCCCAAACTACTACAAAGTCACCACTATTCAAAACACTTATTAACGTAAAATCATTGATAGTTTTTTCAGTCATTGTTTATTTATCTCTCAGGTGTGTATTTAAATATATTTAAAATATAATGTAGTCCCCAATCTCGTCTACGATATAGTTTCTTAACTCGTCTACAATATAGTTTCCTACCATAGCTCCTATTGTTATTGAATCTTCAATTTTTGTAAATATAAATTGTCTTCGTGTAGCTTTCCCTTGATATAACCCAGTATCGCCTATCTTAACTACGAACCTTTCCCCGGCACTTATATCACTTCCACAATCTCTCATAAATTCAATTATGTCTTTGCTACCAACTTCAACATCCCAATCTACATAAGCTTCGTAAACAACCTCTCCCTTTCCGTCATACCCAAACTCTGTTAATTTTTGTTTTGAAGGGGCTTGGCTCATAATATTTATTTTTATGTTGTCTGCCTTTGTTCTAGGAAACTCATCAGCATCGGTAATACCTAAAAGGTTTCCACTCATTTCCTCTGCTTGTTCTTCGTTGAACCTAAAAATTCTTACGGGAATTAAGTTACTATTAAATATATAACTACTGTCCGAACGATAACTATCAACCCCAAACTCGTCATCGTTATCAAATAAAGATTTCTCTTTTTCTTCGTCGAATATCATAATTGCTAGTACCCTTTATTAATTTGTACACTACGGAATAAGGAATTTTTTGTTCTGTTTAAGCATGTGTTTGAGGGTTTTAACTTTAAGTTTTCGTTAGCTATCCAGTTTCTAAGTGTTATCAAGAAACTATCAATAGATTCTTTATTAAAGGTAATTTCCACTCCATTGATGCTACGGCTGGTCATTCCTCGCTGTAGTTTATTAATTTCAAGAGTACTAAATAAATAATATATAACATAAAAATCTTCAATTCTGTCTATTATAGGTAAAGATTCAATATAAGGTTTTCTTGCTCTGTAATAAATTAAGTTTAATTTAAAACCTTCTTCTGGGTATTTACCATCCATAACGATGAAAGATTTTCCTGTAGGGTGTTCTAAAACTATATTACTTATGTGACTACTAAGGTCTGTAACAGTATAAGGGTAAGATTCTAAAACTTGTTTAATTTCAATGTCTGCAGCTGTAACTGAACCATCGTTATCTACATCCATAATATAATTACATACTGTAATAACATTATTACCATCTGTTCTCATACCATACCCTTCTTCTTTATTGAAAGAGTTTGTTTTTGTTTGTGTTCTAGCATAATCTAATGCTGACTTTATTTGGTAGTATGAATATGTGAAACCATATTTTTGTTTAATGTTATTAATTCTGTCTGCGTCGTCTCCAATAACATTAAGAGTTCCTTTGTCTAATACACGATTGTCCCCTGTACCATAAGCAAATGAAACATAATAATAATAAACTGCAGGAGTTACATCTGAAGCACTATCATCAATTAATACTTTACACTCACCATTAATAGCACTCATGACTGTGATGGGTTCAGAAATTGTAGCAGAAGAGTCTTGCCCTGGAACACTAAGAAAAGCCTCAAAGGTTCCCGTCAGTCCTGTTAAATCTATAGGATTATTATATTCATCTTTTAATACAAAACTTATTTCTCTAGCCTTTCCAGCTTCTATAGATAATCTCATGGTTTAAACCCTCCGTTGTATAAAAATCCAATTACTGCAGATAAGAACGTAATAACTCCCCACATAACTTTGTCTCGGAAGCCATTAATATTTTTGATTCTTGCGTTTACTTCTTCCATACTTCTTTCTAGTTCTTTCTTATCTGCTTTTTGAGAGATAACAGTATCTAGTTTAGATGAAATTTTATTAAATCCCTCAATCATACTAGTTTTTATTTCCGAGACGTCTTCTTTTATTTCTTCGTGTTGCTGATTATTGTGTTTAATCTGTTCTTCAATCACTGCTAATCTCTCCTTTTCTGTTTTGTTCACCTTTATCACCTTTATTATTCTACAACGTGTCCTTGAGCGATGATAGACATCTTAGTAAGTCCTGTCAAGTTATCCTGCAAGTAAATTTGTAACTGGTCATTAGAACTACCATCTAAACGAATAGTCACGCCGTTCTTTTCTTGACCATTGAAAGTTCTCCGACAACCAAGACCATACTGTCCTGCTGGTGCTTTATCGGCATATACAACGTCAAAAGTTTGTTCTCGTAAATCATTATTACTACGAGCATAAAAGATATTCTTCATATAACCGTCCTTCACACGGACAACAATACCTTTAGACAAGGCAGTAATACCACCAAACTTAGCATCATCCATTGAGGAATCATTAACTCACCAAATCCATTAACTTGTGCTTTTGATGGTGGATTTGATGTTACTAAAACATCTTGGTTTTCTAAATATGAACCCATTTTATTCTCCATTATTATTATACAAATGAGTAAGAATTATTACAAACTGTATAATATATATTTTGTACAATATATATTTAAATATATTTATTTACTTTTACCTTTTTTGGTTCGTCTTCCTATGTTTTTAATAACTTCAACTATATCTTTAACGTCAACTTTTCCATCTTTATTGATGTCCCCTTCTAGGTTTTTTGTTTCTTCAATAAATACGTCCGCAGAAATACTTTCTGGAGTGACCATTTCATTGATTTCCGTTAAACTTTCTACAGTTGAATCGTCTGAGATATCCTCTTTGTCAACCATTTCTAGAATTAGAATTGCAGGTATTCGAGAAGCAATTTTCCGTAAGTATTCATCTGTTCGACTATATGTACGAGCTTCATACTTTACAATTCTTAAATCAGCTATTCTCATTTCTTCCATAGGATAGGAGTCTTTTAATTTTAATGCTATTGCCATTTTAATAATAATTAGAAGAATTAGTATTTAAATATATTTAACTTAAACTATACTTTGTATAATATAAACTGCATTACCACAATCCCAATATCTATTATAACCGTTTTCAAACATATTCTCCCACTCGGAAGCGTTACTGTTATAATTAATTAATATATTTTTTAGTTTGTGTTTCTGAAACATTTGTCTAGGTAAAACTTCTCCAGAAGGAGTAATATAATGATAGTTTGGTGTTGAAGAATGAGAATATGTAAAACCAAGTTTTTCATAAACTTCCCCTGTGAATAGTGAGAGGTCACAGTAAGAAATAATATTCCCTTTGTAGTTGTTCCTAAAATTTTTAAACATTCTGGAAGCTCCCCCTATCACAGAAACACCTAGTTTAGTACATAATCTAATAAGTTCCCAGTCATACTTCTTACTCATTCTTGGTCTTCCAAAAGTCATAAGACTAACAAGAGTATTGTCATAGTATAACCCTATCTTTACTTTGCTGTTTGCGTACCCTTGAATGTGGTTTTCCTCACAAAATTGTCTAGCTATTTTTAAAGGAACCTCTCGTACCCCACACTTTCTAGCATATATTTGTTCCTGTTTAATAATATTCCTTTTAATGATGTCTTTGACTATCTCTTTTTTATTCTTCCATTGTTCTGATGTAATTTGAATAAGTTTTATATTCTGTTTTTTTGCTAATTGTAGTTTATGTAGATGTTGGTTTTTATGGTTAAATGTCTTATACAATGTATTATATTCCGAGTGAAAAAATAAGCCATTATACTCAACTCCTATGCTTAATTCAGGTAAATAAATATCTATTTCTTTGTTACCCTTCTCATCTTTTAATACTCTTTTATTTTGTAAAATTTCACCACAATATATACTTTTAATATAACTATATAAACTATATTCCTCCTTTGATTTACCACCTATACATCTTTTAGGATGATGTCCACTACCATACATATGTCTACCGGCATTAACTGAGTACTCTCCCAGTTCCTTATCTATCACAATTATATCATCACTAACAGTTTTAAAAACACTTTTAGAATAATCGTGTTCTCCGTTGTAATTACCTTTTGATTTTTCTATAAAAATCTCTTGTGTTATTCTGTTTAATTTAGGAAAACACTTAGAACACCCATCACAACATCCACTATAGTTTTGAAAATATTTGTAGTATTCTTCCCCACAGGAACACACCAGTTTATAAGGTAGTCTGTTGAGGTAGTCTTGAAAAGTTGATATAACTTTATTATTATTATTTAGTACTTCCACTTGTTTTAAAAATATTTCTTTTGATTTTTTGAGTAGAGTTTCTTTTGTTTTTTTGACCCTCTTTTGTATTAGCTCTTGTGTCTGTTTTGTACCTATACTGTGTTTAGACACCTTTGGGTTCCTACACTTATTACAAATTAAATAATCCCTATACAAATTTTCAGTAGAACCACAATCTCTACACTTAGGTTTTATTTCTCCATCGTATAGCTTACATATATCCTCTTCGGAAAACAAAAACAATTTGCTGTTTGCCATCTCGGTTTTTAAACTATCTTTCATACGATAACAAAGGTTGTAAAAAGATGTACCATACTTCTGGATAATCTCTCCTCTTCTTAAGAAGCCTTCGTACTTGGGTGTCATACTCTTATTATAACTAAGTTATATATAAATGTTTTGTTGTAGAAGCAGAAATAAAAAGAAAAATAAAAGAAAAACTTAGAATAAATCTAAGCTAAAAAGTTTACGTATGCTTTGATTGTAGTGTAAGTGTCAGCAGCTGTTGAACCTGCAACAGCTTCTAAAGCTTTACCTACAACCATACCTGCAACAGCAGTTGTTTGAGCAGTTCCACCAACAGCGGATAATGCTTGACCAACTACGTAAGTACCAGCTTCTTTACCTGAAATAACTAATAAGCTACCTCGTGCAATTGCTGCATCGTAACCAGAAGACCCATCAGTGTCTTCAACTAAAACTGGAACATCAATAATACCTTGTGCTAATACTGAAACTTGTTTTCCTGTGTTGTCTGCATCTAATGCGTTACCAACACTTTTAACAATCCCAATAGCATCTGTAGCTTCCACAGCAGAAACTTTTGCAAGTTTACCACTAGTGTTTAACTTAACGATGTCTCCTTCTGCTAAATGTTCAGCAGCTTCGAATCCTAAAATAATGTCATGTGAAATCATTTTTATTTACCTCTTGAAATAAAAGAAAGGAAAAAATCCCAATCTATGCTGCAGTAATTACACTTGCAGCTTCTTGGTTCATTGCAACCATACCAGCGTCTAAAGCCATGATACTTTCCATGTCTCCAGCAGTTCCAGGTAGTCTACCGTCGAATGTTTCCATTCCAGTTTCTTGTAGATATGTAAAGAAGTTGTCTTTATCATATACAATAGCATGAACAGCTTTACCGCCTTTTGTAGCAGTAATTAACTCGAATACTGTAACATCCATTAAACTTGTTCCACTGTTCCATTTAAAGAATCCAGTGTGTACTTCGTTTGCAGGTGCAATTTGGTTATATTGAACTAATAGTTTGTAGTCTCCTGATTTTTTCATAATGTTCCATCCTACACTAGAGAATGCTAAAACATTAGGTTTAAATCCGAATAGAACTCCTGTAGTACTATCTGCAGCTGTTTGTAGAGCTAACTCTGCGTCTGCAATTGCATCCATAGTAATTCCTACAGCTTTTGTATTAGCTGTTGCAGCTCCTGCCACAAGGCCATTTGCAATATCTGTACATACTTCTCGAAGTACAGCATCAGAAGCGGAAGCCATTAATTTTTGAATGAAACCTTTAGCTCCACGTTTAATTAATCTTCGTGTGATTTTTGTACCTACTGCGTATGTTTCAGTTTCTAAAACTACAGATTCTTTGTTCTTATTTGTATATTCTACAACTTCACCGTCTGCAATTTTTGCAGCTACTGCTCCTTTAATTTTTGGAATTTTGTAAGCTCCAGCTCCAGCCATTTCTCCTAGGTCTGAAGGAGTTAAGTTCCAAACTAAATCAAAGTACTTTTTAAAGTCGTTGTATGATTTGTACCAAATAAATTTTGCTAAAACAGTAGTGTATAAATCACCGCTGTTTCCCATAGTGTTGTCTTCTTGAAACTTCGCTTGTTGAGTTTCATCTAAAGACTCATATAAATCTTTTCCTAGCATTTCAGAAAACTTTGTTCCTTCTTTGCTTACTTCACCGATTTGTAACATTTTTTACTACCTCAAGTTTTTTAATTAAAATAATTTTCTACGATACTTTTAATACCGTTTTCTTTTTCTTTTGAGCAAATTTCCTCAAAAGAAGGAGAACTTCTAGCCTCTGTTTTTGGAGGTTGTGGTGTACCCTTTTTACTCTTTTTCTCGTCTTCTTCGTCTTCAGAAGGCTTCTCAGCTTCGTCTTCTTCTTCGTCTTCAGATTCTTTTTCTTCATCTTCTGACTTGTCTTCAGATTCTTCTTCGTCGTCTTCTGACTTTTTATCTTTTTTAGCTTCGGAGTTTTCCTCTTCTGTTTCTTCTGGTTTAGTCTCTTTGTCAGGTTCTACCTCAGATTCCTCAGATTCTTCCTCAACTGTTTTTTTCTCAGCTGATTCTTTTAAGGATGTAACTTCTGCTTGTAAAGATTCAAGAACTGTGACAATTTTTTCAAACTGTTCCTCATATGATTCTACCTTTTCCTTCATTTCTGAAAGAGTTTTAAGGTCTTCCTCATATTTTTCAATAAATTCTTTAGCATCCATTTTTCTATACCTCTAAATGAAAATATATATTATAACATATAGTTTTAAGTAACATATATTTAAATATATTTATTCTAAAATCTCCTCTTAGCTTGCAGTTCTAAAATTGAACCGTCTTTCAGTCTAACAGGTACCATTTTTTCCATAGATAATAATCCCCATTCTTTACTGTTTAAGTCATGAAGAGCGTATGATGGCTTTTTTAAATCTAAATCTTCCTTCAAACTCTCACTGGATAGGGATTCTTTTATGTAACTTGCTCTAATCTCATCAAGTTTTTCAAAGAAGTCATCCGTAGTTTCTTCATCCACAACAATCTCCTCTGCAGTTTCTTCGTTGTTGAATGCTTCACAAATAGCAACTTCAAAATTTTTAATAGTAGCACTTTTAAAACCCTGTACTCCACCAATAATAGAACATTCAAGCCATTCACTAATTTCTGCTTCTCTGACATATCGTTCTTTTCCATCGATGGTTTCTTTTTTGTTTGTAGCTACTCCTGTAATTTGTAAACTGACAGCAGGACTTGAAGCTTCTCTCAAATATTCTAAAACGTCTTCATTATACTTAGTATTATAAATTCTAGCTCTACCCCACATTCCTTCTTCGGTCAACCAGGTATCTACCCATTCTCCTCGACTAATAGCATCAACTCCAGAGGTAACGTGGTTGAACATTACTGGTTTACCTACTAAATCTGTATGTGTTTTTTCTATACTTTCCTTTAAATATCTCACACCATTTCTTGAAATCTCATTATAAGGAACAATAAAAGCTTCGATGTAATACTCCTTTTTTCCTGTCTTCTCATTTTCTTTTTCTTGAAAATTAGATTTCAAAAATAGTGACGAATCCTTAATTTCTACAATTGATTGCATTTTTTATATCTCCGTGAATTAAATCATTTGCTGTTACTGACTTATGTTCACTACACTTTTTTAATTCTTTTAAGTACTCAATAATATTAAACATATATTCTTTGTTTTTTATTACTTCCTCGTGAGAAATTCTAGCTCCTAATCTATAACCATTACGCTCTAATATTCTGGTTCTAGTTAGGTCTACTAATTTTTGTTCTTTGTCATCGTGATACACACCATCAACTTCAATTATTTTACAACCAAATAATAAAAAGTCTGGGTAAAAATATCTAAAACTATTTCTAGATAAATCATCAAAAACTTTTACTGATTTATTATATACATAGTCTTTTCCTTCGATATACTCAGCTTTTTTTAAACACCATTCAAAACGCTCCTCTCCACCAAACTTGATTCCATTTTTTTTCTTTTGAGCTAACCTATAGTTGAACTGCAACTTTGGGTTTTTCCTCATGGTTTTTGAGACATTAATAGACGTTTTTAAAAGTCTCTTATCAGTTTCCTTTGTTAGACCTTTAGACCACCCTGGTAAACACTCTGCACCATAACGGTCTAACATAGTTTGTTTATACTTTCTAAGTCTATCTTCTTTTTGTTTCTCTGTTCTATTTAGCTTAGTCTGTTTCATTTTTTTAATACTTTCAGGTGTGTTTTTTCTACCTTTATTTATATCAGACAATAGCTGTCTTGTTTTTCAGAAACGGGTCTGCCTATTCCTTTTTTTGATATTTTTCTTCTTGTTTCATCTGAAACCACATAATTTTTTCTGGACTCCCTATAAACCTTCAGATGACACTCCGTACAAACATTACAAACTACTAAACCCTTTGACTTATATTTTTTGTATATAAGTTGTCTTCAGTTTCACAATATTTGCATTTTTTCATTCTGATATCTTTTGCAAAGTCTTTATTAGTCTCTGGTTTTATCGTAAGAATTTTTTAACCTCTTACATAATATGTTTAATCTTTCTTTAGGTTCAACATATTTTTTAAGTTTACTATAATAATCCGGAACTTCTGCTAAGTGTTGTAAAGCAATCTTTTTAGCTTCTTCTTTATCATCAGTATGTTCCATTTCAACCTCTATTCCCATAGCTAATTCTTCTGGGTCAACGTCTTCTTCTTTTGCCGGTTCTGCAACCTCTTGTAAAGATTCAGTCATTTTTTTATAAATACTCATAACAATCGCAAAATCACGGTCTTCTGTAGGTTCTTTTCCATAGGATTTTTTGAACGCCTTTTTAGCTTTCTCCCATTCCTTTTCATCTACTCCTCTAATTTCAACTAATGAGTTTAATCTAATAGAATAATCTATAGATTCCTTTTTGGTCTCTTTATCTTTTAAGAAATTATATATAATAAAAGCCAGAATTCCTGCTTGTATAGGGTTCCTCATGATAGAACGTACGAACTTCCAAACGAAATCAGGTATTTTAAGCTCTGTAAAAAAGTCTTGATTATTCATTTTAATATATAGATTAGATAATATATATTTAAATATATTTATTCTAAACTCTTATAATAATTATATGCCAGTGGTGTTGCTTTTAACCAAATTGCTCTTCTAGTAGCACCACTTTGTTGCTCCACTAAGAAATCATCTTTAAACTTACTTGCCCACCTTACACAATGCCAAGCCTCTATAGGAGTCATTGTGAACTCTTTTTGAATTTCAAACGTTGTTCTGTAAATATCACAAAACAATACTAACTGCTCAAAATTAACTTTATCCTTCCAACCCATCTTATACACCACAAAATATATATTTAAAACTATATATTATATCACAATAGTATGTGTTTATAAAGTTTTCGGTTTTAAAGAAAGAAAAAAATAAAATTTAACTGTAAGGTATTATTGAACATCTACAGTTAATTAGGTTCACTTCTTTATTGGCAATCTTCTTTAATAAATCATCAATATTGAAAACTCGATTATTCATTCCTCGGTGTTCTTCTCTAACCTTGGAATCACCTCTAGTAATCCATTTAACCGTGTCGAATCCTGAACGCTTAAACTTTTGAAGTCTTAAAATCTTACTAGCTGTATTAAGTTCAGTTCTTAAAATTCTGTCAAACTTCCAACTAACACCATCTTCATAATCAAAGTTTTTACGAATAGCCTTTTTAATGTCTGCACTTGACTGTCCTACACTTATTCCTGTAGTTATTTGTGTTTTGATATCAGCCAACATTTTATCTTTAGTAGTCTTAATTTGTGTTTTAATGTTATCACTCATAAGCTTCTTTTTACGTTGAATCATATCCTTTGTTAAATTATCTACAGTTACGTTGTCTTGAGACCCGTCAGTTACAGTAACTCCCAACTTATTCATTGCGTTGGTTACTGCTTTATTTATGTTAACATTGAAAGTTTTAAACAAATCATCTAGCTTAGTAAGAATGTTTATGTTTAAAAATTTTTCTTTTAAATCAGAGTGTTCATCAATTAGTTTAGAAATATTCTTAAGCTGTCTATCCAACTCTGTT
>Ga0100393_10006566_pt1 | contig 10332 bp, 8 predicted proteins | sample CryGeymeta201517_FD_81546 | JGI IMG/M metagenome (GOLD analysis project Ga0100393, IMG submission 81546) | Groundwater microbial communities from Crystal Geyser aquifers in Utah, USA - Crystal Geyser metaG 2015-17 | ecosystem: Environmental > Aquatic > Deep subsurface > Groundwater | place: USA... | reverse complement strand
TTTTGATATTTCTCAAGCGTGAATGTTGCTCGAGAAAATTTTTGTCCGCAGGTCTTACAGACAAAGCGTTGAATTTTTCTTGAATCATTTCGTCGAAAATAGAATCCATCTTTGGAGACCAGCTTGTTTTTAGTGGTGGAATGGCAGTCAGAATTTGGGCAGTGGTAGATCATGAGGTACTTACTGCAATATATATAGTAATACCAAAACTGTAAGTATCTAAAAACAAAGCAGAAAAAAGTAATGCAAGTCAAAAAATGATTTTTAAAGCAACTAAACTTTCCCCATTTTATAGGAGCAGTTTAAAAAAATTTTGAGAAGATTCCTCTATTCTTAGGCTCTGGATTAAGATGCTTCTCACCATTATCAAAAAGATACTGATTGAGTTTTGCAATATTTGAAACTTCAGAGAAAGCCTTATTCAAAAGATCACTATCAACTAAACAAACACCTTCATACCGAAGCTTTGTACTTAGCCCCAGAGAAAAGTTTTTTAGTTCATCTTCAGTTTCAAAAGGTCCTAAACGAGTACCATCATAAATAGCCTTAAAGTCGGAGTTAAGATCGACAACTTCCTCAAGTGGAACTAATCCTTTAATTGAATAGGTCACTTCAATATATCTTGAGAGATTTTTTCGCTGATCGCGAGAGTAATTTATTATCAAGGTTTTTTCTATATTCATTTAGATATCACTCCAAAATCAAGACTAACACTCCCCTTTGGCATGAAAGAGAGTTCAATTTCATGTGTCGTATTTGTGAGTTGAACATTTTCTTCATCAATTATTTTTTGAAAAACATAAGTTGAAGGATACTTGATTTTAAATTTCTTTTTATAGCTCGAAGGATTAAAGATATTAATTCTCTTCACCCTCTCATACTTAAGTTCATTATGGCCGACATTACGCTGATACCATACATAGCGAATACCTGTTTCAGCATCAATCTCACAGTACTCAATCTCTAAGCTTGTGAATACCTTACCCCAAAACTGTTCAAGTTTCTGCGAGGCATTTTCGAGACTGACGAGTTCAGAACTGTCATAAATAAACAAGCGACCATCGCCCATTGAAATTGTTTCTATTTGCGTAAGATACCTTAGCCTTTCGATTTCAAGATCATTTTCGATATAGAAGGACTCTAATCTTCTTTGTAGTGATTCATCGAGACCATTCTTATCGATAAAAATATTCATACCATTCATGAACATTTTTAAAGCACTACTCATTCTTTTAAGATTAAGATCTTTTCCAGAGAAGTAAAAGTACTCATGTCCAGATTCAAGCTCATCTTCCCAGTTAAAATCTGCATAAGATGAGAAGTAGGTATTAGACTTAAAGTTAGTATCGCAATATTTTAGAAAACCTGACTCGGTTACCTGGTTGAGTGAATTAATCACTTCAGCGTTATGATATACTTTAATCATATATGAAGGTTTAAAACAAAAATCAAATGAACTCGTTAGTGTCTTATCATTATATAAAAGCTCAATACTTTCACGAGAAAGAATCTTATTTTTAAATGAAGAGAAGATACCTTTCTTTCTTCTTGTTGGAAGTAACATCGAAGAAGGATAAACACCATGGCTGAGGTAGCTAATTGCTTCATCCATTATGGCAAGATCTGAAATATGGTCGATCGATCTAAAAATAATATCATTCGTCTGACTCAGTAAGAAACCATATTTCTTAACACCTTGCCAGTATGTCGAGAGCTCTTTTTCGGCTGCACTAAGGTAGAGGTCATAAATTACTTTCTGATAATCTTTTTTTAGATTGGCCTCAACTTCTTGGTCAATATTTTGTGAAGCAAATGTCTCATCTTCTTTCTTTGCCTGAACGTAGCGAGAGAAGCCTTTTTCGAACACTGGAGAAAAATCCTCTATAAATGAATGAAAATGACCTTCCTCAAAACTTCCACAGTCAATGCCCCACACACCAGCATTTATACCGGCACGAGAAAAGTATGTTCCTAACTCATGACAAAATCTTGTAAAAGCTGTAAAGATGCGGGGATCAAAATAAGAGAATATTTGATTGATATTACCTTCACTGTCTGCAAATGCTTTATTGACTCCATTTTGATTTTGGGAGTTATTACGAGCAAGCAAAAAAGGTATTCCACCATTAGGAAGAAATGGCATTGGAGAAAGCGAAAGAAGAAAAATTACTTCCTTGTCATATTGCTGGCAAATATCACTTAGCTTCTTTAAATCTGTTTCTGGTTTTTCATTAGCAAAATCAAATCTTTCACCTGTATCCGAGTGAAAGCTCCAATTGATAGGTATAATTATTTTTGATGCTCCAGAGAGCTCTTCAATTTTAGTTTTCCAAAGTGAAGCTGAGGTTTTCCAGTAGAGAAACCATCCTTCTCCAGGAAAAACCAGATCATCATCCTTGATAACAGGTGTCGTCAACATTTCGTAATCTCCTATCAATAATGATAGCAAGAATCTTCGAACAAAGGCAATGGTTTAGCTAGAATAAATAGCAACAATACTCTTGAGCTGACCAGTCCCAAATTTTGACATTTTTTCAAACTCAATCTTACTTACAGGAATGTCCATATTATCATATGGCGTTTGATTGTCATCGATCTCTGGATCATGAAAGTAAATGAAATCTTCCTCAATACCTGTGATAACAATCCAGTGAGGTGCTTTCGTTTCTGTTAAACGATATGCACTTATTAAAACCAAAGGTATTCCACCACTATCTAAAATATCTTTAAGCGTCGCAAAACTATATTCATCGTAGTAAATTTTTACATTCGTTTGCTTCAATTCTTTTTCAAATTCTTTTTGAACAATTTCAATAATATCTTTCTTTTTCTTATCTCTAACGCCTTTTATAAATAAGGATGCCTTAGAGTTTAAATAGAGTTCAACTTCAAAGTTTCTTCTCTTGGCGGCAAGTGCCAGTCCATGAGGGCCGCAACCACCATGCCCTGAAGTCATAAAAATTGTCGTGGCCTCTCTCCAAATTTGCATTTCTGTTGAGAGTTTAAATTGAACAGACTTATCAAAGGCCTTCATCGCCATCATTAAAGATGAAGGTCCACAGGTAAATTCTGTTTTCTGATGATAATATGGAACTTTAATCTTAGGGCGAGATTCGAATTTTCTGATTTTCTTTTCGTAACACTCCGCATCCTCATGGTCTTCATAGTAATTAACTTTGTGGCCAAATTTTCGATAGCCTAATTCTTCATAGAGTTTGATTGCACGGTCATTCGTTGTTTTAACCTCAAGTCTTATATAAGTACTCCCTCTTTCCAGGGCCTCGTCTTCAATTTTCCTCATTAGCTTTAGGCCAACTTTAAACTTTCGATATTCAGGGGCAACCGCTATAGAGTAAAGCCTAGCGAGAGAAGTACCACGGTGAAAAAGAATAAGGGCATAACCTAGGAGAACTTCGCTTTCCTTCTCATAGGCAGCAATAAGCGAGCTATTTGCTTTGTTAATAAAGTAGTTAAACTGGCGTAAACTTAAACAATCTGAAGTAAAAGATTTCTCCTCAATTTCAAAAAGCTTTGCTGCATCCTCTTTAACTGCCAGGCGAAATTTAATATTCATATATCCCCTAAAATACTTAATAATTTAAGTTACCTCATAATTAGTTTTTGGTATATTCATTTCATCTAATTTTTAAGGAAATTAAAATGACTAACTTTTTCGTTCTTGTTGATAAAATTGATGACTGGAAGCCTTACTTTCCAACAGATCAACTTATTTTGGCCAATGACTATCTCTTTTCAAAATCTTATCAGGAAATGAAATCGACAAGGGTACTTAATCTTTGTCAAGATACCTCTTATCTCTCGATGGGATACTACTGCAGTCTACTAGCAGAAGCTCGTAGCCACAAAATCATGCCAGCAGTGAAGGTGATCAATGATCTCTCTAAAAAGGGATTTTATCTTTACGACCTTGAAGAGTTTGATGAACAAATCAAAGAGATTGCCCCAAAAATAATTCAAAAAGATATCGACGTTAAATCTTTTAGTTTTAAAATATTCTTTGGCGAGGTCGAGAATAAACTTTTAAAATCAATTGGGCGTCAGATCTTTGAACAATATCCATGTCCAATTCTTGAAGTTAAAATTTCATTCAAGTCATTTTGGAAAGTTGATACTGTTATTCAAGTAGGTTTAAAGAGCCTAACTGATACCGATCAAACAGTTTTTGCCAAAGCGCTAGAGAAGTTTAGTACAAAAATTTGGAGAACTCCAAAGAGTAGTAAAACTTATCGTTATGATCTTGCAATCTTAGTTGATCCTGAAGAAGCGATGGCGCCGAGTGATGAGCACGCTCTCAAGGCTTTTGCAAAAGCATGTAAAGAGCAATCTGTATATTGTGAGACTATTACCAAACGAGACCTCTCAAGACTTAGTGAATTTGATGCCCTCTTTATTAGACAGACAACGAGTATCACAAATATAACTTACAAGTTTTCAAAGAAGGCAAAGGCCGAAGGACTTGTTGTTATTGATGATCCAGATTCAATATTAAAGTGTACAAACAAAATTTTCCTGGCCAATCTTTTTGAAAGAAATAATGTTCCAATTATTCCTGGTCACTTTGTATCAGACCACAAAGAGAAAACACTTATAATGCTTGAAGAAACACTTTCATATCCTATGGTTTTAAAAGTTCCTGACGGTTCATTTTCAATTGGAGTTAAGAAAGCAAAGGATAGAACAGAGCTTCTTGCTCTTTTAAAAGACTTCTTAAAAAAATCTTCACTTGTGATGGTTCAGAAATTCTTCTACACAGACTACGACTGGAGAATTGGGATAATTGGAAAGAAGCCAATTTTTGCATGTAAGTATTATATGAGTAAGGGGCACTGGCAAATTTACAACCACAGTACGGAAAAAACCAATGATGATTTTTCTGGAAATTTTGAAACGATGAGAATTGAAGACGCTCCATCTTACGTCGTCAAGACGGCGCTTAAAGCGGCAAACTTAATCGGAGATAGTCTCTACGGGGTTGACTTAAAAGATGATGGCTCTAAAGCTTATGTTGTTGAAGTTAATGATAATCCAAATATTGACTTAAATGTTGAAGATAAAGTTCTTGGGGAAGAGTTATACAACTTAGTCATTAAAGAGTTTGTAACAAGAATTGAGAAGCAAAAAAATGGGTCTAATTAAGACCCGTTACTACTTAACAAATTGACGAGGAAGAAAATCAAATTTGTATTTTCCTCCAATCGAACCAGAAAGATCATTACCAATATCGATTTTTCCTTGAAGTTCAGATCCTAAGCTCATAAATGTTGCAGCAATTTGATCATTAAAGGCATCATCTTTCTTCCAGCATGAAGAAGCAAAAAATTCGGAACATTGAGAGGAAAATTTATTTTCAACTACTTCCTTAAGATTATTAAATTTTAAACTTAATGCCTTTCCCTCTTCATCAAGAAGCTTTTTAATTCGAGCTTCCGACTCATCACGACTTCCTTTTACAAGACTTAAATTACGATATACGAGAACTGACATATCTAATAAGTTTGTTCCATTGGATTTTGCTTGAAATGGGCTATTCTCTCCAACTTTTCCCATTAGCCATGCTGTTGCAGCATCAGCCTCATTAAACTTCGATTCTTTCGGATTACCGTAAATATCAGCAAGTAAAAAAGCTGAGATATTTTCATTTGTCATTCTCGACTTGTAGTAACTTGGATTTTTATTCTGGATATTATTTTCGATAAACTCTGCATCAAGAAGCTTTCCGTGTTTTCGATAGGTCGCTAGAAGCTCACTAACCTTTTGTGTATTATACAGCCCTTTATTTCTTGCGATATGGCCTTCAAAAGAAAGAGCTTTAGCCTTCATCTCTTTATTATCTTCCATAACTTTTGCTGCAATCTTAAGTGACGTGAGATGAAACATCTTACCTATTATATTATCTGAATCATTGGACAATAGGGCCTTGATTTCTTTGTTCACATTGTCACTGCAATTAAATCTAGGAGCTTCTACTTTCTTTTCTGGTACCACTTCAGCAATTTCTTCAATCGGTTTCAAGTCTTGAAGACTCGCTAGTGTTCTATCAATACATTCATCATAGCTTCCAGAGATAAAATTAAATGCTCCTTTTTCGCATTTCACTGAAACCTCAGAAATTTCGACGTCGGAGACAGATAAAGCAGACTTTTGAGTATTAATCTCCGCGATGACATCAGCTTCAAACTTCTTCTTTTCGCGGTAAGCACATCTTCGATACTTACTTTCCTGTTGTTTTTCTAAATTTGATCGACTGAAATTATTTGGTTTTTCCCCACAATATTTTGAAACGACTTCTTTTCTTTTAACTTCGAAATTATTTTCAATTTTTTCGGCCTTACTCTCATAAATAGCGAAACGTACTTTATGCGGTTCTTCTAATTTACTTCTTTCTTTAACTAATTTCTTTCTTGCATCAGCCTTACAAGCGTCCCGCTCATCACCAATTTTGAATTGTTTCTTACATTCTTCAAAATAGCTCTTTCTCTGATCATCAATTGTATTATCAACAATTTCAAACTCGACATCTCTTTCAAGCTTAAAAGCCTTTGATTGATCTTCTTCGATATCACGAATACATTTTTTTACATTCTTTATCACTTCATAGCGAAAGGCCTTATTACAAAGAGCTTCTTTTTCAAGAGCTTTAGAATCTTCGACGAGACCTATTAAAACTTCTGGCCGCTCCATCATTGTAATTTCATGAACAGGCTGCTTCACGCTCTCACTCACTAACGCCACTCGTTTCTCAAGTAGAACCTCAGCTCTACAAACAGAGAAATTTCCACCAGAGCTGATACAATCTTTCACCTTTTGTTGATCTTCTGTATCGAGACGAACTGCACCTACAACAGCTCCCGTTGTTAGTTGAGTTCCATTGGCCAATATCTCGCTTCTTGCCTGGAAAACTTTTGGCCTAGACTTAAGCACTGGTTGATCAAGGACATCGAGAACTTGTCGATCAACATCCGTTGAATCAGAAGCACGACGAGATTTTTCTATTTCTTGATCTGTTAAAGTGATATGTCGATTTGATTTATCCTGCTTATCAATTTCTGAACTTTCAACTAATCTTCGATGCTGTAGGTCTCTCAGACAGACATTAAAATGCTTTGGATGTATTCGTTTGCAATTATTATAATCCTCAACGGTGAGGTTTGCCTCTTTTAACATATCAATTGTTGCTTTCTCGATTGCGAAAGCGCTCCATTGAAAGAGAATGAGGATAGTGATGATGATTCTCATAAATAAAACCCCGAACATAAACTATATTAGTCAATTATCGGTATAAATGATAAATTCCATAAATAAAAAATATTATATTGTGTAATTTCAGTCACATAGAAATTGTGAGGTAATGATGAATTACCTCACTTTCTTGGCTATCTTGGCAGAATTAGAGCTTATATAACTATTTTTGACATTCTCTTAATACATCTAGCGGCTCGGCCCTTTTTGTATAATCAGCATCGATGAAAGCATATGTTATCTTTCCTCTTTTATTTGCAACAAATGTACCTGGCAATGGAATTTCATGATTTGAGTTTCCCTGATTCTGAACAAGGTCAATTCCAAACTTCTTATAAACAGTGTTAAGATCGTCCTTTATTTTAAACGCAATCCCAAATTTCTTTGCAATCATATTGTCTTTGTCGCTATATATTTTAAAGGGAAGATCTAATTTCTTTTGAGTTCTTAAATTTTCCTTGTCCGTATCTGGAGACATGACAATTAGTGAGCAATTGGAGCTTTCAAATCTCTTTGCAAGTTCTTTGTACTCTTTTAGTTCAAGAATACAGTATGGGCACCAGCTTCCTCTAAAGAACTTAACAACAACTGGACCTTTTTTATAAATATCAGTGATGCTTTGAGGACCAACCATAAACTTAGGAAGATCCATATTCTTTGAAACAGCTTTTTTCTCAATGCCTGAATCTTTAAGTGTTTTTAATGAATCTTGCATGATTTTTCTTACTTCTGCCGGTGCCTTAGAAGCTCCTCTCTTAGCATCAAGCTTATCCTGTAATTGGCCTGCACAAACGAAAAGGGTTGGAACTATAAAGCATAGAACTAATTTCTTATAAATATTCATCATTATCTCCTCTAAGTTAGTTAGTGTTAATTCTCTTTTAAAAGTTACACTTTTCATATTGCTTTTAAATAATATTTGAATTATTTATTGCTCGTTTTAATTCTCGTTTTGAAGGCCGTGGACAATGAAGTGGTTGGAAGGATTAAGTGAAGAAGTTGAACAAATATATGAAAGGTCTAATGAGACCTTTTCAAAATTTCAATTAGACCAAGAAATGCCCTGCCCCACAGGATGTGGAAAATGTTGTTTATCAAAAGAGATCAGTGCAACCGTTTTAGAAATGCTTCCAACAGCGATTCGACTCTTTAAAGAAAATAAGCATGAAGTCACCTACGATAAACTCGGTAATCAAAATGAAGTGCAATGTATTTTCTTTAACCCACATATTGATAATGGCAATAAAGGACTTTGTGAAAATTACCAAACAAGACCCTCTGTTTGCCGATCTTTTGGTCTCGCTGCGGTAAGAGGAAAAGCAGGAGATAAGAAACTCAGCGTTTGCAAAGTGCTAAAAGAGATCTATCCCGATAAAATAATGAATATCGCACTCGATCAAGCTCCGGTCGTTGGTGAGTATGCACGTCAAATAATAGGGATCAACCCCGGACTAGGGGCTCAAGTTCATCCAATAAATGAAGCTCTAAGACTAGCTCTTCAAAAAGTAATTCTCTATACCCAATTTGAATAGTTTAAGCCCGTCGCGTCATGTCAGTTTGTGTAAGAAGTTATAGATTTTATCTGTAAGATAATTTTCAAAGGATAAAGTCGATGTGGTACTTCAGCGAGGAAGAAAAACAAATCCAAAAAATGTGTCGTGATTTTTCAAGAAATGAATTAGCACCAGTTGCAGAAAAACATGACAACGAAGAATCATTTAACATGGAAGCCTTTAAAAAGATGGGTGAAATTGGTGTTCTTGGAATCACTGCTGACCCAGAGTATGGTGGTGCAGGAATGGGCGCACTAGCTGCAACGATTGTCATGGAAGAGTTTGGTAAGTCTTGTGCTTCCTCGACATTATCTTATCTTGCTCACTCAATCCTTTGCGTAAATAATATTCAAAACAATGCTTCAGATGCACAAAAAGAGTTATATCTTCCTAAGTTGATCACTGGTGAACATATCGGTTGTATGGGAATGAGTGAACCAGAATATGGATCGGATGCCGTTGGGATTCAAACAAAAGCTGAAGACAAGGGTGACTACTATCTTTTAAACGGTACAAAGATGTGGATCACTAATGCTCAATATGCAGACATCGCTTATGTTTACACAAGAACAGGAAGTGATCGAAAAGATCTTTCAACTTTTATTCTTGAAAAAGAAAAAGGGCATTTTACTTTTGGAAGCCCTATTCACAAAATGGGAATGAGAGCTTCACCAACTGGTGAACTAGTTTTTGATAATGCAAAAGTTTCAAAAGAACATCTCGTTGGTAATAAAGGTGACTCGATCTATCACATGATGAAGAACCTTGAAATCGAAAGAATTACAATTTCAGGAATTTCACTTGGGATTGCACAAGCTTGTGTTGATCAATGTATTAAATATGCAAACGAAAGAAAGCAGTTTGGTAAAACAATTGGAAATTATCAATTAATTCAAAAAATGATCGCAGAGATGGCAACAGAAACTGAGATGATGAGAAACTTCCTCTACAATGCAGCTTACCGTTATGACCAAGGTGAAAAAGGGCCAGTAATTGCAGCTCAAGTAAAACTTGCAATACCTAAGATGGCGACCAAGATTGCACTCGATGCCATTCAATTACATGGTGGTTATGGATACTCTAGAGAGTTTCCTGTTGAAAGAATGATGAGAGATAATAAACTCAATGAAATTGGTGCAGGAACAAACGAAGTAATGATTATGATCATTGCTAAGAATCTTCTGTCTCAATAAGGAATATGTGGCCATAAGCAAAATAGTTCTTATGGCCCAAAATACCAAACGATAGATATAATCATAGTATGGAAAAAAATATTACTGGTTATACAAAACAAGAAGACATCGCAAACACAATAACTCATGGGATCGGACTTTTTATTGGTCTCATCGCTGTTTCATATCTCATCTATAAATCAGTTATCATTGGAAGTTTTCTTCACTTAGTAAGCTACACTGTTTATGGAGCCTCTCTTCTCGCGATTTACTTTGCAAGCACGGTCTATCACTTTGTACAAAGTGATATCAAAAAACTCAAATGGCAAAAAGTCGATCTTGTCTGT
>Ga0100393_10006559_pt1 | contig 10341 bp, 13 predicted proteins | sample CryGeymeta201517_FD_81546 | JGI IMG/M metagenome (GOLD analysis project Ga0100393, IMG submission 81546) | Groundwater microbial communities from Crystal Geyser aquifers in Utah, USA - Crystal Geyser metaG 2015-17 | ecosystem: Environmental > Aquatic > Deep subsurface > Groundwater | place... | reverse complement strand
GTGGCTTATGAAGATCACCGCCGAAGAAGAGATTGAGATCCTCAAGCTGACAAGGGACACATTAAAGGAAGTTCGGGATTATTTACTGAATCCCGATGACGAAAGATTTAAGGTAAAAATGATCGTTTGTCCGGCGTGTCTTGAAAGGACCATGCACCTTACTTGCCTAAGCTGCGGTCCTATGTTTTGGTTATGCGGATCTTGCGGGCATACACAAACAACAGCTCCTTATGAGGCGTACAAGGAGGCCATTTCATGCGATTAGACGACTTCAGGAATAAATTAGAGGCATACGAGGAACATTATAACCATAAGCCTGTATTGGCTTTTATGCCGTACAAGGAAATGGCCGAGCTATTCATGGAAGCCTATGAAATTAGTTCTGAGGACGAGTTTGAGATAATTCGTAAGGTTCGAAAACCAGGTACTTCTTATGAGGTTGACGGAGTACAGATACTTACTGAGCGGCAGCTATTCGATCCGTGCGATTATTTTATCAAGTTGTTTATGGGGCCGAGGCCATGAAACTTTTGCGCTTCTTTACCGACCGGCTTGATTTATCTTTTGAGAGCAACGCATACGCTTTAAGTTCCTTAATTGTTTCATTTTTATTAGTGTGCTTGGTCTATTATTCAGGGGGTTTTAGTAAATCGATTTACTTAACTTCCTTTTTAGGTTTCATCTGTGGCTCACTTGGGCCTATCATTATTTATAGGTTAGGGCGATGGACGAATCTGTTGTAGGCATTTGTCTGATGGTTTTCGTAATCATTTGGCTCATTTGTGAGGGGTGGGGGAAATGAAAAAACAACAGTAGTTTATTGTGGAGGTATTAAATTGAAGCCAAAAGAAATGAAGCCGGGAACAGTTTATAGAATTATTGACAGAGAGAGTGGTAATTTTGTTGGATCTTATAGCAGAGCATATTGTGACGAGTACGATTTTAGTAGTGCTTATCAAGCAAGGTTGGCAAATTGCCACGGAATGTTTACGGATGAGAAACGATATAAAATTGCCAAATACAAAGTTACTTATGAATTGGTAAAAGATGATTGCGATATTGAAAAGGGTGATAAAAAATTTTACAAAAAAGATTTAGAGAGATTCGGGTGGTGAGGTTTCTGTAATAAAAAAATACTTGACAAATCAAATGTATAGGAGTATGGGTTTTAGGTAACAATTTTATTGAAAGGAATCTTATGGAAAAGGGTGGTAAAGGTTCCGGTTTAGGGTGGGGGTTATTCAAGAATATGTTCAAGCCTACGAAGAAGAAAGTTAAGGAGGGGGAGCTTGAGCCGGACGCTTTCGAGCAGGAGATGAACACTTTAGGGAAACAAAGACTTTGGCAAGCGGGAGCTGGAGAAGCCGCAAAGATGGTTTACGAGGGAATAAAGCGGAAGCGGAAGTTATTTCAGCCTAAAGAGGGACAATGAACGCTCGTAGAGCCAAGCGTTTGAGGCGGGAAGCGGAGAGGCGGTCAGCGGGGGAGAAACCGTTGTCCGCCAATGTTTTTTATACAGAGCTAACTATGAAGGACGGGACAAAGCAATCTGTTGTCAAGGCTGTTCAGGCGGTTTACGAGGCCGGGTCTTTTGGCCGGATTTACCGGGACATGAAGAGGAGGGGATGATAATGGCTATCCAGTACACGGTAGCGGAGGCTAGGGGGGCTGCTACACAAAATGTAATGGACGAGTACCACCGGGGTCTTATCAATTTCTTATGTGACAGGGTGGAATCTTTGGAAAGCGAAAAAAACAAAGCTGATGGTTCTTTTGATGTTTGTCTTCGTAGTGAGATAATAACCGTCAAAGGAACACAAGCCGGGATTGACACTATTATTGATACATTGAATAACAAAAAATCTTCTGCCTCCATTGAATTTGTCAAATTTGAAGATGGCACTTGGGTTAGGGTTTCGGATATAAAATGGATAGGCGACGCATCCACTTTTGATAGACCAATCGAGGGAAATTGATACCTTTATATATAATGGTGTTTAAAATTGCCTAAAGCCGCCCGAAAAATAGTTCCCGACATCAACCTTGACGGCATTGAAATCCCAGGAGGGATGAGCAAGGAGCTATTCATTCGGCACATGGCGGCGGCTAGCCCGTTCTTTTGGACGAAATTGAACAAGATTATGCTGAACGCCACTACGCCTTTCGAGGTTGACGCTTGGCATCTGTATCAGGTGGACATCCTAAACGACACGTCAAGGATTAGTTGTTCTAAGAAAGGTGCTCAAACAGGTTTTACAACAAACGAAGTTCTCAAATCCGTTCATGGCATGATTCACGGCAAATATAAATACGGCGTCGGTTATTTATTCCCGACTGGTGACGATGCCGGAGAGTTCACAAAGTACCGATTTGACCCGTTAATTGCAGCCAACAGGTGCATTCAATCTCATGTCGCAAACACCGACTCAGCTACCATCAAGCAGATCGGCGGAGGCTTTCTTCATATCCGTGGTGCAAGGCCGAGCTCAAACAAGGCCGGAGACGTTAAGGAAACATCCACAAAGTTGAAGACGTTCTCGGCAGACCGGATCGTTTTTGACGAATGCGATGAGATGAAATCGAACATGATCGCTATGGCAAAACAGCGCATGGCTCACTCGGAGGTTCGGGAAGAAGTTTATCTTTCAACACCGTCTATCCCTGATTACGGCATTGACGCTATGTATTCTGCTAGCGACCAAAGGGTATGGATGATCCGGTGCAGGAAATGTAACGCCGAGACGTGCATGGAGTTGGAGTTCCCAAACAGTTTACGGCAACGGCCTGATGGTTCGGTTTACCGGGCATGTATTAAGTGTGGTGCGGAGATTTACCCGTTTCATGGGAAGTGGGTTGCGCTTTATCCGGGCAGGAGCAAGGATTTAGTGGGCTGGTGGATCAGTCAGCTTGTCAGTAAGTATGTGTCTCCAAAGGAAATTTTAGAGACTTATCTTGATCCTACCGCGCATAACATGACCATGCAGGAGGTTTATAACTCCATGCTTGGTATGGCATACATTGAGGCTGAAAACAGGCTTGATATTAATACGGTTTTAGGTTGCTGCGGTACTGAGGTGATGGCGATGAAGTCGGAGGACGGCACGGCCATAGGGGTAGATGTTGGCAAGGAGCTTCATTGTGTTGTCGGAGTGCCTAAGACGAAGAAACTATTGAAGATTTTGAAGGTAACGAGACTTTCGAGTTTTAACGATCTCCACGATTTAGCGAAAGCCTATGGGTGTAGGTGTATGGTTGTTGATAAATATCCAGAGACGCATCGGGTCCGGGATTTTGCCAAAGCGGAGCCGTATCAGGTCTGGTTATGCGGCTATCAGGAGGGAAAAAAGAAGGGGCCTACGTCCTGGGATGAGAAGGTAATGGAGATTTACGGGAACAGGACAGAGCTGCTTGACGCTTCGCACACCCTCGTATCTGACCCTGGTAGGCTTGAACTCCCGAGAATAGGGGATGAGATAAAATTCTTTGCCAGCCAGATCACGAATGTAGCGAAGATCCTCGAAGAAGATCGGGCGAGCGGGGACAAGGTGTATAAATATAAAAAGGTAGGGAACACCGGAGACCATTACCGCCATGCCTTGACCTATTGCATGTTGGCTTCGAGAAAGGTGTCTCCGCTGGGGATCAGACAAATTGTAGGCAGATATTTTATGAGAAAACAAACAGAGGGCCGGTCATGGACAACGGCATGAAAACTAACCGGGAGGAAACAAAATGGGCTGTGAAATAACATTCGTAGGTGGGAGAAAAATCGTTCTGGATGACGACGGACAACTGAGATTTATTCGGCATTTGAAGGCCAGGGCCGGGCAGACATTCGTTCCAATGGGGGACGGGTCTGCAATTTTTTTCAAGAATATCATGCATTTTATTCCTGATGGAGTCCTTGAAAGGAGCGGTCCGTTGGACTGTATAGCCGAGTTTGTTGACGGGTCCAGGCTACCGATTTCCATAAAAGAACAGGCTATGATAGTTGATGTTGTCAGGGGCATGACGCTTTTCCCGCAGGTGATTTTGAGATCCGGGATTATCGTGATGCGGGATAATATCGCCATAATCGGCCCGAAAGACGCCAAGTTTTTCTCCGAGGCGAAACAGGAGGCTGTTGTCGTGGAAACTCCTGTTGATGTTGAAGCTTCCAAGCTCGCCGTTGACGACAAGGGTAAAGAGTGGCAATGTTGCGATAAACAATCCCTTGAATATCGGTATATTCTTGGAAAAGGCGGCATGAAGATGTTCACGCAACAATGCACAAACTGTCTGAAAAAGACCCGGTTTATTGCCCGGTCGGAAGTGCCTAACCCGGACACGGTTCTACCTGTGAAAGAGGGGTGAAAATGAATATAGACGGAATGATAACGCCAGAAGGTGCTACATACTGGAAGAATATGTCTGATTATAAATCATTGGATGCACTACTGTTTCCAGAAAACAAAGTTGAATTACCAATCTTTTGTGCTTGTGGGAATACTAATGAATGGATCGGGATTAACGATGTTGCAAGTTTTTGGGGGTGTAAACCGTGCTATCATAAGAAAATGAAATCCTTAATTAAATTGGTAAAGCCGGAAGGATAAACTTCTATGTTTGAAGGCTTATCAGGGCAGAAATTGTTAAAACCCGCCATTGAAGCGGTCGAGAATGCCATTTCAGGCGATACGGCTTTTATGAAGAAAGCGAAAGAGGACTGCAACTTCAAGGACGGAAAGCAATGGACGGAAACGGAAAAGCGAATCCTTGACGCAGAATCAAGACCAGCCTTGACCATGAATGTCCTGAAAAGTCTTATCGATATTGTAAAAGGAATGTACGAGGATGTCCGTGTCCGGTTTTATTCCGCTCCTGTTGAGCCATCGGACGGTCCCAGGTGTGAGGTTGTTGATAAGGTGGCCGGATGGGTTTACGAGCATTACGATATTGAAGAAGAAATTGACGAGGCCGTGGATTCTTCGACTACTTGCGGCAGGGGATGGATAGCGGTTGATTTCGATCCTGATCCTAAACAGCCCGGATACATAAAATTCAACTTCAACGCACTACCTTTTTCGGATATCAAGATTGATCCGGCATCGAGAAAGAATAATCTGTCAGACGCCTCTTATATTGTTTGGGATAAGTGGCTAACTGCCGAAGATTTCAAGATTTTATTTCCCCGTCACGCTAAACACATTGAAGACGTGATGGATTTGGGGATGATGTTGGGTCATTCAGTGGCAAGCATAATGGATGACACCGGGGTTTATGCAACTCAGCCGCAGTTTTATGACGAGCTTCTTGATTACACTCAGCCACTTGATATGTCTTTCTATGACAGGTCGAGAAAAAGAGTCAGAATCATCCATATGGAATACTGGCAGACGTACAAGCGGTATTACCGATACGTGCCGGACGAGCAGAAGTATGTTGCTTTTGATCTTTCCGAGAAAACCGCTTTCGAGAAACTTTACCCGCTTCTTTACGGTATCCCATTTGGGTACGAGACTGTAATGGACAAGAAAGTCAAGTGGTTACAGTTTGTCGGGGATAAGGTTTTATACGACGGCGATAGCCCAAGTGGGTATGACGGGTTCTCGATTGTCCCATGCTTTGCGTTTCAGGATGTCAGTAAAAAAACTAATATGCACTACGGGGTTATCCGACACGCCATAGACCCACAAAAGGAAATAAATAAGCGTTGGAGCCAAGCGATTCATTGGATAAATACCCAAGTGCAGCCTGGAGTTTTTGCCGAATTAGGGGCCTTTGTCGATGATAAGCAAGCCGAGGCCTCCATGCGGGAAGCGGGCGGCATAACCATAATGTCAGAAGGGGCCTTAAGCGGAAACAGAAAAATAGAGGAACGCAACGTACCTCAGTTCCCCGCAGCCGTCATGCAGATGGAGCAATTCAGCAAGGATATCGTTCATCATATAACGGGTATCAATCTGAATTTACTCGGTGTTGAGGGGCAGAATTACGAGTCTGGCGTGGTGTTTCAGTTACGGCAGAACCAAGGCGCAACGATTCTCAGGCCGCTATTTAAGCAGTTCAAGAAAATGGAAGAGGAAATTTATCGGCGGGTTATCCATGTCATTTCAAATCATATGCAGCCGGAGCAGATTTACGAGATTTTAGGTGCTGATGCTGAAAGGCTCATGCAATCGGTTGACTTGAAGGATTTGAGCAACCTGAAATACAATGTCGATGTTGAGGAATTACCCGGCAGTCAGACAAAGCGCATGATGGAATTGAGTGTGTTTATCGAGATGATGCAATACGGCTTTGCGGTTGACCCGAATGTTGTCATCAGCAAGACGAACCTGCCGGAATCCGAGAAACAGGGATGGATTAAGTACATTCAGGATCAGCAACAGGCGCAGGCAGAGGCCGCACAGAAGCAGTACGAGCTTGAGATGATGAAGATTCAGGTTAAGATGAAGACCGATACGGATAAACTGCAAACCGGTCTTGGTGTGGATGCTGCCAAGCTACAACAGGGGGGCGTGAAGGCCGTCAGGCGGCATGAGATTGAAAAGGAACGATTAGCTAATGAACGAAGGAAAATGAAACTTGACTTCATCGCGAGAACGGCAAAAGAGCCTCAAGCCGAGCGACCTGCTAGAGGTATGTAGGCTTTATTGGGCCGATTTAGCTTCTAAAAAATATACCGGTGACACATCGATTTCAATAAAATGGACCGATGGCGGCATAAACAATCTTGAATTTCACAAGAGTGCGAAGCTGTCCACGATAGAGGCGATAATATCATGGATAGGAGGGAAAGTTGGCGATTAAACCGGGATGGAAAGAACAGAAGTTGATAACCATGTTTTATGCCAAAGACATGAGGGTGACGAAGGACTCCTACCGAGACGGGTGGGAGCGTATCTTCGGCAAGAGGGACGTATTGTACCATACTAAAAGGAGCGGAACAAGGGTTTATCGGGTAGCTGAAAAGTAACCCGTAAAAAAACATAGCAGGTGCTAACCTGGCTTGAGATTGTCTCAAGCACCGGGAAGCCCACCATGAGAGGATAAAGCCTCTTGGGTGGGCTTTTTATTTTGGGGAGTATCGTGCCATCGACGTAACGGATGCAGAAAGGAAGAAAACAAAATGGAAGAAGACCAAGTAAAGGAAGAAACGCAGTTGGAAGCTCCGAAGGAAACAGAGGAAGTTGTTGAGGAGGAAGTTGTTGAGACTGACGCCAAAAAAACGGACGAAGCAACACCACCGCCGTCGGGTGAAAGCGATCTTATGTCTCGGCTTGAAGAGCTTGAAAGATCCAACGCAGGGTTGAAAAGGGCAGTCTCGGAGGAACGGAGGGGAAAGCAGGAAGTTAAGGGGAAGTTAGAACAGATCAATAGTCTCCTTGCCGAATCCATGCAACGGAAGGCGGAACAGCCAAAGGAAAAAGCGGCGGACCTGCCGAAAATTCCCGTTGAGGTTGATGAAAACGGGAATATCACTATTGACCCTAAGTACTTCAAAGACTTAATGAAAAGCCAACTTGGAGAGTTTACCGCACCTGTTAAGGAAATTCAGGAGCAGGTTGCGGCAACGCGACAGTCTCAGGAGCAGGAGCGGGTATTCAATAAGTTGGTGTCGGAAGTTCTATCCGAGGATGATGCTTATCAATCTGCATACCAGAAGATTCAGCGCGGGGCTACATGGCTGAACAATCAGGTAGTCCAACTTCAAGAGGAACACGGCATCAAAGGGTTTATTGATCCTGATACGGCGCTCGACGCTCTATCTGGTACGGTTATTGAGACCGAGTTCAATAAGGCATTTCCTGACTTGGACTTCGAGAGGACAATGAAGGCGTATGATTCAAAATATTCTCTCAGAATGGCGCTTCGGAGTGCCACGGTTAAGCCTACGAAACTACAGGGGAAACCGGGGTTAGACCCTGAAAAGGCCAAGAAGGTACTCGGGAAGCCCAATTCCCTTGCAAGAGCGAGAGATCAAAAAAACGTGCAGGGCGGGATTTCTGAGGACACTCTCTCTGGTCTTTCTTATGAGGATATTGACAATCTTACTCCTGCGGAACGAGATAAATTAATGAAGGTTATGGAAAAATTAGACATTTAAAGGAGCATAGAAAACAATGGCTGATACTGAATTTGCATCCGGGTCGGCACAGGCTGTCAAGATTTATAGCCCGTTGACCTTCACGGAAGCACTAAAGAAAACCTATATCCAGAAGTTCCTGGGCAAGAAGGGCGATAAAAACGCCATTATTGTCCGGCTAGACGATCTGGAAAAAGCTGCCGGCGAGTTGATCTATTACGACTTGCTGATGCAGTCAACAGGGGCCGGAGTCACGGGCGATAACCAACTCGAAGATTACGAAGAGGAATTGGTATATTACCAAGATTCCGTATATATTAACCAGCTCAGAAACGCGCATTCATTCAAGAGGATGTCTCAACAGCGAACCTTGCACAATCTTCGGAAAGACGCCATGAGCAACCTTTCCGACTGGTTTGCCGGGAAGTACGACAACTATATGTTCCGCTACCTCGGCGGAGACACCACGATTTCCCACGGTCAAGATGGTGTAGCTCCCGATACTGGGCATTATATCGTAACGGGTGACGTGACCCATTCCGGCACGATTGCGACCGACGAAGCGTCTCTCGGTTCCAATGACCAGTTGGCTCTTGCCGATCTGGACTACGCGAAAGAGAAAGCTGTAACCGGAACTCCGCCCATGCGTTCGGTCAACATTGACGGCGAGGAAGTGTTCGTGGTGGTTCTGCATCACTATTCAGCGACGGATTTACGTCTGAACGTGGTCGCCTCCACTTACACCAAGTGGCAGGATATTCAACAGTACGCTAACCTTCGAGGGCTGAAGAATCCCCTGTTCACCAACTCCCTCGGCGTTTACCGGAACATGATTCTGTACGAAGCCGCAAGGGTGTACTCACCGACAACGAGTGTTCGGCGCAATTTGTTCTTGGGCGCTCAGGCTGGTGTGTTCGCTGTTGGTTCTGCTTACGACAAGATTGATTCCAAGACCTTCGGGAATCTTCCGATGTCGTGGGAAGAGGACTACAGAGACTACCGCAACAAGAAAGGTATCGCTGCTGGCTGTATCTTTGGGATGAAAGCCTGTCGGTTTAATTCCAAGAACTACGGCGCGATGGTTATCACCTCTTACGCTGCGGCTCATAATTAGAAATACGCAACCGGGTGATTGACCGTATGCGTCGCCCGCTTAACCTATAATCAGGGGATCGTAACCCCACAGGAGGAAACAAAAATAAAGCCCCCCTTGCTGCTAAACCATTGGTATTTTCTTCAAGCGACACGATTGATATCAAGGCCACGACTGACACGGCTGACGTCAATATAAGCAGCGGGGTTATCGAGGTATACGCACTTGTAGCTCGGGTTCGATAATAAAAAATTGCGGGATAGGCTACCCCCGGCTGATAAGCGAGTTCCCGGCTCGTTTCCCGCATTCATCTATAAAATAAGGACGGCATTATGTCAACTGTATCTCAGATTATAGCATCAGGCAGATACGATTTAAAGGAATACAAGGGACAGCGGCTTGAGCAGGACGAGCTTCTTGAATACCTGAACCGAGCCGTTGTCATTCTTGACGGAGTTCTCGTATCGATTGATTCAGACTGGATACATCAGAGCGCCATCAGCACGGGGCTTTCCACGGGGCAAAATAAAGTATCCCTTCCTACGAGATGTGCTTCCATCAGGACAATTTGGATCAGTTCAGTTTTATCCGCCTGTACCGACCTGACCTTTGCTGCAACGGGGGACACCATTACGTCCGTAGCTACTAACTTCGCAACAGAGGGCTTCGCCGCCAATGACACCATCGGGGTTTATGGGTCAACATCCAATGATACCTCCTCTATCGGATTGCTTACTATATCGGCGTTGAGCAGCACGGGCGGCGGGACGGATAACCGAATTACGGTTAATGAGAACGTGCTGGTAAACGAAGGAGCAGGAATTGGGACAGGCACAATCATTAAGGTCGGCAGCGACAGTTTGACTCAAAAGACGCTGGATTACATTAACTACACAAGAAAGACCGCAGGGACGGGTATCCCGTATTATTGGGCTTACGAAGGGGCTTATATTGTGTTTGAGCGGCAGGCTGACCAGGCTTACGGCCTAACGATTCACTTCAACCAGAAAGCCGCTGCATTGGCGTCGGACGATAATATGCCGTACGGCGATGAGTTTAACGAACAGCTAAGGGCTGCGATGGTTATATACGCCAAAAATAGAAATGCCGAGCTTGGTTCGATGGACATTGCTCTTGAAGGGATGTTTAGGAAAGCTGCAATGACGAAGATGATCCGAAG
>Ga0100393_10006558_pt1 | contig 10342 bp, 6 predicted proteins | sample CryGeymeta201517_FD_81546 | JGI IMG/M metagenome (GOLD analysis project Ga0100393, IMG submission 81546) | Groundwater microbial communities from Crystal Geyser aquifers in Utah, USA - Crystal Geyser metaG 2015-17 | ecosystem: Environmental > Aquatic > Deep subsurface > Groundwater | place: USA... | reverse complement strand
GAAAACAAGATGTCGTCGGTGTTGATCTTCATCCCCGCCCGCGTCATCGCGTCGACCTGAAGACGGTAGGCATCCAAAGCCTCCAGCAGTCCCTTGAATTGGTCGCCTTGGCTGTCGGCCCGAGGAGCCGCATGGGTTTCGTTCCACGCCTTGGCCAAAAGTTGTGCAAGTGAGGTCGGGTCGGCCGCGGCATTGTCCAGCCTGCACCGCAACAAAAAGCGGTCAAACGCGGCGCCCAAGCCCTCTTCCCGCGGCGGGTGGTTGGTTGCCGAAAAAAGCAGCCGCATCGGCGTCTGATGCACCCGACCCCGGTCATGGAACTTGCGTTCGTTCATGAACGTCAGCAACGAATTCAGGATGGCACTGGAGGCATTGAACACCTCATCCAGAAAAACCACCTCCGCCTTTTGCATCATGCCATCGGTCGCGCGCTCAAAACTGCGCTGGCTGGCTTCGGCAGCAAAAAGCTTGCCCAGATCGTAAAAGCCAAACAATTCTGACGGTTCGGTGAACTGAGTCAGCAGATACTCAAAATACTTCTCGTTTTTTTGCAACGCCCCATCGGATCGGATGGTCGTGGCCGGGTCCTCATCTTTGATTAAGCCAACCAGGCCACAAAAACTGCGCACCAACCGCGATTTGGCCGTGCCGGGCGGGCCAATCATCAACATCGCTTCGCCGGTCAACGCCGCCAGCATCATGCATTCTATCGCTGCCTGCATGTTGTAAAACCGCCCGTTCAATGCGGATTCCAAAGCGACAAGTGACGACAGGGTCTTGCGGTGGGCGTAGTACAGCGTGGCGATGGATTTCTGGTCAAACATGATAGAAGATAACTCCGGTCAAAATCAGGGTAGGCCTTGGTTCAGCAAATCGAGATAGTGCGGCTTGGCATCAGCCCAATCGGGGCAGACCCGCGGATCGAAGGCGAGTTCAGCCTCTGCGCGTGGCACAATGTTGACAATTCGCAGCAATGGCAACGGGCAAACCGGATTAAACCCGCGTTGTTGGCTGGCTTGGTCCAGAAGCCACATGTCCCAGAAACCGGCCCATTGCGGTTGGAAGTCCAAACCGATGGCAAGCTCGGTCAGCTTTTCGCGGGCAGCGGCGGACCACGTGGGAAACTCTGCAAAACCCGCAACCAGATGGCACAGCGTGGCCGTCGAAAACATTGGTAGCGGATCGGGATCGGGGTAAAAGATCACCCTGTTGGACAGGTGCAAATGCACCGCGCGTGCAAGTTCGGCGCGGTAGTCTCCGTACAAAAAGGCCTGAGTGGCAAGGGCACCGGCGAAATTTTCCTGACCGAGGCTTGCCGGTTTCGGACGCGTGAAAAGTCGGCCTTCGGTTTTGCGGCCCAACCAATCCAAGGCACGCGTCGACCAGAACGGAGCAAGCTCTGCGCTGACGATGCCGCTCAGAAGCGGGGGAAGATCCGTGGGATCGTCAAAGATCATGGCCTGTTTCAATCGGCGCAGCGAAGAACGCGCGGCAAATCCGCTGGCAGTCTGGTGGTCCAGCCAAAACCCGAGATGCGGCGCGGATGCAGGCTGATCCAGTGTCATGCCCAAGGCGCGGCGAACCCCGGCAGCACCCAGATCGCGCAGTTCAGCCACGACCGGGCCCGGCGCGAGCCCGGTAAGATCAGGCAAGGTGCCAAATGAACTGGTCGGTACTGTATTGTCTTTCACGGCCGCCCTCCACCTACCCAGAAGGAAAGCGCATAGGCCAAAAGCGCAAGGGCAATCAGCATGGCAGCCAGATCCATGATGGGCGGAGGCGTCTCTGCCGCTGCCATGTTGTGCAAGCCCTCAAACGGCATCTGGCCGCCCGTCAGCGCGGCAATCTGCACCAATGGTCGTGGGGCAATGCCAGAATCAAACGGCTCACCCGAGGACTGGCCCTTGGCAGAGACTGAGGCAGGAAATGACATCGGGATGCGCTGTTGGGCACCCGGTTCTTCGATGACAAAGGTGCCATGGCCCGGCGCGTCGCTCAGCGCGACCTGCGCTATGCCCTGAAATACCCCCGCCTCTCTTATCGGTGCAAGGTTCAGACTGTGCGTGGCTCCTGCCCCGTCGGTGAGGCTGGCTGTCAGGCGTTGCGGCATGGCTTTGCCCGCCTGTCCCACCTGTACAGTGATGCGGGCGGTCAGAACGTCACCTGCCAGTGTCAGGCGGATGGCGTAACGGTTCTGATCTTTCCAGCCGATCAACTCGGTCAGGGTGGCATCCATCACGGCTTTGCCCGCCGGATCGCTGGCCCAGGATTGCGGCACTTGCGACAGAAGCACCGCAGTTGAAATGCCACGCCTTGTGCCGTCATGGCGAAAGGCCAGCACAGGGTCAGGCGGCGGTGTGGGATAGATCGCTGGCACCGACGCATCGACGCGCGGAAAGCTTAGCGCTACGCCATCCAGTGGTGGCACGGGCGGGAACGTCGCGGCATCCTCGACGGTGATCGGGGTGACACTACCCTCGCGGAAGTATTCGGTCCGCACGTCGGGTTCAAAATAGCGCAGCTTCAATTCGTCCACGCCGCTGCCGGGTTGCAGCGTAATCGCATCGCCCCATTTGAGAATGTCTGGCGGAAAATCCATGCCAGCCGTGGCAATCGCTGTCGTATAGCATTTCGGGCTGGTCCCCGGCGGCAAAGTAAACCCGCCATCCGACAGAAAGAAGTAAGAACAGTAGTTGGAGGCCTTCTTGGCGGCCTCTGCCAAGGTTTCCGCAGGCTCAGTCCCACCACCTGCGACAAGGCTGTCTACAAATGCCTGTGCCTGCGCCAGTGCCTGCGGCGAGGCGTTGGTCTGTTCAAACCGACGGTCGGACCCATCGGAAAATGGCAGGATTTCAATGGTATCCTGGGGCCGCAGTTGCGCCATGATCGCATGGGCCGCAGCCTCTGCCGTAGCCAAGGGTCCACCCGCCATCGAGCCTGATACGTCGATCATGATGACCACGTTGCGGGGCGGCGGTTCCTGCACGAATTTGCGCGGGTCGCTGTCAACGGGCAAGATGGGCGACAGGGGGCTCGCGTTCCAGTCGCCGATGCGCTGGACCTGTTCCTTGGTTCCGCGCATCGGGCCGTTGATCAAAAAGATACCGGTTCCGTCGGCAGCTTTCAGCAAACCGTCGGCAAAGCCTGGCGCAAAATCCGTCGGGGACAGGCTGTCAACCACCACCGCATCAAAACCCGCGGGGTCGGCGGGTGCTGCGGGATCGCCACGCTCGATCAGCCATTTCACAGGGTCCAGCCCGTCGGCCCACGCAGCGGCACCGTAAACCAGCACGCGCGCCGGTCCGCGTACCAGGGTGTAGAGCGTGCGGTCCTGCTGATGACCTTCGGTGTCGAACCGGACCGAGACGTGGCGCAGGCCCCGTTGGGCAAATACCACATTGGCCCGCTGCGCTTGCAGATGATCGGCAGGCGGAACCTTGGTTGTAACCGAGGTTGCGGCATCGGAAAACCGCATCTCGCCACCGCCCGCAATGGTGGTACGGACCGCAGCGGGGCGACCGATCCACTGATCTGGCCCCAGATCCAGCGCCACCAGTCCCCGACCAGGCGCCAATGAACCTGCGGCAAAAACATTGACGGCCACGCCCGCCGCGACTGCATTGGCAAGGGTCGCGTCTGGCACCGGTGCGTCAAACAGGCCATCAGTCGCCAGGATCACCTGCCCCCGCCCGCCGGCTTTGCTGATGGCCGACAGTGCTGCCTGCAACCCCGCAGCACCATTACTTTGATCACTGATTTTCGGGGGCTCGGCCTGCCGCACCACCTCGGCCAGACGGTCCAGCGGCACGACGGCACCCGCAGATTCCACCGACGCGCCGAAGATCAGGACCTGCCCTTGCCAATTTCCAGCCGTAGAATCACTGGAACTGATCCGCCCAGAACCGATCCGATCAGCCATATCGTCCAAGGCGGCGCGCGCGCGGTCCGGGTCACGCCAGAAGCTTTCCGAGCCATCGACCAGCACCACAACCATTCCGCCCTCGGACGTTTCCATGGGTGCACTGAGTTTCGGCTCCATCGCCGCAAAGGCCAACATCAGGCCCGTAAGCACTACCAATGCCCCTGCCACCGCCCGCCGCCACAGAACCGCAGCACTGCGCAGCACTAGAACCAGCGACGCCAGCGCAACAAGTCCCGCCAGAATGACCGCACCGTAAGCCGGAGCACCGGGGCAGGACAACGATCCGAACGCGGAAAACAGGGGTGAGACGGCGCTACACAGCACGGCTGCGCCTTTGCATCAGCGGCCAAAGCGCCAACACCCGCTCGGTCAGGATCATGGCCAGAACGGCAAGGATCAGGTATGGCGTCAAGGGCGAGGGCTTGGCGGGGCGTGGGGCCGGTTCGATGGCGGTTGTGGGGGTCGGGGCCAGCGCGCGGGCGGTGTCACTTTCCTTCCAAGCCAGAGCCACTTTGCGCCCGCCAGCATCCTGCCACCTGCTGTCTGCCAGTTTGGTGCCGCCACTAGTCAGCGCCGACAAAGCGTCAAAGAACAGGGTCAGCGACAGATTGGTGACCTGATCATCCCCTGATGCCACCGGGGCGGGAACAATAAGACCGGGCGGCGACAGGCGGCGGGCCGCAAAGGCACGACCGCTGGCTGCATCGGTCAGCACTGGCACGAAGCCCGGTGGAAGGGCGGCCTGCAAGGGCATGGGTGCGTGGGCCTCGAAGGCATCCAGGTTTAACCCGGCCCGCAGGTCAGCGTCCTCGGTAAAGGCTCCGATGGCTTGCGCCTGACCTCCGCCCTGCCAGCCGTCATAGGTGGCCAACAGCGGGCGCGCCAGATCGGCGGGGGTAATCTGGTCCAACGCGGCCACCAGCAAGACATCTGGCCCCGCACCGGGTTCCAGATTTGCTGGTGCTTTCCAACCGGCCAAGCGCCAGTCAACCTGATGGCGAGGCAGATCGGGTACGGTGAAGGCCACGACATCATCGGCACCGTAAGCCCCGCCATCCCGCAACGCCGCCAGGTAAGACCCGGCCTTGGTCAGGGGCAGCGTGCCTTGCAGGACCGAAGGGCGGTCAGGGTCGGGCAACAAGGGCACTTCGCGTTTGCCGCCCGGCCCGGCCAGATCGAGGCCGGGTTTCAGGTCCAGCCCGAACACATCCACTTCAAAATTCACGCCTGCCTGAGCGGCACTTAGCCCTGGAGCCGTCAGCGTCACCTGCCGGATGCCCGCATTGGCAACCGGCGCGCCGATCTGGTGCCAGATCAGCACCGGCCCACCCTCAGGCCAATCTCCCGCAGGCTGGACCGCGTCGGTCAGCACCAACACATGGGTGGGCTGGCAATCCTTGCTTGCACTCTGCGCGGTTGCACGCAAAAGGCCAGCGTCGCCGCCCTCGGGCAGCGGGTGCAAAGCCGCCAACGCCCCGGCTTGCCCGATTGTGGCCCCGACAGGCACAACCTCGACACAAGACAATGTGCCGTTGGGGCCAAGCCGGTCGAGCACGTTTGCGATCACCACCTTTGCCGCATCAAACCGCGTGGCGCTGCCTTCGGGCAGGCTCATGCTGTCGGTGACGTCCACCACGATCCGCAGCGCCACAGCCTCACCGCTTTGTGCCAACAACACATCGTGGTTAATCAGCAGCGCAGCCAGCGCACCCAACGCCGCCGCAATGCGCAACCAGAACCCAATCGAGGTCAAGGGCAGCGTCGGCGCGAAGCGCGGCTCTGGCCGGGCGGCGGGTTTTGGTTCGGGCAACAGCCGGGCAAAGGACAGAACCACCGGTGCCCGCGCCCGCCGCTGCATATGCCAGACCAGCAATCCAAAGGCCGAGGCCCCACCCAGCAGAAGCGCTATCATCCCGGCCCTTCCCGCGTGACAAGGTTGCGCAAGATCGCAAGCTCGGGAAAACTTGAGGTAAAAAACCGGGCCAAGCTGAAATCCGCTGTGGGCCAAACCACGGGCGCGGGCCAGACCAGCCCGGACTTGGCCCATTGAGCCCGCCTGGCACGGCGCAGATCCTGAGCCGCAGCCCGTGCGCCCTGAAACAAATCTTCACCCAGATCGACCGGGGCTAGCGGAAAATCGCGTCCCTCGAACCGGGAAAGGCGGGCAGGTCTGCTGCGGTCCAGCCGGGCGATTTCATGCTCCATACTGTCCAGTTCCACGATCATCAGGGCACGGCGCTGCTTTTGGGCCAAATCGGCCAGCCTGGCCACAGCACCATCAGTGTCGTCAAACAGCATGTCCGAAAGCAGGACGACCGCACTGGCAGGCCGCAGGAATGGCAGCAGTGCCGTCGTCAAAGTTGTGGGGTTTGCGGCGAAATCCGGCGCGCCTGCCGCAGACCACAAGCCAAGGGCCACCTTGCGCGCGACAGGCCCTACCCCGCGCCCGCGCGCCCTGACGGGCGCCCCTTGCCCAAACAACGGTGCCAAGACCACGTCATTGCCATCTTCGGCGGCGATGGTGGCGATACACTCCATTGCCCACAACGCAAATTTCAGCTTTTCGGCCCCCTCAGGCAGGCGCATCGCGGGGCGGTTGTCGAGGATCAGCACCACCGTCATCCGCTCTTCCGCCTCGAACGTCCTGACGATCAACTGATCCTTGCGGCTTTGCCGGGCCGAGGCCATCCAATCCACCGCTCGGATGTCGTCGCCGAACTGATAGGCCCGGTAATCCCGAAACTGCAGGCTTTGGCCCTGTCTGCGCCGCAAATGCGGGCCAATCCCCTGACTTGGCAAAGTTTTGCGCAATTTCAACCGTAGCCGGGACAACAGGTTGTCCGGCAAAGGCGGCGGCTGATAGGCGGGTTTTACTGCCAAGGCTCAGATCGCCAGCTTGGCCATGGGGCTGGCCAGATCGGCCCGGAACCGGTCATTGTATCCTGCCCCCTCACCGCCCACGGCAAGGTCTGGCGCGCTCATCAGGGCCAACTCTGTCAGGAAGGCATCCAAGGCCACAGCCTCACCCGCACCCGTGCGCGCCTCGGGCGGCAGGTCATCCAGCGTGATCCGCAAACGGTGGCGCAAGACCGGACGCAGTACTGCGGCCAGCCCCTGCCGGGCCCCCGCCGCCGCTGTCAACGCTTCGGCGGGCGGCGTCGCGTCCACCGCACTCCACCCCAATGCGCCCTTGGCAAGGGCAGAGGCCGCGCGTGGCCCCAAAGGATAGGTGATCCGGTTGCCCAACCAGACCTTCAGTGCCTCGCGTCGTTTGGGCGACAGTCCGGTCATTTCGGCGAAATTGAGGTTGGTGGCTTGCACGATGTTGACGACATGCGCCTCGACCACCGGCGGCAGCGTCAGCGACAGCACCGCCCGGCTGGCATTGTGCAATTGAACCAGAGCCGCCTTTTCCGCCTCTGTCAGGGGCACTTCGGCATCTAAGGGCGTTTCCGGCTCCACGGGAGGTACCACTATGGGGGCGATTTCCTTGCGCACAATGCGGGCGATCACATCGGCCCCCGGCATCGACATTCGGATTTTGAACATGAAGCGGTCAGACTGCGCCTCTGGAAGGTCATAAGTGCCTTCCTGATCAATTGGGTTCTGCGTGGCCATGACCATGAACGGGGTGTTCACCTCTGTCATATAACCGCCATGCGAAAAGCTGCGGGCATGGCGCAGAGGTTCGGTTTTGCCCAATACGGTCACCTGAAACTCTGCCATGGCTTCCAACATGGCGGATTGGGTCTTGGGCGTGGCGCGGTTGATCTCATCGGCAATGAGCAGAGCGTGAAAAATCGGACCCGGGCGGAATTTCAGCGCACCAGAGCCATCCGCCGCAGGCATCAGGGTGCCGGTAATATCGGCAGGCATCAGATCGGGCGTGAACTGGATACGCCCGACCGCCTTGCGCCCCAGGCCCATCGCATCGGCCAAAGCGCGCACGAGCGCTGTCTTGCCAAGGCCGGGATTGCCCTCCAGCAGCACATGGCCCCCGGTAAGCAACGAGATGACCAGCAGTTTGACGACAGGCGCAAGACCGAACATGTTGCGCGCCTCAACGGCGGCGGGCAGACCGCGCAGATAGTCGATATCGTCTGCCCGCAATTCAAAACTCATCTGTCCCATTCCTTTTTCGATGTAGGTTCAGTTCAAGTTCAATGCAGAAATTCCGTGATCCAGGCGGCAAGACCCTGCTTGGGTGCTGGCCCCGGCGGTAGACCATCAGGCAAAGGCATATCAGCGCGCAACGCCACTTCGGGCAAGCCCGCAGATTGGCCCGGATCGGCAAATTGAGCCTGCTGACTGCCTGCCGTAATTTGCTGCGCACCCTCGACCTCGCTGCCACCGGTCACAGCCTGCACCACAACCGGCTCGCCACCCTTGGCCGTAGGGTCCATTACACCGACCTTTGGGCCGTCCGTGGGGCTGCTATCGCCCGGTTGCGGCATCGCTACGCCGGTTTCAGATTTGTTGTCCTGCCCCGCCCCGGCCCCTTGCGGTACAAGCCCGCTGTTCCCTGTGCCCTGCGGGCTAGCGGCAACCGTTTGCCCCTTGTCTGCCGGTGATGCGCCACCTTCCCCCACCCCAGCCTGTCCGGCGTCATCCTGATCGGCAGACTGGCCCGAGCCACTCCGCGGTCGGTCGTTTGTTTCGGGCCCTGACTGACCTTGGCCGCTTTGCCCTTTCTGCCCGGACTGCCCTTGATTTCCCGGCGCTTGGCCGGACCCGTCCGACCCCGACTGCCCTTGATCGCCCAGCGCTTGGCCGGACCCATCCGCCCCGGACTGTCCCTGATCGCCCGGCGCTTTTCCGAACCCATCCGACCCCGACTGCCCCTGATCGCCCGGCGCTTTGCCGGACCCATCCGACCCCGACTGCCCCTGATCGCCCGGCGCTTTGCCGGACCCGTCCGATCCCGACTGTCCCTGATCACCAGGCGCTTTGCCAGACCCGTCCGACCCCGACTGCCCTTGATCGCCCCGCGCTTGGCCGGACCCATCCGCCCCGGACTGTCCCTGATCGCCCGGCGCTTTGCTGGACGCGTCCGACCCCGACTGCCCTGATCGCCCGGCGCTTGCTGCGCGGAGTCGGAGCCAGTCTGGTTTTGGCCATCTTTGGGCGTGGCTTTATCCTTTGGGCTGTTCTGACCTTGTGGGTTCAGCGGGTCGTTAGGTTTGGGTTGGGCGGGACTATCGGTCACTGGCGTTTCGGGCTTGGGCTCCAGCGCCGGTGGGTTAACCCGGTCAACGACCATGTCGAGGACCAATCCCGGCGCGGGAAGTAACGGGATCAGTCCATCAGGCACCCAAAGTTGCAGTGCCAAGGCCAAAAGGCCGAAGGGCAACGCCCGTTGGGCCGCAGAACTGCTCGCCCGCAGCCGCAGTGCCAGATCCGCCAAAACCGAAGGGCCTGTGACGATCAACATCGGACGCGGCGCATCGACGCTGTCCATCGCCCTGAGAACGCCGTTGGCTGCGGGATTTATGTGTGGTTGTGCTGTAGTCGCTACCCGAAGCACCTCTAGTCTTTGGGCGGCAGACCAAGCGGCGGCCAGTCGATCCTCATCCGGTACATAAGTGAGCACCGTGGTCTGCACTGCCCGGTTGACGATGCGCTCGATTACCAAATCGGGCTTCGTCTGGTCCGTCAGCATGGCATGAAGAGCAAGGAGCAGCACGGCAAGAACCGGAGTAATCACCAGAACCGTCGCTGAAACCGCCGGAACCACCCAGACGAATACGGCTACGACAGCCAACAACCCTGCGCAGCCCAACCAACCTATCTCAGCCAAGCGGCGTTTGGCCGGACTTTGCGCCGCACGAACAAAGGAACGCGTGGTCATGGCTTCTTGCCCGAAGGCGCGAAATAGCCGCCGTAGTCTTCCTTCGTGCCAGATCAGCCCGGCCAAGGCGAGGATTGCTAGGGTGCCCGACAAGAGCCCAAACCAGTCCGCAGCAGCAAGGCCAGATCGCACAATCCAAGCCGCTGCCACGCCCGCGCCGATACCGGTTACAAGGCATTGGACCCAGCTGCGAAGCGAAAGCCCCATGAAACATCCGCTGGCGTAAGCAAGACCGCTAAACGCCCGGGTCGCAATTGGTTCAGATCCCAGCGTCATCGTTTTCTCAATTAAATTAGTAACTTGTGCAACGTCTAGCGCGCGATACACAAATTACAATCTTCTTCATGGGCCAGCGGTGGCGGTTTTCGGGCTCGAAGCGGTGTACGCAACCTCAAGCTTGAATGTGATCTCAACGTTTCACCCGAGTCAACTTTCCTGGAACAAATGCCCTAGCTGTCATGTCTCGACAGGTTGTTGCCGGGAATCCTCGATATTGGGGTTTTGCCATTGAGTCCGAAGTGGGGGCGGTGGTGGTTGTAATGATCCAGGAATGGCGCGAGGGCATCTCGGCG
>Ga0100393_10006553_pt1 | contig 10344 bp, 8 predicted proteins | sample CryGeymeta201517_FD_81546 | JGI IMG/M metagenome (GOLD analysis project Ga0100393, IMG submission 81546) | Groundwater microbial communities from Crystal Geyser aquifers in Utah, USA - Crystal Geyser metaG 2015-17 | ecosystem: Environmental > Aquatic > Deep subsurface > Groundwater | place: USA... | reverse complement strand
TTTTAAATATTAAAAAATATTTTTTTTAAAAATTTAAAAATTTTTTTTTTTCTTGTTTTTTTCAAGAACTAATAAAAAATATAGTTTTTAAAATTTTTTGTTTTAAATTATTTAAAAGATTTATATTTTTTTTATATTTATATTGTAATATATTTAAAAACATTCTATCTCCAATCTGTTTTAAATGAATTTTTCTAGGTTTTAATAAATTAGAATAAATTCCAAATCTAAATTTTTTATTTATTTTTAAATTTTTAAACATAAAATTAAAAGATCTAAATTTATTATTTTTTAATTTTTTTCCAAAATAAAAATTTAAATTTTTCATTTGATAATTTAAAAATTTTTTTTGAGTAATTAAATAATAATAATTTGAAATATATTTTATATGACGTTTTAAAAAACGTTTAAAACGTTTTCTAAATAAAATTTTAATTATATTGTTATTATTTTTTTCTAAATTAATATCTTTAAAAAATTTATTTCAAAATTTTTTTAAACGTTTTGATTTTTTTAAATTCAAAGAAATAGTTGAATTTTGTCACCCTTTAATTTCTAAAAGCATATTTTTATTAATGCTTTTAGAATACTTAGTTGAATTTATTTTTGCTCATTTATTTTTTTCTAAAAAGAAAGAAAGTAATAATTTTTTTCTTTTTTTTTTTTTATTAGATAAAATTACATCTTTTTTTTTAAAATTCATACTTTTAGATAATAAAATTTTAGATAAAAATCAATGATTATTTAAAAAATTTTTTTTTAAAAAATGAATTTTATTATTATTTAAAATACCCATAGATTTTACTAAATTAAAACGTAATTGAGTTTTTCCTTGAGTTAAATTTCTTAAAGATTCTCTATAATTAATATTTTTATTTAAATAATTTTCATATAATTTATATTGGAATGAATTTAAAGTTTTATTATGATTTCAATTTACTGAAAATTTTTGATTATATAAATTTGCAGTATTTAAATATTTACGTGAAAAATATTTATTTATATTATTTTCAGTTTTACTAAAAATTTGAACTTCTTTTAAATATTGTATATCATTTTTAATGTTTTTTAAAATAATTTTTTTTTTTAATAATTTAAAAATTTTATAAAAATATTTAACATTTTTATATTTTTTTAAAAATAAAGAATACATAAAATAACTATAATTTTTACGTATAATATTATATTTTCCTATCGATCATTCTAATCAGTTTTTTTTAAATTTATTAAAACTAATTTGTTTTATTTTTTTATTCTTAGTACGAATATAAGTATTTAATAAATAGGCTTTATTTAAAGATTTACTTTTATATGGATAATTTAAATTTAAATTAATAAATAAATTTTTTTTAACTTTAGTACTTAATACTTCAGAAACTGTATTTTTATTTACTTTATCCTCAATTAAAATATTTTTAAAATTTTTACTAAAATTTAAATATGAATTATATTTTAAATTTTCTACTTGACTATTATATAAAAAATCATTATTATTGTTAATACTAAGTAAAGTTAAATAATTCTCATTTTTTTTAATAAAATTTTTATTTATATTTGAATTTGATAATAAATTATAAGTAAATCCTTGTTCTAAAAAAAAAGAAAAAATAAAATTATTTAAAGACTTATTATTTATAGTTTTAAATTTAATAGAAGAATTATTAAAACAAAATTCTACTATAAAAATTTTTTTTAAATAACTTTTAATATAATTAAAAAAAAATTGATTTAATTCTCAAATTAAATGCTTAAATTGTTTAAAATTATTATTTTCTACTATATAACGCTTTTTAAAAGAATTTAATAAAGAAAGTATATTATTATCTTTTTTATACAAATAATATCCTAAATTATTTTTAAATAAAGATTCAATAATTATAAAATAATTCTTCAATTCTTCATTAGAAATTTTATTTAAAAATTTATTATCTACTAATAAATAATTTATTTGATTATAAGATTTTAATACTTTATTATTTAAAGTAACAAAATTTCATGATAAAAGTAAATTTTTTAATAAAAAAATAAAATTTTTAAAAATAGAAGTTGAAAAATTCATATTTTTTTTAAAAAAATTTAAAAGTTGAAATCTAATTACAATTAAACGTGCATAAATACTTTTAAATCAAGAATATTTCAAAAGACTTCCTATAGAATTTTTTTCTAAAGTATTTTTTGATTTACCTATTCAACTTAATAAAGAATAATAATTTAAAAAATTATTAGCATAACTAAACAAACTAGAAAATTTAACAAAAAAAAATCTATAATGTAATCATAATCTTAAAAAAAATCAACGTAAATTTTTTTCATTAGATAAAAAATTTATAAAAAGACTTTGTATAAAATTTTTTAATTGAAATGCAAATTTAATAAATATTAAAATTTTTTTAGTTCAATTATTTATTAATTTCATATTATCTATATTTTGTAAAGTATTTGAAGCTATTAAAGTTTTAAATTTTCAATTAAAATTAGTTTTTAAAGTATTTTTATATAAATATTGATTATTTAATTGTTCTGTTTTTAATAAATGATTAAATCTCGAATTATTCTCATTTATTAAATTACTATTAAATACTTGAATATTTTTAATTTTTTTAATAAATAAATATTTTCAAAAATTTTTAAATATTGTGGAATTCTGTACACTTTTAGATTTAAATAAATAATTTTTAATAAAGATATAAAAAGATAAAAAATTAGTAATATTTAATTTATTATTTGAAGATTTTATTAAATTTATAATTTGATTAAAAGAAGCATATTTATGTAAATTTATACTAAAATTACTGAAAATATCTAATTTTAACATATTTTTTTTCAAAGTTTTATTTAAAAAAACATTATAAAATGATATTAATGTAATTAATTTTGAATTATAATTATTTGTTAAGCTATATAATTGCTCATATTTTTTTTGTCTATAAAAACGAACTATTAATAATTTAAAAAGTTTATTTAAATTTTTATTATTTTTTTTTTTTACTATATTTTTTTTATTTCCTAAAAGTAAGAATAATTTTAAAAAATTATTTGAAAGATTTTTAAAATTATTTTTTGAATAAATATTAAAATAAATTAAATAATTTCCTAAACTATTTTGAATTATCTCATTTTCAAAATTAATTATAGAAGTTTGATATTTTAAATTTAATTTTTCAGTATTTTCTAATTGTTTATTATTTTTTTTTGATAATAAAAAATTTCAATTATAATTTAATTGATTTAAAGCATTTTTTTCTTCAACTTTATTTTCAAAAAAACTAGCATTTCAACGCCCTTTTAAAAATTCACGAAATAATAATATTTTTAATTTTTTACGTTGTAAATTTAATTCTGAATAACGATGTCAGCGTTTTCATAACTGCTGTTGAAATCTTGTATTGAAAAAATTTCATAAATGATTATCTTCAAAATGAATTAAATCTCCTATCTGAAGTTTATGACTAGGATTATAAATTTTATTATGATTTATAAAAAATCCTTTTTGTTTTATGAAATAATTTGCCATAAAAATAGTAGGTAAAAATTTCATTCTAAAACAAACTACATCTAAACGAGTTTCAAAAATACGTAAAAAATTAAGAATTTTATATTGCCTACTTTTAGAGTAATAATGTTTAAATCAAGTACGTACTTTAGTATCATCAAATTTCCTAAAAAAACTAAGAAATCCTTGTTTTCTATCTAATTCAACTTTATATCTGTTAGATTGTCTGTAAAATCTAATTTTACGTCTACGTCTTGTAGAAAAGTAAAAAAATTTTAAACCGAATCAATAACGCATTTTATATCAACGAAGACTAGAAACTCCTCTAGTGCGACGCCCTTTATCACCTTTTCATCAACGTAATAATTTCTTTACGCGTCTATCATGATAAAATCTTAAACGACTTAAACGAGATACAAATGTCTTATCTTGAAGTCTATATACAATTTTATAAACAGGTTTATATCAATTTGTCATTTTATTTATAATTTAATATAATAATTTTTTTAATTTAATTAAAAAAATTTTATAAAATAATTCTTGTTCTTCTCTAGATGAATTTAAAAAACTTTCTTCTAATAATTGAAAAAACATTTCAATTAAAAAAATAGAATCATCATTTCCAAAAACAACTAATGAAGAATTTCCAGGATTTTTATCACTATCTATTAAACTAATAGTAATAATACGAGTTAAAAAAGCTTCATGTAATAAAGATTCATCTGCAGATAAGGCAAAAATAAAATCTGGAAAAGTTGCTTGCCCTCCTTTTGAAATTCTTGCAGACATTTTTTTTAATAAATTATATTCTAATTTAGAAATATGTTTTCCCCCAATAATTTTTTTAAATACTGAAACTACAAAAGATCATAATTTAGATCAATTAGAAATTATACCTCCATTTCAAGAATGAGACATATAACCTAAATAATAAGGTAAATAAGAAGAAGATCCAAAAAATTCTCAATCAAGTAATTTTTGAATTCATTTATTTGGTAAATTTTTATTAGGTGAAAGAATAAAAAATTTTTGTCTATACATAAAAGCTTTAGTTAATATTTGAACTATAATTTCTCAAGATCATAAAATTTTAAAACTATCTAACATTACTGTTTTTTGAGAAATTCCTAATACTAATGAATTCATTTTTTTATTTAATATACGATCATAATGTCCTACATGAGCTCTTAAAGTTAAAAATTGTTGAATTTTTAAATTATGCATTTTATAAATTAGTTTTTTTACCTTGTTTTCGTTTAAATATTTCATTTACATAACGAAAACCTTTTCCTTTATAAGGTTCTAAAGGACGATAACGTTTAATTTTAGTTGTAAAATTTTTTAACATTTGAAAATTTTCAAATGTAAAAATATATACAGAAGAACGATCATGAAATTTTTTAAATTTAATACCTTTTTTTAAAGGTATTTCTAAATCATGACTTAAACCTAATTTAAGTTTTAAAACTCTATTTTGATTTTGTTTTTCTTCTTCTATACGATATCCTACACCTACTAAACGCATTTTAACACTAAATCCTAAAGAACTTCCTTGAATCATAGATTCTATTTTAGATAATAATTTAGATGAAATATTATCTTGTTTATTTAAAGATTTATAATAAAAATAAACATTTTTTTTTGTAGGAAATGAATAAAATTTTTCATTATGTTTAAAATATAATAAACTAAAAGAGCTTTGTATTCCAAATCATTGAATCCCCAAATGTTCTTGTCATTGATTTTTATTTTTTTCTATAAAAAAAAAATTTTGCATTTAAATAATATTTTTTTAATAAAGATAAATTTAAACTATAACTGCTAAAACTTTCCCTCCTAAATTTAAACTACGAGCAATATTATCAGTCATTAATCCTTTCGAAGTTAATAATAAAAGAACTCCTTGACCTTTTTCTTTTTTTCATAAAGCTGTAGATGAAATAAAAGTAGATTGGGAATTTCCTCCTATAAAACGAATACTCGAAATTACATTAGTACCCATAGTAGAAAATTTAAAATCAATTTTAATATGTTTTGAGGATGAAAATTCATTGATCGAATATCCTCTTAAAAAACCTTCTTGCATTAAAATATATAAAAATTGATGCACTAATTTTGAAGGTTGTTCTTTTAATGAGATATGCTTTAATTGAGAACGTTTAGCTACATTAATTGCACTTATAACATTTATTAAAGATTTCATTAATTTAATTATAAAAATTTTTTATCAAGTACTTAATTTAATTCCTGGAAGATATCCTTGTGAAGCATATTTCCTAAAAATTAAGCGTGACATTTTAGTTAATTTTACAAGACCTCGATTGCGTTGTGTATGTAAACATCTATTACGTACACGAACTACAGAGCTTCAAGCTTTTTTAGAATGTAATTGTAATAAAATTTTATAACGTAAAGAACTTTTTAAAGAGACTTCTTCAAGTAATGAACGTAAAATTTTTGTTTTAATTTCATTATTTTTAACATATAAGCGTACATTTCTATCTCTGAAATAACGACTTTTCATAATAAAATAAGATTGGAGATAATCGGATTCGAACCGATGACCCTATGCGTGCAAAGCATATATTCTACCAACTGAACTATATCCCCTGTATATTTATAAAATATTTTAAAAATGAAGGCTAAGGGCAGAATCGAACTGCCTTTTAAAAATTTGCAGTTTTCCACATTACCAGTATGTTACATAGCCTTTTTAATAAAAATTTTTTTTATTAAAATCAAAATGATAAAGTAAAAAATAAACTATTTTCTACTACAATGAAATAACACATAATAAAAAAAGTAATTAATAACATAAATTGAGTTTTTAAAAATTGTCAAAAATTTTCTGAAGATAAAAAAGAAAAATTTAAAGTTTTAAAATTTTCAAAACTTCCAATTTTTAAAAGACGTAAATAATAATAAAAACTTGCTACAGTTACTAATAAAGTTAAAAATGCTATTAAATATTCTGTCATCATAAATAAAATTGTTAAAACATCAAATTTAACAAAAAATCCAGATAATGGAGGAATTCCACTCATAGAAAATACTATAATAACAAAAATAAAATAAAATAAACCATTTTGTTTTACTGATGATAAAATATTACTTAAAAAATCCACTTGTGAATTTTTAAAAGTTATTAAAAATCATAATAAAAAAGATGATAAAATATAAATAAGTAAATACATAATTAAAGTAACACTTGTATTAAAAAAATCGTGAGAAATAAAAGTAAATAATAAAAATCCTACATGGCCCACAGAACTATATACTAAAAATTTTTTTAATCATTTTTGATCAAAAGCTCCTATAAATCCAAAAATTAATGAAAAAAATCCAGTTCATAAAAAAATTTGTAAAAAAAAAGATTCATATAAAGAAAAAACTAAAAAAAAAAGTTGAAAAAAATATATACAAAAAATTAAAGTATAAATAGTTACTAAAACTACCATAGAGGAAGTAGGCATTCTTGTATAAATAGTAGGCGCTCATATATGAAAAGGAGCCCCTTTAACTTTATATAAAAAAGATCCTATAATAAAAGTTAAAATAATAATAATATTTGAATATAAAAAATTAAAATTTAAATCAAAATTTAAAAATAAAGGAGAGCATAAAATTAATACTCAAACATTAAATCCTTGCTCTCTTAAATTATAATAAGGAGACATTACAGTTTTTCTTTTTAAAAAATATTTTTTTAAAATATAGTTATAAAAAACGGTTAAAAAAGGGATTACTAAAACTAAACCTAATGAATTGTAGAAACAAATAAAAAATTTATTAATAAATAAATTTAAATTATCTAAAGTAAACATATATTGTATATTTTGAAAAAATGAATAAAAAAAATCTTTAGAAAAAACTTCTAAATGAAGATATCCATAAAAATGTAAACCAATTAATAATGAAAAACCAATAAAAAACACTGGATTAAATCCCATAAAAACATATCATACAAAAGGAAAACTTATTAAAAAAGTATCAATAAAACTCATAAAAGCTGTATCATAAATTGCAGTATGTCCCATAAAATGGTTTACTAAAGTTACATTAAAATGACTTATATTATTAATAAGTCCTTGTAATTTATTAAAAGTTTGAGAAGTTATTAAATCATATTTTACTAAGAAATGTAAAACATCTACTAAACATTCTTCTAAGATTTTAAATTGATTACTAAATTCAGGAGAATCTGCTAATTTTTCCATTCAAGTAGTTGAAAAGGTATCCCCTCAAATAAACACTCTAAAAATAAAAATTACAGTAACTATAAAAAAACAAAAAAAATATAAAGTTGATTTTATAAAATAATAAAAAAAAAGAAATAATAAAGGAATAATAATAAAATTTTGTATAAAATAAAATTTAAAACTAATAAAATTTGTATCAATATTAGATAAAAAATTATCACATATAAAAATACAAATAAAAAAAAAAGTAGTAGGGTAATATGCTATCTTATTAAAGAATATTAATAAAAAAGAAAAATCAAAAGAAGATTTTAAAATTTCTTTTTTATTAGTATTTTTTAATAAAAATCCACTACTAAGTAATAATAAAATATTATTCTCAATTAAAAAAATTTGAGAAGATTCAATATTTCAAAAATTAGTGGTACTTAATTGATAATATATTAAAATAGTGCTTAAAATTAAAAAAATAGAAGCTACACTTCCAATAATAAGATATTGGATTCCACTAGAACTATTAATTTTTGAATTTTTTTCAAATCCGGCTAAAATATATGCTATAAAACTTAATGATTCTATAAGTAAAAAAGCTTCCAATAAATCTACTACTTGTATTAAAATTAAACTAATTAAAAAAATAAAAACAAGTAAAGTAGAAAACTCCATTTTTTCATTTTGTTTTGAAAAATGAATCTGTCAAAAATAGATAGACATTATAAAAAAAATAATAGAAAAAATACTTAAAAACAAAATATTAGAATTACCTGATAATCCAAAATCTCAAGAAGAACCCATTCAACTTGGAGTTATAGATAAAAATAAAAATGATGAAAAAAAAATCATTAAGCATAATGAAGTTACAGCAGAATTTTTTAATTCAATAAAAAAAGTTAACAAAATAAAAAGAATAGCAAATAATACAACTTCAGTTTGTCAATAAATATTTCAAAAAATTCCTAACATAATTTATTCATATTGATAAATATTTTCATGATTTGACATGAAAAATTGTCTTGATACAAAAGAAAGTGATACTTTCTTATATTCAATAAAATCTAACACATTATTATATGCTACTTCTAAAAATCCTACAACAGGAAACTCTTTACGCATAGGATGTCCTTTAAATCCATAATCAGTTAAAATACGACGAAGATCTGGATGATTTAAAAATCCTGTCCCAAATAAATCTCAAGCTTCTCTTTCAGCTCAATTTGCATTAGGATAAATTTTTACTACAGAAGGAACTCAGTCTAAATCTTTTGTTAACGTTACAAGATTTAAACGTGCGTATAAAGACATACTTGATAAAGAATATATGATCGTAAATCTATTTACAAGATCTAATTGATCAACACAAATCAAGTCTACAAGGCACTCCATTCTTGAAAAAGTAGATGCACTTAAAAAAACTAAACTAGGAAAAATAATATCTTTATGAAAATAAATAAAATATTTATTTTGATTTGTAAAAGTAATTTTTCCTAAAGGAAGTACTCTAGCTAAATTAATCAAGAATAAGATAGATAATGATGAAGTAAGAGACATATTGTATTTTTTTAAATAAGTATTTTTTTGTTCAACAATCGTATTAAGATTAGTCATACTAACAAAATTATTTTAAAAAATGTATAATATATAAATGTCCAAAGGAGGAATTGAACCACCGACACAAAGATTTTCAGTCTTCTGCTCTACCACTGAGCTATTTAGACTTTATAAAATTTATTGAGGAAGGTTGGATTCGAACCAACGTAGAAATTATTCAATAGATTTACAGTCTATCGCTTTTAACCACTCAGCCACTGCCTCGTAATTTACACCCTATAGGATTCGAACCTATAACCGTCAACTTAGAAGGCTGCTGCTCTTCCTTTGAGCTAAGGATGCAAAAATTTTTAAGAATTCTCCCCAGGTTGGATTTGAACCAACGACCTAATGGTTAACAGCCATCCGCTCTACCGCTGAGCTACTAGAGAATTAAAAAAATTAAATGAAAAATATCGGGATAGTGCGATTCGAACACACGACCTCTTGTTCCCAAAACAAATGCGCTACCACTGCGCTATATCCCGTTTGTTTTAAATATTATTATATTTGTGAAGAAATTAAAGAAATAGATAATCCATAATTTTTAAAATCATTTTCTAATAAAGTTTTCATAAAATTAAAATAATAATAATAATTTGAATTATATTGATTTGAAATAAAAAAAATTTTAAAACTTTTAGTATAAACTGTTTTTTCAAAATGTTGTTGTGCATTTTTATTTGCATGAGGAGAAGTTAAAACAGTACGTCTTGTTTTTTGAATTTTTAAAGGAGTTGAAATTATTAATACATCATTTTTTTTAAAAAAACTATATAATTTTTTTTCTAAATTTTTATTTAAATATGTAAAATCTTTTTTATCTCAAGCTTTAAAATCTATTTTAAGCCCTTGATATAATTTGATATAAGAAAACATTGATAAACGTATAATATTTTTTTTTTTTTTTATAAAATTTTTACTAAATTGACTTGGGGATAATATAGTTTTATAAAAAGGAATTTTGTTAAAAAAAAAAGTTTTTGTTTTTTTTTATTTTATTTAAAAAAATGTTTTATTTTAATTTTTTTTTTTAAAAAAATTTTTATATAAAATATTATTACT
>Ga0100393_10006547_pt1 | contig 10349 bp, 10 predicted proteins | sample CryGeymeta201517_FD_81546 | JGI IMG/M metagenome (GOLD analysis project Ga0100393, IMG submission 81546) | Groundwater microbial communities from Crystal Geyser aquifers in Utah, USA - Crystal Geyser metaG 2015-17 | ecosystem: Environmental > Aquatic > Deep subsurface > Groundwater | place... | reverse complement strand
TTCGGTCGTCGCATTATCCTTCCATAAATCCGAGGATTCGCGAGAACGACTGGTGCTCGCCGCTGTCGCTGTAGCCCTAATCGCCGGATGGACCTTCATGGTGTTTTCACACGACACCGACCTCGCGTTGACACTGTCGATGGCGTTGACGCCTGTCGTGCTGGCGGGCGTCTTTTGGAACGCGCGCGCCCTGCGATTTGGCATCCCCATCATGTACGCGGTGTTGTGGATCACCTTGAGCCAAAACACGCGCGAAGTGCTCTTTGAAGACCGCGGCTATTTTGGGGTTTCGACGGTCATCGAGGACAAAAAGGACCATGTTCGCCTGATGTATCACGGCACCACCAGCCATGGCGGCCAGTCGGATCTACCCGGATATGAACACTGGGTTTTGCCCTACCATTATCCAGGCTCACCGGTGGGCCAGATCTGGCACTCGATGTCCGCGCGCCGTAAGAACGCGCGGGTGGGCGTTCTTGGCCTGGGCCCCGGTGGGTTGGCTTGCATGGCGGCTCCCGGCGAAAGTGTCGTGTTTTTTGAAATCGACCCCGTCGTGGCGCGGGTGGCCAAAGACCCGAAATTCTTTACATTTTTGAGTGATTGCGGCGCCGACATCATCATGGGCGATGGCCGCATCATGGTGTCCAAGGCCAAGGACGCTGAGTTTGCTTTGTTGGTCGTCGACGTGTTCGGTTCCGATTCGCTTCCCGTGCATTTGTTCACGCGTGAAGCGATTCATATCTACGCGTCAAAACTGGACGCCGATGGTCTTTTGGCGTTCCACATCTCCAGCCGTTACGCCGACCTCACGCCCATGTTGGCCACGATCGCAGAAGAAATGGGCTGGGATTGGCGCATTCAAAACCACCACCCGACCAAGACCTACCCGGTCAAAGTCGATGGAACGCGATTTTTTGTGATGGCTCCTACGACCGCAGCACTTGGCACGTTGGTGGACGAGCCCGAGTGGAAAAAACCCGACGGACGCGTGCCTGCCTTCACCGACCAGCGGGCAGACCTGTTTTCGGTCATGAAGTTTTCGGGCAAATAGAGGGCGCTTTCGGTGTTCTTCGACCTATTTTGACATCGTGAAGTTTCCGGTCGCCGCGCAGGCGGAGGGCCCAGTTCCTGTGAAGTCACCTTCCAAGAATTGGCCGCTTTGCGCTTTGCCCTTCCATCGATATTCGATGGTCTGATCGCCCACACGCTCGACGGTTGTGAACTCGACACATGCTTGGTCGATGACCGCATTCTTGATTTCGAATCCAGCACCAAAATTGTTATCCCCGAGCGTCAGCTCGCCTGTGACTTCGTCATAAGCCATTGGGATTTCGAGTGACGACATGATGAATTTATCCGTGTTCAGGAAATCGTCGCGGCATTCCGTGCGTTTCCCGGTGCCCGAAATCTCCCAGATGCCGTTGAGATCTGGAGTGGTCCCAGCACACGAAGAACTTTGGAAGAGGTCGTCGAAGGCGTCGAAGTCAGGGTCGATCGAACAGCTTAATGCTGAAATCCCGCCTAAAACAGCGACCACCAGAGCCAATATATGAGTGGAGCGTTTCATAAGGACCTCAGAAATGTGTGTTGAGCATCATGGTCAAAGATTGCTGACCAAAATCGTCATGCAATTCAACCCAAGCCACGTTGTAGTCGATGGTAAGCGACACGCGCACGGTGTACGTGCGGAACAAAAGTACGCCGCCGCGAACGTAGGTGCCGAGTCCCCAGGTGCTGTCCGATAAGTCTGTCTCGTGGGTCGTTTGGATCACGTTGCCGGTCAGAATCGTCGAACGTCGAGTGTCGCTGATGAAGCGCAGTCCGGCTCCACCACCCAAGAAGGGGGCAAAGTCTCCCAGTCCAAAGATGAAATAGGCGCCCAGGTCGACCGGGATTTCGTAGTAGTTATTTTCGCCCTTGGGATCGGCCTGGAAGCGCAATCCTACGCGGGGCCCAATCGCAAATTTCGAGGCCTCGTACCAATAGGCTGCGTCGATCGCGACACCGATCGGCACCTCGGCGTAACCGGTGACTGGCAGCATCGCGCCCACGCCGATGGCGACTCCGCCGAATCCCTGACGACGCGTTTCGACCTTGGATTCGTCGGTTGTCACCAGACCCAATTCGGCGGTGTCGCGAACGTCTTGATTGGTGGCGATGGCCTTGGCAAGGCGTGCTGCGACCAGATCTAGTTCTTCGATCTTGGTCACACTCATGCGTTCCGACCGAAGAATCGTCTCGTTTTCATTATCGACGACCTCCACGTTGACGATCAGCTTCTCGCCGAGCGCTGCGATGCTTCCGTAAACCGTCGCTTCGGCGCCCAGCTTGTTGCCCTCGGCAGCGGCACATCGTTTGTCTCCACAAACGGCATTGGAGCGCACAAACTGGACTTCTCGTTGTTTCGAGATTTCAGTTTGGAGCAAGTCGCGGAAGGTAGCCGCGTCATCTTCGGTGATATTTCGCACCCCAAAATTAAGCATCGCCCACGTGGGTTCGGCCGCATGTGCCGTGGTCGTGAAGACCATTGCCGTGGCAATCACGCACAAGGCGAGGACCTGCTGAAAAAAAACTTTCATCCAATCTCCATTTCAAAAACTCTATGGCCATCTACTACTTCACAGCCCGTGCCAAAGTGTCTTTGATTCTGCACAAAAACGCCATCTTGGCTCCATGTCTAGCGTTGCGGATTTTTTGATGACGGCGTCCGCGTCACGACGCTGGGCGCACAGATTTTGAGGCGGATTTATATGTCGTTGGGGTGGAGTAAATGTACCGCAGGGGGGTCTTAAGTCTCAGGTCTCAGGTGGACAGGTCTCGGGCGGATAGGTCTCGGGGTTCCGGTAGACATGTCTCGGGGTTGTGATTCGGTGCGCCAGGCTCCAGCCCGGCAGTGTTTCAGCTTTCGGGCGGCAGGACTGGGGATAGGCGGGAGTTTGGTCTCAGCCCAAAATCACAGATTCGAAGCCGAGACGGGTAAAATCAACCGTTCAACTAGGGCTCGGTCGTCGACATTGTTCTCGCTCACGGTCAGAAAATACGGGGTCTGCCAATCCTGGGTCTTTTGAGCCTGACGACTCGTGGGTTTGTCCCATGGTGGATACACCCGCAGCGCACGTTTGCCGTCTCTATTTTCACTCGCCACGACTCCTTGAGCGACCAACAGTGACGCAGGAAACACGAAGTACCCAGACTGGGTCCCCGAGTGCGCGCGGACCACATAAAGGTCGAAGTCGTCCGCGTCAAAAGGTTGAATCGGGCCAGCCGCGGACCGCTTCCATAACGTGACGAATTGCCCGATTTTTGTCGGCGTGATCTTCGCTTCGCGCCCCGCCACCTTGTGGTCTTTAAGAGCGAAAGTGCACGCGTGATAGGCTTTGCTTTCGGGTTCAAGCTGAAATTCGCGAACCTCGAACCCGCAACGGGCGAGAAAATCTTTGATATGAGCGCTGATAGACCTTCTCCAAACGAAACGCGATGACCGGAAAGCATACCATCATGTGGGGATGGTCTTACCCGATCCCCGTCTACCTGACACCCGACAACCCAAGTCACAATGCGGGCAGGATGACGACACACGATACCCGAAACCTCTAAATCACGGGCACGCAGTCATTGTCTTGCCTATGAGCCCCATATGGCGGTAAAAGACCCGCAACTCTGGAGGTTCAAGTGGACGACCGTACGATCGATGCATTAGTCGACGCCATCACCGAAAAGGTTCGAGACCGCTTGATGCCGGGCCTAGCGCCGGCGGAACAAGGTTCATGCTCACGAGAGGACGGCCGAAAGGTTCACGCTTCGGGATGTCTGAGTTGCGCATTGCCAGTCGAAGGCTGTTCGTCGTGTGGCCTCAATCCGATGGCTCAAAGCGCGTTCGCTCATGGAGCTCCAAAGGTGATTCCTGGACCTTCGGAGGTAAGTCGATACATCGACCACACACTTCTTCGTCCGGACGTCGACCGCGAATCACTGCAAGCGCTGTGTGATGAAGCCAGAAAACACAATTTCTTCAGCGTCTGCGTGAACTCATCAAATGTCCGGCTCGCCGCATCATTCTTGAGCGGAAGCGGAGTCAAAGTTTGTGCGGTGGTTGGCTTCCCACTCGGTGCCGGAACTCCCGCATCCAAGGCATTTGAAGCCCGCGAGGCCGTACGATGTGGCGCCGACGAGATCGACATGGTCTTGAATATCGGCGCGCTGAAATCGCGCGATTACGCCCTCGTCGCAGAAGACATCGAACGCGTCGTGAAATCTGTGCCCGGCAAAGTCGTCAAAGTCATTCTCGAAACCGGCATGCTGACCTTGCACGAAAAAATCGTCGCATGCGGACTTTCGAAAGTCGCTCAGGCGGCGTTCGTCAAAACCTCGACCGGCTTTGGTCCAGGCGGCGCGACGGTCGAAGACATCACCTTGATGCGCGAAGTGGTCGGCAAAGACATGGGCGTCAAAGCTTCGGGCGGCGTTCGGACCTATGAAGACGCCGTGAACATGCTGAAAGCAGGCGCGAGTCGCCTTGGCTGTTCATCATCTGTCGCGATTGTCACAGGTGGCAAAGGCACAAGCGGATACTAAACGATGCGCAATTTCCCAACTCATTTCTGGACCCGCTTTACGGTCGATTTCAAAGACCGTATCGCGTTTGTGCGTCCCGACGGTGAGAACGCGATCGCCAGCGAAACGTATTGGGAATGGACTCGACGCATTCAACGTCTGGCAGTTGGACTGCTCGACGCTGGCTTTGAATCCGGAACACGCATCGGGTTTATCGCCAAGAACTCTCAGGAATGGCTGGATTTGGCGTTTGCCGCATGGATGGTGGGCGGCTGTGTCGTACCACTGCCATCGGATCGGGACCGACGGGAATCTCTGAAATGCCTTGCACGAAGTGGAGCCGACTGGATTGTGGTCTCGGATGAGTCTGGATTGGTGGCGTTACGCGGGCCGGGCAACCTTCCGGACCACTTGCGATATGTTTCGCTCAAGCCCCTCACCGCCAATAAATTAGAAGGCGTCTACGATCTCGACACGCTAAATCAGCGTGGAAAATACCGCCAACAACGCGGGGCGATGAACGACCTGGGTAAACGAACCTACGAAATTGACCCATCGCTCGCGACGTTGATTTTGTTTCCGTTCGAAGCCGAGGACGACCCGCACGGCTCCTTCTTTCAGGGCGGCAAGCTCGCGGTGATGCTCGAGTATCTGGGCGGCGACTTGCAGTTTGAAGAATCTGACCGGCTCGCCGTGTTGATCAATTACGGTTGGTTCTACGGTTTTTTGCTGACCGTCGCGACACTCTTGCAGGGTCGCACAGTCGTGATCGCAGATGGCACCGCAGACCTCGAAAGCCATTTAGGCCTGCTCAAACCCACCGTACTGGTCAGCGGCCCAGCCTATATCGAAGGCCAGACCCGTGGTTGGAAAGAGCGCATCGAAAAAGCGCCAGACTTCATGACCGACGCCAGCGAAACCCGAGCCATGGGGCTTGGACGCGCGCTGGCTCTGGTCGGCGAAAAGGCTGCCAAGAAAGTTCTTTACGACCCCATCCGTCAAGATCTGGGAGGACGAGTCAATCGTCTCTATCTGGCAGCCGAAACTCAGGGGGCTCAGCCGTCTGACGATGTTTACGAAATCCTTGAGAGCGCCGGCACGGCGGTGCTCGGGATGTTCGGGCTGCCTGAAGCTGGCATCTCTCATATCGAACGTCCTGGAGCGGCTCGCGGGCATTCTGCGGGGCGACCGGTGCAGGGTTATGTGTGCAAGATTGCAGACGCACGCGGCGAAGAGTCCGGCATGATTTTACTTCGAAGCGACGTGCTTTCGGACGGATACTGGGACAAAACCGGCCCACGAACGTTGGATGCCGACGGCTACCTTCAGACCCACGTGGTCGGCCATTCTGCGAGTGGTTACCTGTTCTTAGATTCCAACCCCTGAACAAATATGTCTGAACCCCGCTGGATAGAAGCGCTCAACACGGTGCGTGGAACCCGCATTGCGTTTGCCATCGTAGCGGTCGTCTCGGCCGTGCTCTTTTTTGGGAACCTGGGGCGAATCGGGATCTGGGAGCCCTGGGAAGCCAACGAAATCTTCGTGGCAAACGAGTACCTGGACCGCGGCGAACCAGCCCCGACTTCGGATCCAACGGCGTCGTCTTGGAATTGGGCGGTCCCGACCTTCGAAGGCAAAACGGTTGCCCGTCCCCTGCTCAAAACCTGGCTGATTGGCTTGGGCGGCGACACGTCGGGTGAACTCAGCGTGGGAAGCCTTGAACTCAAGGCACGTGGCGCGATTGCCGCGCTGGTTTGGGTCTTTGTCCTGATTGGATTTTGGTGGACTCGGCGACGTTTTGGAACGGCCGCGGCGTTGGTGAGCGGGCTCGCATTTTCGAGCTTCCCCGTGGTTTTCATGGGCGTGCATAACCTCGCCACAGAGATGGTTTTTGTTGTTACGACGTCGTTGGCGCTGATTGCCTGGTTTGAACTTCAATACACGGACACCAAAAAATGGCTCTGGGCGGCGGCACTCGGCGTGGCGCTGGCCTTGTCGTTTCTGGACCAACGTCTGGTTGGGCTCTACTTGGTCCTGATCATCATGGCCGCACACGCCGCCACAGAGGTTGCGTTCGAGTCGGCTTATAAAAAAGAATCGCTGATCGGAAGACCCGAATTGAGCGCGTGTGCAGCGGCCATTGCAGCAGCGTTAGGTGTGTTTGGCGTGGGTTATTTCGTGAGCAAAGGCGGAGAAGGCTCGGCGATGTTCAAGCCGCATGTCTTGCAGTGGTTTGGTGTGCTGATTCCCTTGCTGCTTGCGGCTGCGGGCTTTGCGCTCGCCCGAAAAACCAAAGCCGTACAGACCTTGTTGAGCCCACCGATGGCTCTCGCCTTTGGCATTCCCATCATCACTCTGAGTGTGGTCGCATTTGCCTACGGCTCGGCGAATCCCACTTTGCTGAAAAACGGTGAGATCTTCGGACAGATTCCGGTCCTACGATACCTCCTCGAAAACCATATTTTCGGCAACAGCCTCGCCGTCAAACACATGACCTTTGATCTGTGGGTTCGCCAGATTGGGTTTGCGATTGTGACCTGGGTCGGCGTCGCGCCGTTGGCTGTGGGGTACCTCGCGCGGGCGACTCGAAAGACGTCTGGTGACGAAAACCCGACCGAACCGTCCATCGTTGCACGCCGATTTTTGTTGGTCTGGATGGTCTTTGCTGCGCTCGTGATGATGGGCGCTGCAGCCTTCAATCACTACTTCTATCCCGCATACTTCCCGATCGCTGTAAGCATCGGCGTGATGCTGGTCGACACCAAGTTCTGGACCGAAATGCGCAAGGAGCCATTGGTGCTGCTTGCGATGGGCTTCACCGCCATCACGATCGTGATGATGGTCGGCAAAGACCTTGAGCGCTTTCCGGCACGATTTGTCGAAGTTTATACCGTGATGCAAGAGAAGCTCGACCTGAAGGACGACTTCTCGTTCGGCAAAATCATGAAGCTCCTGAAATACGGACTCATGTTGTTGCTCATGGTTCACTTCTTCGGGCTCGTGTCTTGGGCGGGCCTTACGTGGAAACGTCGAACGGATATTCTGTCGGCGCTGAGACATCCACTGACCCGTTTCAAAGGTTGGATTGCTGGAAGCGCACGCGTTTCGCCCTCCAAAGACCGCGCAGCCGACAAAGAAGCCTATCGGGCCGAAGCAGGCTGGCTTTCTAAGGTGGCGCAATTCGTAGAAACGCCCACGGGTTTCCCGATCTTGTTGGTCGTCGCGTGTTTGATCGCGACAGCGACCTATATCGTCGAATTCATCCCGGAAATTACGAATCACATGTCGCAACGCGGTGTGTTCGAGACCTACGTTAAGAGCGCCGACAAGGACCAGAGGCTGTGGAGTTACGACGTCGCAACTCGAGATGTGTCGGTCTATTTGAAGGACGTGAAGAAAGTCGGTTCAGCCACTGATTTCAGAAAGATGATGGAGTCTCCGGAACGCGCGTACGCCGTGATTCCACGGGCCAACTTGGCCCGAATCAACTACGAAATCCGCAAAGATACAAAGAAGAATCTGGCCGTATTGGATGCCCGTTCGAGCCGACTCTTGCTGGTCTCAAATCAGTTGGGATTGGACGAAAAAGACTATAATTACGTGGCCGAAAACATCATTGAAGACCCTTCAGTAATTCAGAATCAGCTGCTCTTTGATGTGAAAGGTGAAAAGGTCCATCCGACCTTTGACGATCAATTGGAAATGGTCGGTTACTCGTTTAACCATAAGCCCGACTCAGATGGTTATGTGTCCTATAAATGGGGCGACACAGCCGTCATCGACTACTTCTTCAAAGTCAAAAAGCGCGTTCCAGGCAACGAGAAGATCTTTTTGCACGCCGACACCCCAGGCAATCGAATCAGTGGCGACCACTATCCGAATGACGGCGACTTCCCGACCAATTATTGGCTCGAAGGCGACATCGTCCGCTCACGCCAGAACCTCAAAATTGAGGAGTACTCGTCGCCTGGCATCTACACGCTGAATTTCGGATTCTATATCGGTTCGAAACGCATGTCGGTTGAGCCCCGCGCGGCACACGATGGCGGTAACCGAGTTCCAGTCGCTAAAATCCGCGTGAAGTCGCTTTAGGCCTTCGGCCGTTGTCGGTTTTCGGTTTTCGGCTCATGGGTACGCATGACTCCAGTCGTGCATGCGATTCTGCGACCGGTTTCAATACCGCAGAGTTGTTATTGCACATCGATGGCGGTCAGCAGATGCGCTGCGCAATGCCCTGAGCGCGCACGCCTATTGGGCACTTCGTAAACACGATGACTTCTCGGCGACCCAAGCGACCCGAAGGCTCGAAGGCGCGACCGTATCAGACAAAAACGAGATTTTGTTCGAGCGAGGCATCAACTTCAACGACGTGCCCACTTGGCAGAAACCACTCTCGGGTGTCGCTCAGCCCTTTGAATGATTAGAATCGTTTCATGACGCAGACCCCTTCCATAGATCTCCAATGGCTCTTCCCCGAAGTGGACGTTGACGCACTGGATATCCACAAACACCAGGACTTCTTGCTGACGAGAATCCTAGAGCGTGGGAGGCTCGTTGACGTGCAGTGGGCGCTGAAGAGCTATGGAGATTCCGAAATTTTGGAGTTTTTCCGGCGTTGTCAGAGCAATGAACTCACAGCCAGAACGAAGAGTTTTTGGCGAGCCTATTTCGATGCAGAAGGTGAAGAATGGGCGAGTCCACCCAGCTTTCGTCAGAACAACGTGACATGTTGGCCATCATAGGCCGTTTGAAGACTGCCAAGCACTTCTATCTTGCCGGGGGAACCGGTGTCGCCGCGCATTTGAATTATTGAATATTGGTTAATCTCGACATTTTTTCGATGTCGGGCCAATCGGAGATTGATCGCTTCATCAATGAAATTCTCGCGGCCATCCCAGATGCTACAGTCGTGACGCGTTCTGACGTCACGATTATATTTTGCGTTGGAAATCTCGCGGTGGACATCGTTGGTTACGAATATGCGCTGCTCTCGCCACCGATGGTGGGTCCGGAAGGCTTTGCTTTAGCAAACTTGATAGATCTCGCAGCAATGAAGCTGTCAGCGATCACAAACCGCGGCATCTACCGGGACTTTTGGGATCTGCACGAGATTCTGACGGCCTCCGAGATCACATTGCACCAAGTCTTAAAGACGTTTAGTGCACGTTTTGGCATCAAGAAGTCGGACCGGTACCACGTTCTGAAGGCACTTACATTTTTCGATGACGCCGAAGCGTCACATCAAGCAATGCCGCGGGGTTTAAGCGAAGTGCACTGGGACGAAATCAAGCGCTACTTCTGTGTTGAGACCCCAGCAATTCTGAAGATGATGGATTTGGACGACTGATTCAGCTCGTATCGTGACGAGATTGTTTACCGGTTCCATTTGCCGAGGTTGTGGTATTGGTCACTCGTCCAAATGATTTGTGAGCAATTGTCCTCGTGCCTCTTGTCGCTCTGCGGGCGACGCGCTCCCTAGGATCAAGTTGCTTGAAATCTCGAAGACGTACTTCGAATTTTCAAGGATGTCTGTGGACCAATCGCAAGTCGCAATGCCGGGCGGGAGGCCGGCGCACCAAGCACAAATCGCAGGCGCGGCTGGAGCCACGCGTACCAAGCGCAAATCACAAGGCAGGCCATAGGACGCGGACCAAGCGCAATGCAGGCCATAAGGAGGCTGTCGCAAAAGGGGTGACGCCGGCGCGACTTTGTGATCCAGTTAGAGCATGACGAAATCAACAAAATTACGTCGTGTCGATTCGAGTGTTCAATCCGAGATGTTTTCGGGATTACGG